>Ga0105044_10001115_pt1 | contig 35203 bp, 30 predicted proteins | sample MAT01_FD_78092 | JGI IMG/M metagenome (GOLD analysis project Ga0105044, IMG submission 78092) | Freshwater microbial communities from Lake Fryxell liftoff mats and glacier meltwater in Antarctica - MAT-01 | ecosystem: Environmental > Aquatic > Freshwater > Ice > Liftoff microbial mat | place...
CGCTGAGCACGTTGATCACGTCTGCCTTGGGCTGGGCGGCAATCTGTTTCGGATGTTGCTGCCCCTTCGCGCTGGAGAAGTAATAGGTCGCGCCCACCACCTTCGCAGTATTGTGTTTGGCCGCCTTGAGAATGTCTACCGCAGCCAGGCCGTAGCGCGCGTGCTGCCGACGCCAACCGCCGGCGAACGTGCCGAGCCAGGCCGGCGCAAAATAGCTGCCGGTCTTGTAGTCGAGGATTTCGAACGTGCCATCCTGCAACTGATCAATCCGATCGATGCGACCACGAATGCGGAAACGTAGGTCGCCGGCCGTGACGATGTGATCGTTGAACGGCGCCTCGAGTGCGACGGGTCTGCGATGGTCGGGGTTGTCGAGCTCTGCACACGAAAACAGAGCAAGATCCTCGAGGAAGTCGCGCGACTCGCGCTCGCCCACCTCGATCGACGGCGGCGGCATCTCCTGCGCGGTGTCGTCGAGCAACTGCTGACCACGCTGCTGCAGCCAGGCATGGTCCGCCTCGCAGGGTGTGCGCGAGTCGTGCAGGCACCGCTGATGGAACTCGGCATACAACTCGTGCAGCAGGCTGCCGCGAATGAGCGGGTTGAGCCAGAGGTCCTGCTCGCGGTCGCCGGATTCAATGGCGCTGACGCCGAGGCCCTTCTCCAGAAAGTGCCGGAAGGGACACGCGGCGGCCTTCTCAAGCTGCGTGGGCGACACGACGCGGCCGTCCTTCGCGAGGTCCAGATCGGATCCAGCTTCAGGCACGAAGCCGTCGTATTCGGTGAAGTTCGCGGAGTCGCGCGCAGCTTCGGCAATGACACCTTGTGCGAGCGACGGAAACGCCGCGAGCACAGCGTCCCTGCCTGCCGACTGTCCTGCCCTCGCCGCCGCCCACAGCCACCATCTTCCTCTGCCCAGCGCGTCGTCTGCGGTCGCGGGCACGGTGGACACGGGTGCGCCGGTCGCGACGTGCAGGTCCTGATAGGTCGCGGTCGGATTGCCGGTCGCGCGGCGGAACGCATGCAGCATCACCCACGAGGCATAGGTGGTGCGGAACTGTCGCAGGTCGCGGCAGGAGTAGCTCAGGTGCACCTGCGCGCCGGGCATGGACATCGCGGTGTCGAGCCGCGCGAGGGTCTGGGTCACGAGGTGCTGGAGCTTGTCGGCGGACGACCGCAAAACGACCTCAGAGGTCGTTTCCGGAAGTGGCGCAGCCGGAAACGACCTCTGAGGTCGTTTTGCAGCAATCGCCGCGCGCTCCTTGTCGAGCAACACCGGGTCTTCGACGGCGGCCGGGAACACGCGGCCTTCTTCGAGGCCGACGATGAACAGGAGCGGGCGATTGGCCCAGGCGGCCTCGCGGAGCTGGCAGATGTGGAGGTAGCCGGGGCGCGGACGGTCGGCGCCGATGTGCAGGCTCTCCACCCGTTCGCGCAGGAAACGCAGCGCCTGGCCGAGCGGACATCGGAAGTCGCCGAGCGCTCTGAGCTCTGCGAGCGAGGCGGCGAGTTTGTTCGCCGCGGCGTGGTCCAACGCACTGGCGCGCGCGGCGGTCTCTTCCACGAACTGGATCGCCGCATCAACCAGCGGCTGCAGGTCTATCTTGTGGTCGTTTCCTCCGGGGCCGGGCGCAGGAATGGTGCCGATGAGTGCGTCCACCCAGTCGGCGAGCGCTTCGGCTTCCTGCGCGGTCCGTTCTCGGTATTCGCGTTCGTCCTCGGAGATGTCCTCCTTCGCGCGGGCGCGTGAGGACGTGGCCAGGCGCGAGAGGGACAGGCGGTAGGTGGCGCGGCCCCAGGCGGCTTCGGCGCGGAGGAGGAGGCGCGCGGCGTGAGAGGCGCTGCCAGCGAAAACGACCTCAGAGGTCGTTTCCGGTTGTTCTCCATCGGAAACGACCTCTGAGGTCGTTTTCGCACCCAGCGTCACGTCTCCGGACTGGAACAGGCGGCGGAGTTTGCCGGCGGCGAAGTCGTCTTCCACCCACTCGATGAGGCCGAGGAGCGCGCGGCCGGGGCGCGTGAGTGTGGCGGGCAGGCCCGTCGCCAGGGTCACGGGCCATTCGTAGCGGCAGGCTTTTTCCCAGAGGAGTGTTGCGTAGCCCTCGCTGGCGCAGGCGATCTCAACTTCGTCCAGCTTGTGGCCGGACTTCAGGATGCGGCGGAACACTTCTTCGACTTCGGATTCGGGGCCGCCGGCTGAAAAGAAGGACGCGGGCTGACCAGATCCGGCGCGGCTTACGCCACGCCCTGCATGCGGCGTGAGCCGCTCACCGGGCATCGATTTTTGTAGCGCGGCCTGGTTCTCAAGGCCGCGGATCTTGTCATTCACGCCCTCGCCGGGCATGGCCGCAAACAGCTGCTCCTGCAGCGGCGACCACGTGACGTCCGGTAGCGTCGTCCAGCAGTCGCTGGCTTTGATCGGGCACCACTCGGTGTGGGCCAGCGCTTCTTCGTAGACCATGGCCTGGTCGCCGAGTTTGTGTGCGGCCAAGTACTGCTCGTAGGCCTCAAGCAAGGCGCATAGTTCGGCGTGTTTTTGGGCGGACTCAAATCCGTCTGCCTTGAGGTCGGTCGCGCGGATGCCGGTCGCTCGCAACTCACGTAAGGTGGACCACAACGCCATCGCCATCCGCGGCTCATGCGCCAACGGGCGGAAATAGGTGTGCGCCTCGGGCAGTCCCAACAGAAGGCGCATGATGAGCGCCGGGCCAAGCTGCTCCTCGGACGGGTCAATCCCCCGCTCGATCAGATACGGTGCGCCCATCCGCAGCGCAATATCGAGCGGCGTGACGAATCGGAGGTTCGCCCAGTCGGTGCCTTCCAGCACCAGCCGGTCGCCAAGCGTGCGGCCGATCCCGTGCGTGGGCACAAAGACCCACTTCGCGCGCGTGGGATGCGCTTTGCACAGGGCAACGAGGTGATCGGCGAAGGACTCCATTGCGAAACTGCCGCAATCATACGCGTGGGGTCTGACAGGGTGGTTCCTTCGCGTCCTGATCGCCTCTGGAGGCACGGAGGCGCCAGCCGCGAGGATGTTCGGCCCGGCCGCGCTGAAGCGATCGTCGCCGTCGGTCAAACGTACTTCGTCATTCAGACGCGGCGACAGGAATTGAGCGACCAGGAGATCGAGGCACAATGTCGCCTGCAGCTTCGAGTCGAGATGAAGCAGCACAACACCCAACTTGCCGACGCAGCCAAAGATGCGGCCTCGGCGCTCAGGACATCCACACACGAAAGGGCCTCAGAAAAAGCCGGCAAATTCTTGACCACATGGGCAGCACCGAACTGGCCGCCAATCTGTTTCGCGCGACCCAGGCCGAGGACAAAATGCGCCGCGAGAGGATCGTGGGAAAGGCCAAGGCCAACACTGCGCACCGGGACGTTGGGGCCAAGGTCCGCCAGACGATCAAGGAACTTGGCGGCACGATGCCAGAGGAACTGCCAACCGCAGAAAGCATCAGACGGTTGGCACCACGGGTGCGCAAGGCCATTGCGACCGCGTCGCCGCGCGAATGCCGGCCGCGCCCAACTCGCGAATCGTGGTCCACAGAGGCTCGCCCAGTCAGTAACCTCGAGCACCAGCCGGTCACCGAGCGTGCGGCCGATCCCGTGGGATGCGCCTTCGCGTCCTGACGCCCCGCGAGCTGGCACGACCTTCTCGCGTGACGACCCCCACCGACGATGCTACCGTCGTCCGAGAGTAATCCCGTGGCTGCTAGAATTCAGCCATGGCTGCAAAGGAGCGCCCTCTGAATCCACGTGACCCCCGAGAGGAGCCGGCATATCCCCTGGCTGAGGCGGCGCGATACCTGCGCCTGCCCAGCGCGACGCTTCGTGCGTGGACACTCGGACGTGGCTATCCCACGGCTACAGGGGGGCGCCGGTTCCGTCCGTTGATTCGTCCTTCACGGGGGCAACCGCCAGCGCTGTCCTTTTGGAATCTCATCGAGGCACATGTGTTGCGCGCCCTTCGAACCGAGCACGGCGTTTCACTCAAGGAATTGCGACAGGCTCTGGAATACGCTGAGCGCGAACTGGGCATTGACCGCCTGCTGCTCCGCCAGGATCTTCGTTCAAAGGCGGGCCAGATTTTCCTGGAACGGTACGGCCAACTGATCAACCTTTCAGCCTCGGGACAGCTTGCGATGCGCCAGGTCCTCGATCAACACCTCAATCGCGTGACCTGGGATCGGGCGAAGTTCCCAATTCGACTTCACCCGTTCGTTTCGGGCGACTCGGTCACCGAATCTCGCGTCATCGCCATCGATCCGGGAATTGCTTTCGGGCGGCCGGTGCTGATCGACTCCGGTATCTCAACCGCAGCCATCGTGGCGCGCATTGACGCGGGCGAACATCCCACGGCCGTCGCGGCCGATTACGGAGTGACGGAAGCCGACATCACAAACGCGATCCTGTACGAGCGGGCGGCTTGAGTGTTGTCTTCTTCACGGACCGTGACCTCGGCCTCCAGTTTCCGCACGCCCTGCGCACCGCAGGGCTGACCGTCGAGCGCCACACCGACCACTTTCCGCCAGCGTGCCCGGATGATGTGTGGCTCCGCGAAGTGGCCAGACGAGGATGGATCGCCGTAACCCACGACAGCCGCATCCGATACAAACCGAACGAACTTGCAGCAGTCGTTCGTCATAAAGTGAAGCTGCGTGTGCTCGTCGGCAAGGCACCTTACCCAACCATCGCCGAGTCGTTCGTGGCGACCCTGCCTCAGGTGCATGAATTCCTTCGGGCACACACGCCGCCGTTCATTGGAAAGGTCTACCGAGCCACGCCTGCTGAGTTGGTTCGCGACCCAACCGCAGCCGGGCGTGTTGAGCTCTGCTATCCGAAGACGGTCGCGAATCCTTGAGCCCGGAAGCCCACTACGAACTGACCACAGTCGACCCGTTCCACACGCCCTCCCCCACAAGCTCGGCGGTCGCCGGGCGACAACACCGGCAGCGTAAACGTGATGGCAGACGGCTCCTTCGCCGTGGACTTCGGGTCGGGCAGCAGATGCCGGCGCAGCACTTCGTACGCCTGGCGCTGCCACTTCCACAGCTTCGTATCGACGCCCTGCACGTGTTCGCGATACGCCGTCGCGCCAAGCCCACGATCGCGAGGACTGCGGAAGATGCCGCTGCCATTCATGGCCTTCAGCGCATTCTCGAGCGCCTGGTTCAGCAGGCTGTCGGCTTCGGTCAGCGTGCTGCTCGTGCCCGGGGCGCCGGGTGCTTCCGCGTACCTGCCAATCAACTGCGGCCTGGGCTCCCCCTTGCGAAGCTTGACGCCGGTCGTCAGGTCGCGGATGTCGTCCACCACGAGAAGGCCGGCATAGAGGGCGTCCCACACGCGCAGCTATCGGAGCTCGGCGGCCGCAACCCGCCTGCCGGTCCCCCGGAGCACGGAAGTCATGTCTCCCCGCTCTTTTTCTGTGGGGCGCCGCAGCAGCCGATGCAGTCCCTGCTCGTTGGCGTAATAGCGGCTCATCATGGAACTGGCCTCTACGCCCAGCGTGCGATGGATGATGGCGTTGATCACAGCGTCGGCAGCCAGATGCTCGTCGGGCGAGACCGCGGTCACCCGGTCGGTGTGCCGCAACAACACGTGCAGGAATTCGTGGCAGATGACGGCCTTGACCTCGGCCTCGATCTGGCAATGCGCGCTGACGAACTTCAGGTTCACCAGCCGGCGCGGCGTGTCCTCGCAGGTGACCGCCAGCGTCGGCACCGATTCGGTGAACTCCACCGACAGAATCTTAAGCACGGCCCTGACGGCCAGCGGATTCTCGTCGATCAACTCCCGGAAGATGTTGTGAAACTCGCGAGGCTTCATGCGTAGAACCCTCCGGCCTCGAAGAGCGCCACACGCCGCGTGAGGCTGGGGCGCGTCCACAACACGGGGCGGGCCGGGTCGTACAGCCACGGCGTGCACAGGCCAAGAATCAGCACCAGGCGCAGGCCGTCGAGAGCCAGCAACTCGGACGCCTGTTCAACTGGCTGGTTCGGTTCGAGGTGACACAGCCGCGGGCCGACCGGCAGAACCATGGATGCCCGGGCATCTTCCTCGTCCTTGAATCCGCAGACCTTGAGCCACCCGTACGCCCACGTGAGCGGAGACTTGCGCCCGAAGTCGATGGCGACCCGCAGGACGCACGGGCAGCGCACGCCTTCCGAATCGTTGTCGAGCAAGGTCGCAAAGACCCGCTCCGTCCGCGTCCGGCTGTGCGGCCCGCCGCTGTTGCACCACAACTCGGGGGTCATGCCAGCCCCGCCTCGCGAAACACCGAGACCCACCGGTTGAATTCCTTCTCGAACTCGGCCGCATGCGTGACGACGATGCTGTTGAGCAGGCAGTAGTAGAAGAGCTGCCGCGCCCGGTCGCGACGAGCGGGGGGAAGCTGCGCCACCAGCGGACCGAGCACGGAGAGTTCAGGGTGCGTCGTGCCCTGATCCCTGAGCCGTTCCTGCCAAGAGACTTTCCCATCGACCGAAAGCAGCGGTCCTGCGAACCGGCCCAGATCGTTGACCCCGTCGGCGCCAATGGGCAGTCATCCCTCGACCGCCGCCGGATAGGCCGCCAGCGCAAATGCCGCAGCGCGTTCCTTCGACTCGTTCGCCAGCAACTGCTCCACGGCCAACGTGCCCGTGTCGTTGTCTGGGCAGTTGTCAAGCAGGAGCTTCGCCTTGCGATCGAGTGCGCGCTCCAGGTGGAAGAGATGGGTAGCGCAACTTCGTGAGTGGCAGGCCCTGGATGCGGCGTTCGTGCACCAGCGAGAACAGCCGATTCTGATGCTCGGGCTTGCAGCGGCTGATTTCGTCGATGAGCACCGACTCGGCGCCCCAGATCGTCGCCGGCGTTTCAAGAAACCGGATGGTGGTCTTCTCGGGGTCGGGATAGGGAAAGCCGACGAGGTCATCGAACGAGATCAGGCTGGCGTTGCAGTGCCGATGGTCCAGGCCCAGGGCTTCGCTGATCGAATTGAGCAGGAAGGTCTTGCCCGTGCCGCTGCGGCCGATGAGCAGCAGTGGGCCTCCGGTCACGAGGGCCGCAAGGATGACGAGTTCCTGCTCGTCGAATCCATAGGCGCCCAGCGCGGCCAGACGACTGGTGATCGCGGTGTCGGTCGTCATGCTCATCTCCCCCGGCCGTGCCGGGCAGGAATTAGCACCGTGGCGATTGCCGCTCGGTTGCTGTGACGTCGTCGGGCCTGTCCCCTCGGTCACTCTGGATAAGTCCCGCGTATCAGCGGGATGCGCGGATTCTATCTAATGTCATCTACATATGTCAATGCGTAGATTGTTGTCTGTCAGTCGACTGCTGCTCCCGGGCCTGATCCTTCATTCTCTCGGTGCCGGCGACGGAGGCGCTTGATGCCAACTCCCGAGCCATGGCCTCGTCGGATGCGCTTTGCGCAGCGAGGACAGTTGGTCGGCGAAGGACGAGCTGGCACGATCTTCTCGCGTGACGACGCGCGCCGACGATGGTAGCGTCGTCGTCAGAAACTGCCACGTCAAGAGGTGAAGACGTGGCGGATTTTGCAAAGCGGATTCAGACACGGCCTGAATTTCGGTGCGACCTTTGGGCATGACACATGCTGCTGTCCCTGATGATTCGGAGGGACAGATGGCAGAAGTGGCGGAGAGAGTGGCAAAACTCGAAGAACAGTTCGAGGTGGTGAATCAGAGCCTGATCGACGTCAAGGCGTCGCTCGTGCGCGTCGAAGGTCAGATCGACGTTGGACTGACCGAGATGCGAGGCGACATGTACGCCGGCCTAACCGACGTCCGACACGAGATGCGAACGGGCTTTGCTGACGTCAAGCAGTCCATTACGCGCATCGAAACCCGGCTCGATGTTGGACTCAGCGAGGGCCGAGGCGAGACACAGACCGGCCTGGCCGATGTCCGAAGCGAAATACAGACCGGCCTGGCCGATGTCCGAAGCGAAATACAGACCGGCCTGGCCGACGTCCGAAGCGAAATACAGACCGGCCTGGCCGACGTCCGAAGCGAAATGCAGACCGGCCTGGCCGACGTCCGAAGCGAAATACAGACCGGCCTGGCCGACGTCCGAAGCGAAGTGCAGACCGGCCTGGCCGATGTCCGACATGAAATGCGAACGGGCTTTGCTGACGTCAAGCAGTCCATTACGCGTATCGAAACCCGGCTCGATGTTGGACTCAGCGAAGGCCGGAAGGAGACAAAGACGCAGTTCCGCTGGCTGATGGGCGGCATCGGCGCAGCATCCCTGACGATCCTCGCCGCCATTCTCTCGGCCGTCTTCACGCTGCGCGGGTAGCGCCGAGAATCAGAGAGAGCGGAGGAAGGCGAGCAGGGCCTGGAACTCGCGCGCGGACATCTGGTCGGCGCCCCGGCGCGCCAGGGAGGCTTCGGCACCGTGCCGCCGGATGGCCTCTTCGAGTGTCGCCGCCGATCCGTCGTGCAGCAGGGGACGCCGCAGCCTCAGGCCCCACAACGCCGGCGTCCGAATTTCGTCGGCTTGCCCGGCGCCCTGGACAATGCCGTCACCCGTGCCCACATCGTGCAGCAACAAGTCGGAAAACAGCGCCACGGGTTTGCGATCGAACAAGGGATTGATGCTGGGCCCGGTCATCAGCACGGGCACATGACACGTGGCACACCCGATTGACGTGAACAACGTCTCGCCCAGTGCGGCATCCGCAGAAGGGGCCCCGCGTTGAACAGGCGCCAGCAGCTTCATGAAACTTTCGAAGTTATCCACGCCGCGGCGACGAGTGCGCGGATCACGAACGTCTTCGGGATCCGGAATGGGATCACACAGCCGCATCTGCGCCGCACTCACACCCACAGCCAGTTCCTGGGGAAACAGGTCGTTGGTGATGCCCATTTCGTTGCGATAGGCATCGGCCCCGAACGTGAGCAACGTGGCGTGTTGCGCCTTCCAGCCGAATCGTCCCACCCGGTTCTGCCCTGTGCCGATGTCGCGCACAACCGCAGCGCGGCCACTCACGCCATCACGGTTGCGGTCAAACGGATCGGCGAGCGCGAGAATGGTGTCGTCTGGAATGGCCTCCACCAGCCCCGCGCCAAACAACGGGATGGGCACCCGCCTGGCCATCACCGTCGTCTCGGCGGGCAGCACAGACTGGCACTGGTGATTGGGAATCGAGAACAAATGAAACAGCGTCTCGCCGGAAGGGTCGAGGGGCACGAACTCACCCGCTCGTCCGGTGGTCGCCGCGCGAATTTCGGCGACCGGTGACACCCCACCAATGGCAGGCACGTTGTGACACGCCGCGCAGCTCGTGCCGTTGAACGCAGGCCCCAGCCCTTCCTCGGCCGTTTCCACTTCCAGGAAGTCGTCGAGGCCCATGCGAAAGAGCTCGAACTCCGCGGCGGTGATCCCTGGCAGTGGATCGCCGGGTTGGGTTGTGCGTTGCAGTGCCGCCACCCATGACGCACTGAACAAGACGGCACACAGGGCAACGAGGCTCGCGAACTTGGAACGACTCATTTGGTCACCACAATGACGCCACGCATGAACGCGTGCCCTGCGCCGCAGGTGTGGGAGCACTCGAACGTGTACTTGCCGGCGGCGGTGGGAGTGAAGACAACGGTGGCTTTGCCCTTGCCGCGCTTGGGCACCTCAATGTTGATGTCGGTGCCGACGATGCGGAAGCCGTGGGTGGTGTCGTCACTGGTCACGCGGAGCTCGAGCCGAGTGCCCACGGTGGTGCGAATCTCGGACGGGGTAAACGCAAACCGCTCGGCACTGATATCGATCACTTTCGCGGGCGACTGCGACCCGGCACACGCGAGGAGAAGAAACAAGGCGATACGCATCAGAACCACCATCCCAGGCCAACGGCGAATGTATTGGGTGCGGTGATCGAGACACTTCGATTGCGCAACACCGTGTAATCGAACTTGACGGCAATGTCGGCGTCGGGCCAGTACGTGACGCCCATCACCCACGCCGTGCGGTCGAACTCCTTGAGCGGCAGGTAGCCGGGCGCCATGCGGAACTGCGTATCGACGTCTTCGTACCGCACGAACGCGCCGATGTCTCCGAACCTGGCGCCCGACACCACGCGATATCCAGCTTCCACATAGGCGCCGCGCATCGTCTTGGCCACGTTCGGGTCGATGCCGATGGTGCGGCCCACCGCGTCGTTGAGGTCGGGCGTGTTGTCGATTGACACTTGCGCCGCCTGCGCGCGCAGGTCGAGACGGCCGCGCGAGTACCGGGCATCGGCCTCGACCAGGTGCACCGGCACGTCGAAGCGCGGGCGAAATTCGAATCCCGACTTGCCGGTCCAGAAACTGGTGCCCACCGTGAGGCCACGGGTGCCGACGTATTCCACACGGCCAGTCGCCGCCACTTTGCCGAGGTTGGCGCGGCTGCCCTTCTGCCGCCCATCACGCAGCCCTTCTTCGGCCGTGAACCGAGCGGCGTTGAGCGGCGCCATCAGGAACGCACGATACCGCCAGCCGCGGCCCAATTCGCCATGCGCCCCGACACCGACGTCGAACCACGTGGTGGGAATGATGGCGGTATCGAGGAGGGGACGTTCCACGCCGTAGAACACGGGCGGCTCATGCCGCTCGTTGATGATGCCCACCGGCACCAGCATCATGCCGGCGCGAATGTTGAACGAGCGCGACAGCAGGAAGTCGATGTAGGCCTGCTCAAGTTCGAGTTCCCCGGCGTCCTCGAACCCCTCGACAAACGCGTGTGCTACTTCAAGCTCGCCGACAAACCGGAGGCGATCACTGTACCGGTGCGTGACCAGCAGCACGAATCGATGAAAGTCCAGTTCCCCGTCGAGAAACTGGGGCTTGTTGTAGTGCACCTCCATGTAGCCCGACAGCAGCGTTTTCGGCTCTGGAGGCGCGGCCGCGGCTGCCGGCGCTTGGGTCTGGGCGCTGGCGACACTGGCGAAGAGGAGGCAAATTAGAGTGGCAATTCGTGTATTTTGAAGCATCAAAACGTCAATATTGATGACTCAAAACGTCGGCCCTGTCAAGTGCGGCCGGATTCGGTCTCTTGACGATCGGCGTCGTTCAGGCCTAGAGTGCCCATGAGCTGATGCGAGCCCGCCGCGTTATTGCCTTCGTGCTTCTGACCGCTTTCCTGAGCGGTTTTTCGTTGCCGTGGCTCGCCACCGACCACCGGTTCAACGACGACGTCGACGGCGAGTTCATCGCGATCGGGTCGTGGTCAGACGCCGCTTCGCTTGCCGACGCAGACCTCGGAACCGAGGACCACTGCCTGGCGTGTCACTGGCTCCGTTCGATTCGCACCGCGTCGCGGCCTGCTGCGGCGGCTCCCAACCAGCTCGTCCTGCTCCAGACCTCGCCAGCGGCGTTCGGTCCGAGTCCGCGCACGGTCGCGGTGCCGGTGGCCGGGGCCCGCGGTCCTCCAGCTACGGCCTAGCCCCGCTTCTCCCCCTAATTTAATTTCGGTTTCATTCGGCACGTGTGTGCCGGTCAGGCAGGTATGTATGCGTGTAATTTTCGCTCGTCTGAGCGTTTCTGTCGCTGTGCTCGTGGCGCTGGCTCAGCCCTCGTTCGTGTTCGCCCAAGCCACCGGAGGCACGATTACCGGCACGGTCACTCTTGAACGTACCGGTGCGCCGTTGCACGGCGCGACGATTGTGGTGATCGGCGCGCGCCGGACGACGACCACGGGCGAGCTGGGTGTGTTCGAGATCACGAATGTGCCGCCGGGCACATACGAGGTACTGGCCCAGCGCGAGCACTTCTCTGCGGCGCGGCAATCTGTGACGGTGGTCCCCGGCCAGACCGCCACGCTGGCGTTCCAGTTGTCGATTGAAGCCGTGCACGAGGAGGTCACCGTCACGGCGAGCGCGTCGGGCTCAGCGACCACGTTTGAGGCGTTCAGCGCGATCACCAGCCTTGATGCCGTCGAACTCGCCAAGAACATGGGCGGCACTCTTGCGGACGCGCTGGCGGCCACTCCGGGTGTGGCGAAGCGATCCTTTGGTGCGGGCAATGCCAGGCCCGTGATTCGGGGCTTTGACGGCGACCGTGTCCTCATCATGCAGGACGGCGTCCGCACGGGAGATCTCTCAAGTCAGTCGGGCGACCACGGCGTCTCGATTGCCCCGGGCGGTCTCGAGCGACTGGAAGTGGTCAGGGGGCCGGCCACGCTGCTGTATGGCAGCAACGCGATCGGGGGCGTGGTGAATGCGATCACCCCACAGGATGCCTTCCGTGCAAGCCCGTTCACCGGACTGCTTGGAGGGGTGACCACTGAGGCAGGAAGTGCGGATGCATCACTGGGCGCCAATGGCAGTGTCCAGTACGGTCGGAACGGCTGGACAGTCTGGGCCGGCGGCGGCTCCAGGCGCAGCGGCGACTATGAGACGCCAACCACCTCCGTCTTCAACTCCGGCAGCCAGCTGCAGAGCGGCCGGTTTGGATTCGGGCACTCGGGCGCACGCCGGTTCTTCAGTGTCAGCGGGTCGGTTGAAGACAGCCGGTTTGGCATCCCATTCGCCGGATTGTTTGAAGGTGAACCCGACGCCGAAATTGATATCGATGCGTTGCGCCGCGACATTCGGGTGGACGTCGGCGCGCGCAACCTGGCAGGCAGCGTTCTGGATGCGGCGAAGGTGACCGTGGCCTACACCGACTATTCCCACAACGAACTCGAGGTGGAAGACGGCGTGGAAAGCATCGGCACGGCGTTTAGCAACAATACGTTGACGGCCCGCGCAGAACTCGAACAGAAGCGCCGTGGGCGCATCACGGGCCGCCTGGGGGCAGAGGTCGTTCATCGCGACTTTACCTCGGTGGGTGCAGAGGCCCTGGCGCCGGCCGTGCGGCAGTGGTCGCTGGCGGCATTTGTCTATGAGGAAGCGGTCTTTGACGGCTTCCGCCTGCAGTTCGGCGCCCGCGGCGAGCGCAACACCTACGCCGCCGATCCGCGGTCAGCAGAAGCGCCGGTGGAAGCGCCGGAGGTGCGTGACCGGTCGTTCAACGCGTTGTCAGGCTCGTTCGGCCTCCACGCGGACATTGGTGCAAAGAGCGCGTTCGTCGCGAACCTCAGCGCGGCATCGCGGACGCCGGCGCTGGAGGAGCTGTACAACTTCGGTCCCCACATCGGGAATCTCGCGTTCGAGGTGGGAAACCCCGATCTCGATGTGGAACGCACATTGGGGCTCGACCTCAGCCTCCGCACTCGCGGCTCGAAGGCGCAGGGCGAACTCAACGTCTTCGGGTACACCATCGGCAATTTCGTGTACCTGGACTTCACCGGCGCTGAGGAAGACGGCCTGCGCGTGGCCAACTACCAGCAGGCCGACAGCCGCTTCATCGGCATGGAGATCTCCGGCGAGTGGCAGGCACATCCGTTGCTGCACGTGCACGGAGGTGCCAGCTACGTGCGCGCCACGTTGACCAACACCGATGAGTTTCTTCCGAGGATTCCGCCATTCTCGGCGCGGGTGGAACTCGAGATTCCCTGGAACCGGTTCACCCTGAGCCCCGAGGTGGTCTTCACCGCCGGGCAGACGCGCGTGTTCCGTAACGAAACCACCACCGACGGCTCGACCATCGTCGGACTGGGCGCCACGTACTTGTTCGGTGCCAGCCACGCGACGCACGCGCTGGCGCTGAAGGCGTACAACCTGACAAACAAGGAGTACCGCCTCCACAATTCGCTGATCAAGGACTTTGCCGCGGAAATGGGGCGCGGGGTCAAGCTGACCTACTCGGTCAAGTTCTTCTGAGTGCGGCCGTCGGTCACCACGATGACACCGCGCAACATGTCCATGCCACAGCTGAACGCCAGTTCTCCCGGCGCGCGCGCCGGGAGACGAATCGTGATCCGTTGGTTCAGCGGCAACGCACGTTGAATACCCAACGCTGGAATGAGCACATCGGTGCCGCAGGTCTCCGCCACGCGGCGGATGAACACGAGATCGACGGGTTGATGGGCCGGCACGGTGAGCCGCGCCGGACTCAACCCGGTGGCCGTGATTTCGATCACGCGGCGAGCCACGGCAGGCTCATCGGCGTCGCGGCCGCGCGCAGGTGCTGTTGCCGGTGCAGCTGCAGGTGCCACCGGCTGCGGCCAGCCCAAACGGTCTCGTTCGGCGCGCAGGAAAAAACTGCCGGTGCCAACCACACGTTCACCCTCTGACACGCCCGATCGCACGTCCACCTGATCGCCGGACGCATCGCCAAGCACCACCGGGCGCTCGACGAACGTGTGGGGCTGCCCGGGCACTTCGACATACACGACCGAGACGGGCCCAAGCGTTTGCACCGACGCCTTGGGCACCCTTGCGTGAGGCACCGACGCAGACCCCGCGATGGTGGCCACGGCGAACATCCCGAATCGCAAGGCGGCATCAGGGTTGCCCACCTCGATGCGCACACGCGCCGTCCGTGTGTCTCGCGCCAGTTCAGGGTCGATGTACGCCACCCGGCCAGTCCATTGGCGGCCCGCAAAGGCGTCGCTGGTCACGGTCACCGACTGGCCGATTCGCACGGGACCGAGGTCGCGCTCGAACACATCGGCCATGACCCAGACATGACTCACGTCGGCCAGGGTCAGGAGCGAGTCGGCCTCTGCGACGTTCTGACCCGGGTTCACGGCGCGCCGAACAACCACGCCGCTGGCGGAAGCGCGAACGTCGATCACCTCGGGCGCGGCTGCGCCGGCCGCGATGGCCGCCAGACCCGCGTCGTCCAACCCGAGACGCGCGAGCCTGGCGCGCGCCGTGTCGACCTCGGTTGAGGCCAACACGAACTCGGCCTGCACGGCCTCGGCTTCTTCCTGACTCGCCGCGCCGATCTTCACCAATTGTCGCGTGCGCTCCAGCCGCCGGCTGACGGCATCAAGCGCCGCACGGCCGGTCAGCCACCGGCGCGCTTCATCCGTGAGTTCAGGACTGCGAAGTCGCGCCACTGGTGCGCTCTTGACGATGGCCTGGCCAAGCACGGCCGAGACGGAGACGACGGTGCCGCTGACAATCGGCGTGACTTCGACGATTCGGTACGCGTCGGGTTCCACCACGCCAGGCACCCGCAAGGCGCTGCCCTCAGTTGACGAGGTCACCGGGGACACACGGATGCCCGCGCGGCCCACGGCGTCGGCGGTCAGGACGAGCGTTTGGCTGACGGCGGGAGACTCTGCTGTGAGCGGGGTCGTCGCGGCCGGCGCCAGGGCGGTCTCCGGCTCATGTGGCGACCGGTCAAGAAACACGTACATGCCCACCGCACCCGCCAACACCAGCCCCAACCCCAACGTGATTCGCGCCATCATGATGCCACCCCCAACGCGCGCAACACGGCCGTCCGCGCGTCAATCACTTCCTTCATGGCGGCCGTGAAGGCCGACTGCAAGTCCAGATACCGACGTTCTTCCTCGATGACATCGAACAACGTGCCGCGACCCAGGTCGAACGACTCGCGCACGACGGTCAGGTTCCGTTCGGCCAGATCCATCAGGCCGCCGCGATACAGGCCCAACGTCGCAGCCGCCGCCCCTTCACGAATGCGAGCGGCGTCGATCTCGGCCGTGGCGTCCAGACGTCGTGCGGCCACGCGCGATTCGGCTGCGCGCGCCATCGCGCTTGCGGCGGCAATCGCGCCCTGTTGCCGGTTGCGCCAGGGCAGCGACACGGTGACGCCCAGCATGCCCTCGTGCATGCGGCCGCGGTCGGCGGCCAGGTCGAGTTGCCTGGTCATGTAGGCCGCATACACGCCCAGGTCGAAGCGCGCGTCGCTTCGGGCGCGCGCGCCCTCGGCCTGCGCGCGAATGACATCGAATTCCAGAACCCGGATGTCGGGCCGGGTCGCCAGCGCGTCGGCGAAGGCCCCCGTTGGCGCGGCTGGAAGCGACGCGGCGACGATGTCGAGAGGCAGTGCCAGGCGCAACGGCGCAGCACCAGGCAGGCCGACAACGGATTTGAGCACCGCCAGACCCTGGTCAACCGTGGCCTGCCACATCAGCACGTCGGCCTGAGCGCGACGCCATTCGACGTCGGCCAGATCGCGGTCAAGGGGCCTCGCCGCGCCGGCGTCCACTCTGGCCGCGAGCAGGTCGAGGCGCGATTTCGAGAAACGCGCGCGCCCGTCGGCGATTTCCAGCTGGCGCACCGACGCGAGCACGCCGGTCGCACGGTCTCGCACCACGGCCGCCCACTCGCGCACCTCGTCCTCAACCTGCGACTCAGCCTGATGCACGAGGGGGTCGGCGGCCGTCACACGGGCATTGCGTCGAAACAAATCGAGTGGCCACGACATGCCCAGCAGCGTCTGGGTTTCGAGACCCCCGAACTGTTCGCGCCGTTCGACCGAGGCGCTCGGGTTGGGCCTCAATGCCGCCTGTTGCCGGTCGCCGGCTGCCGCGTCGATTCGCGCGCGCGCGGCCGCCAGAGCCGGCGCACGTTCCATCGCCAGCGCCACCAGTGCGTCGATGGTCAGCCCTTCCTTCGCGTCCAGGTACTGCGCCGCGCGGTTCGGCGGCGGCTGGGTCGCCTGCGCGCGGGCCACGCCGGGCAGACCGGCCAGCATCGAGGCACAGACAAACAGGGCACCACGGCTGAAGATCACGTGAGTCATCGGACTTCTCCATCAAAAGTGGCGGTCCGTCGTCCGCCTGGTCCCTGCCATTCAACGGTCCACCGCCAGGTGCCCGCCATGCTGAACTCGGCTGAGCCGTGGAACCGGCCTGGCCCGGCGCCACTGACGGCCACCGGGGCGGCCATCACCATTCCCGGCATCGTCATCAGCGCAGAGACGCGGACGTCAGTGACGAGCGCAGGCTCGCCGGTGGAGGCGATGCGGAACTCCAGCCAGAACGGGCTGCGGCCCTGGGTCAGCCCGACCTGCCCTTCGTCGGCGAGCAGCCGAATCTGCGTGTCGGCAACTGTCTGGGTGTGGAGAACCCTGAGGTTGGCGGGCGCGACGGTTCCGCGGCCGAAGGTCCACCACCCGGCCACAGCCATGAGAGCGACGAGGACCGCGCCGCCGAAATAAAGACGTCGGGTGTCTATTTCAGCGAAAAAGACACCCGACGTCTTGTTCGGGGTTGGGGCCTCGGGGGGCAGGTGCCGCGACCGCAACCAGTAAAAAATCACCGGCGTCACAATCAGCACGTGCAGCAGCGACGACACCATGCCGCCCAGCACAGGCGCGGCCAGCGGCTTCATGACTTCCGCGCCTGGGCTCGTGCTCCACATGATGGGGATCAGCCCGGCGACTACGGTCGAGACCGTCATCAGCTTGGGGCGCAGCCGAAGCAGGGCGCCCTCCATCACCGCCGCCCGGAGCGTCACGCGCGTCAACACGCCGTGGCCGGCCGACGTCGCACGGGCCACCGCGTCTTCCAGGTAGATGACCATCACCATGCCGGTCTGCACCGCCGTGCCGAAGAGCGCGATGAACCCGACCCAGACGGCCACCGAGAAGTTGTAGCCAAGCGCCCAGACCAGGAAGACGCCTCCGGTCAGTGCAAACGGCACGGCCAGCAGCACGTGCGCCGCCTCAGCCACGGAGTTGTAGGTGAAGTAGAGCAACACGAAGATGACGATGAGGACCAGCGGCAGCACGAACAGCAAACGTGCGCGCGCACGTTCCTGGTTCTCATACCGGCCGCTCCAGCCCACGAAATAACCAGCCGGCATCGTCACACGCTCGGCCACCAGACGCCGCGCCTCTGCCACGAAACTTCCCACATCGCGCCCCTGCACATTGAGGAGCACTGTGGCGAGCACCAACCCGTTCTCGGCGGCAATCATCGACGGGCCACGGGCCGATTCGATGGTGGCCACTGCCGCAAGCGGCACCTGCTGCCCAGTGGGGGTCATGACCGGTGTCTGGCCCACGCTGGCGGGGTTGGCCCTGAACTTCTCGGCCAACCTGACCCGAATCGGGTAGCGCTCCCGGCCCTCAATCGTCATGCCCACGAGCGTTTCGCCGATCGCGTACTCGATCACCTCCTGCACGTCGGCCACCGAGAGGCCGTAACGCGCGGCCGACGCGCGGTCCACGCGAATGTTCAGATACTGTCCGCTGGCCACCGGTTCCGGATACACATTCGCGGCGCCGGGGACGGCACTCAGCACCGCGGCAATGTCGCGCGCGAGGCGATCGAGTACATCCAGGTCGGCGCCAAACACCTTGACACCAATCTCCGACCGGATCCCGGTGGACAACATATCGATGCGATTGATGATGGGCATCGTCCAGATGCTGGTCACCCCGGGCAACTGGACGGCGCGGCTCATCTCGGCGCGCAGCGACTCGGTGGTCACGCCGGGGCGCCACTGATCGCGCGGCTTCAACTGCACGATCGTCTCGGTCATGTTCACGGGAGACGGATCTGTGGACGTGTCGGCACGCCCCACTTTGGCCACAACGCCGTGGACCTCGGGAAGAGCCACGATCGCGGCATTCTGCGCCGCGGCGATTCGCGATGCCTCCGCCAGCGAAATGCTCGGGTCGCTGATCGGCATGAACATCAGGTCGCCCTCGTCGAGCGCCGGCATGAACTCGGTGCCGATTCGTGTTGAGACGGCCAGCGCCGACACGAACAGCGCGGCGGCCGTCAGCAGTGTCGCCACCCGGTGCGTCAGCGCGGTGCGCAGAGCCGGCTCGTACATCCGTCGCATCACCCGCATCACGGGGTTGTGGTCTTCGGCGTGCACCTTGCCGCTGAGCAACAGGGTGCACAACACCGGCACCAGCGTGACCGCCATCAGCGTGGCCGCGATCATCGCGAATGTCTTCGTGAACGCGAGCGGATGAAACAGCTTTCCTTCCTGTCCCGTCAGCGCAAACACAGGGACGAACGCGAGGACGATGATCGCCATCGAAAAGAAGACGGGACGCCCGACCAGCCGCGTGGACTCCTGCACGGCTGCAAACACGGCCACCCGGTGTCTGGGATTGATGCCCTTCTGTTCAAGTGCCCGAAAGGCGTTCTCGGTGACGACGATTCCGGCGTCCACCAGCACGCCAATGGCAATCGCGATGCCCGCCAGGCTCATCAGGTTGGACGACACGCCCGTCACGCGCATCGCGAGAAAGGACATCAGTACCGCCAGCGGAAGCGGCAACGTGACAATCAGAATCGATCGCACGTGCATCAGGAACAGAACGTGCGCCAGTGTCACGAGCGCAACCTCTTCCAGGAGGGCGATCCGCAACGTGCCGATGGCGCGATCGATGAGTCCCGACCGATCGTAAAACGGCACCACTCGCACCCCGTCCGGCAGCCCTGGCGCGATCTGGGTGAGGCGCGCCTTCACGCCGGCAATGACGTCGCGCGCGTTGGCCTCGGCGCGCATCACGATGACGCCGCCCACCGCTTCCTGATCGCCCTTGATGAGCGCGGCGTTGCGGAACGCTTCGCCGATGGTCACGTCGGCGACCTCGCCCACAAACACCGGCACACCGTTGTTCGACTTGACGACGATGTCTTCGACGTCTTTGAGGGACGCGATGAGCCCCACGCCGCGGACAATGGACCACGCGCCGTTGGCCTCGAGCACATTGCCGCCCACGTTCGAGTTGCTGGCGCTCACGGCCCGCACCACGTCGCCCACCGACAAGCCGTAGCCTCTGAGGCGTTCGGGATCGAGGTTGACCTGATACTGGCGCACCGCGCCGCCCACCGAGCCCACTTCCGCCACGCCGGGCACGGCATTCAGTTGGTAGCGGATGAACCAGTCCTGAAGGCTCCGCAGTTCGGTCAATGAGTGCCGATCGCTTTCCACCGTGTACCAGAACACGTGGCCCACGCCCGTCGCGTCGGGGCCCAGCGTGGGCACCACGCCGTCAGGCAGGAGTTTGGTCACCAGGCTCAGGCGTTCGAGCACGCGGGTGCGCGCGAAGTACAACTCGACGTTGTCGTCGAAGATCGCGTAGACCATCGAGAATCCGAACGCGGACTGAGACCGTACAACGCGCACGCCTGGCAAGCCCTGCAGGTTCGTCACCACCGGGTACGTCACCTGGTCTTCCACTTCCTGCGCGCTGTGGCCCGACCAGTCGGTGAAGACGATCACCTGGTGGTCTGAGAGATCCGGAATGGCGTCCACCGCGCCGGTGCGCATCGCCCAGTAGCCCCACGCGCCCAGCAGGACGTACACGGTGAGGACCACACCGCGATATCGCAACGACAACTCGATCAGCCGATTTACCATCACTGTGCCTTCCACTCGTGAACGCGGTCTCTTCCACGCAGAACGCGTGACATCACCGCGCCGGCAGGAGCCGGCACGGGCCGTTCGTGGCCGAGGGTTGTGTCAGATGAGGAGGACGGACGTGCGCAGGAGAGGCGGGATCTGACCGAGCGCAATGGGCGAGGACGCCGGAAGGATCGAAGCCGGGCGAACGGGTTGCGACCAGAACACCGGGCCGACGGAAACCCCCGCCACGACGCTGAACGAGGCTGTCGGGCCCTTGACTGGCGCGGGCTGGCGGGAGTTGCCAATCGCACAACACGGCATCGGCGCACCGGCCCGATGCCCTTCGGTGGCACTCTCGCGAATGGTCTCGGGACAACACGCGTGACTTTCGGTCTGGGTCCACGCCATCACGCGCGCCAAGGCGGGAGACACGCCTGTGACGAGGAGCGCACACAGCGTCGCTGCGGCAACCAACAGGCGAAATCGGAGGCGGGGCATCATCCTTAGTGTTTACTCTCTGCAGGGTACATGCCAACGGCACCTACCGGCTGAATCAATCCTTCGACCTCTTGCGACCGCCCAGGGCAGTGGGTTCGTGCGGACATTGGGGCTTTTCTCCACTTGATGTCCGGCACGGCTGGTGCCCGGCGATGGCGCCTGTCGGCTGGCTGATAAAATTCGCCTGACCGCTGCCACTTATGGCTATAATAGCTATATTATGAACGCCAATATAGCCACGCTCAAGAACGGCCTGTCCCGCTACCTGAAGTCGGTTCAGGCCGGCGAGGAGGTGGTGGTGCTCGATCGCGAGCGGCCGATCGCGCGCATCGTCCCATTCCGGCAGGTGCCGGAGTCTGACGGCACCGACCCGCTCGACGCGATGGTGCAGCGAGGTGCGATCACCCATCGTGGCAACCCTGGCGACAATGCGGCGTGGCTCAAGACACGAACACCTGTGAAGACGGCGGCCGGCAGCCCCGCGCTGTCGGATGTCCTGCTCAAGATGCGGGCCGAGGAACGCTGGTGAGGTTCTGGGACACGTCGGCCCTGCTCCCCCTGTTTGTAGACGAGCCGGCGACCGACGCCTGCACCGCGTTGTTGCAATCAGACCCGAGCGTCATCGTCTGGGAAGGCACGAGCGTGGAGCTGCAGTCGACGCTTTCCCGCTACCGGCGTCACTCGTCCGGCTTCGACGATCTGTGGCCCGGGGTGCGCCATGAGATGCTGCAGCGCTGGATGTCATGGTCTCGCGTGGCTGATCTGGCGAAGGCGACTCTGCGCGCGCAAAGGCTGGTGAATGTCCACCCACTCAAGACAGGGGACGCATTCCAGCTGGCGGCAGCGCTCGTGGCCTGCGAAGACCAGCCGCAGTGGATGGACTTCGTCACGCGCGACGCGGCCCTGGCCACGGCCGCGCGGCTCGAAGGGTTTCGGGTCGAGATCCCCTGATGATTCCTTCGTGGGGCCTGCGCGGCACCGGCGCCAGGCGTACGCGGCTCATCGCGCTGCTCGCGGTCCGGAACGGCGAGCGCTACCTTCCCGGTTTCTTCCGTAACGTTGCGCCGCAGGTGGACGGCATCATTGCGCTCGACGACGGGTCGTCTGACGGTTCGGCGGAGTTGCTCGCTGGACACGAGGCCGTGATCGAGGTGATCCACAGGCCGGTTGATCGGCCGACGTGGGACGAGGTTGGAAACCATCGCGCCCTGGTCGGCGCCGCACTGCGGCATCGCGCCGAATGGATGCTGTGCGTGGATGCCGATGAGCGGCTCGAACGGGAATTTCGTGCCAGGGCCGAACGCGTGATCGCACGCGGGCGGCTGCTTGGCTGTTCCGCGTACGCGGTGCGGCTCAGGGAATTGTGGGACGCGCCAGACCAATACAGAGTGGACGGCATCTGGGACCGCAAGAAGGTGGTGCGCCTCTTTCGGGCGCGCGCAGATCACGAGTTCGATCCCGCACCTCTCCACGGCGTCAAGGCGCCGCTGCAGGCGCGTCGACTGGGACGGTTTCCCAATGCGGACATCACCATCTATCACCTCGGCATGCTGCATGCCGACGACCGGGCGGATCGCCGGCGTCGATACGAACACGCCGATCCCGAGCGCCGATGGCAGCGGATCGGCTACGCGTACCTGACCGATTCCACGGGCCTCACGCTGCGAGCGACCGACGCGCGGCGCGGGTTCGCAGAGTGATGCGTCCCGGGCTGAAGCCCGAGTGACGCCTCGGCCTTGAGACCCAGGCCGAGCTACGTCCGGAGTGATCGCCGAGCTACGTCCGGAGTGATCGTCGCGCTACGTCCGCCGATGTCGTCAAGGCGCCTATCGTGTAGGCCACTCCGCCGGCGATCACGACGGGCCATGATCGGATCAACGCACCGCGCTCGGGCGAGGGGCTGCGCACTGACACATCGATCGAACTCAGCACACTGAGCGGCCCTCGCAGCGCCACCCTGACATTGCGCGGGGAGCGGCCTTCGAGCGCGCCCTGCATCCGGGCCTGCAGTCGTCCGCGACGAAACGCATCGCGGACCATCGCGCGCCACTCTGTGGGATACCGGTGCGCCGTCATCGCGTCGAGTGCGAGCACTGTACGCTCGCGCTCCTGGAAGCGGGCGTTGAACTCCGTATCTTCGCCGGCGCGAAGGTCTTCATCGAACCGGCCGAACCGCTCAAACAGCGCGCGGTCGTACGAGAGGCTGTAGAGCAGTTGCTGGCTCGGTCTCGTGACGGCAAGCCGGCGATTGTGCAGCAGCAGCAGCGACGCCCAGGCAATCGACGACGCGGGGGAGGCGTTGGTCAGGACGCTGGCCACCCCGGCAGCGCCCGCACGATGCGCTCGCAACCGAGCGGCGGCCCACCCGGGAGTGGCCACACAGTCCGCCGCGAGGAATGCGACGTACCGGGCGCGGGTGAGGTCGATTCCAATATTTCGAACAGCGCCGGGATACAGCCGCTCTGTGACGGAATGCACCGGCACGTCGAGCCCAGCCGCGCGCAGACGACCGGCCGGGTCACCGCCGCCGGAGTTGACGACAACCACTTCCACAGGAATCTCCTGGTCGAGCACCGATTGCACCGCCTCAACCAGGAACGGCTCGTCCTGATAGCTCAGCACTGCGCACGCAAGTTCGACGGTCATCAGTGCGCGTCCCCATCCACAGGACGCGTCCGCGGGCTGTGCCACAGTGAAGGCCTGCGCCCAACGTGCAGGACGACCGCCGCGATCGAACCCAGCACGTCAACGCCAAAGACCATGGCCGTCGCCAGAAGAAACGCCGGCATCTTCAGGTGCACACCGGCCTTGAGCAGCGCGGCCACTATCTCCAGACCCGGAATTGCGAGATACAGGGCAGGAACCCAAAGGGGCACCGCGCCGGCAATCGCTCCGGCCACGGCAGCCGCGAATACGAGGCGATCGCCGTAGCCAACCGTCGAGACGGCCGATTCCAGGCGCTGTGCCCACGGCACCGTCACACTCGACCGCCAACTCCCGAAAACACCGCGCGACCACCGCACCTGCTGCCGCAGGTAGTCGTGCAGGTCAGACACCACGATGTTGTCCGCCACGGCCGTCGCCACAAACCGGATGCGGCCTCCCCTGCTGATGAGGGCGGCGCTGGTCGCCACATCCTCGCCGATGGGAACCACAGGAAATCCCCCGATCCTCCTCAGGCCGGTCATGCGATAGGCGGCGGCACCGAGGGTGGGTGGGTTCAGCCCCAGCCTATCCGTTCCAGCCGAAGTCACGAGTTGATGCACCCAACTGGTCACCGCAGCGTAGCGGGTGACGGTGTTCTGACCCGCATTCGCCGGCCGCAAGTACGCGGCCGAGGCCACCACGCGTTCGTCAGCGAAGGGCCTGACCACCTCCATCAGGAAGTCCGGCCGAGGCGCCAGGTCGGCGTCCACCACAACGACCACGTCCGTGTGCGTCTCGGCAAGCCCTGCGTTGAGGGCCGAGGCCTTGCCCGCACGCTGCGGCAACTCCACCACCCGAGCATCGGACCGGCCGTTGGCCCATGCATGAAACAGCGCGGGCGTGTTGTCGGTGCATCCGTCGCACACCAGGATGAACGAAAGCGCGCCATCGGCGTACTCGAGCCTTGCCAGCCCGGCAAGGAGTCGTTCGGCGGCCTCGGCCTCGTTCCACGCAGGCACCAGTACGGTCACCGAAGGCAGGTCTCCCAGCGCCGGCATCAACCGCGGCCGGAGCAGGGCCGCGACGAGGAAGACACCTCGTCGAAAGGACAGCATCACGACGGCCCCGATCACGACCGCTTCGAATACCAGGCTCATCCTCGGTTTCCCCAGATGCGGCGGAGAAGGGATCGGCGGCGGATGAGGATCATCTTGCCGTCCCGGGTCTCGGGCTCGAACTGGGTGAACGTATGCAACTCCCAGTCCACACGCACAGCCGCGAGCAGCCTCAGTGCGCTGATGTCCGAGAGCCTGACCAATGCAGAATCGTCGAGTACCCTTGAAAAATCGACCCCCTCTTCGAGCAGGCGGCGGATCAAGATCTGCTGTCGCTCGATCCGATCCAGGTCCGGAAACGCCGGAGGCGTCACGTCGGCGCTGCGCCTGGCCCCAAGCCATTGGTGGATGCGCTCACCTTCGATCGTCTCCTCGGGAGGCTCAAACACCACGAACTTGCCCCCGTCCTGCAGCCTGAGCCTCGGCGCCATCGGGTACCAATAGCTCCGGGTTCGATCCACCGGAACGGTAATGCGAAGGTCCATGAGCGCCCGCTCTACGGCGGCACGCTGCACCACAACGCTCGCCTCGACCGAAAAGCCAAGTTCCCCCAGCGCCGCGCACAACAACTCGTGCCCGCCTCGTCGGTACGCCGCGTTGATCCGATCGCCAACCACGTAGGCCCAGAGGTCTCGGGGGATCCAGACCAGCCGTCGACGTTGTGCATCGACGACGACGATGTTGTCGGTATTTGCCGTCCAGCTGTCGTCGTCCATGACGCACACGACGGTGGTGCGGGGCGGCGTCCCTGGCGCCATCTACCGATAGCCCTGCGCCTGCATGCCGAAGAGCTCGGCATAGAGTCCACCCGCGGCGACGAGGACGTCGTGGGTCCCGACCTCCAGCACTTCGCCCCCGCGCAGCACAACGATGCGGTCGGCCATGCGAACAGTGGAGAACCGATGGGAGATGATCACGGCGGTGCGCCCGGCCATCAGCTCCGAGAACCGGAGGAAGACGTCGTATTCGGCGCGCGCGTCAAGGGCCGCAGTCGGTTCGTCGAGAATCAACGCCTGCGCGTTGCGTGCGTACGCCCTCGCCAGGGCGATCTTCTGCCACTCGCCGCCTGAAAGCTCCAGGCCCCCGTCGAAGCGTCGGCCCAGCATCTGTCCCCATCCGCCGGGAAGCCGCGGAAGCAGTGAAGACGCGAGAGCATTGTCGGCGGCGGCGCGAATCACGGGCGGGACGTCGCTCTGATCGTCGAGCGGCCGCGCCCCGTCGAGATACGCCTGCGTCTCGGCAATCGCCCCGACGCCAATGTTTTCGTCGAAGCGGAAATCGTAGCGAACGAAGTCCTGGAAGATCACGCCGATGGCCCGCCGCAACGAGGCCAGGTCGTAGTCGCGCAAATCCACGCCATCAAGGAGAATCCGTCCCTCGGTGGGTGCGTACAAGCGCGCCAGCAGCTTCGCCAGCGTGGTCTTGCCCGCGCCGTTTTCACCGACGAGCGCAATCCGCTCGCCAGGCTTGATCGAGAGGCTCACGTGGCGCACCGCCCAGCGGTCGCTGCCGGCGTATTGAAACCCCACGTCCTCAAATACGAAGCCCTCTCGAATCGGGTTTGGGACGTTCGGCGCGCCGGGCTTCGAGGCGATCGTCGGGCGCATCTCGAAGAAGGCGAAGAGATCGTGCAGGTAGAGGCTTTCTTCGTAGATGGAGCTTGCCGTCGAGAGCAGCCCCTGCATCAGGTCGCGCCCGCGGGCAAACGAGGCGGCGAGAAACGTGAGGGACCCCACGGTGATGGCCCCCGCCACCGTCTGCGCGATGATGAGGAGGTACGCCACGTAATACCCGGCGGTGCTGACAAGCGACAGGGTCGCGCTCACGCCGGCGCGTCGAATCCCCAATTGGCGGTTCTCGCGGAACCACATTTCTGACAACCGCCGAAACCGTCCCACCAGCCAGGGGGCCAGACCGAAGAGCTGTACTTCTTTCGCGGTGGCGTCGCTGGCCCCGACGTAGCGCAGGTAATCGAGCTGGCGTCGCGGCTGCGTCCATCGGAACATGAGCGAATACTGCAGCGCGGCGAACCGGGTCTCTGCCAGAAAGCCAGGCAGAATCGCCACCACAAGCAGCACCACGAGCCAGGGGTTGAATGCGAGCAGTGCGGCGCTCATCGTGAGCAGCGTGATGAAGCCCTGCCCCACGCCCAGCAGGTTTGAGAGCAGGCCGATGCGCCCGATCGTCTGTCGGCGGGCGCGCTCGAGATGGTCGTAGAGGGTGGGGTCCTCGAACTTGGCCAGGTCGAGTGTGGCGGCATGCTCCATGAGGCGCACGCTGATCCGGATGGTGAAGAGATCAGAAAGCAGGCCGTCCACCACCATCGACGCCCGCGACAGCAGGTCGCCCACCACCACAATGCCCACTTCGAGAAGCACGAGGTTCAAGAGCGACTGCCAACCGGCGCCCGACTGCTGCGCGGCGATGACGCCGTCGATGATCAGTTTTCCTACCCAGAGTGCGGCGATGGGCACCAGACCACGCAGGAGGCGCAACAGCCCCATGGTCAGCGCATAGCCGCGGTGCGTTTCCCAAACGAGCTGCAGCAAACCGCGGATGTAGCGCAGGGCGCGAACACGGTCGCGCCATGTGGCTGGGGGACCATCTGAGCCGGCGGCCTTGCGGTGGCCCCTGGAGGCGGGTGGGGCAATCATCGATGCAGTCTGAGCCGTGCGCGGCAGGTCCTTGCTTCGCCTTCGATCCTATCATCACGGTGATACGCTGGGGGCCATCAGACTTGGAGCGGCCACATGTCGAGAGCGTCGAGCGCACGTGTAGTCTTCGTTGGCGGTGCCGTGCTCGTGGCGGCCTTCACCCTCATTCCGGTCAGTGCGCAAGCCCCGGTCAGTCCTGCTGCTGAGCGCCTGCCGGTGCGCCGAGTGGTGCTCTACAAGAGCGGCATCGGATACTTCGAGCACCTTGGCCGCGTCCGCGGCAATCAGGACGTGACGATTGAGTTCACCAGCGGGCAACTCGACGATGTGCTGAAGTCGCTGACGGCCCTCGACCTGGACGGCGGTCGAGTCGCCAGCGTCAACTACAACTCCGATCCCGGTGTTGAACGGCGACTCAGTGCCTTGCGGTTGTCGCTTGGGCCGTCGGCCACGCGAACCGACGTGCTCAGAGCGCTGCGCGGCGCGCGCGTGGAGACGCGGTCTGGCGCCACCACCATCACAGGGCGCCTCCTCAATGTGGAGCAGCAGCAACGCCGCGTTGATGGCGCGGTCACGACCGTTGACGCCGTGTCGCTCATCACCAACGCCGGTGACATCCGCACAGTGGCGCTCGACTCGGGAGTGACGATTCGCATCATGGATGCCGACCTCAACGAAGAAGTAGGGCGCTATCTCTCCATCATCAGCTCATCGCGCGAGCAGGACGTGCGGCGCCTGACCATCAGCACCGCCGGTCAGGGCGAACGTGATCTCTTTGTCAGTTACGTCAGCGAGGTTCCGGTCTGGAAGTCCACCTATCGCCTGGTGCTTGGCACGGCAGGCGGCGGCACTACGCCTGTGGCGCCCGTCCTGCAGGGGTGGGCGATCGTTGACAACACGATCGGTGAGGACTGGACGAACGTCGAGTTGTCTCTGGTGGCGGGTGCGCCGCAGGCCTTCATCCAGCGCATCTCGCAGCCGTACTACGTGCAGCGCCCCATTGTGCCGCTGCCTGAACGCGTGCTCATGGCGCCCCAGACGCATCAGGGCAGTTTGACCACAGCCGGTGCGGGCAGCATCGCGGGCATCGTCACCGACAACGCCGGGGGAGCGCTGCCTGGTGTCACGGTACGGGTGATACGCGATGGATCGCTGACGGGGACGACGGTGACCGATGGTCGCGGCTGGTATCGATTCTCTGGATTGACCGCGGGTAACTACGACGTCGCGGCCACGCTCTCGGGTTTTCGCACCGCCACGGCAAGTGGCGTCCGGGTGTCAGGCGGCGCCGAGACGGCGCTGAATCACACGCTGGAAGTCGGACAGATGTCCGAGTCTCTCGCGGTTTCGGCTCCGGCCCCGGTGGCCGCATCCGAACCTCCGGCCAGCCGCGGCGTTCGCGGCGGTCGCGCTGGAGGAGCCGGCAGCGTGCTGGACCGCGTGGAGTCGGCGCAGGCCGCGCTTCAGGCCAGCGCGACGGGCGAAGAATTGGGCGACTTGTTCGAGTACCGCCTGAAGGAACCGATCACGATTCTCAAGAATCAGTCGGCCCTCGTGCCCATCGTCAACGGCAGTGTCGGCGCCGAAAAGGTGTCGATTTGGAATGCTGAGTCAACCAGTTCGCGGCCGTTACGGGCGGTCTGGGTGACGAACACCACGGGGCAGACGCTGGATGCGGGAAGTGTTTCCATCGTGGAAGGTCAGGCGTTTGCGGGCGAAGGGCTGATCGAATCCCTCAAGGCGGGCGAGCGCCGCCTGCTGTCGTACGCCCAGGATTTGTCGATGACGGTCACGGCCGGCGGCGATCCCACACCCGCGCGTCTCACGCGCGTCCAGCTCACACGCGGCGTGCTCATTCAGCAGCGCGAAGAGCGCCAGCGCCGCACCTATACGGCGCGCAATGACGATCAGCAACCGCGGACGCTCGTGGTGGAACATCCCGTCAGGGCTGGGTGGACGCTCGGCGGCGACCTGACACCTGTGGAAACCACGCCGACTGTGCATCGCTACCGGGTGACGGTGGCGCCGGGCACCACCTCCACATTCACGGTTGAAGAAACACGAACCACTGATACGCGCGTGGTGGTGGCGTCGATCACCGACAACCAGGTGCAGGTGTGGAGCACGGGCGGCCTGCTCGACCCCGCCACGCTGGCCTCCCTGCGCGAAGTCCTGCGCCGCAAGGCTGTGGTCGCGGATCTCTCGGCGCACGTGCAGGCCAGGGAAATGGAGACAGCCACGATTGCGCGCGATCAGGAGCGCGTCCGGGAGAACATGAAGTCGCTCAAGGGTACGGCTGAGGAACGACAACTGGTGCAGCGGTATGTCCGCCAACTCGATGCGCAGGAAACGCGACTGGAAGCGCTTCGCACAGAGATTGCCAGCCTGACGACACAGCGCAACGACGCTCAGGCTGAACTCAACCGGTTTATCGAGGCACTCGGAGGCTGACAGCGGTCACGGCTCTCTCGTGGCCGCACAGCTCTGAGAGGCCGCGGCCTTGAGTTGCCTGCGCGTCCCGGGCTGAAGCCCGGGACCTCCGACCGAGGGCGGTCAGGCGATGCGTAGGCGCAAGGCGGTCAGGCGTTGCGCAGACGCAGCGCGTTCGCGATCACCGACACCGAACTGAGACTCATCGCGCCTGCGGCAATGATCGGACTCAGCAAGACGCCAAAGAACGGGTACAACACACCCGCGGCCACTGGCACACCCACCGTGTTGTAGACAAACGCAAAGAACAAATTCTGTTTGATGTTCGCCATCGTCTGGCGCGACAGGTGTATCGCGCGAGCGACACCGCGGAGGTCGCCCTGCACGAGCGTGACCCCGGCGCTTTCCATCGCCACGTCCGTGCCGGTGCCCATCGCGATACCGACCTGCGCCTGAGCCAGGGCTGGCGCGTCGTTGATGCCATCGCCCGCCATGGCCACAATCCGCCCTTCGGCCTGCAGCTTCTTGATGACGGCCGCCTTGCCCTCGGGCTTCACGTCGGCAATCACCTCGTCGAGGCCCAGTTGCTTCGCCACCGCCTGCGCGGTCGTCGCGTTGTCGCCGGTCATCATCACCAGACGCAACCCTTCTTTCCTCAGCGAGGCAAGGGCATCAGGCGTGCTGGCCTTGATCGGATCGGCCACCCCGATCAACCCGGCGAATACACGATCGACCGACACAAACATGACCGTCTGCCCGAGCGCGCGTAACGCATCGGCCCGCTGGGCCACTGGCGTCACATCCACGCCGCCCGACGCCATGAGCTCACGATTGCCCACCGCCACCTCACGGCCTCCCACCCGGCCTCGCACCCCTTGCCCGGTGATCGATTCAAACATCTCGACTGCCGCCGGCTGCAACCCCTTCGCCTCAACACCCTTGACGATGGCATCGGCAAGTGGATGTTCACTGCCCTTCTCGAGACCAGCGGCGAGTGGGAGCCACGAGAGATCGTCGGCCGTGACCGACTCGACGCTGACGAGCGCAGGTTTGCCTTCCGTCAGTGTGCCGGTCTTGTCGAACACCAGTGTGTCCACGTCGCGCAGCACTTCAATCGCCTCGGCGTTCCGAAACAACACGCCCATCGTGGCGCCTCTTCCAGTGGCCACCATGATGGACATGGGCGTGGCGAGGCCCAGGGCGCAGGGACACGCGATGATCAGGACCGCGACTGCGTTAATCAGCGCATGCGCCAGGCGCGGCTCTGGGCCCACAAGGCTCCAGACGATGAACGTGACGATGGCGATCAGGATCACGGTTGGCACGAAGATGCCCGCCACGCGATCAGCGAGTTTCTGAATCGGCGCGCGGCTGCGTTGCGCTTCGGCGACCATCATCACAATACGGGCGAGCAGCGTGTCGCTGCCGACGCGTTCGGCGCGCATGATGAAGGAGCCCGTACCGTTGACCGTGGCGCCGACGACCTTGTCCTCTGGCCGCTTCTGCACGGGAACGGGTTCACCACTGATCATCGATTCGTCCACGTGGCTCGATCCTTCCAGCACCACGCCGTCCACAGGGACCTTCTCACCTGGGCGGACGCGGAGGCGATCGCCGACGACGACGTGGGCCAGTGGGACGTCGGTCTCCTGTCCGTCGGTGCCAATAACACGTGCCGTGGCCGGGGCCAGACCGAGCAGTTTGCGAATGGCAGAACTCGTCTGGCTGCGTGCGCGCAGTTCCAGCACCTGGCCGAGCAAGATCAACGTCACGATGACGGCCGCGGCTTCAAAGTACACGGCGACGGCGCCGTTGTGGCTGAACTGATGCGGGAAGATCCCCGGTGCGAGCGTGGCCACCACGCTGTAGCCAAATGCCACGCTGACGCCCAGGCCGATCAACGTGAACATGTTCAGATTGCGCGTCCGCAGCGAGTTGATGGCGCGCACGTAAAACGGCCACGCCGCCCAGAGACAGACGGGGGTGGCCAGGGCAAACTGCATCCATGCGGCCGAGCGCATCGAGAGCGGCGCCAACCCGAACATCTCCGCCATGGCCACGGCCATGACGGTCACACTCAGCGCGGCCGAGATCCAGAATCGCCGCGTCATGTCTTTCAGTTCGTGATTCTCCGGCTCCTCGGCCGAGAGCGACGTCATTTCCAGCTCGAGCGCCATGCCGCACTTGGGGCAGTCGCCGGGCTTGGACTCGCGGATTTCCGGGTCCATGGGGCAAATCCATATTTGAGATCGGGGTCCTGGGGCTTGCCCCGCCGTAGCCTTGGCGGAGGCGGGTCCCGGCTGTGCCGCCGCAGCTTTCATCCCCTTCGGCCCGCTCTTGAGAAATCCCGCGGGGTTGGCCTCGAACTTCAACCGGCAGCCCTGGCCGCAGAAGTAGTACGTCGTCCCCTCGTACTCGAACGACCCGCCTTTGTTTTTGGCGGGGTCTACGGTCATGCCGCAGACGGGATCAATGTGCGTGGGCATCACAGCCCTACTGTAGCCCGTCGGGCCGCGCGACGTTTTGGCGACGCCGATGTCGAAACCGCTCTAGAATGGGGCACCGTTTTCAAGGAGTTCCGCGCGCATGCCCGATCATCGTCCTGTCCATGCCCCCAACCTGCCGGCGCCGGTGGGTCCGTATTCCCCGGGAATGGGGTTTGAACGCCTCGTGTTTGTTTCGGGCCAGGGTGCCACCGACCCGGCCACTGGAACACTCGCGGGCTCCGACGCGACCGCTCAGACCGAACAGTGCCTGAAGAACCTGCAGGCGATTCTGAAGGCCGCCGGATCCGACCTGCAATACGTGCTGCGGTGCGGCGTCTTCCTGGTTGACATGGGCGAGTTCCAGGCGATGAACACCGTCTACTCGCGCGTCTTCGGCGACCATCGACCCGCGCGCACGACGATTCAGGCTGCCGACTTGCCCGGCGTTGGACTGCGTGTCGAGATTGACTGTATCGCCTACATTCCCGATGCATCACGTTAACCGGTTGTGAATTTTTCGAAGGAGTTCTGAGATGCCGAAGCCCCTGTCTTTTTCCGCAATGACCGCGTCCCTGCTCGTTGCGGGCGTCGTCGTCGGCGCCGGTGTCCTGGCGATGGAACAAGCCACGCCCCCGACCCAGCAGACACCACCCGCGCAGCAGACGCCGCCTGCCGGCGGCCGTCAGGGTCGCGGAAGCGCACCACGCTTGCCCGCGATGGGAGGCGGCGCGTGTGAGAACAGCCCGTACAACTGCCCCGACGCGGTCAACCCGCTGCCGAAGGCCGACACGGTGTGGCTGGAAGAAATGACGTGGATGGACGTGCGTGACGCGATGAAAGCCGGCAAGACCACGGTCATCATCGCCACGGGCGGCATCGAGCCCAACGGTCCGTGGCTCGCGCTCGGCAAACATAACTATGTGCTGAAGGCCAACTGCGACGCGATTGCGCGCAAGCTCGGCGACGCGCTCTGTGCGCCGATTGTACCGTTTGTGCCCGAAGGCAACCTGGACACCAAGTCCGGGCACATGGCCACGATGGGCACCATCAGCATGCGTGAAGAGACGTTCAACGCGCTGCTCAGCGACATCGTGATGAGCATGAAGCAGCACGGCTTCGAGCACATCATCATGATTGGTGACAGCGGCGGCAACGGACGCGGCATGACCGCGGTGGCCGAAAAGTACACGAAGGAGTGGGCGGGCCAGCCCATCGTGGCCCACGTGCCGGATCACTACACCTACAGCGCGGTGACGAAGTTTGCGATCGAGAACAAGCTCATTCCCGCCGAGACGAAGAGCGATGGTCTGCACGACGACCCGGTCATCACCCTCAACATGATGGTGACGGATCCGAACTCGGTACGCTGGGCCCAGCGGGTGAAGGCCGGCAAGGCCTCTATCGACGGCGTCTTGATTGCCGACAAGGACAAGGCGCTTGCCGCGGGCAAACAGATCGTGGAATTCCGGGCGACGGTCACCGCGGACGCTATTCGCAAAGTGCGCGGAAAGTAAGGCGCATCGCGCCACTGCGACGGCTCAGCCTGTGGGTCGTCGCTGAAGATCCAGCGTGAGCGCGAGGCGTGGTCCCGATCCGGGAACCTGCTGGGTCGTCGCATACGTGCGATAGGCAGGAAGAAAGCGGCCGATGTAGTCGGTGATCGCCTCGCGGCTCAGGCCCGGCTTGCCGGAGGCTTTCATCGCCTCTTCCGCTTCCACGCGCCACGTGAGCACGTATTCGGGATCCTGCGCGCGGAGCACCACCCACACGTCCGCCTGATCGGTCCACCGGGTGTAGTCGGCCAGTGCCTCATTGGCCGGCGCCAGGCGCGGGTCTGGCAGCGCGGACGCGTCCACGGGCGCAAAGCCGAGCATCCACCCTTCCACCACGATCACGTCGAGCGGACCACTCACCTCGCGCCAGATGTCCTTCGGCGCGCGATCGCCTCGCCCGCCATGCGCCGACTTGTCGTACACGGGCACGCGAGTGGTCTCGCCCGCCTGCAAACTCCTCAACGCCCGGAGCGTGCGCTCGCCGAGTGAGACATCGTGCGTCCCCGGATATCCGCGATGCTCCAGGTAGGGGTTGTCCGGATGTGCGGCGGCCAATCGCAACTGGTCTTCACGCGTGAGATAGAAATCGTCCACCGACACGCCCGCACCGCGCAGCCCCATCGCCGGCAACGCCTGCAGCAAATGCGTCACCAGCGTCGTTTTGCCCGCGCCTTGTGGCGCCTGAAGACCGATGACCAGCGGCCGCCGCGGCGCCGCCGCGATCTGCGCGAAACAAAACTCGTGAACGGGTTGGTGCAGTGGCAGAAAGCGGGCGTCAGACATTGTCGATTCCAGATTGGCGGTTCAACCAGCCCCATACGAGCGGAATCCACAGCAGATTGGACACGAGCAAGTGCGCCATCTGCAGAGACAGTGGCGCCAGGAGCAGGAGATTGACGACGCCAAGCGCGCATTGGCCGACGATCAGCATCATGACCAGCTGCCGCGGCGTGGCCTGGGCTTCGCCGGCAAACACGGGGCTGCGCCACGCAAGCCAGAACAGATACGAGGCAACCGTCGCGGCCAGGATGGGATGCCAGATGCGGAGCCGGATCAGGAAGTGCGCGGTCGGGTCGAGGTCGGCCGCGATCCCTTCCGCGAGTGACGCATGGGGAAACAAAGTGTCGCCCAGCGCCACAATGGCGCCTGTGGCGGCCACCGCCAGCATCGCCACCATCGCGAGGGTGAACCCCAGACCGGCCCCGGGCGACGCCGCTGACGCGGTGGCCCTGGGCGTGGGCCTGGGCCGCGCGGCCCAGATGGTGGTGGTCATCGCGGCCACAAGCAGCAGCGTATTGACCAGGTGCCCGCCGACGTATCCTGCGCGGAGCGCGGACGCGTTGTCTTCCACCAGCCTGAGCAGCACGATGCCCGCGCCAATGGCCGCTTCGATCAGCATGAAGACCAGCGTGATGACCGCCCACTTGCGTGCTCGGTGGCCTGCGGGGAACGTGCGCCGCGCCAGGACGACAAGCCCAACAGCCAGCACCATGACGAGGCCGCTGGTGATCCGATGGACGAACTCGATCACGGTCCCCACCGTCGGCGCGAGCGGCACGACGTCGCCGTTGCACAGCGGCCAGTGGCTGCCGCACCCCGCGCCTGATCCCGTGGCGCGAACCACGGCGCCCCAGACGATGACGAGGACCGTCATGCCAAGCGTCAGCCAGCC
>Ga0105044_10001116_pt1 | contig 35185 bp, 24 predicted proteins | sample MAT01_FD_78092 | JGI IMG/M metagenome (GOLD analysis project Ga0105044, IMG submission 78092) | Freshwater microbial communities from Lake Fryxell liftoff mats and glacier meltwater in Antarctica - MAT-01 | ecosystem: Environmental > Aquatic > Freshwater > Ice > Liftoff microbial mat | place...
ATGATCTGAGCGGGCGTGCCGCTTGCCGTGATCTCGCCGCCCTGATCGCCAGCGCCGGGGCCGAAGTCCAGCAGGTGGTCCGCGGCTGCGATCACTTCGCGATCGTGCTCGACGACGAGGAGCGTGTTGCCAAGATCGCGGAGGTTGTGCAGCGCCCGAAGGAGACGCTCGTTGTCCCGCGGGTGCAGGCCGATGGTCGGCTCATCGAGCACATAGAGCACGCCGGTGAGGCCGCTGCCGATCTGTGACGCGAGGCGGATTCGCTGGGCTTCGCCGCCGGAGAGCGTGGGGCCCTGCCGGCCGAGTGAGAGGTAATCGAGGCCGACGTCGACGAGAAACTTCAGCCGGCTGCCGATCTCGCGAAGGAGTTCGCCTGCAACCTGGCGATCGCTCTTCGAGATCGGCAGCGTGTCAAAGAAGCGGAGCGTGTCGCCCAGCGGCTTGCCCGTAATCTCGCCGAGGGTGAGCTTGGCGAAGCGCGTGGCGGCCGCATCGGCACGGAGCCGTGAGCCGTGGCAAGTGGCACAGGGCACTTCATCCACGAGGTGCTCGAGGCGCTGGCGATAGACGAAACTGACACGCGAGGCTTCATCGACGGCGGGGAAGAGGCCCTTGTACTGGAACCTGGCAAGCGGGGAACGTAAGTCCCCCGAGGGCTCACCAGAGCGACGCTTCCGCACAGGCCCGGCGGGCTTACGCGCGCCACTCGCCAGATTGATCCAGGCCTCACCCGTTCCGTGCAGGATCACCCGCTGAAATTCGGGAGCAAGCTGGTCGTACGGCGTATCCAGATCGAAGCCGCCGTGCCTGGCGAGCCCTTCCGCGAAAGGCAGAAATGCCGAGCCTTCCTCCAGGGATGGCCAGCCCGCGATCGCTCCCTGCCGCAGCGTAAGAGCGCCGTCGCGGAGCATCAGGTTCACGTTGGCGCCGCGCTGGAAGCCCAGGCCTTCGCACGTCGGGCACCAGCCAAGGGGGCTGTTGAACGAATAGTTGTGCGGGTTTAACGGCTCGAAGCTGAGGTTGCACTTCTCACAGGCGAGGTGCTGGGAATAAACGTCCACCTTCCAGCGTGTCTCGTCGCGATCCGGATCGACATGAGCGATGTGCATGACGCCACGACCCAGATCCAGGGCTTGCTCGACCGCTTCCGCCAGTCGAGTGCGGTTGCCGGGGCGGACGACGTTGCGATCGACGATCACCTCGATCCGGTGCTTCCGGCGATGGTCGATCGCGGGTGGCTCCTCGATGGTGTGGCTCTTGCCATCGACACGCATCCGCACGAAGCCGGCCTTGCGGATCTCCTCCCAGAGCGTCTCGTACTTCTCCTGCCCCTTGCGTTCCAGCGGGGCCATCAGGTAAAGCTTCGTTCCCTCAGGAAGCGACAGCACCTTTTCGACGATCTCGTCCGCCGTCTGCGTTCCGACAGCCTGGCCGCAGGACGGGCAATGCCGCTGGCCGAGGCGGGCGTAAAGGATTCGCAGGTAATCGTAGATCTCGGTGATGGTGCCGACGGTCGAACGCGGGCTCTTGCTGGTCGTCTTCTGTTCGATGCTGATCGAGGGCGAGAGACCCGTGATGTGCTCGACCTTCGGCTTCTGCACCTGCCCCAGGAACTGACGCGCGTAGCTTGAAAGCGACTCCACGTACCGCCGCTGGCCCTCGGCATAGATCGTGTCGATGGCGAGCGAACTCTTCCCCGAACCGGAGGGGCCGCAGAACACCGTCATCTGTTCGCGAGGCAGGCGGGCGTTCACGTTCTTCAGGTTGTGCTGGCAGGCGCCCTGAACTTCCAGGTGCGTGATGAAGTCAGATTCCGGGACACGATTCGCAAGCCCACGAGCCGCAGCCTTTGAACTCTTCGCCTTCCTGGGGTTCAGGATCGACACCAGCGCCTGCCCGGTGTAAGACCGCGCGCACTTCATGACCTGCTCGGGAGTCCCCGTCGCGACAATCTCGCCGCCGCCGCTGCCGCCTTCGGGGCCGAGGTCGATCAGCCAGTCCGCGGTCTTGATGACATCCAGGTTGTGCTCGATGACGAGAACAGAGTTCCCCGCGTCCACGAAGCCGTGAAGCACCTCGAGCAGCCTGCGGATGTCCTCGAAATGCAGGCCCGTTGTGGGTTCGTCGAGGATGTAGAGCGTCTTCCCCGTGCTGCGTCGGACGAGTTCCTTCGCGAGCTTGATGCGCTGGGCCTCGCCGCCGGAAAGGGTGGGCGAGGGCTGGCCGAGCTTGATGTAATCGAGGCCGACATCGTGCAGGGTCTTGAGCATCGCGTGGACTTTGGGGATGTGCTCGAAGTGGGCGAGGGCCTCTGCCACTTCCATCTCGAGGACATCCTGAATCGACTTGCCGCGGTACTTCACCTGGAGCGTTTCGCGGTTGAAGCGATGCCCCTCGCACACGGGACAGGTGACCCAGACATCCGCGAGGAAGTCCATCTCGAGTCGATTGCTGCCATTGCCCTCGCAGGCCTCGCAACGGCCGCCGGGCTTGTTGAAGCTGAAGCGGCCCGGCTGGTAGCCGCGGATCTTCGCCTCGGACATCTGGGCGTAAAGAGCACGGATCTCGTCCCAGAGCTTGATGTAAGTCGCCGGGTTCGACCGCGGCGTTCGGCCGATGGGCGACTGATCGATGTCGATAAGCTTGTCGATCTGGTCAGCGCCTTCGATGGCTTCGTGGACCCCGACATTGTGCGTATGTTCCTCGCCGTCCTCCGCTTCGCCGGCCACTTCGCCACGGCCGCGTGCGAGCAGCGCTTCCATGAGGACATCGTTAATCAGGGACGACTTTCCCGAACCACTGACGCCTGTCACCACGGTGAAGACGCCGAGCGGAATGTCGACGGTCACGTCCTTCAGGTTGTTGTGCTTCGCGCCGACGACTTTCAGCGCCTTGCCCGTCAGGGGCCTTCGCTTCTTCGGGATGGGGATGACCAACTCGCCGGTGAGGTACTTCCCGGTGAGGCTGTCCTTGTTGGCGAAGACCTCCTCGGGAGTCCCCGCGGCGACGATGTAGCCGCCGCGAGTGCCGGGGCCGGGGCCGAAGTCGACGAGCATATCCGCGGCTCGCATTGTGTCCTCGTCGTGCTCGACGACGAGGACGGTGTTGCCCATGTCGCGAAGGCGTTCAAGGCTGCGGAGCAGGCGGATGTTGTCCCGCGGGTGCAGGCCGATGCTGGGTTCGTCGAGGACGTAAAGCACGCCGACAAGGCCGCTGCCGATCTGGCCGGCGAGGCGGATTCGCTGGGTTTCCCCGCCGGAGAGCGTGGGGGCGGAACGGTCAAGCGAGAGGTAATGCAGGCCGACGTTGAGGAGGAAGCCGATGCGGGCACTGATCTCCTTGAGGAGTTCACCGGCGATGGTTCGCTGCATGTCGCCGAGGGTCGATTCGTACTTCACGAACCAGGGAACGAGCTCGCCGATCGGCATCGCACCGAGTTCGATGAGCGTCTTGCCGCCCACCTTCGCGGCGCGGGCCTGGGGGTTAAGCCGTTGCCCCTGGCAGGCCGGGCAGCGGAGGACGCGCATGGATTTCTCGAGTTGCATCCGGCGCGGACCGGCGGCGGTCTTCTTGAACTGCGACTCAAGTTGCGGAACGATGCCTTCCCACTTGCCGCCGTGCTTCCAAACCTTGCCGCCGCGCTGCTTCCACTCGTAGACGATGTGGGCGTCGCCGCCGCCGAGGAGCAGGCGATCCTGGTGCTGTAGGGGCAGCGATTTCCAGGGCTTCGCAAGGTCGATGCCGAAGTGTTTGGCGACGCCCTCGAAGATGTGTTTCCGCCAGCGGCCCATGCCCTTGAGGGGGCCGACAAGAGGGATGGCCCCTTCCATCATGCTAAGCTTCGGATCGGGGATGAGCAGGTCCGGATCGAAGCTGTACTTGTTGCCAAGGCCGTCACAGTCCGGGCACATGCCCTGGGGGCTGTTGAACGAGAAAAGCTGCGGCGTCGGCGGCTCGTAGCTGATGTCGCAGTGCGTGCAGGCGTAATGAGCGGAGAGTAACAATTCGGAATTCGGAACGGGGAACTCGGAACTGCGATCTTTCTTCGCCTCCGTGTTGCGTTCCGGCTCGACGGAGAGAATCAGGTTCCCCTCAGCGAGCGAGAGCGCCTGTTCCACCGCCTCGGCGACGCGGGCCCGGAAGGTTCCATCGTCCGTTCCGCGCTCCGAGTTCCGCGTTCCGAGTTTCTGCAACCGGTCGACCACGATCTCGATGTTGTGCTTGATCTTCTTGTCGAGCTTGAGGTCGTCGGTGAGCTTCACGGTTTGGCCGTCGACTCGGGCGCGGACATAGCCTCGCTTACTCATCTCGGCAAAGAAGTCCTTGAACTCACCCTTCTGGCCGCGAACCACCGGCGCGAGGATCAGGAAGCGTGCTCCCTCCGGCAGCGAGAGGATGCGAGCGATGATCTGCTCGCGCGTCTGAGCGGTGATCGGCCGCGAGCAGCTCGGGCAGTGGCCCTGGCCCAGGCGGGCGTACATCACGCGGAGGAAGTCCGCCACTTCCGTGATGGTGCCGACGGTCGAACGCGGGTTGCGGCTCGCGCTCTTCTGCTGGATGCTGATCGATGGCGACAGCCCCGCGATGTGATCCACGTCCGGCTTCGGCAACTGGCCCAGGAACTGTCGGGCGTAGCTCGAAAGCGATTCCACATAACGCCGCTGGCCCTCGGCGTAGATCGTGTCGAACGCCAGCGACGACTTCCCCGACCCGCTGACGCCGGTGAAGCAGATCAACTTGTTGCGGGGGAGTTCGAGGTCGACGTTGCGGAGGTTGTGTTCGCGAGCGCCGCGGATGATGATCGACTTCGTTTCCATGAAGATGTTCCAAGTGCCACGCTTCCAGTTTCGGGGTCCAACGACTCACATCTTTCAACGGGGAACCTCGAATCTGGAGCACGCTCGCCCTCGATAGTGTCCACATGATGAGTATAGGCATTCCGTCCAGTGGTGCGTGGACGGACATCCCCGGAGATTTCGTCTTGAAAGCGTCTGGCGTCCTGGCGTCTAATGTCGCTCAGTCGTCAGGGAGGACGCGATGCCGATCAACCGGATTCGCTCGCAAACCCGCGAGGTGAAACCCCTACCGCGCCGAGAAACTCCGGACGCTGCGTTCAGCCTGCGTCCCAAGTTGCTGGCGCTTCGAGAGAAGCTCATTCTCGCACTTCGCCAGCGTCATCAGCTTTTGCGAGCCGACGCGGCGACTCTCTTCTACTTCCACGCCCCGCGACAGGCCGATTACGAGGCCGCGTGCGAATCGAGGGCGACTCCGGACCCTGCGGGCTCAACCCTTGCCACCGAGATCACCGATCGGATCCGAGCCGTGTGGCCGTCCCTGGTGGCCGATGCGGACGTTCGGCACGCGGCCCGGGCCCTGGACGGGCTGCACTCCTCCGCGATGGCCCTCGCTGCGATTCTTCCCGCGGCTCGTGATCTTGCCGACCTGCTCCACGTTATCGATGACGAAGTGCTCTGCGTGATCGAACCGGCCTCGCGTGAAGGCTTCACACTCGAGGTTCGAGGCGTCGCCGAGGTGAACCAGCTTCACGATCTTCTGGCGAGCCTGGAACCTCGGCTGCTCCACGAGGAAGCATTCGACATCTCATCCCGGCCGCAGTTCCAGGCCTTCGCGATCTCGGGCCTGCGCCATGATGGGTCACTTCCCGAAGGGGCGAGCGGCGCCTCGCACTGGCTGTTTAACGAGCAACCCGCCTCTGCGATTGCGAGATTCGAGGGCGAGCGCGTCGTACTCCTGGGTGATGCGATGCCGACAGTGGCACGCGCTGCGAACGCTCGCTTCCCTGATCTCATGGCCGAGGGACAGGTGATCCGCAGGTTCAGTCTCGAGGAAGTCGAGGCGCGACTTTCCCTCTGGCTCGGCCAACCGCTTGCTGCTCCCCCACTGCTCGCTCTCCGTGCCGCGTGAAGCGGAGCGTGCCTGGGCACATCATCGTTCCATCAGGCCCACGACGGGCGTCTCGAGAGGGGCAGGAATCCCAGGCCGCGGCGTCGGCGACGAACGATGCTGAGAATCAGTTGGGCTCCGAAAGCAAGCAGTGCCCCGAGAATGACACCTGCCAGAACCCAGCCACGGCGATCGCGTTCTTCGAGCCGCTTGAGGTGTTCCTCGAATCGCTGGGTCAGATGTGCCAAACCTTGTGCGGTTTCAGTCACTTTGAAACGATTCTCACGCCGTTCCACGCTGAACACATCGAGATCTCGGCGAACGCCATCGACTCGTTCGGAGAGCACTTCCAGATCGGTTCGGAGTTACGCAATCTTCTCCGTGGGCGTCGGCCTCCGTGCACTTCGTCCAGTTCCGCTTCCGCATCCTTCTCCCAGCGTTCCGAGCTTTGGGCAAGCCAGTTCGAGAGCACAGAATCCCAGATTCCCCGCACCCAGCGACGGAATCGATCGGGATGGTCGATCTCTGCCAGCCAGGCATGGCCCGTGCGCGATCCCGTGATCGGTGAGAGCGAGAGTGCAAGCGTCAAGCCCAGGGTCGCCCTGCCATCCGAGGCTCGGAGAAGTTCCAGGAGGCGGATGTACGCCTGGCGAGGCGGCCAGCTCGAAGGCGAGATCGGGGATTAAGCGTACCATGTGTTCACGCGTTTCAGGATCGCTCTCGAATCCCACGAATTCCACCTGCTTCAACATCTCTGTCTATCTTCGCGTGATGTCACTTCAGCGACCCGTGCCCAGGAACACCTTGATCGATTCCAGGATCGCCTCGCGGTTCGGAATGCGAGAGGTGATGAGGTGCTTGTGCGTGCTGGCAAGTTCGTTGATGTGCTCGAAGAACTCCCCGCTGCCGTAGGGCGACTCGACCTGCCCGTAGCCGAACAGATTCAGCTTCGGCAGCAGTTGCTTGGTGAGCAGGTCGATGCACTTGGGCACGTCGTCACCCCAGTTGTCGCCGTCGGAGAAGTGGAAGGCGTACACGTTCCACTCGCTTGCCGGGTAGCGGGAGGTGACGATTTTGTTGCAGAGATCGTACGCGGAGCTGATCTTGGTGCCGCCGGACTCGCGGGTGTGGTAGAAGGTGTTCTCATCCACCTCGGCGGCGACCGCGTCGTGGATGATGTAAGCCGTCTCCACGCCGTTGTAATGCTTCTTGATCCAGGTATCGATCCAGAAGGACTCGATGCGAACGATCTCCTTTTGCTCGTCCGTCATGGAGCCGCTCACGTCCATCATGTAGATGATGGCCGCGACGCTATCCGGCTTCTTCACTTCTTTCCAGCTTCGGTATTGCTTGTCCTCACGAACGGGGATCACCCTTGGGTCCATGGGGTTGTACTGGCCCGCGGCGATCTGCCGCTTGAGGGCTCGCTTGAAGGTGCGCTTGAAGTGACGCAGCGATTCCGGGCCGACGCTGCGAATGCTGGTGTACTTGTCCTTTTCGGTGACGACGTTCTTCTTGCCTCGCGGCTCGATTCTTGGCAGCGCCAGTTCCTCGCCGAGGATGGCGGCGAGTTCTTCCACGGACAGTTCCACTTCGAGCAGGTGGCCGTCGCCAGGCGCCTCGCCGGCTTTCGGTTCGCCATCGCCCTGTTGCGGCGTGAGCGGCTGCCCGGGCTGGCCATCGCCGACGCCCACACCGCCAGAGTTCTTGTTGCCATAGCGGAACTGGGGCAGGTTGATTTGAGGCATGGGGATGCTGACGAGGTCATTCCCCTTTTTGCCGATCATCTCGCCACGGCTGATGTACTTCGACAGGTTGCTTTTCACCTTGCCGCGTACGATCTTGCGAAACCGCTGGAGATCCTGTTCGATCTTTTGTCCCACGGCGAGGAGCCCTCGATTGGAAGGTCGGTCCCACTGATGGAATGGTAACAGATTCTACGCCTTCCGGAGAAGTGGAAGAGGCGATCGGAGCCAATTCCCTCGATTCGCCAGGGTGGCTGGCTTCCCCACCCCGTCGCTGACGCTTCGGGTTCGCCAGGGTTTCCCCGAATTTTGGATGCGGTCCTCCCGTTTCTGACACAATACCTTTCAGCACCGTGAGTTCCCCACCACTCTTCGCTCTTCGCTCCCATTGAGGACAACATGCTGCGGACTCTCCTCTCGCTCTGCCTCACGTCCGCACTGCTTTCCATGCCACTTGTCGCGGCGGAGAAGCCGAACGTCGTCTTCATTGCCATCGACGACCTCAACGACTGGATCGGCTGCCTGGGCGTGCATCCGCAGGCGAAGACGCCGAACATGGACGCCCTGGCGGCTCGCGGCACGCTCTTCACCAACGCCCACTGCCAGGCGCCGCTCTGCAATCCGTCCCGCACCAGCCTGCTCACCGGGTTGCGGCCGGGCACCACGGGGGTGTATGCCCTCGCTCCGTTCTTCCGCACCTCGGCCCCGATCGCCGACCGGGACACCATCTTCCAGCACTTCCACAAGAACGGCTATGCCACGCTGTCAGGCGGCAAGATCTTTCATGGGGGCTATCCCCCCAACAAGGCCGACGGCGACGCAGAGATGGTGGACACCTGGATGAAGAAGGCCCGAGGCATGGCGAAGCCCGGGAAGAAGTTCGTCGAAACACCCGCGAAGATCGCCCTCATGGACTGGGGCGTCTTCCCCGAAAAGGACGAGGATGCCTTCGATTATGACGTCGCCAGCTGGGCCATCGATCGGTTGAAGTCGCCTCCGAAAGGGCCATTCTTCCTGGCCGTGGGCTTCCAGCATCCGCACGTTCCCTGCTACGCACCGCAGAAGTACTTTGACCTTTATCCCGAGGCGACGCTCCAGATGCCGGGCGTGAAGGATGATGACCGTGCGGACCTGCCTCGCTTCGCGGACTACATGCACTGGAAGCTGCCGGAACCACGGCTGAAGTGGCTCAAGGAGCACAACGAGTGGAAGCCCCTGGTGCGGGCATACCTCGCGAGCATCAGCTTCGTCGATGCGCAGATCGGCCGCGTGCTGGAGGCGATCAGGGCGAGCGGTCTGGAGAAGAACACGATCGTGGTGCTCTGGAGCGACCACGGCTGGCACCTGGGCGAGAAGGGCATCACCGGCAAGAACTCGTTGTGGGAACGCTCGACCCACGTCCCCCTGATCTTCGCCGGGCCGGGCGTGGCCCGCGGCGCGAAGTGCCATCGCCCCGCGGAACTTCTGGACATGTACCCCACGCTTGCAGAACTGTGCGGCCTCCCCGCGAAAGCCGGGCTCGACGGCCACAGCCTGGTGCCGCAGTTGAAGGACGCGAATGCTCCCCGCGAGTGGCCCGCGATCACCACGCACAACCGGGGCAACCATGGCATTCGCACCGAGAAGTGGCGTTACATCCGCTACGCCGACGGCAGCGAAGAACTCTACGACGTGGAAACGGACCCTCACGAGTGGGCCAACCTCGCAAGCGATTCAAAGTACGCGGACGTGAAGAAGGACCTCGCGAAGCATCTCCCGAAAAACGACGCTCCTCCGGTCGCCAAGAGCTCGGGGCGAATCTTCACCTTCGACAATGGCGTCCCCGTGTGGGAAGGCCAGCCCATCGGCCCGAAGGAAACGCTGCCGGAGGATTGACAATTACCGACGGTCAGGTTGTCAGCACCGCCGCTGCAAGGGGAGGATAGCCGCTTGCGGCGAAGCGTCGCCGATCGCGACCACCTGAGACGGTGAAGCAGTACTGCGATCCCGCTTTCCTTACCAAGTCATCCCGCCTTCCGCAGCATCGGTGTTTCATCCAGGTTCCTTCGCTCCCTCACGGCGTAGGGGCGCTTGCCCTGGCTTTCGAAGTAGGCTCGGGCCAGCACTTCGCCGATCAGGCCCAGGGACAGGAACTGCACGCCGGCGAGTTCGGCCATCACGCCGAGGAGGAACAGCGGGTTCGCCGTCATCCCGGGGCCGGTGGTGTACTTCATCACGATGCTGGCAGCGATGCCCAGCGAGCCCAGCACCATGCAGCCCAGGCCGATGCCGCCGAAGAGGTGCATCGGGCGGGTCTGGAAGCTGCCGAGGAACTTCACGGTCATCAGGTCGAGCATGACACGGATGGTTCGAGACAGGTTGTACTTGGACTTCCCCGCCGTGCGGGGGTGGTGCTGCACGGCGATCTGCGTGACGTTCGCGCCGCTCTGCACGGCCATCGCGGTGATGAAGCGGTGCATCTCGCCGTACAGCGTGAGATCCTCGACGACCGATCGCCGCATCACGCGGAGTGTGCAGCCGAAGTCCTTGAAGGGCACGTCCAGCACCTTGCGGATGATCCAGTTCGCGATCAGGCTCGGCACCAAGCGGAGAAGCAACTTGTCCTGGCGTTTGAGTCGCTGGCCCAGGACGGCGTCGTAACCTTCGTCGAGCAGGTCGAGCATGCGAGGCAGGTCGGACGGGTCGTTCTGAAGGTCGCCGTCCATGGTGGCGATGACATCGCCGCGGGCTGCGTCGAGCCCGGCCTGCGTGGCGGCGGACTGCCCGAAGTTGCGGCGCAGGCGGACGATCTTCACCCGCGGATCGGTGCGAGCGAGATCGTCGAGCACGGCGAAGGTGTCGTCCTTGCTGCCGTCGTCGACGAACACAACCTCCCAGGCGCGTTCGCTGCCCAGCGAGGAACGGAGACGCTCGACGAGCGGTCGGACATTGTCGCGCTCGTCCTTCAACGGGATTACCACGGAGAGCAGGTTCATCGCGGATTCCTTTCCGACGTTACCCCGCGGTCAAGACCATGATCTTGGGTTCGGAGCCGTACGAGGCGAAGTCCGAGTCGAGGAGATCGATCGCCTGGGCATCGCGGAAGTCGAAGCCGGCGGGATAGTTTCCAGGTGCCTTCACCGGCGGGAACGCCGCGGCGAAGTCCCTGTGACCGCCCGGTGGCAGCGTCGCTCGCATCATGCCGGCGCGGCCTTCGTAAAGCACCTGACCGATGGCCGCATACAGCACGTAGCGAAGGTAGACGCCACCCGCGGGGCCAGGCTTGAATTCCCATGGGCGGATCGAGCGGTTCGTCGCCCGAATGTTCAACACGAAGCCCTGACCGACCGGGATGCGAAGATCCGAAGGGCTGAGGAGTTCGATCTCCGCGCGATATTGACCGGGTACGTAGTGATTCGCAATCCAGTTTCGGAAGAGATCCGGCTCGTGGGTACGGCCCTGGGATGTCAGCCATTCTTCGTAGAGATCGAAGAACTCATCGATCACGACCGTGCGCCCGGCACGAACGTGCCCGAACCGCGGCGACAGGTGATGGCGAGCTTCATCGAGCGTGACGCCCGGCTGAAGCAGCATGTACGAGGTGACGGCGAGACCCGTGCGATCGGCACCCCGCTGGCAGTGAAAGACGACGGGGTACTCCGTGTTGTCGAGTACTTCCACGAGTCGTTGCACCTCGGCCGGCGGCGGCAGTCGCTTCGCCGAGAGCGTGATGTCTTCCTGGCTGACATTCGCATCGTGTGTGGCCTTGCACTCGGCCTGATACCAGGGCATCGCGGGCCCGACACCGCGAAGGTTGATGACCGTGCGGATCTCCTTCTCGCGGAGGAACTCGCTGAGTTGCCCGCCGGTGAGTTGGGCGGTGCGGTACACCTTGCCCGGCACGACCGTGTGGCGATTGGTGAACGCAAAGACTCGCAGCGCCTCGGAGAAGACGGCCGCCCCGACGCCAAACCCTGCCAGGCGGAGCAGCGTGCGTCGAGAGAATCGAGACCGCGGCGAAGCATCGGACATGTGCGCATCCCTGCACGAAGAACCCCGCGCATCCCGCGCGGCGGCGTAGTCTGCCACAGCAGCGAACACAGGACAAGAGGAATGGGACAAGGGGTTCAGCCCCACCGTGACCCTCGCGGACCCTGGCGCAATGCCCGAAAAACCGGGCTTCCCCTGCTTGCCACGCCACGCTATACGGCCGAGTTGCCAGTGGGAATTTCGAGAAGTGAGTCCAAGCTTCCATGCGTGAAGCCCTGGAAGGAGCCGTGGCATGTTGTGCCGATTCCTCGCCGTGTCCGGAACGGTGGGCCTCGCGCTCGTGCTGACGCTCCTTCCCGTGAGCGGCCAGCAGATCCATCGCCACGGTTTCTCGAACCGACAGACGGCGTTCGTCCGCGGAGACACGAATCTCCAGGTGGACGAGCAGGACCACGAGCTCTCCACGCAGTCGTTCAAGAGCCAGCCCACCAGCGAACACCTCAAGCTCGTCTCCGAGGCCGGGACCGGCGACGCCGCTTACGTTCATTACTTCTACGAGACGCCTCCGGCTCCGATCACGGACCAGCTGACCGCTTCGGTGTGGGTGAAGGCGACTCGCCCCGGCACGCAGATCCGTGCTCGTGTCGTCTTCCCGCGTGAGCGTGATCCGAATCGCCCGGACGACCTGCTCACCACTGTTCTCGTCGGCGAGACCTACACCGACGCGAAGACCTGGCGGCAGCTATCGCTGAGCCAGGTGCCAGAGTTGCTGTCGAAGCACATGCCGGTGCTGCGGACCCGCGTCGGCCGGGATGTGAACGCACAGGAGGCCTACATCGACCGGGTGATGCTCAACGTTTACTCCGGCCCTGGTGCGGTGGAAGTCTGGATCGATGACCTGGACATCGGCCCGGTCCGGCCGAAGCCAGTGCCGCCCGGCGGCCGCAGCCCCACGCCGGGAACGACGACGAGCATTCAGCCGAGCAAACCGCTGGACCGTTCCGGGCTGAATCTCAAGACTCGCACGGTGAGCCTCAAGGGCGGGAATCTGCTTGTGGATGACAAGCCCTTTCTGTTCCGCGCCATTCGCCACTCACCGGGCACGCCGCTCCATCCCCTGAGGATGGCGGGCTTCAACACGGTGTGGTTCCCGCCGGACGCGGCTCCCTCGCTGATTGATGAAGCTGCTCGCGAAGGCTTCATGGTGGTGCCCACGCTGCCGCCGCTGCCTCAGGGCAAGCTGAGCGAGGTGGCGTTGCAGTATGAGGCCGATCGATTCAGCAGCCTGTTCCAGAAGTTCCTCGCGGGCGATTCCGTGCTCTTCTGGGATCTTGGCAATCGTTACGACAGCGAGAAGGTGGCCGCCGTGGAGCAGATGGCGTCGCTGGTTCGCGGCCAGCCGATTCCCAGCCGGCCCGTGGCGGCGGATGTCTGGGACGACTTCCAGGCGTACTCGCTTTACCTGGATGCCGTCAGCGCTCACCGCTGGCCGCTCTTCACGAGCCTGGAGTTAAGGCAGTACCGAGACTGGCTGGCCCAGCGCCGCGAACTCACGCCGACCTCGAAGAACTTCTTTTACACCTGGGTGCAGACGCACATGCCGGACTGGTACGTGTCGCTGCTCACCGGTCGTACCGATGTCGATCGCTTCGACGACCCGATCGGCCCTCAGCCCGAGCAGGTTCGACTGCTCACGTATCTCAGCCTTGCGGTGGGCAGTCGTGGGCTCGGCTTCTGGTCGGATCGATTCCTCTCCGAGAGCCACCATGGCCGGGATCGCCTGCTGGGCCTGGCTCTGCTCAACGCGGAACTGGACATGCTCACGCCGCTGCTCAACGACACACGCGTGGCGGAGAGTTCCAAGGTGGAATGGGTGGCCACTTCGGACTCGAACGTGCAGGCCGCGGTGCTTCGCCGCAAGGAAGGCGTGCTCGTCCTTCCCATCTGGCTTGGCAGTGGTTCGCAGTACGTCCCCGCGCAGGGCGCGGTGCCGTCGCTTGTCCTGACGGTGAAGCTCATTCCCGAGGGGGCCGATCCCTGGTTGATTTCGCCCTCCGGGATCAAGTGCCTGCGATCCTCCGCGAAGAAGGTGCCCGCCGGCACGGAACTCGTCATTCCGGAATTCGACCTGGTGGCCCCGGTTGTGTTCACGGCGGACCTTTCCGAACGCGGCCTGGTGGCACAGTGGCAGGAATACAATCGCACCCATGCCAAGCTCGCGGCCCAGTGGGCGCTCGATCTTGCGGTGGAACAGTACATGAAAGTGCTCAACGTTCACCAGCAACTCCTCGGCCTCGGCGTGGAGGTGCGCGAATCCGGGACGCTCTTGAAGGAATCGCGCCGGTTCTACCGCGAGGGCCAGAAAGACTTTGACGGCGAAGTGTACGACCGGGCCCACCTGAATGCGTCGCGAGCCCTGCGGCCGCTGCGAATCCTGATGCGGGATCACTGGCAGAAGGCGGTCGCATCGCTCTCGACGCCGTCCGCCAGCCCTTACGCCACCAGCTTCTACTCGCTGCCGCTGCACTGGAAGCTGGCTCAGGAAGTCCAGGCCGGCAAACTGGCGCCGAACGAACTGCCCGGCGGCAACTTTGAGACGATGGGCCCCGCCAGCAAGGAAGGCCGCCGCGTCAGCGACGAGCCGGGCTGGGCGGCACGGATGGGCTCGATTCGCACCGATCGCGTGATCATGGCGGCAGGGATCGTGCCTTCCATTGGCCTCGACGATCCCAAGAATCCGCGGAAGCTTCCGGCAGGACTCAAGTCCGTATTCTCGCCGAGCCGGACGATCACTCCGCCAGACGAAGGCTACCTGGCTCCGGCGCCGAAGCTCGGCTCGAACTGCCTGAAGCTCGAGGTCCGCTCACGGCTCGAGACGACCAAGGACGGCAAGCCGATCGAGATCGTGCCGATCCTGGAGCGAACCTTCCTCGCGGCCGACAGCCCGCCGGTGAACCTGCCGCCGGGCACGCTGGTCCGCGTGAGTGCCTGGCTGAAGGTGCCCGACGAGATTCGTGGTTCCCCGGACGGCATGCTCTTCTACGACGACGCCGCGGGCGAACCGCTCAGCGTTCGAGTGACGAAGACCGCCGGCTGGCAGCATTATCACCTCTACCGCAAGGTTCCCGCCTCGGGGAAGATCGCGGTGACGATCGCCCTGACAGGTGTGGGGGTCGTGTATGCCGACGATATCCGCATCGAGCCGATCGTGACCAACCCCGCCCTTGCCGCGGCCGCGGGAGGCGTGCGTCAGGCGAGCTTCTCCGAAGCTGGCACTCCGCCGAAGCCCAGCCCCCCCTGGCTCGCACCGCCGGCCAGCCCCGTCCGCACGCCGGCCGCGCCCGAGGGTGCCCCCACGTCCCCGACCGTGCCAAAACCCTAGTCGCCTGTGGCGGAGCGTCATCGCCGCTTGCGGCGGAGCGCTCTACCCGTCGTACACCTCGGATCGGTTAACCGTCGACATCGCGTTTGCTGTCCACACTTCATGTTGTCGAGGGGTTCGACGCTCCGCCGCAGCCGGCGACGAATCTCCCCCTTCTCATCGATCCCCATTCGCCGCCGACAGCATCAATGGCCTCCATGCGCTCGTTGCGGTAGAACAGATTCACCGGCGACGGCACCCGAATCGGGGGCGACATGCGAGCGATCCTCTTTTTCCTCTCAGCGGCTGTTGTCATGAACGACCTGCCCTCGGCCGACGGCCAGACCACTTATCGCAAGCCGCCGGATGTGGTGACACAGATTCTTCACGCTCCTTCGCCACCCGCGGTGAGCGTGAACCCGACCCGCACGGCCATGGCCCTCATCCAGTACGAGAAATACCCCTCGATCGCCGACCTGGCGGAGCCGATGGCCCGACTCGCGGGGCTGCGCTTGAATGCACCGACGTTCGGACCGGCACGAACACCGCGATTGACGGCGATTTCGATCGTCTCCCTCGGAGCGAGTGCGGCCAGCAAGCCCGTCGAGGTGACGCTCCCCGCGGGGAAGGTCTCGAGCCCCGACTGGTCACCCGATGGTTCCCGCTTCGTCCTGACCGCAACGACAGCGGACGCGATTCGACTGTATGTCGCCTCCCAGAGCGAACTCCCGAAACTTCGGGAAATCCCTGGGTTGGCGCTCAACGGAGTCCTCGGCGATCCGATTCGCTGGCTCGCGGGCTCCGATCGCCTGCTGGTGAAGATCGTGCCGGCGAACCGCCCCGTGGCGCCGAAGCCGCCTGCCGCGCCGATCGGCCCGACCGCCCAGCAGACCAGCGGCCCGTCCGGTCCGGTTCGCACCTACCAGGACATGCTTCAGAACTCTCACGACGAGGATCTCTTCGAGTACCTCGCGACAACTCAGCTTGCGATCATCGACGTCCGCACTGGCGAGGTCACGTCGATCGGCGAGCCTGACACGATTGCCGCGGCCGACGCTTCACCGGATGGAAACTACCTCCTCGTGACGCGGATTCGCCGGCCTTACTCGTACCTGTATCCCGTGTCCGCGTTTCCCAAGACGGTCGAAGTGTGGGGCCTCAAGGGCAACGTGATCCACTCCGTGGCCACACATCCGTTGCAGGACAAGGTGCCGATCGAGGGCGTGCCGACGGGGCCGCGTGGCGTGACGTGGGTGCCCAACAAGCCGGCGACACTGATCTGGGTGGAAGCTCTTGACGAGGGCGATCCGAAGAAGAAGGTGCCCTTCCGCGACGAACTCTTCGAGCAGCCAGCCCCGTTCACCTCGGCCGCGAAATCGGCTGGGAAGACCGAGCATCGCTTCGCCGGGCTGAGCTTCTTCGAGGAAGGAGAGCGCGCCCTGCTTCGCGACTACGACCGCGATCGCCGCTGGAGCCGGACAATGCTGGTGAACCTCGCGGAGCCGGAGGCGGAACGGAAGACGCTCTTCGATCACTCGGCCCAGGATCGTTACAACGATCCGGGCTCACCGCTGTTCAAGTCGCTGCCCAACGGCGAGCGGGTCCTGCGGACCAGCCAGGGCCGGCTTGTGCTCCTCGGCGGCGGGGCGACGCCCAAGGGTGATCGGCCCTTTCTCGACCTTTACGACCCCGCGACCGGCAAGAGCGAGCGTGTCTTACAAAGCGGCGAACAGGAGTACGCCACCGTCGCCGCGGTGCTCAACGACGACGCGACGCGCCTGCTGATTCGCCGGGAATCGCTGACGGAGCCGCCGAACTATTACCTTCGCGAGGCTGGGAAGGAACGCAAACTCACGGACAACGTCGACCCGGCCCCGTTCCTTCGCGATGTGAAGAAGGAACTCGTGACGACGAAGCGTCCGGACGGCGTGGCGATCACCTTTACGCTGTACCTGCCGCCGGGCCACAAGCCGGGGGAGAAGCTGCCGACCGTCTTCTGGGCGTACCCACGCGAGTTCAACTCCGCGGACACGGCCGGCCAGGTTTCCGGCTCGCAATATCGCTTCACCACGCTCGGTGGATACTCGCACCTCTTCTTTCTGACACAGGGCTATGCGGTGATGGACGAAGTCTCGATGCCGATCGTCGGGCTGCCGGAGAAGGCGAACGATACGTTTCTCGAACAACTCGTGGCGAACGCTCAGGCGGCCATCGACAAGGCGGTCGAGATGGGAGCCGTGGATCGCGATCGCATCGGCATCGGCGGCCATAGCTACGGCGCCTTCATGACGGCGAACCTGCTGGCGCACTCGAACCTCTTCCGCGCCGGTATCGCTCGCAGCGGGGCTTACAACCGTACGCTCACGCCCTTTGGTTTCCAGAACGAACGCCGCACGTTCTGGGAAGCGCCGGAGATCTACGCGAAAATGAGCCCCTTCCACAACGCCCACAAGATCAACGAGCCAATCCTGATGATTCACGGCGCCGTGGACGACAACGCCGGCACCTTCCCCCTGCAAAGCGAGCGCCTCTACCAGGCGATCCGCGGCCACGGCGGCACCGCCCGTCTCGTGCTGCTGCCGCACGAGAGCCACGGCTACGCCGCCCGCGAGACGATCGAGCACGTGCTGGCCGAGCAGATCGAGTGGTTCGACCGATATGTGAAGAACGCAGCTCCGACGAAGTGATCGACGGCTGCGACGCGAGAAATTGGATCCTCCCCCTGAGGTCTCTCCGTGCCCTCTTTCGATACGAACGCGAATCTCGTCCTCGGCGTCGATGGCGGCGGCAGCCATGTGCTGTGCGTACTCGCGGAGGCAAGCACTGGCCGTGAACTCGGCCGCGGTGAGGCGGGGCCCGCGAACCTGCAAGCCGTCGGCGTCGAGAATGCCCTCCGTGAGATCGACCTCTCCGTGCAGCGTGCGTTCGAGGCGGCCCGGCTGCCCCGTTCACGCGTCGCCGCGGCGTGCCTCGGCCTCGCCGGTGTGGACTGGTCCAACGGGCTCGATGTGATTCAAGCCTGGTCCGATCGCGCCGGGCTCACCGCAAAGATCTCGGTGGCGAACGACGCCACGCTGCTGCTCGCCGCGGGCACGGCGGAAGGCTGGGGCCTCGCCGTCGTCTGCGGCACCGGCTCGATCGCGTTTGTCCGCACGCCTGACGGCACCGAGGGCCGGGCCGGCGGCTGGGGCTATCTGCTGGGGGACGAAGGCAGCGCGTTTCAGGTCACGCTGTCCGCCCTTCGCCTGGCGGCTCGCTCCGCCGATGGCTGCACCGGGCCGACGGTGCTCGTCGATCTCTTCATGAAGCGGATGGGCGCGGCCACCCCCGCCGCGATTATTGATGCGGTCTATCGTGGCGAATGGGACCGTGCCGCCCTCGCGGCCCTCGCGCCGCTGGTGCTCGAGGCGGCGGAAAATGGCGATACCCTCGCCTGCCAGGTCGTCGAGAAGCAGGCGAGCGAACTCGCCCTCACGGCAGTGACGCCCGTGCTCAAGCACAAGCTGCCATGCGAGAACCTGCCCGTGGCGCTCACGGGTGGATTGCTACTTCGAAGTGCCAGCTATCGCCGACGATTCCTCGAGGCCATGAAGCAGCGGGGCGTGACCCCGGGGCAAGTGCAACTCGTGGAACAACCCGCCCTGGGTGCGGTGGCGATCGCCCGACGCTCACTGTCGGGGAACTGAGTCGATCCCGTCCCTTCCAGTTCAAAGCTGTCAATGGATCGGGGCCAGCCGCGACGATTGAGGATCCAGCAATTCGGAAACGAGGTCGGATTTGGTCTTTGCAGACCTCGAAGTTTCCGACAGAATCATAAAAACTCTGCAACTTCGGGAGACTGATCGTGCCGGGTCGCCTTACCTGTCGCCGTGGTGGCGTCACACTACTCGAGATACTGGTTGCGATAGCAATCCTCGCGATGCTCGTGGGCCTGCTCCTGCCCGCGGTGCAGGGGGTTCGCCGCCAGGGTGAACGCATCGTCTGCCTCAACAATCTTCATCAGCTTGGCCAGGCGCTCCACCACTATCACGAGATTCACGGCTCGCTGCCCCCTGCGTATTTACAGAATGGGGTCGGAGAGGATCCCCCGGGCGCTCAGGCAGGGAAGATGAAATTCGACCTTCCGATACCCGGGTCCTTTACGAATCCGGTGTGGCCGGGGTGGAGCTGGGCGGCTCACATTCTGCCCCAACTGGAACAATCGCCGATCCACGATCAGATCGATTTTACGATCCCCAATACCTTCCCCGCGTCGACCCGGGTGCGCGAGCAACTCATGAAAATTCTGACCTGCCCGGCGGATCGCGGCGCAGGAATGGCCTGGTTCTTCGACCAGTTCCAAAAGCCGATTATCGAAGCAGCGACCACCAGCTATGTGGCCTGCTTCGGTGCCCTTGGCGACATGGTGAATTCGCCGACCTCGGGGAACGGTCTCCTTTACTGCAATAGCCGTGTCCGTGCAACCGATGTGACGGATGGCCTCTCGAACACGGTCGCCATCGGGGAGCGTGCGGGGCTTTTCGTCCAGTCGCCGTGGGTGGGTCCGATGCACAAGACGACGGCACGAACCACGATGAACGCCCCGGTTTATCAGGCCCTCGTGAGCCCCGGCGCCGGGCTGGGGATGGCTCGCTTTGGAAGTCGCCCGGTGAATGATCCCTGGTCCGAGCCCGAGGATTTCTTCAGCCCACACCGGGATACGATCCACCTTCTCTTCGGCGATGGCTCGGCCCGCGCCGCCCGAACCACCACGGATCTGGCCGTCCTGCAAGCCATCGGCACCCGCTCCGGCGGCGAAGAGACCGGCCCCCTCGAGTGACGCTCATGCGAAGAACGTGGTTGCTGCCGGCCGTGCTGCTGGCCCTGGGTCTCGCACTCACGGCGGGCTGTTCGGCCGAACCGCGGGCCCCGCCTCTGGTCAGCGAGTCAATGTTCCAGAACGCCGAGGTGGGCCTGCGTTTCCTCGCTCCGAACGGCTGGAGCATGACCTCGCGATCCCATCTGCCCGCTGGCAAACTGCCTCAACCCGTGCGGCTCGTGAACTACATCAGCCCCCGCGGCGAGCGCCCGGCCGAGTTCGCTGTCGTGGTGGCGGACGAAACCGCGGACCCCGCCAAGTTCGTCGACGAGTTCCTGTTCGGCCCCAGCGTCTGGTCACGCAAGGGATTGCCGGAATCCGTGACCTCGGGCCAGGCCGCGGGAACTCGCTTCACCTTCAGCCGACATGATCAGGGCGAAGCGTTGATTCGCGAAGTGACAGCCGTCCCACGCGGGAAGCGGCTGGTGCTCTTTTATCTCGTGTACGCGGCGCGAGATCGCGACAATCGCGATGTCGGCCGCGCGTGCCTGGAAAGCGTCGCGTGGACGAAGTGACGAGTGCCGTCGTCGTCCCTTGAAAAGCTTCACGCGGTGGGGTGGTCACTCATTTCGCCTGGAAAGTCCAGGGCTCCAGTCGCACGTCCGGGTAGTGCATTTTCGTGAAGTAGGCCCCGCACTTTGCCTTCTCTTCGGCCGTGATCTGCGGAATGTCCGTTCGCCCGGGATAGCCGAAGTTGTTGCTCCGCACGTTCACCCGATAGCTCACGATCTGTGTCGATCCCTGGGCGGGGAAGAGCGTTGCGAAATCGACCTTCGCCTGGGCTTCCTTGCGGAACGGCATCTTCGCTTCGACCGTATCGAAGATCACTCGACGTTGCGTGCAGGCGAAGTCGCGAGGGTTGACGTCCCAGACGTACAGCGGATCTCGGCCACGTTTGTAAGGCGAGGCCTCGGGATCGCCGGTGAACAGCCGAAGAACGCCATCCGCACAGCGATACGTCTCGATCGGAGAGTTGCTGGGCGGTTCCTTGCCGACTTTTGGGGTCGGTAGCGAGGTCATCGGGTCGGTCGTCCGCGTCCAGGCGGTGCCCCGGATTCGCGAGCGTGCGGAGATGATCCATTCGTCGCCGGCCCTCACGATGTTCCCCTCGAAGATCGGAGCGTCCTTGCCGCCGGCCAGGGGCCCGTTGGCTGTCCAGCGATAACGGCGAGACTCGGGATCGAACGAGAGCTTCAGGATGGCGATGCGGTCGCCATCGAAGTGATTGCAACAGAACCACTCCGTGCAGGCGGCGTTTGCGGGGATGGGCGGCACAAAACTCTGATTCATCGAGGCGATGTCGAGATCGCAGAACTTCGCTCCGCTGGCGAAGCCGACTTGCCTGAGTCGCGTCGGCGCTTGCAGAATCTCGATGTCCGATTCCTGGTCGTTGAGGCGGAACTGCACCCACTCGACACCCGCGGATTCCTCACGGTCCTCCTTAGTGGTGCGAGCGATCTGCTTCCGGGCCGCGTCGTAGGGAATGCCGACGACGCGCCAGTGGACGACGAAGAGGTTCGCGTTTAATGCTTCTCGGCCGTCAATGAAGGCGCCTTTCGGAACGCCGTAGCCGACGACATGCCCATGCTGCCGAATTCGCTTTTCACCACGGCCGAGAGGGTCCCAGTCCTCGATGGCTCGCGAGAGAAAGCCTTCTTTGAGGAGCGTTCCATCCGGCCCACCCGAGCGAAGCTGATAGACGACGCTGCGTTCGTCGTCGACGCCTCGGAACCCGCGTGTGTTGCAGAGCACGAGCCAGCGATCCTGGCTGACACGAAGGCAGGCGGTCTGGCCTGGCACCACGTCATCCGACCGACGTTCGCCGGGGAGGTTGATCTCGTGAATGAACTCGCCGAGAGGTTCGATGCGAACGTTCCCCGAGGGGACTGCGTCCGCCGCCAGGGCGACCGCCGAGGCAAGGAACAGGGGAGAAAGAGTCAGGGTACGGTGCATGAGCGGTGTCTCTCCGGTCAGGAAGGTTCTCGTTTGACGCCGTAGCCGCAGACGCGACTACACCTTGGACAATGGAAGCCCGCGAGCTCTCGACATTACACCTGGAAGACTCCCGTCTTGAACTCGCGACCGTCGTCGTAGCGTGTGGCGACCTCGAGCGCCGCCAACAGCACGGCTCGCGTTTCCTCTGGTGGCACGACCGCATCCACCCAGAGCCGTGCCGCGGCGTAGCGGATGTCGGCCTGGGCGTCGTAGTTGGCCTTCACCTTGTCGCGAAGCTCGGCCATGTCGGCGGCCTCGGGTTCGCGGCCGCTGCGCTTCAGAGCCTGCACCTGGATGTCCAGCAACGTGCTCGCGGCCTGGTCGCCGCCCATGACGGCGTACTTCGCGCCGGGCCAGGCGAACACGAATCGTGGATCGAACGCCTTGCCGCAGAGGGCATAGTTGCCAGCCCCGTAGGAACCGCCGGTGATAACCGTGAGCTTCGGCACCACGCTGTTCGAGATGGCGTTCACCAGCTTCGCCCCGGCCTTGATGATCCCGGCCTGCTCCGAGTCCTTGCCGACCATGAAGCCGTTGACGTTCTGCAAAAAGAGCAGAGGCACGCGTAGCTGGTTGCAATCCATGACGAATCGAGCGGCCTTCTCGGCACTATCGACGTAGAGCACGCCGCCGAACTGCATCGGACCGTCGGCCGGCTTCACGCGCTTCTTCTGGTTGGCGACGACGCCGACGTGGCAACCGCCAAGCTTGCCGAAGCCGCAGACCAGCGTCTGCCCGTACTCGGCTTTGTACTCGTCGAAAGGGACGGGATCGAGAATTTCGGTGATAAGCTCGCGGACATCGTATTCGTTGAGCGAAGGGAAACGCTCAAGCCCGGGAGCCACCGTTGCGGGGCTTTCCAGGGTCACCTTTCCGTTGAGGAGCGGAATCGCACCCACGAGCCGACGCAATCGTTGGAGGCAGGCGTCGTCGTCCTTCTCGCGGTAGTCGATCGTGCCGCTGACGGCGGCATGCATCTTCGCGCCGCCGAGAGTCTCGCTATCGACCACCTGGCCGATCGCGGCCTTCACGAGGGCAGGCCCCGCGAGATAAAGGCCGCTGCCCTCGGTCATGAGCAGCGTGTCGCAGAGCACGGGAAGATAGCCGCCTCCAGCGACGCAGTTGCCCATGATGGCGGCGAACTGGGGAATCCCCGCGGCGGAGATGACGGCGTTGTTTCGGAAGATGCGGCCGAAGTCGTCCTCGTCCGGAAACACTTCGTCCTGCATCGGCAGGAAGACGCCCGCGGAATCGACGAGGTAAACCAGCGGCAGGCGATTCTCCATCGCGATCCGCTGGGCGCGGAGCACCTTCTTGCAGGTCATCGGGAAGAAGGCCCCCGCCTTCACCGTCGCGTCGTTGGCGACGAGCATGACTCGCCGGCCGGATACCACACCGATGCCCGTGACGACGCCCGCGGACGGCGCGCCGCCCCACTCGGTGTACATGCCCCACGCGGCCCAGAGGCCAAGTTCCAGGAACGCAGAGCCAGGATCGATGAGCTTCGCGATCCGTTCGCGCGCGGTGAGGCGGCCCTTCTCGTGCTGGCGATCGATCGCCTTCGCACCGCCGCCCATGCGGATCCGCGTCTCGTCCTGATCGAACGGGCTAGCCATGGCGTGACTCCAGCATTCCGGAAGTCGAGAATCTCGCATCAAGGTTGACCCGTTCCGAGTTTCCCGTTCCCGGTTATCTTATGGCGATCTTCGCGGTCTGTTTGTGTTGGAGGCGGTGGCTTGTCTAGAATTCCAGAAGCCCCGCGAACGTGACGTACCCAAGGAGACCCCGTGACCGCACCCCGGCCCACCACTCTCAAGCAACTCCGCGATAGCGGCTGGCAGTCCCGAACCGTCAAGGACGAGATCCGTGCGAACTTCACCGCCGCCCTGAAGCGCGGCGACGACCTCTATCCTGGCATCGTTGGCTACGAAAATACCGTCATCCCCGAGATCAACATCGCTCTGCTCGCAGGGCACGACCTTCTGTTCCTTGGCGAAAAAGGCCAGGCGAAGAGCCGACTGATGCGCTCGCTCGTGCAGTTCCTCGACGAATACCTGCCGTATCTGGACATCCCCGGCAGCCCGGTTCACGAAGATCCGTTCCTGCCGATCACGCGGGCCGGCAAGGATCTCGTCGCGAACACGACAGAGGATCAGGTGCCCATCGCCTGGTGGCCCCGCAAGGAACGCTACGCGGAGCGACTGGCCCCGGGTACGAAGTTCGCGGACATCATCGGCGAGATCGACCCCGCCAAGCTCGCCATGGGCACCAGTATGGGTGCCGAGGAAGCCCTGCATTTCGGGCTCATCCCGCGAATGCACCGGGCCATCTTCGCCATGAACGAGGTGCCCGAACTCGACGAACTGATCCAGGTCGGCCTCTTCAACATTCTCGAGGAACGCGACGTTCAGATTCGCGGCTATCCTATCCAGTTCGATCTCGACGTGCTTGTGCTCTTCTCCGCGAACCCGACCACGTACAACCGCAGCGGCAAGGTGATCCCGCAATTGAAGGACCGCATCGGCTCGCTGATCCAGACGCACTATCCGTTGGAACGCGCGATGGGCATCGAGATCGTCGAGCAAGAAGTTGGGCTGGATCTTGGCGGCGAATTCCCTGTCTTTATTCCGTACTTCATGAAGGAAATCGTCGAACAGATCAGCATCAGTGCCCGGAAATCGAAGTACGTGGATCACGCCAGCGGCGTGAGCGCTCGCTTCAGCATCGCCAACTTCCGCACCATGGTGGCGAGCGCCCGCCATCGCGCGATCCGACTCGGTGAAAGCCCGGCGGTGCCTCGCATCAGCGACCTCGGCCACCTGCCCACCTCCTCGCTTGGCAAGCTCGAACTTGACCTGATGGGCAGCAATCAAATGTCCGAGAAGCAGGTGCTCGAGTCGATCGTGGCGGAGGCAATTCGCATTGTCTTCGAGGAATACGTGGACAAGCTCGGCCTGGATGCGATTGCGGACGTCTTCTCGAAGGGCGTCAAGATCGAGGTCGGCGACATGCTGCCTTCAGGGGAATACGCCAAACGGCTCAAGCGTGTGCCTCAGGCGTGGGAGAAGGCGTTCGAGGTGAACGCAGGCGAAAGCGAGCCGGTCCGAGCCTCGTGCGTGGAGTTCGTGCTCGCGGGCCTCTACGCGGGCGACCGAATCAGCCGCAGCACGAAGCATGGACGGATCATGTACGAGACGTGAGAAACGCGGACCGGGGAACTCTAAACTCGGATGGACTGTGGCACCGGCGACTCGCCGCGAGACGCCGATGCCACACTGCGAAGTATTCTGAAAACACTTCTCAACCACAAACCAACAACGTTACAGCAGTTTCTTATTGACGATTCTCGCAGCGCGGGCTAGCTTAGGGAGAGTGAGACTCATTCTCATTAACATGCCTGGCCCCGCCTCGGGATTGCGGATCTCTTCCCGCTCACCTCGCGTGCCTGCAGACCCACTCCTATTTCCCAGGAAGCTGCAATGCGTCGTCTTCATACTGCGTTCACCTTGATCGAATTACTCGTCGTGATCGCCATCATCGCAGTCCTGATCGGATTGCTGCTTCCGGCCGTGCAGAAGGTCCGTGCGACTGCGACCCGGATGCAGAGTTTGAACAACCTGAAGCAGATGGGTATCGGACTGCATCTGTATCACGACACGAATAGCAAGCTGCCGCCCGGTTTCACATCGACGACCACCGGCCCCTGGCCAGGAGGCTCGAACGACCCTGTGCCCGAAACCGGCCCCGGTTGGAGCTTGTTCGCGCACCTCCTGCCTTTCATCGAGCAAGCACCGCTCTTTCGCCAGATCGACTTCAATTTGCCAATCACCGACCTCGCGAACAAGACCGCCCGGGAGACGAGCGTGAAAATCTTCATCGATCCTGGTGACAATGGGGCCCGGCTCATCGACATCACCGATTCCGGGAACCCGCCCGCACCGTCGAACTCTCCCACGACTCTGACGCAGGCCGCCGTGTGCAGCTACGCGGCTTGCCTCGGAACGCTGGCGTACGAAGAGCAACCGTTCAACGGCGTGTTCCACCGGAACAGCCAGACGAAGCTGACCGATATCACGGACGGCACGAGCACGACCATCGGCATCGGCGAACGGATGAGCCGCCACACGCGGAGTAGTTGGGTCGGTGTGGTGCCCGGGCAGGAATTGGTCTACGCGCCGGAGTCGCCCCGATTCAATCCCTCGCTGCTCAGCTTCAATTTCCGCCCGGCGATCACCGCGGTACTCGTACACGTTCACTCCAGCGTGCCGAGCCTGCGAGGAAGCCCCGGTGGATTCCTCGGCCCGCATCGCGAAGGAACTCAGTTCCTGAACATGGATGGCTCGTGCCGCCTGATTACCGCGACCACACCACCAGAGGTCTTCAAAGCTCTCTGCACTCGCGCAACCGGAGAAGCAATTCCGGATGGCTACTGAGCAAGTTCCCCCGTGAGTCGGAGATCACTTTGGGACTCATTCTGGAGTAGATCCGGGCGATCTGTGCCTCCTGAAAATCCTATCCGTCAGCTTGATGTCGGCGATTTTCGGTATCACGTCCGAATCATTCAAGGGTCCGAACGAGAGCGTTCGGCGATGCGATGATTTGAGGACTCGTTACCGAAAATCCGTCGCCGACCCAGGCGGCAAACGACGACGCGGCTTTACTTCTTTGAGCCGTAGCAGAAGAGATCCGAGCTTCCGCGGATCACGAGCTTGCCGTCCGCGATGGCGGGGGTGCAGAAGGTGTCCTGCCCCAGTGAGGACAACTTGGCTTCCTCGAACTGCGGGGACGCCTTGATCGCCGCGGCCCGGCCATCTTCCGCGATGGCGAGGATCGTATCGCCCACGAGCACGGGCGAGGCACTCACGTCCTTCGTGAAAACTCGCTCGTTCCACACGATCTTGCCAGTCTTCACCTCGGCGCACACGGCGAAGCCCTTGTCCGTGATCCAGAAGAGATGCTCGCCACGCGCCACGGGGCAGGGGACGTACGGCGTGTCCTTGCGGGCTTCCCACAGCATTGTGGGCGACGAACCCTTGCTCGGATCCACGGCCACGGCGTAACGCGAACCGCCGCCGTCGCCGAAGAAACAGGTGATGGTGTTCCCCGCGACGATCGGAGCTGCGATCGCGCGGAGCGGCATCTTTCCGCTGGCCCACACGAAGGGGTAGTCCCAGTTCACCTTGCCCGTGGCGGGGTCGTAGCTCGTGAGCTGGTGCGTGCTGCCGACGAGCAGTTCCGCAGGCTTGCCGGCGCGTTCGAGAATGAGCGGAGTTGCATAGCAAGCTCGTTCCGGCTTTCGCGGGGCGGACCAGGCCTTCTTGCCCGTCTTGGCATCGAAGGCGAGGAACTCGGCACCGCCGTCTTGATCGTAGTTCACAAAAACCAGGCTGCTGTGCAGCACCGGCGAGTGGGCGGGGCCGTGCTGGCTGGTGTAGCCACCGATGGGGCTGTTCCACAGCGGCTTGCCAGCGAGGTCGAAAGCTTGAAGGCTGATGGTGTCGCCATCCCACACCACGCAATAGACCGCATTGCCGTCAACCACGGGCGTGCCGGAGGCGAGGGAGTTCTTCTTGTGCGTGTGGGCGGTCTTGCCGGGAAGATCGCGGGTCCAGAGCGTCTTGCCGTCGGCCAGGTTGAAGGCGACGAGCATGCGCTTGTCGTCGGTCGACGTTTGCAGATAGACGACACCCTTGGAGATGATCGGGGACGACCAGCCCTTCCCCGGTACGGGCACTTTCCAGATCAGGTCCTTGGCATTGAGCTCGGTGGGAGCCGAGGTGGCGGCGAGGCCGGTGCCGTTGGGGCCACGGAACCGCGGCCAGTCCGTGGAATCAGGATTGGCGGCGAGCGCGAGGGCCAGAGGAAGGAACCAACTTGTCATGACGAGATCCGCGAAGGAGGAATCGAATCGGTGGGTGAAGGACGACATGCTGTGATTATCGTGGCCAGATTGGGAATCTGCAATCTGCAATTTCTCTCGCTAGCCCGTTGATCCTGTGGTCGGTTTCCGCGACACTACGAATCAGCCGCCAGAGTTTCGTTCACACCTTCGGAGAACTGGGATGATGCTCTTCCACGCTGCCCGACGCTTCGGGCTTGCCGCATTGGTCGTGGGATTCGTGGGGTTCGCGAGCCACCTGGCCGCGCAGGAGGCGAAGGCGCCCCCGGCCAAGGATGAGAAGAAGGACGCGAAGAAGCTCAAGTCGAAGCTGAAGATCACGGTGCCGCAGGACGACGCGGACCTGCTGATCGAGGGCAAGAGCACCAAGCTGGATGGCCAGGTTCGCGAGTTCGAGACGCCCGAGCTCGAAGCGGGCAAGATGTACGAGTACCTCTTCAGCGTCACCTGGCAGCCGAACAACTACACGACGATCACGCGGACACGGGACAAGGTTCGCTTCACCGCGGGTGAGGACATCGCCCTGGACCTGACGAAGGAAGACAAGGCGATTCCGGACAAGGTCGTGATCCGCTGGGTTCCGACGCCGGACGACATTGTGCTGAAGATGATCGAACTCGCGGGCGTGAAGGCGGGCGACGTGGTGTATGAACCGGGCCCTGGCGACGGCCGCGTGCTGATCGCCGCAGTGAAGGCCGGTGCGGCCAAGGCTGTGGGAATCGAGTACGACAAGGCCAAGGCTGTCGAGGCTCGCGATGCCGTCAAGAAGGCCGGCCTGGCGGACAAGATCGAGATCAAGGAGGGCGATGCCCTCAAAGAAGACGGCTACGGCAACGCGAACGTCATCTTCCTTTACATGGGCGACGAGTTCGACAATGCCCTGCGTCCGAATCTCGAGAAGAGCCTGAAGCCCGGCAGCCGCATCGTGTCCCACCGCTTCAAGATGGGCGACTGGGAACCGGATCAAACCAAGACGATCCGCGGCGAAGACGGCGACGAGTACCTGATTCACCTTTGGACGATCAAGGAAAAGAAGAAGTAGATCGCCATGAACGGACTTCACACAAGAGCCCACCTCCTGCCCGAGGTGGGCTCTGTCATTGCTGGTCGTTACTCGGAGTCGTCGCCTCGCTCCTCTTCGCTTTCCTCCGGCGCGATCTTCATCACTTCAGCCAGGAGCACCGTGGCATAGCTGCCGGCGGGGAGAGTGAAGCTCAGCCGCAACCCGGCGGGTTCCCAGTCGGCGGCGAGGTCGTCGAGATCGACGATATTCTGCCGGCGCGTCCCCATCACGAGCTTGCCGAAGCCGCCGAAGGACGCGGGCGTGAGCTTGTGATCCCGAAGCACCGCGGCTTCACGGTCGGCGGCCTCCCCCTCGGCGGGGAAGGTCTTCTTGCCGAACATCGGACCCGCGGGGACCGTTTCCTTCGCGTCGAACCTCGCCTGTTCCGCCGGGAGATCGCGAGCCACGAAGAGGCCGCCGAAGGGCCGCTTGGACATCACATCCCCGAGCAAAACCTTGCGAAAGAGGCCATCTGCCATGCGGCGAGCGAGGTAGTCGTTGAACAGAGAGGACTGCACGGCCGAGAGAGCAAACTTGAACAGGAAGGGCCGCAGCCGTCGTGGTGCAGTGCCCTGGAAGCACTTCCAGCCGAGTTCGAGCGTGGAGCCGTCGCGGCCGAAGCGTTGCGGTCCGTAGAAGTTCGGCATGCCCTGCGTGCGAAGTCGCGTGAGGAGGTTGTCGAGGGCGTCGCGCTTGGTGACGTCGGCGTCGCGGATCAGGACGCGAAAGCGATTGCCGCGAAGGTGGCCGGGCTTGAGTTTGTTGTTGTGCCGGGAGACGTTGAGAACGCGAAAGCCCTCGCCGTCGATGTCCTTCACGCGATCGTGGAACTCCGCGGGCAGCGAGACCCACTGGCGGGTGATCGCGCGGCGATCCTTGAGGCCCGCGGTGCCGACGTTGCCAGCATGCGTGCCAAGGCGTCTCGCGATCGTGCGGGCAAAGAACTCGGGGCCGACATCGCGTTTCTCCACCCACAGGTAAAGGTGGTCGCCGCTGCCGCTGGGTTCATACGAGGGGATTTCGTCGACCTCGAAGTCCTCGGGTTCGACCTTGATCCGGCCGCCGATCCCGGGCAGATCCGCGGTGAGAAGTGGTGTGAGCATGAAGGCCATGATACGGAAGACGAATCACAAGGCCTGCGCCAGCGTCTTCCAGCCGACGAGTTCGCCGAAGATCACGATCACGCCGACGAGTACGATCAGCAAAGTCCAGCGGAGCACCGTGACGCTGCGCTGCATTCGTCGTTCGCGTTCAGGATGATCGATCAGGCTCAGCAGGTAATTCGCTCGCCGCGGGATCGGGCCGTGCATCCAGGCCACGGCCCAGGCCCAGGCGCCGCGGATCAACCCCTTCGGCTCTTCGACGCCATGGCCGTTGAGGAGTTGCACTCGTTCGAGAGCGTCCGCCATCACGCGAAGCCCCGTGGGGCAGAGCGACCAGCGACCCTGTGGGAAGATCGTCGCTTCATCGTGACCGAGGCAGTGCGGATCGCCGCAAGAAACAGCCCAGGCGCCGTGGACATCCGCCTGGCGTTCGCAGCGACGCGACAGGAAACCGAAGACGAGGAAAAGGTACATCGTGACGACCATCAACGGCGGCAACAGCAACCAGTGCTCGGCGTCGTGCGGCCAATCGATCAACGGCTCCAGGCGATCCAGTGTGTAAATGCCGACGGCAGTCAGGGCCAGCGTGCTGAGAATGAGGAACACGAGATAGTACCGGATGTGCCCGTGCTGCGAGTGGCCCGCCTCGTGGCCGAGCACGGCGTCGATCTGCTCGGGCGGCAGTTCTTCCAGGATGCGGTCCGTGAAAATGACGTACCGCACCGGGGCGAACAGGCCGAGGATCAGCGCGTTCACCATGCCCCCATTCGTGGGCCAGATGAGCAGATCACGGTAGCGGAAGCCCATGCGGTGCGAGAGGCCGGTGAATCGTTCGCGTGTCGGCCCGTTGGGCATCGACTTCAGGCCGAGCAAGGGGCGGATCAGCAGCGGCATCAGGGTCACGAGGAGGAGCACCGCGAAGGTGGAGCCGATGCGGAAGGCGATGGCGTTGCCCACCTCCGGCCACCAGCGCACGAGGCTCTGGTTCACCGTGAACAGCCCCACCGGCAGCATCAGAAACAGCAGCACCTGCCGGGCATTGTGGAGGATGAACCCCATGCGAGACCAGAAAGGCCGAGGAATGTGAAGCGACGCTTGATGCATCGCTCGCTCGGCATCGAAGTAGATCGTCCAGGTGCCAAGCAGCAGGAGGAAGTAAGGCAGCGGCACCAGTAGTTCCGCGAACGGCGCCTGAATCCACTCGCCGTGCCGTTCGACCAGCAGCAGCGATTGGGCCGTTGCCCCCCAGCCAAGGACGAGGACCGTGAGCAGCACGCAGGAGAGGTTGAAGTAAAACAGAAGCGCCCGCAAGCGGATGTAGACTCGCGTGACTTCGATCCGCCGAAACTGATCCGCCGCGAGGCTGCGAACGACCCAGGTCCGCAGCAAGAGCGCAATGCAGAGCGGCACCAGGACCGCGAGCGCCGAGGCGATCAGGCTCTCGTCGCGAGTGAGCCCCAACGGCGATTCAGGCCAGGCGATCGGCAAACAGGCCGCGAGAAGTAGGAAGATCGTCAGCAGCGGCATGAAGGTTCCGATCCGGGGCGATTCGCAGCGAACAGGGCCTCAAGGTGCGGACTTCTTGGGCGTTCCCGCGAGCACGGTGATCTTGCTGCGATCGCCAGCGGGCACCTTCACCGTGTTCTCGTACTCGTATGTCACCCCGTTCACCGCCCACTCGGCTCGCACATCAAACGAGTAAGCCGTGCCGATGGCCATCGACGGCGAAGCCAGTTCCCGCGTCTTGCTCGGATCGCCCGACACCTCCCGACCGTTAAGCCATACGGTGGCATCGTCGGGGAATTGCAGCGTCAGAGCGGCGGGCATGCCGGTGAGCTTTAACGATGGGCTCGACCCAAACCCGGCCCCCAGCAGCGGCGGCGGGGGAACATCATTCGGCCCGATCGGCGTGCCGAAGGAAGGATTCACAGGATCGTAAGGGATATTGGGCGAAAACGGATACCCGTACGGGTTGAGATTGTACGAGTAGTACGGCCAGCCCATGGTGCCGTAGCCAGGGCCGGAGGCGTTGAGTGTGGGAAGGCTTGGCAGGTTGCCAGGCATAAAGCCCGAGGACCCTGGCGACGCCACGGTGATGGGCCCGACGGGAACGCGCGGTTGGGCCACGCCAGGAGCCGTCAGCAATATGGAAGCCACGAGGGCCGCAGCGAGGTGAAGACGCAGCATGAGACATCCTCCACAGGGAAGGGGCGATGTCCATTGTAAGCGACAACAAGAGGTTTGTTGAGAGACGGCTTCAGAACCCAGTTTCCAGCGGCACCGGCGCCTCGCCGTTGCCGCGACTCGAGTCTTCCGGAGGTGCCACCGAGACCATCAACGTATGGTTGGCCGATCAGTTCTCGCTGAAGTCGAACTTGGGCACCGTCTCCCGGCCGAGCGGATCGGAAAGGAACTTACCATAACAGATGGGGCATAGGTCAAACCGCATCGACTTCCGCGCAGGGGCCAATTCCATCTCGTCCTCGGCGCCCGCTTCTTCGAGGGCGTTGAGCGTCTCGGCCATTTCTTCGACATGATCGACGTCGAGGTCGTCTTCGGTGATCTGAGCCGGATCGTGAGCCGCGAACGCTTCGAGTTTGACCACGTATCGCTGAGCGTTGGCAGGGGTCATATCCTTCCCGCAGAGATCGCACGAGAAGTGCATCATGGAACGTGTCCTTGGTTCGGTTGGGCGGCTCTTGCAAGGTCCAGTGAACCACGCGGAGCCCGTTGCAAGCCGTAGGATCGGTAAATCTTCTCTCTCCATCCCTCCCAGTTTTCGATCGGCCTGTCAAGCAGAATTTCTCGGGCGCGCCAATGGTCCAACGGGCCAACGGGCCAGCGTGGGCGAGCGACCAGGTGAAGGGAAAGCGCTGGGAGGTTTACAAAACGCCTGGACGTGGCCGACGCCTTCGGAGCGCGTCGGCATGGGGAATGATTCGGAGGTTCTCCGAAGGCGTCACCCCTTCACCTGGCGAGACGACCTTCGATCGCTCCCCTGTCATTTATGACGAACTGGACTACGCCATCACGGCTTCGGCCTTCATCTCGTCGATTAACGGCCAGAGCACATCCACGTCATCCTTGAAGATGTCGCCAATCAGCACGTCGGTGACATGGCCTTTGAGGTGCGGGTGCTTCTTGATGAAGCGGCCGAAGTTCAGGCCATCGTAGAACTCACACACAAGGCGACGCATGCGGTCCATGCCGGCGGTGAACACGGGCTCCCAGGTTCGCAGTTGCGTCTCGCTCGTGTCGCCGTTCGCGAGCCCCTCCGAGACCGAGTCCGCCGCCATCGCACCGGAGACGAGCGCGAGCAGCACGCCCGAGGAATAGAGCGGATCGAGGAAGCCGAAAGCGTCGCCCACGAGCACCCAGCCGTCCCCGGCGGTCTTTTGCGAGCGGTACGAATATTCCTTCTGAGCCCGGAAGATGTCGCATCGCTTGGCATTCGCGAGGCGAGGCTGCAAGCCCGGGCAGCGGGCCACTTCCTCGTTGTAAATCGTCTCGAGATCCTTGGTGCCGCGGTTCTGGAAGAGGTAGTCGTAACCCGCGACGACACCGACGCTCAGGACATCGTTATGCAGGGGGATGTACCAGAACCAGCCAGCACGGTCCTTCGTCTGAATCACGATCGTGGCGCCTTCGTCGCGGCCCTGATCGCGGTACGCGCCTTTCCAGTACGTCCAGACGGCGGCCTTTTTCAGCAGCGGATCCCACTCCCGGAGGCCCAGCCGACTCATGATCATCGAGGCCTGGCCGCTGGCGTCAACCACCACCTTCGACCGCACTTCCGTTTCGGTGCCGTCGTCCAGCACGACGCGGACGCCGACGGCTCGTGATCCCTCGAAGATCACTTCAAGCACGCGGGCGCCCTCGTGCACCTCGACGCCGTGCTCGCGAGAGTTGTCCAGCATTGCCTTGTCGAACTCCTCACGCTTCACCTGCCAGGTCTGCGAGGATTCGTGCGGCTTGTGATCGATGAAGTAGAACGGCTCGGAGAGCTTGCCGACCTGATTGACGAACTGCACGCTGTACTTCTTGATGAACTGGCTGCTCTTCATTTTGGGGAGCATGCCCAGGCGTTCGAGCACCCAGTACGTCTGCGGGATGAGCGACTCGCCGATGTGGAAGCGTGGGAAGTGGTCGCGCTCGAAGAGCACCACCTTGTGGCCCTTCTGGGCGATGAGCGTGGCCGCGGTGGCGCCTGAGGGGCCGCCGCCGATGACGATCACATCGGGTTCGCGCGTGAGAGTGGTCATGCGACATCCTCGAAGGAGTGACAGTTATTTCCAGTTGCTGGCGTCGGTCTCATGGGGCGTTCGGGCAAGGCTAAGCAATTCCACCAGGCGAGAGAGCTCCACGCTGGAGAGATGGCCCAGTTGCCTCATGTGGCAATCGTGCAGCGGCTCGTGGATCGACGTCAGCAGGGCCAGGCCTTCCTCCGTGATGCCGATGAGCACGGTGCGGCGATCGTATTCCGGCCGCTCGCGATGAATCCACTCCCGCTGCTCCAGCTTGTCGATGATCCGTGTGATATCAGGAGAGCGAGAAATCAGTCGCTCGGCGATGGCCAGGGTCGGTATCAGCTTGGGATGCGCTCCATGCAGCAGCCGGAGCACGTTATACTGCTGGGGCGAAAGCTCAAATCGGCTGAAGAGTGCATCCTCGAGAGCCCGCAACCGGTCGTAAGTCCGCCACAGGTTCAAAAACGCTTCTTGCTGGGGCGAATCAAATCGCGGCAGCGTCGACGCGGGTGGTGTGGGCTCGTTCATACCTGTGGAATATATACGTCCAGACGGTATTTGTCTCGTCAAGTATCGGAATCCTGGCAGACTCTCTTGAGACCGGCTAATCCCGGAGGTTGGCACGGCATCTGCAATTCACTTCTCTCGTGCAGTTAGGATGTGGATGTCTAACTCTTCCAATTTTTTTACTTCGATGAGGAGAGTCGTCATGAGCGACACGAAGAACTGGGTCAAGGGCGGCATCGATGCTGGTGCTGACAAGGCCAAAGAAGGCGTGGATAAAGCGGCGGAGTTGGCTGGCGGAGCCAAGCCGGCCGCCAAGGGCACCGTGGAGAACCTGAAGGATCGGGCCGAATCGACGGTCAACCGCATCTCCGATTACGCCGGGCAGGCTTGCGACAAGGCTGAGGATGCGCTTCACTCGGCCCGTGATGGCGTGGGCCAGGCTGCGGATAAGGTCCAGCACTGGGCCACGGATGCTTACGATGTCTCCGGCGAACAGCTTGGGGACCTCGGCCGCGAGATCACGAGCATGGTTCG
>Ga0105044_10001118_pt1 | contig 35182 bp, 16 predicted proteins | sample MAT01_FD_78092 | JGI IMG/M metagenome (GOLD analysis project Ga0105044, IMG submission 78092) | Freshwater microbial communities from Lake Fryxell liftoff mats and glacier meltwater in Antarctica - MAT-01 | ecosystem: Environmental > Aquatic > Freshwater > Ice > Liftoff microbial mat | place...
AAGTAGCACTTACTACGTGCGCGTTTATCATGCATCTGCAACTGTACCAACGAATACTACTTTCACTATATGCATCTTGTCGCCCCCAACGAACGATGAGCCTTGCGGCGCAGTTGTTCTTACTCCCGGAGCCTCTTGTTCGCCTACATCGGGAGACGCCACACTTGCTTCGCAAACACTCAACTCGAGTGCCTGTGTGTTCACAGGTACGCAAGCTGATGTGTGGTATCGCTTTGTGGCAACCAATGCAACTCATTACGCTACTGTAGCCGGCAATGTAACATATGCTCCTGTAGTTCAAGCTTACACAATTTCCGGCACATGCCCCAGCCTTGGAGCCCCGTCAGCCCTTGGCTCACCTTCATGCGTCAGCACCACCACTGGGGGAGGTTCGGTTACACATACCATGTCTGGACTTACAATCGGCAACACGTATTACTTGCGCGTATATCACTCAAGTTCCACTGTTCCGTCCAACACTACATTTACTATTTGCATAACAAACCCTGCGGTCAATGATACTCCTTGCGGAGCGATTGTGCTTACCCCACAACCACTCACATGTTCGCCTGTTACCGGATCAATCGCCAACTCTACACAGAGCTATACCGGGTGCGTGGGCACAGCGAATAATGACGTGTGGTACAGCTTCGTTGCTACCGCAACTTCGCATACAGTAACTGTTGTTGGCAACGCCAACTTCGATGCAGTTATCCAAGCATACACCCTCACCAGTGGATCTTGTCCATCGGCTACGTTCACTGCAATCAGCGGCACGTGTACGGATAACACAGCTACTGGTGGTGCAACAGAAACTATGAACCTTACAGGATTGGCCGTAGGAGTGAGTTACTTCGTCCGCGTGTATCATTACTACTCCGCTTTCCCGAGCACACCAGGATTTTCTATTTGTGTGATTGCGCCTCCGGCAAATGATGAGTGCACTGGGGCTATTTCATTGGGCACGATCACATCTACTTGTTCGAATACTACTGGTGATGTAAATGCAGCTACGCAATCATTGCCTTCAGGAAGTTGCTCATTCGTTAGTACCGCGCGTGACGTGTGGTACTCATTTGTAGCTACTGGCACTACTGCAAATATTGCTGCCACCGGGGCTACCGGAATGGATGTTGTCATACAAGCATACTCTGGCACATGTGGTTCGCTTACTTCCATTGGCTGCCAGCAGAATTGGTCGCAGTCAACAGAAGTCCTCGGACTTACTGGACTGACCAATGGACAAACGTATTATGTGCGTGTCTATCATGGAGGATTTTCTTCCCTCCCAACCAATACCACATTTACGCTTTGCGTGGTTATTCCACCTACAAATGACGAGTGCACAGGGGCGATTGCTTTGACCTCGGGAGCTACACTGAGCGCGCAGAGCACCTTGCTTGCTTCTCAGACCATCAATGGTTATTACAGCAGTTATTATGATGACGATGATCTCTGGTACTCATTTATTCCTTCAGGCAACACTGCACGTTTTACCCTCACCTGCAGTGCTGGTTTTGACGGTGTGCTTGAGTTGAGAAGCACTACATGCAATGGTTTTCGAAACGTGGCGCGCGACTTTGCTGCCGCCGCTGGGTCTGAAGTTATCAATGTGACTAATCTGACCCCAGGCGCCACCTATCGCTTGCGTGTATTCTCTTACGGAGCGGTGCGGGGCAACTTTAGTATTCTCGCACAGAATGGAATCTATTCACCAGGGACCTATGACAATGTGTCGAATGCTTTTGTATCGTCAGTTGGAGCAAATTCCCCCGGAATTGCATTCACTACTTATGGGTTGCAAATCGGAGAACCTCGCGGTGCTAACTGGGGATTCGACTACGATTTTGAAACGGGAGTTGAATTGAGCAATACATCGTGGTTTGTTTTTACTCCGTCAATTACCGGGCAGTATACTTTCTCGGGAACAACCGGTGGTAATCAATTCGCAATGGCTGTTTATTCCGCATCGAATGCTGCGGCGATGTTGACTGGGGGATCTACTGAGGTAGCCTCCGCTCTATCATCTACCACTGTATCGCTCGCAGGAACCTGCCTTACTGCAGGAACGAATTATTATGTGCAGTTTACCGGATATGCGGGTGCTCCAGGAACGCCTTCTTTGACGATTGTGAATACGACTCCATTGATAGCCCCTCTAGCTTTAGCGGCATCTCCTGTGTCATGTACTGGTTTCATCGCCAACTGGTCGCCAGCGGTAAATGCAACTAGCTATGTGATAGATATTGCAACGGACCCTGGATTTACCTCTTTGGTTTTAACTGGCGCAAATGCGGGTACAGGCTCAAGCTACGAAGCTTCCGGATTGCCTCCTTCTGGCACATTCTACTATCGGATCAGAGCTGTTGCCTGCGCAATATCTACAGGTGATTCGAATACGATTGAAGTGTTGACTCAACCGGAAACGGTGTCGGCAAGTTCAAATTCAACAGCGGTATGCGATGGACAATCCTTCGACCTAGATGCTGCCGGAGGATCTGGAGCGAACTCATGGTTGTGGTCTGGACCGAATGGATATTCGGCAAGCGTCCAGAACCCGGGTGCATTCAACGTTACCTCACTTTCTGCGGGAAACTATTTCGTCACAGCGACAAATGCGTGTGGCGATGCCGTAAGTAATTCCGTATCCCTGACAGTGAACCCGCTTCCAGGATCCTCTGGAGCGATTTCGGGTCTTGTTACAGTTACCATTGGTACTTCTGGGGTAGCGTATGATGTACCAGTGATTGCGAATGCAACTGGATATACATGGGCGTATTCTGGTAGTGGAGTTACGATCAATGGATCTGATGAAAGTGTTTTGCTTGATTTTGGACTTTCGGCTACGTCAGGCGATCTGACAGTGTATGGTACGAATGCATGCGGATCCAGTCCGGATGTGGCAACACTTTCCATTAGTGTGGTGAACATCCAGACCTACTACAAAGATTTTGATGGCGATGGATTTAGTGATGGACAAACCACGGAATCCGTTTCACAACCTGTTGGATTTTACTTAGCGGGACAATTGATCGCTCTTTCCGGAGACTGCAATGATGACGATGCCGATATCAATCCAAATAGCGTATGGTACCTTGATGCCGATTTGGATGGTTACGCTTTCTCTTCCATTCAACTATGTGAATGGCCCGGAACGGGGTATTCTTTGACACCTGCACCTCTCACTGATTGTTATGATAGCAATGCGCTGGTCAATCCAACAACAATCTGGTATCTGGATTCAGATGGTGATGGTTATTCTGTCGGATCTATTCTGCAATGTGATCAACTTCCAGGTTATGTCCTAATTGGTTCGTTGTTCGGATTCACTGATTGCGACGATACCAACTCAGATGTAAATCCAGGTGCTGATGAATGGTGCAATGGAGTGGATGACAACTGCAGCGGTGCTGCGGATGAGGGATTGGGATCAGATACGTATTATGAAGATGCCGATAGTGATGGCTCCGGTAATCCGGCAGTTTCCGTTACATCGTGCACATCTGTAATAGGATACGTGTTGAATGACCTTGACTGTGATGATGACAATGCTTCAGTAAGTGGAACATCAGTATGGTATCTTGACGCAGACGGTGATGGGTACGCTTCGTTAAACGTTGTAGCGTGCGTATCTCCAGGAGTTGGGTATACCTCCACGCTGATGGAGACCAATGACTGTGATGACAATTCCTTTGGTGTTAATCCAGGGGTAGAGGAAGTGTGTGGCAATGGGATCGACGATAACTGCAATGGCTATTTTAACGAAGAATGTGCCCCCGCCCCAGCCAACGACGTTCGCACATCTTCCATAGCAGTACTATCCTATTTATTGGGTTCATGTGTCAATACTTCTGGAACCGTTCTCAACGCAACTGTTTCCACGCAGGCCAATAGCATAGTAGTTACAGGTGAAGATGTCTGGTATCGATTCACGGCATCGAGCCCCGGTGTTTCGATTATGCTAAGCGCGCCTACTTTTGATGGTGTAATTGAATTGCAGACGGTAGCAGGTGTCACACTCGACACAGAGAATGCCGTGGGAACTCCTGGAACGGAAGTGTTGAATTATTACAATGTGAATGCGCCTCTGACGATTGGTGCAGTGTACTACATAGCGATTCGCAACAACAATTCAGCGTTTGGCACAGGAGCATTTGATCTGTGTGTTCAACGAATCCGCGCCACAACGTGCAATTCAGGACCTGGTCCATACGCGCCATCGGCCACTTTCAAGGCGGCCTTTGTGGGCGCATGGACCTATGTGTTTACGTTTATCAATACCTCTACGTTTCAGGAGTATGTGCTCAGTAGCAGCGGTGGAACTACGATTGTTTCTCTCGCTTCGCTGCCTCAGGGCTCGACGTATAATGTATCAATTTCATGTACCTATAATCTTCAGAACGGGGCAGGTGTATGGGAGTACATAACTATTCCGGCACCGAATGTGTGCCAGATGAGTATGTCTTCGCCTCCAGTTGCGCCAGTCTTGTTCTTGCGCACCCAAGATCAATGTCCGGTTTCCAAAGCACCGAATGCGATCGTTGGCGCTAACGTATGGTTAAGTGGTGCTCTGAATTACGAATGGAGATTCCAACAGACCGCGCCAACTGCTGGCGCTTGGTCAGCTCCGGTGGCAGGACCTCCAGTTAATCGGTTCTTGAATTTGTTCCCTATTGGACTAACACCCGGCGCTACTTATAATGTCCAGATTCGGGCGGTGTATAGCGGTGGTGTAACTACCAACTTCGGGTCCACGCAGTGCCTAAAAATCACTGCTCCGGGTGGAATGATGCTGGAGGAGAACAAAGAGTCCAATGACTTGAAATTGATGACTGAGGGAATAACAGGAGGCTGGGATGTTTCTGTTTATCCGAATCCTTCGTCAGGAGATCAGTTGAATCTAAAGTTGAGTGGACTCGAATCTGACGTGACTCAAATTCGTATATTTGATGCATTGGGTGCAACGGTTGATGTGAAGCAGATTGTCGCATCAGATGGAACCATCGCCGCTCGTCCGATCTATGAACTTGCCTCGGGTGTATATTATGTAGAAGTCATAGTGGATAACGAAAGAAGGACTGTCCGCTGGATAGTGAGCAGATAAGAACGGTGCGAAGGGAGCGGATCTTAACATTCCACTCCTATCTCATCGATAAGATAAAATAGGGGCAGCTACTGCCTTGAAATTGTGATTGAGTGCTGGGTATGTATCAAGCGAGAAAGGCTATTTCCCTTTCCTTGCTGGTTAGTGTCTGGTTTTTTCTCTCGGTTTCAAAGGGTAGACAGTCCTTTCAACATGACATAAACCAAAAATCAATTATAATCATGAAAAATGTACTCAGTTTTCCTACAAGAGGCATGATGCGCGCAGCGCTCCTGCTCGTGTCTGTTCTCGGTTTTCAATGGGCAATGGCTCAGTCTGGAGTGGGCATCAATACCACCGGAGCTTCAGCAGCTCCTTCGGCAGGACTAGATGTTGACTTCAGCAATAAGGGTATGCTGATACCACGAGTTCCACTCTTGAATTCAAGCGATGTTTCTACCATTGCTTCTCCCGCAACTAGTTTGTTGGTGTACAACACAGCGTTGTCAGGTGATGTCACACCCGGTTTTTACTTTTACAATGGTTTAGCTTGGGAACGACTTGCTACAGGCGCTGGTGGCGGTGGCGGCGGATCCGACTGGACCACTTCTGGCAATAATACTTGGCTCACCAACACGAGCGGTCGAGTAGGTATTGGGACATCTTCGCCATCCTCGTCGTATGACCTCACTCTGCAGGGCGGTTCTGGCGGCGGATTTCTGGTGAGAGGATCGGGCACTAACAGCAAGTTCGAGGGCAATGTGGGAATAGGGTTTTCAACTTCTTCTTCTTATGAATTGGATGTAGATGGTGCAGTGCGCATTCAGGATTATATGGCAGTGGGTACCACTCCTAGTTCGTCCTATGAATTGCGTGTCTCTGGATCTACTTATTTGGATAATATTCGGGTAGGAACTTCGAGTTCACCCCCAAGCGGAGGGATTTTGTCCAACGGAATTGTGGATGCTGCAAGCTTTCGTGCAGGACCATCCTCGTCAAACAGCAATGGCGTGTATTGCACAGGAGAAATCAGATCGAACAATGCATTTAATCTTGGAAGTTCAACTACCGGAACAGGTACGGCGGTAGTGCGCACTTCAGGTGGCCTTTTGCGCCCTCAGTCATCCACTGTGCGTGTAAAAGACAATGTGCAGGAATTGAACATTGACAAGGAGAAATTCCTTCAACTTCGTGCGGTGAGTTTTAATTTGAAGCCCGCTCTTGGCGGTGACCCTGATGTTGGACTGATCGCAGAAGAGGTGGAGAAGCTTGTTCCGGATTTGGTTGTTTATGGACCAAAGCGAAATTGGATCGGTGACACCGGATTAGTCGAGCAAGATGAAGAAGGAGCAGATATCCTGGACTATTCACAACAGGAATGTTATAGTGTCCGCTATGATAAGGTAGGTGTCTATCTGATTAGTATCGTGGCCGACCAGGAAGAAACAATTAAGAGTCAACAACAAGAGCTTGAAGAACTCAAGGCGCGCATGGATCGTCAGGATGCTTTAATCATGAAATTAGTGATGGGCACTCCTGAAATACGGTCAGAGCTTTTGAATGACGGAACACTACGTGCGGAATCTAACGACGAGAAAAAATAACCGACGGGTTATCGAAATGAACAGTGCTTTTGAGCCGCTCATTTTTAATGAATTCTTTCGTTTAATTAAAAAAATTTCGCACAATGAACTTCAATAGAAACGTTTGGATAGTTGCGATAGTCGCGTTATTCATGCAAGTTTCGTTGTTTGCGCAGACTGTCACCGTCAATGGTTGCACACTTAAAGTTCCTTCGGGTACTTTTATGTCGACCGGCAACATGACACTCGCAAATTCCGGAGCGATAGATAATGGCGGAACGATCAACCTCACAGGTGCATGGACGAACAATGCCCTTGGTTTGATCAATGCCGGCCTTGGTCGTGTATCCATGGTTGGTACCTCGCCTCAAAGTATTCTTGGTGTTCCAACGGTTTTTCATCATTTGAACATTAATAATCCCACTGGTGTAGTGCTAGGGAGCGACTCACTTTCTGTGAACGGTACCCTGCTGCTCCAGAATGGAGTGCTCAACGGTGAACCCGCTGGTCGAAGCATTTATATAGGGAATACTGGAAACGTAGTACGTGTATTTGGATGGATTAGAGGCCGTCTTTCGAAGCCCGTTCCGGTCGGAAATCCGACAGTGGTTTTTGAACTGGGAAACAACACGACCTATACATCCGCAACCCTAAGCTTCTCCGCAGTTGCTACTGCAGGTAGATATGCGGCACGCGTTTTTCCTGGCTTACATCCTAATCTTGGATCGAGTTGTTTTAACGTAACTAAGTATGTGAATCAATACTGGAGATTGACACGCCAAAGTGTTTCTCCGGCAAACTTCAATGCTACATTCCGATACAACTCATCCATGTTTGTCGGTTCGCCAAGTGCACCCGCACTCGCGCTGGCGCAGTATAGCAGTTCAAGTTGGACCTATCCAACTATTTCCGGAACGCCCACGGTGACCATTTTGTCGGCTACGGGAGCGAGTGGAGATGGTGACTTTGCCATTGCCGAAGGCTGTATCGCCCCGCTTAACGATGCTCGCATAGGTGCTTTCTTGCTCACGGAACAACCTCTGGGTACATGTCTCGACACCGAAGGTTTTATCACGGGCGCTTCTGTGTCGCCAGAATCAAATAGCTCTGTGATTACAGGGGAAGATGTGTGGTATCGATTTACCGCTTCTGAACCAGGTGTGCGCATCGTCGTGCAATCAGGTACGTTCGACGCCCACGTAGAACTGCAGAATGCTGCCGGTACAACAGTGGAAACAGAAAATGTAATTGCAGGAGTAGGCACGGAAATGCTCAATCATTACAACCCACTCACCCCATTGATTCCCGGACAGACCTATTACATCGCCGTTCGAAATCATAACTCAGGAATAGGTCAGGGCACATTCAACATCTGCCTTCAAAAGATTGCCGACACCCAATGCAATTCAGGTCCCGGACCGTACACAATGTGTAATACATTCAAATGCACGAATACCGGTGCTACAAATTACTCATTCACATTTACGAATACGACCACCTTACAGAATACGGTGCTGTCCACCTCATTAGGGATTACACTGGTGCAATTGGGTGCATTGTTGCCTAACTATGCATACACCGTTTCCCTGAGTGCAACGTACTTTCTTCAGAATGGATTGGGAGCTGTTGAGACATTTACCATACTCACACCAAATGCGTGTGCAATGAGTATGTCGCCTCACGCTGATATTTTTCTGCGTTCGATTGATCAATGTTCAAGTTGACCTAAGGCTGCAAATGCTATTGTAGGTGCAAACCTTTGGCTCTGTGGAGCCAGCCATTACCAATGGCGTTTCAGGCAGGTAGCGCCGATTGTAGGATTGTTTGGATCTCCAATTTCTGGTCCGAGCAACAATCGTTTCCTCAACTTGACTGCAGCTTCGTTGGCAGCCGGCGCAACGTATGATGTGGAGATACGGCCAGTTTTCTTTGGAAACGTTCTTGGCAATTGGGGAACCACTAGATGCCTTCAGATCGTCGGCTCGGGTGGAATGATCCTTGAGAATTCACCGGAAAATGAGGCAGTGCTCCGAAGCAATGTGGAAGATCCAACAGACGATGTGATCCTTTTCCCGAATCCGAACGGAGGTCATTCTGTGTCATTGATGACCCGAGGATTGAATGGTAAAATGGTTGTTCGCATCATGGATTTGACTGGCAGAATAGTATACACCTCAGAGCGATTTGGTGAAAAGGAATCGCTGTTTATGCTAGACTTTGTATCCCCGTTATCCAATGGGTTATACATGGTTGAGGTAGAAAATGGAAACGAATCGTTCTCCCGTCGAATGATTATTCAGGACTAATTAGTCATTCTTTAAAGGTTTAAATCGCCCGGACTTCCGGGCGATTTTTTTTTGGATGAAGATATCTAGGTTGAACGATGGGATAGACGCAAGTTTGGGAGAGTGTCGATAGCCCCGTGAATTGCATTGAGCGATTTCAGCAGAGGAAATGTTTTTAACCGGAAGTGTTTGGATCATAAAATGATATACCTTCGATCTGCTGACTTAGCTCAGCCTTAAACCTTAACTGTACCAACTAAAGCCACCGTCCGTGGGCTCGCCCTTCAAAAGGGGGACTTATCCAGCGGTGTTCTGTGGTTAAAAACAATTCATCATGTCCAGAAAACTAACCCGGTTCTTGGGAGTAATGCTGTTGGCATTGCTTTCAGCGCAGGCTTCTGCCCAATTTGACAATACCTATGAGCACGCGATCTCCGATGATCACACCGCCTTAGTGAAGTCGATCTCTGGTAGCGGCTTCATTCAGGCAAGCACTACACAAGGTGCTACAAAAGACATTCACCTGATGAAACTTGATCAGGCCGGCAACGTCATCGTTGATGTCATACTTTTTTCAAGCGGTGGAGATGAAGTGGCGCTGGATGTAGCACGGGGCAATGGCCATACTTATCTCATTTGTGGATATGAAAATATCGGAGGTCTTGATCTGGGCTTCGTGCTTCAGGTGGATACGGTATTCAATATTTTGGGCAAAGTGAATATTCAGGTGCCTGCCAACAACAGGCACACTCCGGCACTGAACATCATCAATTCAGCTTTTTATGATACGCCCTCGTTCGGAACCTATTTTCCAGGCGACGTTAATGGAGGTTACCTCGTGACAGGTTTTGAAGCCGTTGGCTATAGTGCCACTGCGAGCAAAAGCGGATATGCCATTAAACTTTCGAATTCACTCACGGTGCAGTGGGCCAGAAAATTTGATTCTCCTATTTCACTGGGCACTCCTGACTGGGATATGTGCTCCACTGGCAATTGGCTCTGGGCGGGAACTTTAGGATACATGGTCGGCGGTTCCGGAACAGCCCCGACAGGCGAGCAATCTGGATTGGCTGCGTGTCTTGACTTAAACGGAAACGTACTTTGGTCCAAATTGTACTCAGACTCGAATGCCCCTGGAACTCATTGTGTAGTGGCAGACGGGGCATACGATGATCAGGCAATAGAGGTGTATCAATTGACCAATTACTCCCAAACGCAAAGCGGGGGTATCGTTGCATTCAATCAGAATACGGGTGTCATTAATATGGCGCGAACACGATATCTTATTGCGAATACTCCGCGTTACTACAGTTACGAATTCGCAGCCGCCTGCGGCTCTTCAGCGATTCTTATTTCTGGATATGGACTGAATCAAACTGCCGGGTCAATCACAGGGACTTTTCCATATACCATTATGTATAATAAAGATTCTCCAATGGTTTCAACCGGCGGCTGGCAACACTTTGCGTATCCTCTGCAATCGTCAAATTACACTCCATCCGCCACCATTTTTGATACGTATGGTACACCCAACCAACCGCGTATTTATTATCCTAAAATGTTTGCGTCTCGAACTGTAAATACCATGACAATGGCAGGATTTGAGGACAATCTAACGTTCAATGAAAATGCAATTGTAAATCCTTACTTCGATGGCAAGGACTCCTGTGACTTCGTTGATCCACAGATCATTGCAGTGCAACAACCAATGTTTGAATGGTCAGTGAATAATGTGCTGACGTCATACGTCTTGCCTCCCAGCACTTTTTCTTCTGTGCCTACTGTGGCAGTGGTTCAAACGTGCTTTACGTGCACCGTGGACCCCACGTTTACAATTACGACAGGCCCAGGATGTATCTACACATTCACAGCAAACAATCCGTCAAACCTTTGCGCGCAATTTACCTTGACCGATGTGTCCAACAACGTGCTCTTTTCTGGATTTGTGACTTCGTTCAACTTTAATTTCTTACTCAATGGCACTTATACGGTATGCTATTCTGATTGCGCACCAGACGGAACAGGCGCGCTTTGCCGCGATGTGTCATGCCAAACTTTCATCGTGAATTGCCCCCCTCCTTGCCCGGTGGATGCTGATTTTAACTGGACGGTAACTGGATGCTGCGTGTTGTTTAGTGACCTAACCCCAGAAGGAAATCCGTTCGGTTGCGAATCATGGGTCTTTGGAACCATTTCTTCAGTATTGGCTGGTGATAACGTATCCTTCTGTTTCCCAAGCTCCGGAACTTACACCGTATGCCACTACGACTGTTGCATTGATGCCTTTGGTGTTGCCACGTATGATATGAAGTGTTACTCAATTACCGTGTCGTGCACACCTCCTTGTTGTTTACCAACCGGAATCAACGTGACTGCCGTTGGTTGCTGCATCAACGTTTCGTTAATTCAGCCAAACATACCCCCATGCATCGCCCTTGCCTATGTCTGGAACTTTGGTGATGGCAATTTAGCCTATACGCCAAACGCTACCCACTGCTATGCAGGCAAGGGAATATATACAGTTTGTTTGACAGCCTACTGCAACAAAACATCTAAAGTCCAATTCTGCAAAAAAATCAAAGTCGTTTGCACCCTTCCGCCACCACCGCCCGGAGGAGGAGGTACAGCCAAAATTGGATTTAGCACATCTGGAACTATGGCTACGTTCACGAACTGGACGCCGGCTAGCACCGCCGTCAACGTAACTTCAAGTGCATGGAGCTTTGGGGATGGCACTGGAAGCACAGCAACAAATCCGGCACACCTTTATGCTATTGGTGGATCGTACGATGTGACCCTCACTGTACAAGGAACCTATCTCGGTACAGGGGAGCCATTCAGCGATAGCCATATCGAACGCATCACGGTAATCAAGAATCCTACTTGTGGCTGCGCCCCGCCTTGGACCTCTGCCTTTGCAAGCAATCCTTCAGTATGTCAATCCACTAACGCTGTTTCGCTGCATCTTATCGATCTCGATGGCGAGGCAGATGTGACCCATCAATGGATGAAGATTGACGCATGCTGCTCGGTGAGCGACGATGACTTTTCCTCTTGGCAAGAAATTCCAGGTGCGATTGGTCAACTCGTCTGGGTTCAAGGCGTTTCAGCCTCTACTTCCTACCGATGCAGGAGCAGAAGTAACATTACTGGATTGACTACTTGGTCTGATATCGTTGCAGTGCAATACGGTCACATGGTAGCAAGCATGACAGCCTCTCCACCAGATATCTGTCCTGGTATTTCTTCTACACTCACTGTAAGCTCTCCTGGTGCTCTGCTCTATGAATGGGAGCCTGACGTGTCTGCAAGTTCATCCGCGGTAGTAAGTCCACCTTCTACAACAACCTACGAAGTTGTGGTGGAGAATGACTTGAGCTGCGGCGCATCTGCTTCCCGGACCGTGACAGTGGCCCCATGTGTGGGACCACCAAATAATCCGCGCGCCGGTGCATTGGCGATCGCGCCTTATCCTATCAATACATGTATTTCTCAGAATGGTGACCTCACTCTGGCAACCGTATCTCCCGAGGCCAATAGTCTAGTTAATACAGGTGAAGATCTCTGGCATCGATTCGTAGCAAACAGTCCGGGCGTCCGAATTGTATGCACTACAACTGCATTCGATGCCGTGATTGAACTTCAGGATGCTGCGGGAAATACAATCGCTCAGGAAAATGCACTCTCAGGAATCGGTTCTGAAATGCTGAATCACTACGATCCATTGAATCCGTTGATCATCGGTCAGACCTATTACTTCGCGATTCGCAATTATGACTCTTCACTAGGCACCGGAACATTCTCCGTGTGTGTGCAACGAATCAGAGCCACGGCATGTAACTCCGGAACAGGTCCCTACTCCTTGTGCGACAACTTCAAGGCGATGAACGTGGGAGCACAGTCCTACACGTTTGTGTTTACCGATACCGGCACTGGCGAGCAGTTTACTCAAACTAGTTCATCAGGTATTACGATCACACCTTTGGGAGCTCTCCGACCACAGCAACAGTATTTGTGTGGTCTTACTGCTCATTTTTCCTTATCCATTGGCTCAGGGGGATCCGAACAAATTAGTGTCAGCACACCGGCTGCGTGTACCATTACCATGGCTGCTCATTTGAATGTCGAGCTTCGCGATGCAGATCGCTGCGCCGCTGGTCCAAAACCCGCCAATGCAATTATTGGGGCCAACCGATGGATATGTGGCGCCAGCAATTACCAATGGAGATTCAAACAAACAGCCCCTACACTGGCTGCGGACTATGGCACTCCCGTTTCCGGTCCTCCAACTAATCGTTTCCTCAATCTGGCTCCGTTAGCCCTGACTCCAGGTGCTACGTACGATGTGCAGATCAGGCCGGTATTCAGCGGTGGTCAGGTGGGGAGTTGGAGCTCTGTGCCTCGCTGCCTGCAGATACTTGGTTCTGCTGGTATGGTGGTGGAAAATAGTACTCCTCAGAATGAACTCTCGTCCAATAGTGCCGGAGCCGCTCCACACGTTGTCATTTATCCCAACCCGACTTCAGGCGATTGGGTTCAGCTTGTCGTGAATCATTGGGCTTCTGACCGAATGAACATTCTGGTGCGCGATGCAGTAGGCCGAGTAGTTTGCCGCCAACAATGGACAATGGATGAACATCAATCGGGAACGCTTGTGTTCGGACAACAATTAAGTGCAGGACTCTACTTTGTCGAGGTCAGCGACGACACGAATCGTCAAACCTTACCCCTGATTATTCAGAGGTAGTTGGTGCACTAAATGAAAATAGAAACAGCCCGTGAAGAAATTCACGGGCTGTTCGTTTTAGAGGTCCCCTTATACTAAGCCTTTGCGAATCGCTGTGCTTACCGCCTCCTGCACAGAATTCACCTGAAGCTTTTCGTAGATGTGACGAATGTGGGTATTGATGGTCGTTATGCTCACATTACACGCCGCGGCGATCATCTTATAACTTTTGCCACTTACGAGATGCTCAAGCACTTCCTTTTCGCGCTCGGTGAGATGAATGGAAATTTCTGTGGCTTTTTCCACGGGCCTCTTGTTCACAAGCCCCATCACTTTGCGTGCAATGCTCGGGCTCATTGGCGAGCCCCCGTCCATTACTTCTCGCACACTTTCTAATATGCGTGAGGGTGAAACTCCCTTGAGAATATAGCCTGAAGCACCCGCACAAATGGCAGCAAATATTTTATCCTCGTCATCGAACACTGTCTGCATAACCACGTGAACATTCGGATAATGCGCTCGAATTAACGCGACTCCTTCGATTCCTGAAATGCCAGGCAAATCAATGTCCATAAGCACAACATCCGCGACATGGTCTTTTAACTGTTCGATGAGGTTATTGCAATCTTTGTAGGCACCGGTGCAGGAATAACCCTCTGTGCTGTCCACCAAATAGAATAGGCTCTGGCGCAAATTGCTATTGTCTTCTACAATGGCTACACGAACTGGAATCATGATGGTCGAAGGTATATTGATTTTCACCAATCATTGAATCATCAAATCTGAGGATACCTGATCGGTACGCGAAGCATAATCCTTGTTCCCTTTTCCGATGTGGATTCAATGTGTAGTTCAGCATGAATTTCCTCGGCTCGCTTTCGGATATTCCCCAAACCGTTTCCATCGTACGCATGATTCACGTCGAATCCTATTCCATTGTCCTGCATCTCAAGTACGAGCATTGAGCCATTCAGATGGATTTCTACCAATACGATGCGTGCTATGCTGTGCTTTCGTGCGTTATTGATCGCTTCCTTGAAAATCAGATAGAGCTCTTTTCGAATTTCAACCGGCAAATGGAGCTCGTTCAGTCGTTCTTCCGCGTGAAATTCTAACGCAATGTTTTTCGTGTCGAGTAAATCCTCTGCAGTCCGACGCATGTGCTGGAGCATATTTTGAAACGAATCATTGCGTTCACTTAAACTCCAAACAATATCGCGCATACGCTCAACACTGTCCGTTGCCGTCTCCTGAAGTTTGTGGGCCATTTGTCTGGCTGTAGCAGGATTCTTTTCCAATTGAGTTGAAATGAGCTCGCCATATATGGCAATGCTACTCAGGGATGAACCAACTTCATCATGCAGGTCTTTGGCGATTCTATTTCTCACTTCCTGAATAAGCTTGATTTGATTCAAGCGATACCGATAAAACCAATACCCAGAACCAAACAAAAGCATCGCGAGGACTATGAAAAACCACCAAGAGAGAAACCACGCCTGCTGCACGCGCACTGGAATTTCTAAAAGCACATTACTCCACTCGCCATTGCCTGCCCGAACACGCATTTTGAACGTATACCGTCCAGGAGGTATAGTGCTGTAGCGCACGGTATGACTCGCTCCGTTGTTGATCCACTGCGTATCAAATCCGGCCATTAAATACCCAAATTCCAGATCAGGAATCACCCCGAAATTGAAAGCGGTATAGTCTAGAGTCAAACTGTTTTTCTTCCAAGTGGTCTCTATTTCCTTAATCGAAAAGGCGGCTTGTCCTTTCAGGTAGGGCTCCTGATCCAGTTCAATGCGCGTGAGTGCAATCCGTGAAGGCAATGGACGCGGTGTCAGGTTTTTTTCGTGAATGAGCTGAATCTGTCGAGTTGAAAACACCCCGATCTCATCCTGACTTGTTCTTTTCAGATTAGTAGTTATGCGGTTTCGATGTAATCCAACCGACTCATTGATGATGCGATACGTTCCGTCTTTAAACCGAGCGATGAGTCCATTGCGGGTGGCAGCCCATACAACCGACCTAGTGGGCATCACGCCCGAACAATACGAATTGTTTACAAGGGTAGATGTCGGAATATGGGTGAACGATGGATTGACTTCACGGGGATCGAAGGAGACCAGTCCATTCGATTCTAATGCGATCCAGAACAGCCCATCGTCTCCACGTTCAAACTGCATGATGTTTTGGGCAAACGGAAAATTGCACCCTTTTTTCTTGTGATAGAAATAGTCAAATACTCCGTTGGAAGGGTCATATCGTACCAGACAGATAATGTGCTTAGCGGGTTGAAATTCGGAGATTAGCCAAAGCCTGCCGGCGTCATCAAAGGACATCTTCGCGAGCGAGAACAAAGTCATCAGGGTGTCTCCGCGCTCATCCAGAATGGGCGGTGGCTCAAGGATTGTCTTGATTCCATAGCGGATGTGAATCAGTCTTGTGTCAGCACAGACGTAAATAGAACTGTCCGGACTTTCACGCACCATCGAGATGTACCAGTAATAGTTATTTGAACGCTGAGGGAGCTCTTCATTATTCACCTCAATCGTACAATTGCCATTTATACACCGCACTACACCGATCTCATTGGTGCAGATCCAGAGTGCGCCCTGCTTATCTTCATAGACATCCCGGATATTTTCAGGGGCTAGTTGTCCATTGAAATCTTTGAGTATAGAATCCTTCAACGGAATCCATTCATTCTTGCTGAAATTACATTGATAAATCCCTTCTGAGGTAGTAACGTAAGCGTATGTGTTTTCCGACCGTTGGCATGACGGAAAGATATTGTAAATCACCGATTGCGGAGATTTTAGCACATTGGATGCGTTAATTGTTCGAATGAAATTTTGGCCAAGCAAAAATTGGAAGATGCCATTTGAGCAAGTGGCCCAAAGCACATCATCAATAATTGAAATGGAAAAGACATATCCCGGAAGTTGAGTGTCATCATCGCTTTTGGCCGTGATGGTTTCTTTTTTTTCAGTAGAAAGATGATAGCTCATGAGACCACCACCCGCAATCCCACACCAAAGCTTTTGTGAATCGTAAGGGTCAGCAGCAATGGCGCAAAGCAAACCGCGCGTATCGGAGTGCTCAAGGCATGTTTTTATTTCTCCAGTAGAAGGATTGAATGAACTCATTCGTTCACCTCCCGTATAGAGTAAGCCCTGGTGAAAGAGAATTCCTCGGTCGTGATAGATCTGCTCGGGAATAGGAACCAATTCCCATTCTGTCGCGCCGGATGCAATGAGCAACAAACCTGCGGCGCTGTTTGCCCAGATTTCACCGCCAGGTCCTTCGGTGAGAGCCAGTACATGATTGATGTATCCTTTGAACGAAGAGGATTCTTTCTCTTGGAAATGACGCCTAAGTTTTCGCTCTTTATCAAGAACGAATATCCCCTGACTGGTGCCAATCCAGACCTCCCCAGAAGAATCTTCGAAAAGCGTATTTACAACCATATCCAATGGCGATAGGGCGGTGAAATTCGATGGAAGAAAGTGGATTCGCTCGAGATGAAGTGTGTTTGGATTCATTCGATAAACTTCCCGGTGGGTGCAGCACCAAATCATTCCATCCGAATCACACACGACATCATAGACCCAGCTATCGTCAAGTCCCGCGGGATTGGACGGGTCATTTCTCCAGGTGAGAAATTCAAAGCCGTCGTACCTCAGCAATCCATCTTCTGTAGCGAACCACATAAACCCGATCTTGTCACGCGCTGAACTCCAAACCATATCAGTAGGAAGCCCATCTGCCATGGTCACATGACGGGCCGGAATGATCGTATGCTGGGCACGCACATACATCTCTCCACCGGATAGTATTCCGATCAGAAGGAGCATATATCGTAGAGTATTCAGACGCATATTGAAGCAAACCGCTTTGAGGATTCGAAAGGTAGTGGCCTTAAAGGCTACCCTCAATATCGTTAAATCTGATGATTGTAGGATTGACTGTTCATGTGTTGGTTTGTGGACATTGCCTGATATATGGCAGTGCTAAACCTTACTCAATGAATGCTGTGCAAAATTTTTTTTGTGGATTGTTCGTAGTGCTCGTTTTCCCCTCGGTCCTTCAGGCCTTTCCAAACGATGCTCTTGCTCTTCCCGGCTGCACCAATGCTACTGCATGTAATTTCAATCCGCTGGCTGATCAAGACGACGGTACATGCACTTTTCCTCACCTCCTTGTGCTTGAAGATACCGCTGGTGATGGATGGGGAGGCGCTACTTATTCTATTCGTGGCAACGACGGAACGCTCTTTTTTGAGGGAACGCTCGCCACCGGTTTTAACGATCAAGTGGAGTTGTGTTTGCCCTTTGGATGCTTCACGATTGAAGTGACAGGCGGACAAGCTCCCGCAGAAATTACGTGGGTTCTCTATGATCCCGATCAAATCGGATTGCTTCAAGGGCTTGCCTCTCAAAGTGGCGACTTCGGCGTGGGAGGCCCATGCACCGACGCTTGTGACGATCCGCTTGCCTGCAACTATTCGCCGTTCGGATTGGGATTTAGCAATAATGGATGTTGTTATGAGGACTGCGAGATTGTAGTGATCAGTGGATTTGCGGACAACACAGCCTATGCCTATTCCATTGGAGGCCCCAGCGGTTTTCTAGGGACACGAAATGGCACAGTCAACGAAGGCGAATTTATTGAAGAGCAATGGTGCATTCCTCCGGGATGCTATGTGTTGCACTCCGAAGGTGAAGGGTACGGTGTCGTCTTGCTTGCGCCAACACTAGGCGGTGGACTCAGTTTGCCCGGAATCAGTGAGCCCTGTTACATTGAAGATCCGGATCCGTCTACCGGATGTACTTCTTCTTCTGCGTGCAATTATGAACCCGCAGCGGTGACGGATGATGGCTCGTGCGTCGAATGCCCGGAAGGACGTTGCGTTCGATTGGTGATTGCTCAATTTGACTCTTTCTGGGAAGATTATACAGTCACTGTTTCAAACGATAGTGGCTTTGAAATGATCTTTACTCTTGCTGGAAATGATTCCGCATTCGTTCATGAATTCTGCCTTCCGCATGGATGCAATCCAAAAATTCTCCTCACAGGAACTGGTACTGATATATTCTGGTGGATTGAGTTGGATGGAGATATTTCAAATGCCACTTCTGGCTTGGGATTAGGTGAAACGCTCCTTCCGGAAGCTACTGGGTGTATGGATCCTCTTGCCTGTAACTATAACCCCAATGCCTGCGAAGACGATGGAAGTTGTGTGATTTTGGATGTGGAATTTACAGTGGCGGCGACAGTGGAAAATGGATTTGTGGATGTGATTTTGCAAGCCGCTAACGCAATGGACTTCGCAATGCAACCGGACAATTGTGGCGTTTTCGTGCTTACACTTCCCAATGGCACAGAAATCGAGATTGATCCGGATGTATATGGCGACGGGGTAGGTGGCGCAGCGTATGTTATTCCGCAGACTGCCGGTGTGCATACAGTCTGCTGGGCACAGTGCTGCCCAAATGCTAGCGGCGGATTTAATGAACTGCTTTTGTGCGATGAATTTCTGGTCCCCGACCCATGTCCTTTGGAAGAAGAGCATCACATCGGGGTGGTGGTCCAAGCTGAACCTGGAGAAACCGTTAGTTACACCATTACGTATGCCTTTACAGGAATAATCGCGCTCACCGATGATGTAACAGTGTCTCCCGATGGATGGGCCGCGATCAGTATATGTCTGCCTGCCGATTGTTATGAAATGCAAGTGACCACTCCGTATAATACGTCATTTACTTTTTCAGTGGAAGATGCAGAAGGCGGCTGGGGATTGTCAAATCCATTGACTTTCCCTCCCACCGCAACAGTGGTAGAATATAATCTTGCTTTCGCTTTAGGTGGTTATTTCGGATGCAGTGATCCGTTGGCCTGCAATTATAATCCTATAGCGACATGTCCAGTGGGTTGCATCTATCCGGATCCTGATTTTACAAGCTACACCAGTGATCTCTTTTCATTTGATGAAGATGGAAATCTTTTTTTGGATGATGTGGATGGAGATGGTCTGGTGCAGATCGGATTCGAGGCCCTATCAATTTACAGCGAAGATGACGTTCCGATGGAATGCCTTTCATTCACCTTGACCCTTCCCTCTGGTGAAACGGTTGTTACGACGAATCTTGATCTTTTTCAGGATCCACCCGATCCAGCCGCAACGGCCAATATCCTAGCAATGCCCGGCGAATACACAGTGTGTCACACTGCCTGCTGTGAGTTGCTGAGTGGCGAAATTGCTGACTCTACACTCTGTAGGTCGTTTACCATTCTCGATCAGTGTCCAGAAGGTCAACACTATGTTGGTGTTTGGGTGGCAGGTATTGCGGGTGATGCCTTTGATTACACCATCGTGGATATGATCAGCAACACAACCGTAATTACGGGTAATCATGATTTTGAAGTTGATGGTACTCATTACATCAATTGGTGCCTTCCGCAAGGCTGTTACGCCATGGATGTGATCTCAAACAATCCGGTCAGGGTTTCTTTATCTGCTGGAGATGTGCAGGTTGTAGACGTTGGTCCATCCACTGTATTTAATTTCCCATTTGTACTCGGGGGAACCATTGGATGCACAGATGCAAACGCATGCAATTTTGATCCTCTGGCGATTTGCGACGATCAAAGCTGCACCTTTTGCGAACCAGGACTGCTCTGCGGCTCTATTCAACTTGCGCAGTCTGCCGACTATCTCGCAGGTGGTACCGTTTCGATCAATGATGCGTTTGGCAACGTAGTGCAATTCGCAGGTCTTTACTTGCCTTACCTAAATGCTACTGCTGAAGTCACATTCTGTATCCCTGAAGGTTGCTATGTTGTCGTATCAACTCCTACCTCCGAATTGGGTGGCGAGCAGTTTTCCTTTTCGGTCAATCTGGGTGGCGCTTCTGCCGCAGGATCAGGAGCAGTATCTATCGACATTACTGCCGGAACTCCTGTAGTCGGTTGCATGAATCAACTCGCCTGCAACTACGATCCGATGGCAACCTGCGATGCATTCTGCGAACTGCCACCGCTCTACTATCAAGATTTTGATCTTGACGGCTATGGAACAAATGCGGTCCCGCAACTATGGTGTAGTCCACAAATAGGTTGGTCACTGCTCTCCGGCGACTGTGATGATGGGAATGCGGGGATAAATCCTAGTGCTGCAGAGGTTTGCGGAAATGAAATAGACGAGGACTGCGACGGAACGGCTGATGACGGCTGCGCGCCTCCTTTGGTGGCCAACGATAATCGGAGTTCAGCCATCGCCATGGTGGCGTATACGTTCGGTGCGTGCCTGAGTGAAAGCGGCTCCACCGACGGTGCCACTGATTCTCCTCAAGCCAATAGCACTGCGCTTACAGGTGAAGATGTGTGGTATCGTTTCGCAGCAAACAGCATAGGAGTGCGCGTGTGGGTGCAAACATCTTCCTTCAACGCTGTTATCGAATTACAAGATGCCGCAGGTAATACGTTGGCCACAGAAAATGCGGTGTCTGGAATAGGAAGCGAAATTCTGAACTACTACTCTGCGATGAATCCGTTGATCACAGGACAGCAGTATTACATCGCCGTGCGCAATTACAACTCTGCCTTGGGCACGGGCAGTTTCACCGTTTGTCTGCAGCGTATCCGCGCTACTGCCTGCGCCACTGGTCCCGGACCTTATGCCACCTGCGACAATTTCAAAGCAGTAAATGTTGGCGCGCAATCTTACACGTTTGAATTTACAGACACAGGTACTGCCGAAGTAATTGTGTTGTCTTCTTCTTCAGGAATAACGATTGTTCCAGCAGGAGCGTTGCGTCCGGAGCGTCAGTATGCGGTAACGCTTACCGCCAATTATGCATTGGCTGATGGAGCGGGAACCATCGAGACATTTAGTATTCTCACTTCTTCTGCGTGCACAATCACAATGGGCCCGCACCTGAATGTGGAGCTTCGCGAAACGGATCGCTGTGCCGCCGGACCGAAGCCAGCAAACGCCATTATAGGTGCCAACCGCTGGCTCTGTGGAGCGAGTCATTATCAGTGGAGGTTCAGGCAAGTGGCTCCATCTCCGGATGGCGATTTTGGAAGCCCAGTGGCGGGGCCTCCTACGAATCGATTCCTGAATTTGGCTCCATTAGCCCTTGCTCCGGGCGCGACCTACGACGTGCAGGTTCGTCCAGTGTTTACTAGCGGGCACATTGGAAATTGGAGTACCACCACACGCTGCTTGAGCATCCTCGGAAGTGCGGGTATGATCCTCGCAGAGGAGGAGTCCTCCAGTCTGAACGGGGGAAGCAAGGTCAATAGTGATCCACAATTCTCCATTTACCCGAACCCCACTCCGGGTGGATGGGTGCAACTCATCATTCACCAATGGCCGTCCGACCGAATGAACATTCTGGTGCGCGATGCGACTGGAAGGGAAGTACATGCGATGAACTATCAGATCGAAGATGGAATGTCGCGCACTCTGGTGTTTGATCGCAAACTGAGCGCAGGCGTCTATTTCATCGAAGCAAGTGACTCCAATACACGAATCATCAAAACCCTAATCATTGAGGAATAAACTCGCTTAAACTGCAAGACGTGAATTAAAGAACAGCCCGTGAATTTCTTCGCGGGCTGTTTTATTTTCATTCAACTGAAATGCGGGGGTGAAAAATGGAATGAGATTCCGTTCGATGCAACGAATTACTCACTCACCTCAAACCGATAGCTCTCCATAATCTCATTGCACAACAATTTTTTGCAGGCCACGTCTACCAAGTGCTCTGCGGCCTTTTTAGTGGTAGCTTCTACTTTTAAGGTAATGTGCTTGCCTATGCGAACTCCTGTGATCGCCCCCAATTCGAGATTCTTCATGGAGCTGCTCACGGCCTTGCCTTGCGGATCCAAAAGAGCCTCAAGGGGCATAATATCAATTTCAGCGTGAAATGTTTTCATGTGTTCGGGAGTGTATGAGATGTGAAACGAGAGATAGAATGAGGTACAAAAATAGAAGAACCGTGACAGCCGACGACAATGCTCCAGTTGCAAGCCATGCGATTATCGCAACAGGCAACAGGCTGGCGATATAGACATACCGCCACTCGTTGCCTTTCCAACCGGAATGACTGAATTTGAACGAGATCATCCGCACCGGAGATACCATCAGCCACGACAGAAGGATAATGCCTACCACAATCACAGGTGCCGAAGGAAGAAAGGCACTCTCTATACTCACTGCGGATACGGAAGCCCAAAACAATCCATTGGCAGGCGAGGGCATGCCGCGAAAACTCGTGGATTGGGTGTCGTCAATATTGAATCGAGCAAGTCGCCAAGCTGCGCCAAATACTAGCAGAAATGACAGTAAGGGCAACGCAGTGGTGAAATCAGAAATCCCTGCAAGCGCAGCGTCGAAAGGAATACCATCGGTAAGCAGACTGAACGCAATGGCTGCGGGTGCCAATCCAAACGTGACCACATCGGCCAGTGAGTCTAACTCACGACCCATCGGTCCGGATGCCCCAACTTTGCGGGCAATGGCACCATCAAAAAGATCAAGAAAGGCTCCGAGAAAGATAAGAAGTGCTGCCCAATGTCCGTATCCACCAGACGCTACTGCGAGCGTGGCAATCGACCCGCAAAGCAAATTGCCCAACGTGAAGTAATTCGGAACATTCTTCATTCCCTCATTAGCACATTAGCATCCCGGTAATTACCGGGACACATTAGCATCTTATCACAACGTCTGCTTCACTTCCACTTCCTCAAACGACTCAATCAAATCGCCTACGTTGATATCGTTGAACTTGTCTACATTCAATCCGCATTCATAGCCTTTCGCAACTTCTTTCACATCATCCTTGAAGCGCTTGAGCGATCCAAGGTGGCCTGTGAAGATCACGATACCATCGCGGATCACACGGATACGACTGTTGCGGGTAATTTTTCCATCCAACATGAAGCAACCTGCAACCGTACCCACTTTGGTGATCTTGAACACCTCGCGGATTTCTGCAGTGCCGGTAATCTGCTCTTCGATTTTCGCAGAGAGCATACCTTCCATGGCTTCTTTGATCTCTTCGATCGCCTTGTAAATGATCGAGTAGAGTTTGATCTGAATTTCTTCGTTCTCTGCCAATTTACGCGCACTCAAACTCGGGCGAACCTGGAAGCCCACAATGATGGCATCGGACGCAGAGGCCAACAACACATCCGATTCGGAAATCTGTCCGACTCCCTTGTGAATGATGCGAACCTGTATTTTCTCAGTAGAAAGTTTCTGCAATGAATCGGTCAATGCTTCCACCGATCCATCCACGTCTCCTTTTACAATCAGATTGAGTTCTTTGAAATCGCCCAAAGCAATACGACGTCCGATCTCTTCGATCGTAAGGTGTTTCTTCGTACGTACACTCTGCTCGCGCTGGAGTTGCTGACGCTTCGTCGCAATGTTTCTCGCATCGCGCTCATCTTCCATCACGTAAAATTTATCACCAGCATTCGGCGCGCCTTCAAATCCAAGAAGCGATACAGGCGAGGCCGGACCAGCTTCGGTGATCTTCTGACCACGCTCGTTGAACATCGCTTTTACACGACCGCTCCATTGTCCAGCAAGTATCGCATCGCCCACTCGCAAGGTTCCGCCTTCCACCAATAAGGTAGTCACGTAGCCACGTCCTTTGTCGAGCGACGATTCAATCACCGTTCCCACTGCCCGCTTGGCAGGATTGGCTTTCAGTTCAAGAAGCTCGGCTTCCAAAAGCACTTTCTCGAGGAGCTTGTCCACGTTCAATCCTTTCTTCGCTGCTACCTCCTGGCTCTGGAATTTTCCACCCCATTCTTCTACCAAAATATTCATCTGTGCCAACTGCTCGCGAATGCGATCAGGTGCAGCTCCCTCTTTATCAATCTTGTTGAGCGCAAAAATCATTGGTACACCTGCCGCCTGAGCGTGGCTGATCGCCTCGCGAGTTTGAGGCATCACGCTGTCGTCGGCCGCAATCACAATAATCGCAAGGTCTGTTACCTGCGCTCCACGTGCACGCATCGCCGTAAAGGCTTCGTGACCTGGCGTATCAAGGAACGTAATCCGTTTTCCATTGGCAACCTGCACACTATATGCACCCATGTGCTGCGTGATACCGCCTGCTTCACCGGCTACCACATTGGCATTCCGAATAAAGTCGAGGAGAGAGGTTTTACCATGGTCGACGTGTCCCATGACGGTGACTACCGGTGGACGTGAAACTAAACTCTCCGGTGCATCCGCTTCTTCAAACACGGCTTCAGTTACTTCCGCACTCACAAACTCAATCTGGAATCCGAATTCCTCCGCAATAATGTGGAGTGTTTCTGCATCCAAACGCTGATTGATCGACGCGAAAATTCCGAGCTGCATGCAGGCCTGAATGATTTCCGTCGGCTGACGATTCATCATGTTGGCAAGCTCGGATACCGTTACAAATTCTGTGAGTTTAAGTACCGAACTCATCTCCTGATCACGGATCATTTGTTGTTCCGTACGACGGGCAACCTGATCTCGTTTTTCTCTTCTGTTTTTAGAAGATTTCGATTTACCTTGATTACCAAGGCGAGCCAGCGTTTCACGAATCTGATTCTGAATCTGCTGTTCGTTCACTTCTGGTTTCGCAGGAGTAGGATTGGTCGGCTTGGCGCGGTTCTGACGCTTGTCAATCTCCTGTTGGCGATTGATGTCCACCTTCGATACACGCTTGCGCTTCCGCTTCTCTTTATCATCCGCAGCGGCTGCCGCTTCCTTCTTCTTATCGGGTGTAACAGGCAGCTCAATTTTGCCCATCACTTTCGTGCCGGCAAGCTTTTCAACCTTTACACGGAATAGTTCACGTTCTTCTGGAACCGCTGGGGCAGCAGGCGTTTCAGCAGGAGCTGCAACCACAGGTGCCTCTGGTGCTTTTGCTGCAACAGCGGGAGCTTCTTCTTTTTTCGCAGGTTCTTCTTTCTTCTTGCGACCCTTCGACTTGTTTTTATCAAACTCGGAAAGGTCGATTTTGCCGACTACTTTCACCTCGTTCGTGCGCTCTTCCTTCTTCTCTTCTACTACTGCTGCCGCAGGCTCCACAATGGGCAGAACTGCATCCACAGCCTCGGGCTCTTCACCCTTTTTCTTCGTGGTCTTCTTTGGGGCAGGAGCATCCTCTGCAGGAGTTTCAGCAACTACTGGAGCGGGCGCTGGGGCCACTTCTACGGGCTTTTCTATCGGCTTCTCAGCTACTTTTTCGACTTCTTTGTTCCGCTTGAATTGCGTCAAATCGATTTCCGGCTCGACCTCTTCCTGCACGGTAATGCGGCCTTTCTTCTTGTCCTCAAGTGTGATGGTCTCACGGGCTTCACGGATCTTATTCGCGTTGGCATCTGTTTTCTCTTTGGCCTTCAAGTCCGAAGAAAATTCGCCTTGCAGCATCTCATACACCTCGCCGTCAATCTTCGCCATTAGATTGTCTTCAATAGCGATGCCTTTGCCCTTTAGGAAATCCAAAATGGTATCCTTGCCGACATTAAGCGATGCGGCCGCTTTTCCTAATCGTTGTGGTGTGGTCTTCTCTGTCATATGATTCAATAGCTCAACAGCAAATTCTGTTGAACGGCTTGCCCCTCGGGTAAAATGGAGAAGTCGCTGAGGGGGCTAAGCGACTTCTGCTGCTATTCAAATTCTTCGCGGAGGATGCGCAATACCTCTGCGATTGTTTCTTCCTCAAGGTCTGTGCGCTTCACCAGATCTTCCTTCGGAATGTCCAGCACCGAGCGCGCAGTGTCACAGCCAATAGCCTTCAACTCATCAATGATCCAGCTATCGATTTCGTCGCTGAATTCTTCCAAATCCACATCGTCGATGTCGGCCTCTGTTTCACGATACACATCAATGTCGAAACCGGTCAAGCGACCCGCCAGACGAATATTATGTCCGCCCTTACCAATCGCGAGCGATACCTGATCAGGCTTCAGAAATACATCGGCCTTCGCATTTTCGCGATCGAGATTGATGCTGCTGATTTTCGCAGGTGCAAGCGCACGTGAAATCAAAAGCTGCTCATTCGAAGTGTACTGAATCACGTCGATGTTTTCATTGCGCAATTCCCGCACAATGCTGTGGATGCGTGATCCTTTCATACCCACGCAAGCACCTACAGGATCGATCCGGTCGTCGTAACTTTCCACAGCCACTTTCGCACGTTCGCCGGGCTCACGCACAATTTTCTTGATCGTAATAAGTCCGTCGAATACCTCCGGAACTTCCTGCTCGAATAATTTCTCCAAAAATTCTGGCGCAGTGCGGCTGAGGATAATCTGCGGACTGTTATTGCGCAGGTCTACCTTATATACTACCGCACGGATGGTATCTCCTTTCTTATAGTGATCCGATGGAATCTGCTGATCCATTGGAAGCACCAATTCGTTGTCTTCGTCGTCGAGTACAAGAATCTCTTTTCTCCATACCTGATACACTTCGCCCGTGATGATTTCTCCCACACGCTCTTTGTACTTCTGGTAGATATGGTCTTTCTCCAATTCCTGAATCCGGGCTTGCAGATTCTGACGCATGGCCAGAATATTTCGGCGACCGAAATCTTCAATTTTGATTTCTTCAATCAACTCTTCACCCACTTCGAGGTCGGCAACCACTTTGCGCGCCAGACTGATTTCGATTTGAGCGACTTCATCGTCGAGCTCACCGTCGGGCACGATTTCACGGGTCCTCACGATTTCAAGGTCACCACGCTCGGTATTGATTACAATATCAAAACCGTCGTCGGCACCCCAACGCTTGAGGATCATGTTTTTGAAGACATCGGCCAAAATGTTGGTCATTGTCTCCCGATCGATGTTTTTGAAATCCTTAAATTCCGAAAAGGATTCCACCAGATTTACGCCTTTCATCGCGAAATGAGATATTATTTAAAACTAACAACAATTTTTGTTTCCTTGATCTCCGCGTAGGTCAATTCTACGGGAATCAAGGCTTTTTTCTTTCCTTTCTTTCCGGGCACTTCAACTTTCTGCTCGGTGATTACAGTGATCCCCGAATCGTCGGCCTTCTCCATCCTTCCTTCAATCACGCGGTCGTCGGTGGTTTCCACCTTTACCAGTCGACCTGCGTTTTTTAAGTACTGGCGTTGCACTTTGAGCGGTTTCCCCACACCAGGTGAGGAGACATCGAGTGAGAAGTCCTCTGACTCACGGTCCAGCGAGTGCTCCACAAAACGGCTCACGCCCTTGCAGTTATCGATGGTCAGACCCGTGTCGCAGTCAAGCAGGATCTCGATCTTATTTCCGGGCTTCACATTGATTTCTACGATAAACACATCTGTGCCTTCGATTTTCTCTTCTGTCAGCTTCCGGACCTGAGCTTCTGTAATCATTGATTATTAAGTGCTTATGCGCATTTTCCCAAACGACGGGCATAAAAAAAAGGGCTTTTGACCCCTCTCCCGTCGAATATTCCGTGCCTAAAGCGCTGCAAATATACCCACAAATGGGATAGGGTGGTTTACTTTCTCTTAGAAACCCGATCAAGCGGACGTCAGTCGGACCGAATCGATCGGCTCCAGTTCTGGAAATCGCATCGAACGATTTCTCCCTGCAAGCCCTTCGAGAAACTTTCTGACTTTTTACGCATATTCGCCTACGCACATGAAATGCGTGAGAGCTTATGCGCAGACAGGAAACTAGTCGAGGTCCAAAGCCGCTCCGATTGACCAATAAAAGAGTACGAATGGGATTGAGTCAGGATGGGCAGGCGCTCATGCTGGGACTCACGCGCGATGTGTATCAGAACATGGAACTTGCGCGCGGGCCCTCAAAATAGGTGTTGAAAATGGCAGAGCTCGAAATGATCTTCCTTCAGCCGCTGCCTCTGCCTTCTGAGCAATACGAAGAGGAAAATATCCGCGCCCAATGCATCGCAAAAAGAGCAATTCGAAGCACGATGCTCGAAAGTAAACTTCCATTGCTTCGAAAAAAATTAGCGCAAGCCGAAGTCATTTATTTTGCGGCGCTAAATAGGCTCGCGCACCTGACCGAGCAGAAACCGCGACCGGCAACCACCGTTGTCCGACCGATGTTTATCTCAGTTGGAAAATACCGATTGCACCAGCGGATCAAAAATCACGAAACGTTTGCACTGCAAAAACTGCGTTTTGAAATTGCGGCCTCGGAAGGGGAGTTGAAGGAGCTTGGGATAAATAATGCCGCGGGTACAGATACCTGAATCTTCGAACCCTTGGCGAAGTTTTTTATTTCTTCGGATCAAGTTGCTAATGCAAAGTATGTAGATTGTATTGCTTTGCAAAGTGCGCTCTAAACTTATTTGCGACGAATGACGGGTATAAAGAATTAAATCCCACCGTTTGTCCTCAGGTCGTGCACCCACTTCAATCATTGCCCGAGCAATTCACCCATCGCGATGCGCTCCGGTGATTGCGGATACTGTTAACAACTTGCCCTCCTCATCCCCGCAGGCAATCTTTTCTTTGCAATCCAAATGGTTAACTCATGAATGTACTGGTTCTTGGATCGGGTGGAAGAGAACATGCACTCGCCTGGAAGCTTGCTCAAAGTTCCATGCTATCCGCATTGTTTATCGCCCCGGGCAACGCGGGCACTGCGGCTGTTGGAACCAACGTGAACATCAATCCGGATGACTTTAAAGCCATTCGGAAATTTGTCCTCGATCAGAAAATTAACCTCGTCGTCGTCGGACCCGAAGGACCTCTCGTGGCAGGTATCGCCGACTTTTTTGCCGCCGACAAAGCCCTCGCATCTGTCGCGCTCATCGGACCGAATGCACAAGCGGCTCAACTCGAGGGCAGCAAGGCTTTTGCCAAGCAATTCATGGCGAAGTACCAAATTCCAACAGCCCGTTACGCTGTGTTTAAATCGAATCAGGCAAATGAAGCGATTGCATTTCTCGACACCCTAAAACCTCCTTATGTGCTCAAAGCAGACGGCCTCGCCGCAGGAAAAGGTGTGCTTATTCTAGAGGATAAAATACAAGCCGCAGCGGAATTGCGCGAGATGCTGGAAGGAGGAAAATTCGGCCCAGCGGGTAAGACTGTCGTGATTGAAGAATTTTTGAAAGGCATCGAATGCAGCGTGTTCATCATTACCGATGGAACCTCCTACCGCATTCTCCCTGAAGCGAAAGATTACAAGCGCATCGGCGAAGGCGATTCGGGCCCAAATACCGGTGGCATGGGTGCCGTATCTCCTGTCCCATTCTGCACGCCAGAATTCTTGGATAAAGTGGATAATCAGGTCATCATTCCAACCATGAAAGGTCTGCGCGCAGAAGGAATTTCCTACAAGGGTTTCATCTTCTTCGGACTGATCAAAGTAGGCCCAGAGCCTTATGTGATCGAGTACAATTGTCGACTGGGCGATCCCGAAACGGAAGTCGTAATCCCGCGGGTGAAATCGGATTTACTCCACCTCCTGGAAAGCACTGCCTCTGGTACACTTTCAGAATGTGACCTAGAAATCGACGACCGCGTGGCAGCCACCGTGATGATGGTTTCGGGGGGCTATCCCGGTGACTATGAAAAAGGCAAACGCATCAGCGGTCTGCAAGATGCGGATGAACGCAGCTTGGTGTTTCATGCCGGAACGCGTCAGGCAGGCGAACATGTGGTCACCAACGGTGGAAGAGTACTGGCCATTACGTCGTTCGGATCGGACATCCATGATGCACTGCTGGCATCGTATTTCAATATCCAACGCATCAATTACTCGAATAAGAATTTTCGCAAAGACATCGGAGCTGATCTCGAAGGCATGCACCGCAAACGGTGAGCAACAAAAAAGCCCCTCACAGAGGAGCTTTGATTATTTCGGAGAAAGACAGATTACATAATTCCGCCTTCTTTCCGTGCTTTTTGAGAAAAACGCGACTGCATCCGAAGCCAGATGCCAAGGCCGATAAAACCGCCTGCAATGCATATCCAGTTGAACGCAGGAGCTATTGGAAGAAGCAGATGGTGAAAGGTCCACTGGAAAAAATCAGCGATCGGATAAAGAATGCTCTGCAGGTTCATTGGTTGAAATTTGTCGGACAAAAGTAGTAATTCATACAAATCCACAAAGGACAATCGTGCAAATTTGTCACTCAGCTCTGGTTATTTATGGTTTTACGCCTTTACGCATCCTCACAACCTCTCCTACTCATATCGCTCCCAGTTCTGGCGGCGCTGGGTTTATTGCCATTACTCGGCTCACTTCCAAAGGCTCCTGCTACCCTCGGCTATCCTGCGGAAGCGTGGTTCGCAGACATCTACCAAGGGCCTCTCACCATGCTTATCATCGCATGGGTGCTGATCTCTCTAGTGGCCTGGAGGATCAACTCCATGTTCAACCGCCGCGAATTTTACCCGTCAGCTGTCTATATGCCCGGACTGGTTTACACGCTTCTCGGCTGTCTGTGCTGCCTCGAGGAGGTGTCGCTGCCAGTTCTTTCTGCGAACTTATTTGTAGTGGCAGGCATCAATCAAGTGCTCGCCGTTTACCGTCAGCACCGCGCCTTTTCAGAATACTTCAAAGCGGGATTGTATCTGGGTATAGCAGCGCTGCTGTATCCGCCGTTTTTGGTTTTGGGCGTCGGACTTTGGGCGGCAATCGCTTTCACGCGCTCCTTTCAATGGCGGGAATATATTCTCGCAGCACTCGCATTTGCCACTCCTTTTGTGTGGTGGCTCACTATGCTATTCCTCACCGATTCCCTAGAATCCGCAGTGCTCATGCACTGGAAGCGGGATGTGACTCATTTTGAAATGGGGTCCAATGCCCTGCTGCTCGGCCGGGTGGGTTATTTCTTTTCCGCCGCGGCTTTTATTCTCGGCGTACCGCGCTTCTTGTTCTCCCGTGACCGCGCGACCAACCGCGCCCGAAATCTCAGTGGAGTCTTTCTCGTTTTCACCTTGTTTTTTCTCGGTGCGTTAGTAGTTTCAGTGTGGACCATGGGCGCATGGAATTTTTCGGCTCTCCTTGTCCCGTTTACCATCCTTTCAAGTGCCTGGTATGCCAATTACCGCTACTCGTTGCTCGCTCCTTTTATGTTCTATGGTTGGCTCGGAACACTCTTCGCACTCATGCTTGATGTGGCTGGTGTGTTTTAGAGGTGCCCGTGAGTAAGTTCTCTCATGTACCTTTGACCACACATATTTGATCTATGAAATTTGGCGTTGTTGTTTTTCCCGGCAGTAATTGCGACGAAGATCTCGTCTACACGCTTGGCTCTATCCTCCATAAAGAAGTTGTGAAATTGTGGCACAAAGACCATGATTTACAGGGCTGCGATTTTGTATTTCTTCCAGGCGGTTTTTCCTATGGAGATTACCTGCGCAGCGGAGCGATTGCCCGTTTTTCTCCCATAATGAATGAAGTGGTAGCCCACGCTGACCGCGGTGGTTATGTGATGGGTATTTGCAATGGATTTCAAATTCTGTGTGAGGCGAAACTGCTTCCCGGCGCGCTCCTGCACAACACTAGCCGAAAATTTATCAGTAAGAATGTGTACCTCCGTGCGGCCTCAAAAACGACTGTGCTGACTTCCGGACTCGAACGCTCCAAAGCGTACCGCATTCCAATCGCTCACGGGGAAGGCAATTTCTTTGCTTCTGCGGAAGAACTCAAAGCGATCGAAGGCAACGATCAGGTGCTCTTTCACTACTGCGATGCAGAAGGTTTCGTAACGGAGGAGGCTAATCCGAATGGTTCGCTGAAGAACATTGCGGGAGTGAGCAACGCCACAAAAAACGTATTCGGCATGATGCCGCATCCTGAACGCGCAGCCGACTATGAACTCGACAGTACCGACGGACGCGAAATCTTCGAGGCGGCATTTGCCAAAATGCTGGTCAAGGCCTGACGATCTGAGGCACTTGTTTTCTTGATATTATAGCCTTTTCGGACAAACGCTTTGGTGCGCTATGTCTCGATTCTCTGTTCGTCTTTAGCTCAACGGTGATGGGGTTTTCGCAATCCAAATTTTCCCAAAACACGCCTCACGGTTCAATATCGGTGAAGAATGAAGGTTGAAGCCTCTGATTTCGCGAACTTTGCTCGTTACATGCTGTTTAGACCAGTTAAATCGTTTTACACCGAATGAATAATCCATACACTCCCGGTCCTCTGCTGTCAAAGGTCCTGTATCCAACGGATCTCCGCACGGATATCAACGAGGAGGAATTGCCCCAGTTTTGCGATGAATTGCGCCAGTACATCGTGGACATCGTCTCTGAAAAGGGAGGCCACTTTGGCGCCAGTCTGGGTGTTGTGGAAATGACAGTTGCCCTGCACTATGTCTTCAACACGCCATACGATCAATTGGTCTGGGATGTGGGGCATCAGGCCTACGGACACAAAATTCTCACCGGTCGTCGCGATGTGTTTCACACCAACCGGAAGTACAAAGGCATCAGCGGATTTCCCAAGCGCAGTGAAAGTGAATACGATACCCTCGGAGTAGGGCACTCAAGTACTTCCATTTCGGCAGCCGTCGGAATGGCCGTAGCGAGCAAATTGAAGAAGGAGAAAGACCGGCAGGTAGTTGCAGTAATCGGCGATGGAGCCATGACCGCAGGTATGGCATTCGAAGCCCTCAATCATGGAGGTACAGTCGATGCGAACATCCTCGTGATCCTCAACGACAACTGCATGAGCATCGACCCCAACGTAGGCGCGCTCAAAGAATATCTCACCGACATTACCACCAGTCACACCTACAACAAGGTGAAAGATGAAGTGTGGAATATGTTGGGTAAAATTTCCAAGTTCGGTCCAAATGCCCAAGCAATTGCGCACAAGCTTTCCGAATCATTAAAGGGTTCATTGATCAAAGAGAGCAATTTCTTCGAATCATTGAAATGGCGTTATTTCGGTCCGATCGACGGTCACGATGTGGACTATATGGTGAAGGTCTTGCGCGATTTAAAAGACATCCCCGGTCCGAAAATCCTGCATTGTGTTACGAAGAAGGGAAAGGGCTACGAGCCCGCCGAATTAGGTTCTCCTACCAAGTGGCACGCTCCGGGATTGTTCAATAAGGACACCGGAGAAATTGTGAAAGTGGTTCCGCGCAATCCGCAGCCTCCGCTCTTTCAGGATGTATTCGGTCATACGATTATCGAACTAGCGGAGAAGAACGAGAAAATTGTTGGTGTTACACCTGCTATGCCGTCCGGCTGCTCGCTGAAGTTCATGATGGAGGCCATGCCCGACAGAGCATTTGATGTAGGAATTGCAGAGCAACATGCAGTGACATTTTCCGCAGGAATGGCCACACAAGGACTGATACCTTTTTGCAATATCTACTCGAGTTTTATGCAGCGCGCATACGATCAGATGATTCATGATGTAGCCTTGCAAAAACTGCACGTGGTGTTTTGTCTCGACCGCGGAGGTGTGGTTGGTGCTGATGGCCCTACACACCACGGTGCATACGACATTGCCTTTATGCGCTGCATTCCGAATATGATTGTAGCTGCTCCGATGGACGAATCTGAATTGCGCAATCTGATGTACACCGCGCAGTATGAAAATAACGGCCCGTTCAGCATTCGATACCCTCGCGGAAATGGAGTGTTGGTAGATTGGAAAACACCATTCAAACTCATCAAGATTGGCACGGGCCGCAAGCTGAAAAGTGGCAGCGATATCGCTGTGCTCAGCATTGGTGCGATCGGAAACTATGCGGCGAAGGCGATGTCTGCATTGGAAGAGGAAGGAATTTCTGCCGCCCACTACGACATGCGGTTTGTGAAGCCGCTGGATGATATTCTCTTACACGAAATCTTTGGAAAATTTAAGCACGTTGTAACAGTCGAAGACGGCTGCGTGATGGGCGGAATGGGAAGTGCAGTGATCGAATGGATGTCGGACCACGGTTACATGGCACAGGTTAAACGGTTGGGTATTCCAGATCGCCTAGTAGAGCACGGTACCCAAGACGAATTGTACGCGGAGTGCCATTACGATGCGGCTGCAGTAATGGCCGCGTGCCACGAAATGCTCGAGGAAACTAAGCAAGGCATCACCCGCACAGCATGATTTTCAAGACACAGCTATGAGTGAAATCTTCAATAAAGTCGCAACCAGCGGACTGCTCACCATTGATCTGGAAGACATCTATCCGGAAGGCGAGCGCGCGGTGGTGGACATTGCTGCGCAACTGTGGCAAGGTTTGGCGCTGAAGGAAAAAGACTTTCGCGAGTGGATTAAATCAAACGATTGGGAACAGTATCGCGATGCGTTAGTGGCTGTTCGTTGCAGCGCCGATGCCATCGTTCCACATTGGGCTTTTATGCTAGTCGCTTCGGCACTTTCAGGCATTGCAAGGAAGGTGTTTTTTGGAACGCCCGCGCTACTCGAATCAGTTGTATTCTCCGAACTGGTGAGTTCACTGGACCGTGAAACATACCGCGATGCACGGGTCGTAATTAAGGGCTGCAGCCAACGCGAAGTGCCTGGTTCGGCTTACGTGGAT
>Ga0105044_10001120_pt1 | contig 35160 bp, 28 predicted proteins | sample MAT01_FD_78092 | JGI IMG/M metagenome (GOLD analysis project Ga0105044, IMG submission 78092) | Freshwater microbial communities from Lake Fryxell liftoff mats and glacier meltwater in Antarctica - MAT-01 | ecosystem: Environmental > Aquatic > Freshwater > Ice > Liftoff microbial mat | place...
CCGCCGAACCCGTGCCCGCGGACGCCTTCGGGGCGAGCCTCGCGGTCGGCGACTTCGACGACGACGGCTATGAGGACCTGGCGATCGGTGCACCCAACAAGGCGACGTCGACCCTCGCCGAGGTCGGCACGGTGCTCGTCGCCTATGGCGGCCCACTCGGACTGTCGCTCACTCGCATGACCGCGCTCGACCCAACTCTGGCCGGGCTCGCGCTCACGACCAACCTCCACTTCGGAGGCACCCTGGTCACTGGCGACCTTGACGGCGACGGCATCGACGACCTCGCAGTCGGTGTCCCCGGCGCGGCATCCGGCGCAGGCGGCGTGGCGCGCTTCAGCGGGGTGCGCGGCGCCGGCCTCGCCAACAACGGCATCTCCTGGAGCATCGCCAGCCTCGTCCCCGGCACCGCCGCCCTCGCCGAGGATGCACTCGGCAGCGCGCTCGCAGTCGGCGACTTCGATAACGATGGCCATGACGACCTGGCGATCGGTGCCCCAGGCCGCTCGTCCGCGCGCGGCACCGTACTCGTGCGGCTCGCGAGCGGCGTCGTCAAGTCACTCAGCCAGGATGTCACCAACTGGACGGTCGCCGCGCCGGGCGATCGCTTTGGTGCATCGCTTGCCGCCCACGACTTCGATGGCGACGGCCACGCCGATCTCGCCGTCGGCACGCCGGCCGACGTGGTCATCGGCATCCTCGCGGCCGGTGTCGTCGACCTCTTCCCAGGGCGCCCCGACGGCTTCGACACCCCCCGGCACCTCTACGGCACGCGCATGACCCAGCGCTGGCACCAGGCGCTCAACGGCCTCGCGGGCGGGGGCGGGGCCGAACAGGGCGACCAGCTCGGCACGGCACTTGGCCGCTGAGCGCCAACCAGGAGTATCGCCTTTGGCTACCGTGGCTGTTCGCGCGTCCTACCCCCACGACTTCCTCTGGGGCGTCTCGACCGCCGGCCATCAAGTCGAAGGCGGCCTCAACGGGCCCGGGCAGCCCCGCAACAACTGGGCCGCCTGGGAGGACAGCGGCCGCGCCGAGCGCAGCGGCAAGGGCGTCGCCTTCTGGGAGCGCTGGCAGGACGACCTCGACCTCGCACAAGCCCTCGGTATCAATGCCTTTCGCATGGGCCTCGAGTGGGCCCGCATCGAGCCGAGTGCAACCTCGGGCTTCGACCCCACGGCCCTCGATCGTTACGCCGACATGCTCGCTGGCGCCCGTCGTCGCGGCATGGAGCCGGTCGTCACGCTGCAGCACTTCACCCACCCCGAGTGGCTCGGCAGCGACCCCTGGCTTGCCCCTGATATCGCCGTCCGCTTCGCCCGCTACGCCAGCGACGTCAGCGTCGCGCTCGGCCAACGCCTGGCGACCCGCGGCGAGCCCCCAGTCCGCTTCTGGGTCACTGTCAACGAGCCCAACAGCCTCTGCCTCGCGACCTACTACCTGCGCGCCTTCCCGCGCGGCGCCGGCCGCGGTGGCGCCCGCGACCTCTCGCGCGCCCTGGCCGGCATCCTCGGCGCCCACGTTCACGCGCGCCGCGCCTTGCGTGACGCCTATCTCGAACGCGACTGGCCCGCCCCCATCGTCACGTACAATGCGTGGGCCTGCGCTGTGTACGCAGTCGACCGCTACCTCGTCGACCTGCTCCGGCCCGCGACCCGTCACCACACGCGCGACCTCGCCCGCGACTTCCGCCATGCCCGCGGCCCGGTCGGCCTGGTCGGGCGCGTCGCCGATCTCGTCCTTGGCCGCGCCGTCCAACCAGCCGCCTTCGCCCCGCTCCTGACCGAGCTCGGCCGCGACGAAGACGCGCTCGATGTACTGGCGCTCGACTACTATCACCCCTACCTCGGCGACTATCTCAGCTGGCGCGGCCCGAAGAAGCACCCCTGGCAATGGCCCTCGGACGCGACCCGCATGCCCGCCTTCCTGACCGCCTGGGCCGGCCCGCATCGCGACCGCCCGCTGCACCTGCTGGAGCACGGCATCGGCACCCGCCCTCGCCCTCTTCGCGGCCTCCACCGACCCGACCGCCTCGCCCGCGGCCAGGCCATAAGCGGCGCCCTCGCGGCCATCGATCAATGCATCACGAGCGGGCTCGATATCGCCGGCTACTTCCATTGGTCGCTCGTCGACAACTACGAATGGGGCTCCTACACGCCACGCTTCGGGCTGCATGCGATCGACCACGACGACGACGCTCGCCGCCTCGCAACCGACGCAACCGGCAGCGACGCAGCGGCCCTCTATCGCGCAGAGATCCAGGCCCGTCGCCGCTGACCCACAAAGCCCCCACGAAATCTGGCGATCGACCTCTCGCGCGCAGCCCCGCCCACGCACTCAACCCCAGATGCCGCCGCTCAGAAGTTCGTCAGCCGGAAGAACTGTCCCGACTCTTTGATCGACACGAAGTCCGAGTCCTTGCGCGCCGCCCCGAGGGCCCGCCGCGCGTCCGCCGTGCCGAGCTTATAGAGCGTCGTCAGCTCGTTGAGCGCGTCCTTCGGTCGCCCCGCCAGCGCCAGCTCGCACGCATAGTTGTAGCGCGCCCAGACATGCTCCGGGTCCGCCGCCAGCGCCTGCTCATAGAGCTTCAACGCCCCCGGGTGGTCCCCTGCCTTCCGTCGCGCGAGCCCATCCTCGTTCAACCGCGTCGCCTCGATCGGGTTGCGCACGAGCGGCTTTGGCGGCATCGCGACCTCGCCCGTCGCCGCATCCGGCGCAGCCGGCGCGACCGCGACAACCAGCGTATCGGCAGCGACGACGGCGCTATCCAGCGCCGCCACCGCGCTGTCCGCAATCGCCGCGCTCACCGCGCTGTCGGCTGCCACTTCGGCGACCGCCGTGTCCACGCCCGCGACCGCTGCCCCATCGCCCACGACCTCCGCTCCCGCCGCCGCCGCGACATCCGCCACCGCCGCGTCCAGCGCTTCAGGAGCCGCATCGCCCGCCGCCGCCAGCGCGACCTCGGCCGCCGTCTCACCCGCGACATCCGCCGCCGCGGCCACTGCATCCGCCGCGGCCACCGCATCCACGCTCGCGGACTCACTCGCGTCCACGGCCCCCGCATCCTCGGCCGCCGCGCTCGCCCCTTCGGCCGCCCCACCCGCGGGATTCATCAGGATCCACGCAACGCCGAAGCCTATCCCGCCGAGCACGACGAACGCCACCAGCCACACGACCCACGAGGCGCCCTTCTTCTTCGGCGTCGTCTGCGCGATCCCACCACCCGCCGCCTTCGCGCGCACCTCGGCCCGCACCGCCTCCAGGCTGTCAGCGGTCATCGTGCGATCGTCGACGGTCGCTCCCGGCATCCGCGTCGCGGCCGCCCCACCCCGCGTGGCGCGCGGCTTTGGCGCCTCGATATCGAGCGGCATCACGGTCGCCCCCGGATCGAACGTCTCGATGTTGCGCTGGTCTGGCAACACCGTCTCGCCAGGGCCCGCGAAATCCGGCCCCATGGTCTGGATGTCTGCCTCTGCGTCGCGGATCTTCTTCGTCCGCGGGTCCTGGGGTCGACGGCTCGTCATCGTGGTCCTCCGGTCGGGCGGGAGCGTACCAACGGATCTCCCCCCGCGCCATCGACTACGCGGCAGCCGCGGCAGCCGCCGTCTCGGTCGCCTCGTCGTTGTGCCCGGCCTGCTCGCCGCCCGCCCCCGATCGCGCCTGATCGATGACGCCTGTCGCCTCGGCAACCCGCGTCAGCTCGTCGAGCATCGCCACCGGGTCGACCATCTTCAGGCACCGCACGCGCAGCTCCGGGTCGGACGGAAAGCCCTTCAGGAGGCGCGAAAGCATCATGCGCATGCGCCCCGGCGCGACCTGCGGCGGGTAGTGCTCTTGCAGTAGCAACACGTAGAATCGCAGCGACTCGGAGACATCGCGCCACGTCGGCTCGTACGCCTCGCGCCCTGCCGCGACGTCGGCAATCTGCCGGAAGATCCAAGGATTGGTGATAGCCCCACGGCCGATGAAGAGCCCATCGCAGCCGGACTCCGCCAGCCGTCGCCGCGCATCTTCTGGTGTCAGGACATCGCCCGATCCCATGATCGGAATCTTCGCCCGCCGCTTCAGCTCGCGCACCGCCTCCCAGTCCGCCTCACCATTGTACATCTGCATGCGCGTCCGCCCATGCAGTGTCAGCGCTTGCGCCCCATGGTCCTGGGCCACCCGCAGGCTATCGACCGCGTTGATGGTTCCTGCGTCCCATCCATTACGGATCTTGATGGTTACCGGAATCGTCACACGTGCCTTGACGGCATCCAGCAACGACGCGAGGCGCGGCAGGTCCCGCAGCAGCCCGGCCCCGCCACCGCGCTTACAGATCTTTGGCGCCGGACAGCCGCAGTTGATGTCGACCAGGTTCGCGCCGGCGTCTTCGACCATCATCGCCGCCTCGGCCATCATCTCAGGATCGGCCCCGTAGAGCTGAATCGCGATCGGCCGCTCGCTCTCATGAAACGCCATCCGGATCGCGCCCCGCAGCTGTCCGCGCGTCAGCATCTCGATCTGGATGAACTCACTCATCAGGAGCCCGACGTGCTCCCCCGAGCACCGCCTAACGAGCCGTCGGAACGGCGAGTCGGTAACCCCACTCATGGGCGCGAGAATCAACCCCGGCGCCACCCGAACGGAACCAACCTCATAAGACGGCAACGAGAATCCAGCACGCATCGCGCGCTCCCTACCCACCCCAAGCCCCCAACGTCAAGCCCCCGGTGGGGTCAGGGCTACCCGATAGACACCTAACCCTCTGAAATCATGATCCAGCGCAAGCGCTGACCACTCGGTTTAGCCCCCGCACGCTGCCAGACCCCGCCGCCCTCAGACCGCGTGCACCCGCACCGCCTGCACGCGCCCCTTCACGAAGTGCTCCCCCTTCGCCGCGAACCGCCCCGCGAGCTCCGGCGGCAGCCGCTGCAGCACCTCATCGCTCACGATCACATCGGTCCCGAGCACCGAGTTCAGCCCTTCGAGCCGCGCCGCCAGGTTCACCGTATCCCCGAGGATCGCGTACTTCATCCGCACATGACTGCCGAGACTGCCCGCGACGACCCGCCCGGTATGGATCCCGATCCGCGACGTGAGCCGCTCGATCCCCCGCGCCTGCCAATGCGCCGACCGCCCCTCTGCCTCCCACTCCGCGTTCAACGTCTCCAACCGCTCACGCATCGCCAGCGCACATCGCACCGCCTGCGCCGGATGCTCGGGCACCTCTTCGGGCGCCCCGAACACCGCCAGGATCCCGTCCCCGAGGTACTCGATGACACACCCGCCATGCTCGGTAATCGCCGGGCTCATCGCCTCGAGGTACTGGTTCATCAGCGCCAGCACCTCGGTCGGGGCCAGCGCCTCGCTCAGCGTCGAATACCCGCGTAAGTCCGAAAATAGCACCGTCACGACCCGCTCCTCGCCGTTTACCGCGCTGTTCCCCCGGTCCGCCAGGAGCTTCTTCGCCACATCCTCCGACACGTAGCGCCCGAACATCGCACGTATCCGCTCGCGCTCTTGCAGCCCGGACGCCATCAAGTCGAAGTGCCGCCCGAGCACCCCGAACTCGTCCGTGCGCTGCAGCCCCACGCGCGCCGAGAGCTCGCCGTCGGCAATCGCTTCAGTCCCCCGGATGACCTTATTCAGCGGCCCCCGCAAGAGCCGCCCCACCCCGATCGCCGCCAACCCCAGCAGCACCATCGCCCCAAGGCAGATCCCGACCGCCGTCCACCATAGGCGCTCACGCATCCGCTCGACCCGCGCCGCATCAGTATCGATCCCGAGGATCGCGACAGCCTTTCCCCGCGCATCGTAGATCGGCGCAAACCCCGAGATGCTCAGACCCCAGGCATCCGCCACCGGGGCGCGCTCGACCCGCGCCCCCTGCAGCGCCTCCTTGAGCTCCGGGTAGTGCCTTGCATTGTATCGCTCACCGAACTCGGCGGGAGCACTCCGCACGTCGCTGTCGACGACGAAGCTCAGCCAATCGGGGTCCGCGGTCGGCGCGAACACGAACAAGCTCGAAATCTCCGGCTCATTCTTGATGATCGCCTCGAACCGCCGCTTCAGCTCGACCCGATAAGGCGCGTCCGCCCGCTCGATTGCCAGCACCCGATCCCCATCGATGAGCCCCGCCTGCCCCACGGTCGCCATATGCAGCCGGGCCGCCAGCCCATCGAGCTCCGCCTTCACCGCGAGCTCGTAGACAACGATCGCCGCCGGCGTCAGCACCAATAACAAGGCAACACCATAGATCGCGGTGAGCCGCACATGGATGCGTCGATAGACGCGCAAACGCTCGAGCGCGCCGCGCCCCGGCTTGGCCGAACCGGCTGCCGGAGGCGATACACCCGGCTTGCCGGCAACGGCTGCCAAAGGCGATACACCCGGCTTGCCAGCAACGGCAGCCGAAGGCGATACACCCGGCTTGCCAGCAACGGCAGCCGAAGGCGATACGCCTGGCTTGCCAGCAACGGCAGCCAAAGGCGATACACCCGGCTTGCCAGCAACGGCAGCCGAAGGCGATACGACTGGCTTGCCAGCAACGGCAGCCGAAGGCGATACGACTGGCTTGCCATCGCCCGCAGGCAGCCGGGGCCTCACTGTTGGTTCGGCCGACATTGGGCCAACCCTACCTCAATCCACCTCAACCGTCAGCCGGCCGCAGCACCCGCCGCGCACACACAGCCATCTCGCAGGGCAAGCCGCCCGATCGGCGAGCATGACCCAGCCCGCAAATCATACTAGATGCCGCTCATGCAGCGCTCCCGTTCGACCGCCATGAGCCTCGCCGCCCACGCCACGCGCCTGTGGGCGCTCATCCGTCCATACCGCGGTCGCTGGGTGCTCGCGACGATCGCCCTCCTCGTGGGCGGCCTCACCAACCTCGTCCTGCCGCAGCCGATCCGGCTCGCGATCGACGACGCGTTGACCAGCAAGGACCTCAGTCGCCTCGAAACCTTCGCCTGGCTCGCGATGGCCGGCTTCGTCGTCCTCGGCGCCGCGACCATCTTCCGCCACTACTTCATGAGCTGGCTCGGCAACCGCGTCGTCACCGACCTCCGCCGCAAGTCCTTCGCGCACCTCCTCCGCTTCCCGCCCGGCTGGTTCCACGAACGCAAGACCGGCGAGCTCGTGAGCCGCCTCACCGACGACATCGGCGCCATCCAGACGACCGTCGGCAGCGAGCTCTCGATGGCGATCCGCTCGACCCTGTCGGCCGTGGGCGGCATGGTCATGCTCTTCTTCACCTCGCCCACCCTCTCGGGTCTGGCCCTCCTGCTGGTCCCGCCGCTGTCGATTCTGTCGGTCCGCATCGGCCGCCGCATCCGCCGCCAGGCGAAGTCGATGCAGGACGAGCTTGCCGCCGCCAATGCCTCTCTCAAGGAAGCGGTCTCCGCCATCGAAACCGTCCAGATATTCAACGCCGAGGCCACCGAGGAAGCCCGCTACGGCGACCGCATCGAGAAGTCCTTCCTCGCCTCGAACAAGCTCGCCATGTCGCGCGGCGTCTTCGTCGGCGTGGTCGAAGTCGCGGCCTTCGGCGTGGTGACGGCCCTTCTCTATCTCGGCGCGCGCCAGGTCATCGAGAAAGAGCTCACCCCCGGCGCCATGACCATCTTCCTCATCTATACGTTGATGGTCGCGACCTCTCTCGCGACCCTGGCCAACCTCTGGGGCAACCTCCAACGCGCGATGGGCGCCTCCGAGCGCGTGTTCGAGCTGCTCGACGAGCAGCCCCAGATCGCCGACCCCAGCGACCCCCTCCCATTCCCGCCCACACTTCCCATGCGTGGCGAAATCACTTTCAATAACGTTGACTTCCGCTACCCCGCCCGTCCTGACGTAGCGGTCCTCTCCGGCATCGACTTCGCCATCCGCCCGGGCGAGACGGTCGCCCTGGTCGGCCGCTCCGGCGCCGGCAAGTCGACCATCGCCGCGCTCCTCCAGCGCTTCTGGGAGCCGACCGGCGGCACCATCTCCGTTGAAGGCTGCGACATCCAGCGGGTGCGTCTCGCCGATCTCCGTCGCGGCATGGCCGCCGTCTCCCAGGACCCGGTCCTGTTCTCGGGCTCGCTTCGCGACAACATCGTCTACGGCCGCCCCGACGCACCGATCGACCAGGTCCTCGCCGCCGTACGCGACGCCGGCCTCGATACCTTCATCGCCCACCTCCCCGACGGGCTCGACACCGTCGTCGGCGAACGCGGCACCAAAATCTCTGGCGGTGAACGGCAGCGAGTCGCTATCGCCCGCGCCCTCCTCGCGGACCCCGCCGTGCTCGTGCTCGACGAAGCGACGAGCCATCTCGACAGCGAGAATGAGCGCCTCGTCCAGTCCGCGCTCGACCGCTTGATGGTGAACCGCACGACCCTGGTCATCGCTCATCGCCTTTCGACGGTACGCGGCGCCTCGCAGATCCTGGTCGTCGACCGCGGTCGCATCATCGAGCGCGGCCGTCACGACGACCTCCTCGCCCGCGGCGGCCTCTACGCCGACCTCGTGCGAACCCAGGTCAGTGACAGCTGAATTGCCCTGCGCCACCGCGCAATCGCCGACTCGCCGCCCGCATTGAGTGGAGATTGCCAATTGCCGACCGCCTCCCCAATCACCCGTCGGGCCGGTACTTTCGACGATGCTTCGACGTCACACAGCGGCGACAGCCACCGATGGTTCCCTGAAACCGATCTTCGAACGGCCTTCCAAAAGCTGGCTCTTGTTGTGTAGGGTGGCGCCGGCTGTGTTCTCAACCGTCGCCCTGGACCCCATCATGCTGTCACGTCGTATGTCGCTCGTTCATCTCGCAATCCTCGCTTCCGTCGCCGCCTGCGGTGACGACGCGATATCGAGCGCAGACACGGCACGCGCTGACACAATCGGCGACGTCGCCTTCGGGGACAACGGCGTCACGGACACCGCGACCGACACCCCTCCGGCCGACGCCACCGCGGCCGACACCGCAGACACGAAGCCCGTCGACACCGTCAGCGCCGACACGGCGACCAACGACACGGCCAGCAACGACACGGCCAGCAACGACACGGTCAGCGCCGACACGGCGACCAACGACACGGCCAGCAACGACACGGCCAGCAACGACACGGCCAGCAACGACACGGCCAGCAACGACACGAACGTTCAGGATACGACCCCGACCGAGGACCTCGTAGCCGATACCAGTTCAGACGCCACCTCGCCGACCGACGTCGCGGATACCACCGCCAGCGCCTGCGACCGCAGCGGATATACTTCCGTCGCCTCCGATGCGCTCGGTTTCGACAACGGTGACCTCTGGTACCTCGCGCAGAGCACCCTCGGTTCTCCCGTCGACGTCTTCTCGATCGAAATCTACGCAGCTCTCGGAGGCGCAAGCACGCCGGGCACCTACACCATCACGGACGACAACTACGACACATGCGGCAATTGCGTCGTCATCCAGACTGACTGCGACGAGACTCTCGGCAATTGCCAGCGGACATTTCTCGCGAATGCCGGCAAGCTCACCATCACGAGCATCGGCCCTATCGGCGCCCTTTTCACCGCGACCCTTTCCGATCTCGTCCTGACCGAGATCACCTACGACGACAAGTACTATTCGACGCCGGTCCCGGGCGGCGACACCTGGTGCATCGACACCTACGACGTCGACGTCACCATCCAGTAGCGCTCGACAGCTCAATCAATCTCGGGTCGAGGCGATCCAGATGTTGCTGATCCGGCGGGCACCGAGTGCATTCAGGATGCCGACCAGGTGATGATACTCAATGTCTGGTCCGACCTCGACAATCACCTGCTCCGCTTGTAGCTGTAGCACCCGGTTCGCAGGTGGGTCGAAATCAGTGGCCGTCGGCTTCGCAGGGGACCGGCGTGATTGCGGGCTCCGTCGCGATCCGGGGCGCCGGAGACCCTACAATATCTTGGGGCGACGTGCGCCTGCAGGCGGAGGCAAGCACCGACACTGTCAAACCCACGCAGGGGGTGATAGCTTCGGCAGCACGGGTCCGCCGCTCCCAGGCGGACGCTGCGCAAGGAGTCTCCCAATCCATGTTGAACTTCAGCAGTGAGCCGACCGAGGCCGACCGCGAGATGGAGGCCGTGCTGTTCTATCTGGCCGCCTTCGGCTACATCGACGGGCACTTCGACAAGAGCGAACGCGCCTACGTGGATGAGTTCATTCTGGAGATCGCCGCCACCCAGGAGCCGGATGAGTCCACCGCTGCAGGCCGGTCCCGACGCGCGGCCCTGGTCGACCGCCTCGACCGCAAGATTCAGCGCATCGACGCCGAGCTGGCCGCCATGTGGGACGAGCCAACCGCTGAAGGCGAGCGCGCTCTGAGCTTCGTCCGCTCGCGGGTAAAGCTGCGTTGCTTCGAGATCTTCGAGAGTTTCGCCGCGGCCGATCGACAGACCCTGATGAGCGTCGTGGACGACATGCTGAACGCGGACGGGGTCGCCCACCCCGAAGAGGTCAGGTTCCGAGCCGAGCTGATGGCCTTGCTGAACGCCGTGCGACCGACCTCCGCAGTGCGGCAAACTGCCCAGATCGAGGACGGCCGGAATCGCGTGGTCATCCATCCACACATAGAATGGCCGAGAACCGAGGCCAATCATCCCGCACTGACCCAACTCGAACGTCACTACGCGTCGGATTCCGAGACATTGCGTCGTCAGCTCAACGCGGACGTGCAGCGCATCAACAAGGTCATCAAGGTCATCGACGGCAAACGCGCCGGCAATGGCGGCACTCTCGCTGGTCACCAGACAGTGCAGGAGTTCGCGGGCCGTCGTCCTTTCCTGGACGGGCACGTACACGTCATCCCGCCAACACATCCCGCGGGCTACGAGCTCACGGTCCTGGGCGATCTCCATGGCTGTTACAGCTGCCTCAAAGCCGCCCTGATGCAGTCCGATTTCATGGGCAAGGTCGATAGGTTCACGAAGGCGCCACACGCGAATCCCGAACCTCTCCTGGTCCTGCTCGGCGACTACATCGATCGCGGGCTCTTCAGCTACAATGGCGTGCTGCGCGCCGTTCTCGGCCTGTCAGCGGCCGCTCCGCGCCATGTGATTGCCCTACGAGGCAACCACGAATACTACATCGAGCACGAGGGCAACGTTTACGGCGGCGTCCGTCCTGCGGACGCTATCGACAACCTTCGACCCTATGCTCCCATCGAGGTATTCCAGGCCTATCGACAGCTATTCGAGGCCCTGCCGAATATGCTCGTCTTCGACGATATCCTGCTCGTCCACGCTGGCATTCCACGCGACTCGACGCTGCGCGAGAGCTACCAGGATCTGTCGAGTCTCAATGATCCCGTCCTGCGCCACCAGATGATGTGGAGCGACCCGTCGAGCGCGGACGTCGTTCCCGACGAACTACAGGCATCATCGAACCGCTTCGCCTTCGGACGCGAACAAGCCCGCGCCTTCATGCATCAAATGGGAGTCCGGACCCTTATTCGCGGGCATGAGAAGGTCGACGCCGGCTTCGTCGCCAACTACAACGAGCCGGACTTGCGCGTGCTCACATTGTTCAGCGCGGGTGGCGCGGACAACAACGACCTACCAGAGCGGTCCAACTATCGCGCGGTGACGCCCACCGCACTGACCATCCGGTACCGCGAAGGACGCACCGATATCGAACCCTGGGTGATCGACTACGCGAACTACACCGCTCCGGAGAGGAACGAATTCTACAATGGCGCGGGCGAGGTCGACTGACTCGCGGTGACCCATCAGCGAGCGGAGTCGCTCTCAGCCCCCGAATGACGCTTCGCGAACGACGGACGTTGTGCGAAGGTCCATGCCGTGCTGCGCGCAACCCTCATCTCCCACTCGGAATCGTACTATTCCACCCGCCGACTTCTCGAGGCTGGTCAGCGACTCGGCTACGTAATGGCGCGCGTCGACCCCATCCGTGTCGTGCTGCGGGTCGCTGGTGCCGGGAGCGAGCCGGGTGCAACGACCTCGGTGCCGGGGATCCTCGAAGACGGCATCGAGCACGCCGTGCCCGATGTCGTGCTGCCGCGGATCGGGGCGACGCTGCAGTCGTGGAGCCTCGCGCTCCTTGAAGCCTGGCTCATCCGCGGCGCGCGCTCGGCGATCGCGCCGACCGCAATCGCGCGCGCTTCGGACAAGGTACTGACGACCCTGCGGCTCGTCGCCGCTGGACTGCCGGTCGTGCCGACGCTCGCCATCCGTGAGCCGTTCCACGTCGACTCGGCGCTCGACCATCTTGCCGCGGATGCGTGGATCATGAAGTCCCGGACCGGCACCGGCGGCGGTGGCGTGGCACTCGTTCATGGGCGTTCGTCGGCGCGCTCGGTGCTGGGCGCGCTCACAGCCCAGCGGGAGACCGTGCTCCTCCAGCCATTCGTGCGCACCTCGCCGACCCGTGATCTGCGGGTGCTCGTGGCCGGCATGGAACCGCTCGCGGCGTATTGGCGTGAAGCACACGGGGACGAATTCCGCGCCAATGTCCACCGAGGCGGCAAGGCGCGTGAGGCCACCAGCGCCGACCTCCCCGACGGAGCGCTCGACCTGGCACTGGCCGCGGCGCGCGCGACTGGGCTGCCATTCGCTGGCATCGACTTGATCGAGACCGCAAGCGGCCTGGCGGTGCTCGAAGTCAACGCCAGCCCCGGTTTCCAAGGCGTCGAAGAGGCGACCGGGCGCGACCTCGCTACCCCATTCGTGCAGCGCTGGATGGCCTGGCCTTCGACCCCGACCCTCTAGCTCTCTAGCCGGCTACATCGCGAGGACCTGTTGGAACCTGACGCACGACACATCTGGGACCTGATTCTCGTGGGCGGCGGCCTCCAGAATGGGCTCATTGCGCTCGCGTGCCTCGCGGCCCGACCCGACGCTCGGATCATCATCCTCGAACAAGGGCCGGCCCTTGGCGGCAACCACACGTGGAGCTTCCACGTCGACTCGATCCCGCCCGCAGCCCGCCCCTGGTTCGATCCGCTCATCGAGCACCGCTGGCCGCGCTACACCGTACGCTTCCCGGACCTCGAGAAGACTCTCGAACATGCCTACGCGACGTGCTCCTCGGACCACTTTGCGCGTGTCCTGGAAGGGCGCTTCGCAAGCGCGCCCCATGCTGAGATCCGGCTCCGTAACGCCGTTGCCGAGTTCGGCCCCGAGGGGGTCCGGCTCAGCGATGGCACGACACTGACTGGGCGCCTCGTGGTCGATGGGCGCGGGCCCGTCGATGCGTACCCAGCGACGACGAGCGGATTTCAGAAGTTCGTGGGCCTCGAGGTCGAGCTCGATTGCGAGGTCGATGCGACGACGGCACTTCTGATGGATGCGACCCTCGAACAATGTGACGCGTTCCGGTTCGTCTACTTGCTGCCGTTCTCGGCGACGCGTGCGCTGGTCGAAGATACCTACTTCTCCAACGACCCGACACTCGATGTCGCGGAGGTCAGAGCGCGTGTGCTCGCCTGGCTCGCCGCGCGTGGGCTCGGCGTGCGCAAGGTGCTGCGCGAAGAGCATGGCGTATTGCCGATGCCGTGGCGGCCTGCGGGCCCCATCACGCGCGTGCCCCCCCTGGTTGGAGGCTATCGCGGCGGGTGGTTTCATCCAGCCACTGGCTATTCGGTGCCGGTCGCCGTGCGCCTTGCCGTGCACGTGGCAGCGCACCTGCCAGATGACGTGTTCGGGAGCGCCTTCGATACGCTGGCCGACGAGCAGGAGGCGCAGGCCCGCTTCGCGTATCTCCTAAACGAGCTGTTGTTCGTCGCGGCGGAGCCGAATCTGAGGTGGAAGGTGTTTCGGCACTTCTACGAGCTACCGGACGACCTCACGCTGCGGTTTTTCGCCCTCAACCTGACGAGCGCCGATAAGCGCCGCATGTTCCTGCGGCGGCCGCCACCGGGCGTGAGCTTCTGGAGGGCGATGAAGATCCTGCCGGGATGGGGCCTGCGCTGACGGTGACGAAGTCCCGCGCAGCGCAGTCCTGACGTGTCACGTGACGCCGGCCTTGCGCAGCTCGGCCAGGCACAGGTCGGCGGCCTGCTGATCGGAGCGGCCGAGGGCGACCATGGCCGCGACGACCAGTGGCACCTCGGCTTCGCCGGCACCCGCCTGGACGGCGAAGTTGCGGGCGTGCAGGCGCATGTGGCCACGCTGGATGCCCTCGGACGCGAGCGCGCGCGTCGCCGCAAGGTTCTGCGCCAGGCCCACTGCCGCGACGATCTCGGAGAAGCGGGTCGCTTCGGTCACGCCCAGGACCTTGAAGTTGGCTTTCACTGCCGGATGTACGGCCGTGATGCCGCCGACCGTGCCGAGCGCCAGCGGCATGTCCATGCGGCCGACCAGGAAGTCGTCCTCGACGCGCCACTTGGCAAGAGCGGTGTAGCGACCTTCGTAGGAGGCGAACGCATGGGCCGCGGCTTCGACCGCGCGGAAGTCCTGGCCGGTCGCCAGCAGGACCGCATCGATGCCGTTCATGATGCCCTTGTTGGCGGTCACCGCGCGATACGGGTCGGCTTCCGCGAAGCGGCTTGCCTCGACGATACGTCGGGCCTCGTCCGGGTCCATCGCGTGCTCGCCACCGCCCACCTTCAAGGCGACGCGACCCTCGACGTGCACGCGCCGATGCTTGGGCAGGTTCGAGAGGATGCGCAAGCCGACGCGCGCGCCGGTCCAGGCTTCGAAGAGCGGTGCCGCCTCCTCGGCCATCGAGTTGACGGCGTTGGCTCCCATCGCGTCGCGCACGTCGACGTGGATGTGGATGACGGCTATCACCTGGCCGTCGGGGTGTGCGAGGCGGCGCACGCGCGCTTCGCGAAAGCCGCCGCCGGCCGCGAGCAGACGGGGGTGGAGGCGGTCGAGCGCGGCTTTGAGTTCTGGCAGGTGGTCTTCGAGACATTTCTCCAACACGCCTTCGGGGGGCGGCTCGGGGAAGTGGATTTGGCCGATCATGATCGGATCGGTCGAGCGCGCGATGATGCCGTCGCCGTCGCGCAGGAGGCGGGCCGCAAAGCTCGCCGCGGCGACGACCGAGGGCTCCTCGATCACCATCGGAACGATGTAGTCGCGCGCATTGACGCGGAAGTTCGTCGCGAAGCCGAGCGGCAACGAGAAACGGCCGACGTTGTTCTCGCTCATGTGCGCGGCGATCGACTGCGGCAACCCATTGTCGGGGCTCATCAGGGGATCGAGCGACTCGCGCTCGACACCGGCAAAGGCGGCGACGGCGGCGAGGCGCTCCTCAGCGGACAGCCTCTGGAACCCCGGCAAGCGACTACTGCGCTCGGTCATTCGAAACCCCTTCCCAGTTGATCGGCAACAGCGCTCGCTCGATGCGGTGCGGCGCGCGGCCAAGAGCATGCACCGTCTTGGCACCAACGAGGAACATCGCAGTGACGAAAGCCCGTCGAAAGTCCATCATCAGGTCGTAGGCTTTGTCCTCGGAGATGGCAGCAGCCTTGAGCAGGGGCAGCGCCATGGCGGTGACGCTGGCGCCGGCAGCGATGGCCCGGGCGGCGTCGAGGCCGCTGCGCAGCCCACCCGAGGCGATGACCGGGGTGCCGGCGCCGGACTCGACGCAGGTGAGCAAGCTCGTCACCGCTGGCACACCCCAGTCCGCGAACAGGGCGCCAAGCGCCTGGCCGCCGCTTTCCGAGGCGCGTTTGCCTTCGATCAGCGTCCACGAGGTCCCGCCGGCACCCGCACTTTCGATGAACGCAAACGGGCTCGGCCTCCCGTCGTTCGAATCGACGAGGGCACGCACATCGGCGCGGGTGAACCCCTGCCCCACTTCCTTTACGCCCACTGGGAACGCGGCCGAACGCGCGACTCGGCGCATCGCCTGTGCGAGCCCACGGAAGTCGGTGTCGCCTTCGGGTTGCACCGCTTCCTGGGCGACATTCAGGTGGAGTACCAAAGCGTCGGCCGCGACCTCGCGCACGAGCTCGGCGAGCTGCAAATCGCCCACGCCGTAGTTGAGCTGCACCGCGCCGACGTTCGCGATGAGCAGCGGCAGGTCGGGCGCCTCGTCCTTCACCTGGAAGGTCGCCCGCGTCTCGGGTCGGACCAGCATCACCCGCTGCGAGCCAAGCCCCATCCCGATGCCGGCCCGCGCCGCGGCCCGTGCAAGGCGCCGATTGAGGGTCCCCGCCAGATCGGTGCCGCCGGTCATGCTGCCCACGATCAAGGGGAACGCGAGGCGCTTGCCGAGGAACGTCAGCGACGGATCGACGTCGGCCAACGCCAGCTCCGGCAGGGCGCGCGGGGTGAGGCGAATTGCGTCCCAGCCCTCGGGCCGGGCGACTTCGACCCGGTCCTCGAGCGCCAACCGGAGGTGATCATCCTTCCGGTTGGTGATCGTCGCGTCTGGCTCCGGGCCGGGTGTTTCGTCCGCGTTGTTCATCCGGCGACCTGTGCCACAGGTCGCTGGCCGCGGCCAGCACGGGACATTGGGGCGGCCTCACGCGGAGCTCGACATACGCGTACGCAGCTTGCGACCCTGAGATGTGACGGGCATGGTGCGGCGGGCTGTGCTGCCGAGGAGCTCCCGTGAACGATCCACATCAGATCAACCTCAATCACCTCCGCTACTTCTATGAGGTCGCGCGCTCGGGCAACATGCGCCGCGCGGCGACGCGCATCGGGATCTCGCAGCCGGCGCTGTCAAAGCAGGTCCAGGCCCTGGAGGATTCGATTGGCCTCCAGCTCTTCTATCGCACGCCGAAGGGTCTGCAGCCGACGGGCGACGGCGAGGTCGCTTTCAGCTATTGTGAGCGGATCTTCGGCCACTTGCGTGACCTCGACGCGGCACTCGATCTGCGCCGCAAGGGCTCGGCCGGGCGACTCACGATCGGCGCCGTTCACTCGATCGCCACGCACCTCTTGCCGAAGTACTTGAAGAGCTACCGACAGGACTTCCCGAAGGTGCGCATCAAGGTCGTCACAGTCCGGTCGCGCGCCGTGCTGAAGGCATTGTCGGAGCATCGCATCGACATCGGGCTCATCGCGGAGGAGCCTGGCGCGAGCGAGTTCTCGTGGCGCCCGTTCATGAAGACGCCGCTCGTCGTGGTGGCTTCGCCTCGGCATCCCCTGGCGGCCGAGGCGGGGCCCATCGCGGTCGCTAAGCTGCATCGCGAGGACATGGTGGCATTCGACCCACCCGCGCCGACGCGGCGCGTGACCGACCGCTACCTGGCGAAGATGGGGGTCGAGCCGCGCATCATCGCCGAGTGTCCGAGCATCGATACGATGATGGGGATGATCGAAGAGGACATCGGCTTCTCGATCCTGCCGCAGCACTGTGTCGACCGCGAAGTGGAGTCGGGCAAGCTCGTCGTGTTGCCAATGGCCGACTGGAAGCTCGAACGCACGCTCTACCTCGTGCACCTCGCCGGGCCGCCGCTGTCGCCCACGGTGCGGCACTTCGCGGACCTGTTCCACACCTTGGGAAGTGCGTGATACCTTGGGCGCATGCCAAACGTCGACCTGGGCGCCCCTATCGAGATCAGCTCCTTCCGTCAGATGGCGGCCGTCGCCTGGGACCATCCCTTCGACCCGTCGATCTATGGCTATCTCGACTTCGACGCGACAGCGCTCGAGAAGCGGCTGAACGAGCTCAAGGCGCAGGGCTCACGCGTGACGGTGACGCACGTCGTGGCGCGCGCGATGGCGCTGGCGTTGCAGCGGCACCCGGACCTGAACGTGATGTTGCGGCGGCGACGGCTCTACCCGCGTAAGCGCGTCGACATCTTCCTGCAGGTCGCGATGCCGGACCCGACCGGGCTTGGCAAGGCGGACCTGTCGGGCGTCAAGATCACCGACTGCGACAAAAAGGACCTGGCCGAGATCGGGCGCTTCTGTGACGAGAAGATAGCGCTCGTGCGCAACCGCACCGACCCCGAGCTCCAGAAGAGCAAGGACACGATCGCCAAGATCCCGCGCTTCCTGTTGAAGGGCATCGTGCGCTTCTTCTCGTGGTGTCAGCGCGAGCCGAACTGGCGCATGAAGTGGGCCGGCATGCCGAAGGACCCCTTCGGGTCGGCGATGATCACGAGCCTTGGCATGATGGGCATCGAGACGGCCTTCGCGCCGCTCTTTCCGCTCGGTGGACCCGCGATGATCATGCTGGTCGGGGCGATAAAGCTGCAGCCGGTGTGCCTCGACGATGGCACCATCGTGGCGCGCCGGACGCTGCGGCTGTGCGGCACGTTCGACCATCGCGTGGTCGATGGGTTTCACCTGGCCCAGCTCGCGGCAGAACTGAGGAAGCTAATCGAGGTCGAAGCCGCCAATTTATAGGTAGTGCTCCGAATTCGCCAGCGAGACACGCGCGGCCTAGGAGCCGCGAGGAGGCTGGCCTCCAGGCCGCCGACGAGCGAGCGACGACGGCCCCGCGTGTCGTAGCAGCGAATTCAATTCGTTTCAGAGTTGGAAGACGAGGTACTGCAAAAGCCGCTTCATCAGCTCGTTGGCCTGCTCGTCGTTGTGGAAGGTCGTGAAGACGACGCGGCCCGAGCTGGCGGTCGGACGATGGGTCAGGACCATCGGGCCAGCGTGCTGCACGTAGTTGTCGGAGATCAGCCGGCCGGCACAATCTGCGCAGGAGAGCACCTCGCTCGAGTCGCAGATCGCGTCGCCGCAGGTGGGCGGCGGCAGGTCGACGTTGACGATGCCTCTGACCTCGACGGTCGTTCCCGGGCCGCCGGCCTGGACGGCGATGAGGGGGCCGGCACCGTAGCGGGTCGTGAACACGCCGGTGCCGAGATAGGCGGCGAGGTCCGGGTCCTCGACCGTGGCCGGGTAGTCGGCCTGACCTTGCACCTGTTGCGGCCCGTCGACGGCACCGGGGCTGCTTGGGAGGTCATCCGCGCCGTAGAAGTCGATCGCATCGGGGAACGCGGCCTCGATGTAGGCCCAGGCCAGATCGGACGCGTAGAGCGAGCCGCCGGCCAGGACGAAGTCGCGAAGATTCCGGCCGATCTCGGGGAAGCGGCGGACCCAGGGCAGGGCGGCGCTACCACAGTCGAAGAACAGGATGCGGTAGGCGGCGAGCCGTGCTGGGTCGCGCAGGACTTGAACGGCCTCGATGTCCTCGGGGGCGGTGTCGTCGAAGAACTCGGCCTCGAAGTTGTAGAAGGTGTGCTCGAAGCCGAGCTCGGTCAGGAGATCCTCTTGTTCGTCCCACTGGCCCCAAAAGACGGCGATCGGGACGCGTGAGCCCGAGAAGCAGACCTTCACTGCGGCGCCGCTGTTGTCGTTGAGCTGCCCGGTCTGGACCTGCACGGTGTAGTCTTGGCTGAAGGCGCCGGACGTGACGTGGACCTCGTGCAGGCCACATGGGATCTCGGGGAAGTCGTAGAACCCGTTGGCCGTGGTCTGGGTCTCCCAGGTGCGGGCGACGCCATCGCAGTCGATGGCGGTGAGGGTGACGCGTGCGTTCGGAACGTCGACCTGCAGCGAAGGCGAGCAGGCGCGCCCGCGTACGGCGCCGTAGCCGCATGGATCGCAGTGGTCGGTGGCCTCACCCTGGGCGTCGCCGACCGCCACCGGGATGTCGGATGGGGTGCTCGCGTCACCGGGTCCGGCGGTTCCATCGGGCGTGGCATCGCCCGCGATCTCGATGTCGCTCGTCGTGTCAGCCGTTGCGTCTGAGCCGGGACCGCAGACGCATCCCCCGAAGACGCCGTCGCCGTCACACTGCTGGCTGCCTGATCCGCCGCTGGCGCAAGGGCAGGCTTCGATCCGGCCCGGCACACAGCGGGGCACGCCGGACTGTTCATCGTTGCAGGCGATCGCGCAGAGCACGACCAGCACGGAGAAGGCGACTCGGAGACTGAAGATCATGCCCGCTCGTATAGCCAGAGTGCGGGCGGAGTGACAATCGTCTGGGGCGTTGCACGAGCGGGTTGGAGAAAAAGATTGCTTCAACCGTAGAGGCAGGTAACGTGCGGACTCACAGCACCGTAGCCTTCGTTGGCGGGTCGCTTATCTCTCCGACGACAATCATCGATCGATGCTGCCGTTGGCGGTGACCGCCAGCTACCTGGCCGAGCCCATCAAGTTTCTGACCGGAGTTCTCCCCCTATGTCCGAAGACGGCTCCAGTCCGTCCGGACGCTGGTCCTGATTCCGTAGTTACGTACATGCGTTACGCGGAGTCGGGGCGACGTGGATGCTGCGCGAGCGGCCGAACCACTAGCGTTCCCAATCAATCGCGTTACGCATGTGCCTGCTCAGCGGGCGCCTGCGACCTGACCTTCCAAGGGCTGATCCGTCTGGATTGCGCCGCGACGAGGGTCACGATGGAGGTGGCTCATGCTCGACACCCCTCGTTCGCACAAGCTTCAGCCGCGCGCCCCCGGTGCTGGCGCCCGCGCTGTCCTGTTCGGCTACCTGCTCCGTTCCGGAGCCCGGGACAAGGCCGCGGTGATCCTCGAACGGCTCGATGCGGAAGCGGTCGGCAAGCTCGTGGGCCTGCTCGACGGCGAAGAGCTACGCCAGATGGCGTCGCTGTGTTTCTCGGAGGCGCATGTCGGGCGCGCGGTGGCGCTCGATGTGCCGTCGCTAGTGCGCCTGTGTCGAAGCGGCGACCACGACGACATCGAGCGCTGCATGCGGCGGCTGCCCAATGAGATCGTGCGGCGCGTGCTGCCGGCGTTGCCCGATGAGCGTAGGCGGGCGCTCGAGCGCAGAATCGATCGTAGCCTAGCCCGGCCGGCGGGCGGTGGCACGACCGCAGGTCAACGGGCGGAGCGCTTCTGGGCGGCCCTCAGGCTGCGTCGCCTCTTTCAAAAATAGTCCAGCCGAAGTGCTCGCGCAGGAGGCGTAGCGTCTTCATCAAAGGCAGGCCGATGATCGCGGTCTCGTCGGCGCACTCGGGATCGGCTTCGATGCGCGTGAACAGCGCGATGCCCGAAGCTTCGAGCCGGTAGCTGCCGGCACAGTCGAGCGGTTGGTCGCGCGCGAGGTAGCTGGTGAGGTCGGCGTCGCTGAGCGCGTGCATCGTCAGAGTGTGCACGTCGATGGCGCTGTGCACCTCGTCCAAGCGCGCGACGGCGACGGCGGTGATGAGGCGGTGGGTGCCGCCCTGGAGGCGCTTGAGCTGGGCGAGGGCGCGGTCGACGCGGCCGGGCTTACCGAGGATCTCGCCATCGGGGGCGACGCAGATCTGGTCTGAGCCAATGATGAGCGCATCGCGGAACGCTGGGCGGGACGCGACCGCGAGGGCCTTCTGGCGGGCGAGCAGACTGGCGGCGGCAAAGGGCGTCGCGCCGGGCGGGACGATCTCTTCGACCTCGGGCGAGACGGTGTCGAAGGGGATGCCGATGCGGCGGAGCACATCGGCGCGATAACGGCTGGTCGAGGCGAGCACGAGTCGGGCCATGGCGCGAGCATCGTCGTTTGAGGCGAGAGGTCAAGCTGGATTCCCGGGACGAAGCGCGCCATGATTGGGGGGATGCGCATCGTGCTCGCTCTAGTGTCGACGGTCGTGCTCGCGGGCGTGGCGCTGGGCTATGTGCGCTACATGACCGACGGAGGTGTGCCGATCCGTTGGTACGCGGACACGATCGAGGTGCAAGTGGCGCCGGTTCCGGCGAGCCTGGCTGCCGATTTGACGATGACCGCGGTGACGGACGCTGTCGCGGCGTGGACGGTGATCGATTGCGACGCACCGACGGTCAGTGTGGTGAGCGATGATGCGGCGAAGATCGACGAGGCGGATGGGCGCAACAGCATCGTCTGGTTCACGGATGCACGCGCCTGGAACGAGAGTTTTTCGTCAGTCGAGCTGGCGCGCACGCTGGTCATCCACAAGGTCTTGAGCGGCACTATCGTCGAGGCGGACATCGCGGTGAACCTGGGGGGCTTTCCGTTCTCGGTGGGACCCGTGTGCGAACTCGGACGCTGGGACCTGCAAGGCGCCTTGACCCACGAGCTCGGGCACTTCTTCGGGCTCGACCACAGCCTGGTCGCGAGCGCGACGATGACTGCCCGGACCGACCCGGCGGACTGCGAGCTGCGCACGCTCGACGCCGATGACATCGCCGGCTTCTGCGCGAGCTACGATCGGCCGGCGGTGGTCGAGCCCGAGGTCGAGCCCGACGGAGCCGAAGGGGTCGAACAGGTCGAGGTGGGTGACGTGGGCGCCGAGGTCGAGCCGGTGAGGTCGCCTGACGACGGTGGCTGCGGCGCGGGCGGAGGGCTCGCGGGCGGGGGGCTTGTGGGGCTCGTCGTGTGCCGGGTCAGGCGTGGGCGTCGAGCCAACGGGTGACGTCGGTCAGGACAGCGGCCTGCTCGGGCTCGTTCAGGACTTCGTGGAAGAGCGCCGGGTATGGGATCTGCGTCTTGTCCGGGCTCGCGACGGCCTTGAACCACTTGTCTTGAGCGGGTACGGACACGAGCTTGTCCTGGCCCGCGGTGAGCACGAGCAGCGGTAAACGGATCGAGCCGGCGCGTTCGAATGCGCGCGCCTGGGCGGCGAGGAACTCGGTGTACCAGCGCGCGGTCGCCTTCTTGGTGACCTTGGGGTCGGACTCGTAGGCTTTGACGACGGCGGGATCGCGGCTCACGAGCTCGGGGCCGATGCCGGTCGGGATGGCCAGGCCGGGCCAGATCTTCGACATCACGCTGCCGAGCAGGTCCTTCCATTTTGGGACCGCGACCGCGATGCCGACGCCGGGGCCGGAGAACACGGCGAGCTCGGCGACGCCCGCGTAGTCGATGAGGTGCTGGATGCCGATGAGGCCACCCATCGAGTGGCCGAGCAGGACGACCTTGCGCCCGGGCACGAGCGTCTGGGCGTGAGCGATGAGAGCCTGGACGTCGTCGCTGTACTCGCGGAAGCGCTCGACGAAGACGCGTTTGCCGGACGAGTCGCCATGTCCGCGGTGGTCGGGCGCGAAGACGGCGTAGCCAGCATTGGCCAGGTGGTCGATGACGTGCTGGTAGCGGCCCGAGTGTTCGGCGACGCCGTGCAGGACGATGACCAGCGCCTTCGGGGGTATCCCGTTGGTGGCGGGGCGGCGCGAGCGCCAGAAGATGCGTGTGCCGTCAGGACGGTCGAGGAAGCCGGTATCCGCGATGAGCTCGGTCATGCCGACGATCTCCCACAAATGGGCGCGGGCCGCAAAGCGGTAGGGACGCGGCGGTTTGGAGCGTGTTATACGCCGCAACCGTGTTGGTCTCGCTCGCGATCCATGATCTCGCCATCATCGAAGACACGACTCTCGATCTGTCCGATGGACTCAACGTGCTCACGGGTGAAACCGGGGCCGGCAAGTCGATCATCATCGAGGCGCTGTCGCTCGTGCTCGGGGACCGCGCCGAGGTCGACCTGATCAGGCGTGGGCGCGACAAGGCCGAGGTCGAAGCGCTGTTCAGACTGGCGAGCGACAGCCCCCTGCGGGCGCGCCTCGAGGCGCAGGACCTGACGTCTCGCGACGATCCGGAGTTGTTGATCGTGCGGCGCGTCGTTGCGCCGGGAGGCAAGGGGCGCGCCTACGTCAACGGGCGGGTCGTGACGATTGCGACCCTGTCGGAGCTGACGCGTGGGCTCGTCGACGTGTCGAGCCAGCATCAACATACCCAGTTGCTCGACCCCGAGAGCCACCTCGAGATCCTGGACCGCTTCGGGGGCTTGCTCGGTGAGCGCGCGGTGTTCGGCAACGCGTTCCACGCGGTCGAAGGCGCGCGCAAGACGTTGGCCGGGTTGCGGCGCAAGGACGCCGAGCGGGTGAAGCGCGAGGACTTCGTGCGCTTCCAGCTGGCAGAGATCGACGAGGTTGATCCGACGCCCGGCGAGGACGAGGCGCTCGAAGCGGAGCGACAGAAGCTGGCGCACGCGGACCGGCTCGTGTCGGGTGCGCGCGAGGTGGCGGCCATGTTGTCGCAGAGCGCGGGCGCGGTGGTCGAGCGGATGCTCGCCGCCTTCAAGGTGCTCGATCGGTTGCGCGGCTTCGATGCGACCTTGTCGCCGCTTTCCGAACGGCTCGCGACGGCGCGCATCGAGGCGGATGACATCGCGCAGGACCTGCGTGGCTACGCGGCCGATGTGGACCTCGATCCGCGACGCCTCGATCAGGTGACGGATCGGCTCGAGGCGCTGAAGCGCCTGCGCAAAAAACACGGTGGGGACCTGGCCGAGGTGGTGCGGGCGCGCGACGGGCTGCGGCTGGAGCTGACAGCATTCGAGTCGCTGGAGATCGAGATCGTCGAGGCCGAGCGGGCGCTGGCGAAGGTGACGGAGACGGCCGAGAGCGCGGCACGCAAGCTGTCGAGCGCGCGTGAGAATGCGAAGGCGGCGATCGAGTCGCGGGTGGGCGACGAACTCGCGGGGCTGGCAATGGTCGGCGCGGCGATCCGATTCGTGCTGACGCAACGCAGCGAGCTCGGGCCGGAAGGCTTCGAGAACGGCGAGCTGCACATCCAGACCAACCGGGGTGAGGGGTTTTCGCCGCTGCACAAGACGGCGTCGGGGGGCGAGCTCGCGCGGGTACTGCTGGCGTTGAAGCGGGCCTTGATGCACGTCGATCCGGTCGAGACCTGCATCTTCGACGAGGTCGACGCGGGCACGGGCGGCGCCGTCGGCGACATGATCGGGAAGAAGCTGCAGGAGATAGCGAGCGAGCGTCAGGTGTTGTGCATCACGCATCTGGCGCAGATCGCGGCGCGCGGCTCGACGCATCTCAAGGTCAGCAAGGAGTCGCATGCGGATCGGACGCTGACGCGGGTCGTGCGGCTCGACGCGGCCCAGCGCGAGGCGGAGGTCGCGCGTATGCTCGGCGGTCTCGAGATCACGAAGACGACGCTACAGCACGCGCGAGAGCTGTTGACGCGGGGACAGTGAGCGTAGGTGCCGGCGCGGGCGTGGGCGTGGGTGTGGGTGTGGGGTGCGGGCGAGCGCGCGGGTGCGGGCGAGCGCGTGGGCGTGGGCGTGGGCGGCGTGGGCGTGGTGGCCCTATGAGGGACGTGTCGGCTCTGCTACCCTCCGGCCCGCGATGAATGCTCGTCCGCTTCGATTCCTGCTCATCTCGATTGCGTTCATGTCGGTGCTCGCGGGCTGCGAAGACGCGAAGACCGGTGGCGCGATCCTGCCTGCGTTGACAGTTGGGGCAGTGTCGCCAACGACGTTGGTGCCCGGCACGCGGCTCATGGTCACGGGCACGGGGTTCAGTGGGCCCGAGGTGTCGGCGCTGCTCGTCATCATGCGTGGGGCGGTCGACGGCGAGGCGCTCGAGTTCGCGGTGACGCCGGAGCGCATCGATGACGAGACGCTGGCGGTGTCGATCACAGGACAGGTCGAGGCAGCGTTGATCCGACCCGGGGGGCGCCTGGTCGGGCGCTTGTCGGTATTGCGGACGCCCAACATCGATGCGCCCGCCGAGGAGAAGGGCCGTGACTTCGACCTGCGTGTCGACCGCACGCTGACGCCGTCGCTCGGTTCGATCTCGCCTGAACGGCTGTTCGTAGGCGACGTCGTCACGCTGCGCGGACAAGGATTCCTCTACCCGAGCGAGGGCGCGTCGCTGGTCGAGCTCAGCGGTACCATCACGACCGATGTGCCGGCGCGTGTCGTGAGCGTGCAAGGGCTGCAGATCCCGGGCGAGCCGTCCGAGGACGACGACGGTCGGAGCGCGCTGACGTTCACGCTGACGCCGGATGTGCTGGGGGTCGTGCCGGGGCGCTTCGAAGGAGAAGTACGGGTCGTCAACAACGCGTCCGACGGCACGGTCACGGCGTCCCAACCGCTGTCCTTGAACCTGCCGCTCGAGCCGCCGATGGTCTCGGCAGTGACGCCGGATGCGGCCTCGCGGGGGCAGTGGATCCGCATCGAAGGGCGTGGCTTCACGCCGGCCGATGGGCTCCTGCAGGCGGCGACGGTGCTCGTGCTCGAAGGCAACTTCACGCTGCGAGGGGGGCCGACGCTGCCGCTGCAAGGGCCGTCGGCGCTGGTGCTGGTGCCCGACCTCCAGATCGACAACCAACACCTGTCGGCGATCCTGCGCGTCGAGCGTGACACCGATGGCAACCTGTCGGGGCTCGGCCTGCGCGCCGGTCGCTTCGAAGGCACCATCACGCCGGTCTTGCTGCTCGGGCCCGACCTCGTGCGCGGGAACGGACTGACGATGGTGTTCGACGTGCTGCCGCAGCGGCAGTTGATCTACATGCGTGCGCTGCCGTCGTTCGACGACGCGATCGGCGAGTTCGGCCTCCTGGCAGAGAAGGAGGCCGTCAAGGCGCGGGTCCTCGAGGTCGTCACGCGCGACTACGGCGGCGTGAACATCGAGTTCACCTGGGACCAGCCCGACGAGTACGCCGAGTACGGCATCGTCGAAATCGCGGGCCGCGACCCGAATGGCACCGGCCTCTTCGGGCTCGACAACACCGAGGGCAAAGACGTCGGCAACCTGCGCTTCAACGACGTCATCGGTGGCTACAACGCCGACACCTCGGCGAGCGGCTACTCCGCGTATGGCGGCGTCTTCCCTGGTGAATTCCTGAACATGTCGTTGCGGCGCGGCGAGAACCCGCTCGCTTCGCAGCGCTTCGACGACATCTTCGGCGGGGTGGCGCCATCGCTTGGCGGCAAAGCGGCGCAGGCGAACGAGTCGCAGGGCACCTCCAAGCGGGCGTCGGAGATCCGCGAGGCGGTGCGCGTCTTTGCGAACCTGGTCGGGTCGACCATCTCGCACGAGGTCGGACATAGCCTCGGCCTCGCGAACGTCGATGGTCAGTTCCACAATATCGGCGACAACCCCGGTTGGCTCATGGACTCCGGGAGCTTTCGCTCGTTCGAGGAGCGCGGCGAGGTCGATGGCCAGGGTCCGAGCTTCTTCGAGCCGGGCAGCCTCGAGTACCTCCAGTCGGTGCTGCCGCTGCCGTAAGGGCGACCCGCGCCCTCGCCTTCGCCTTCGCCCGCGCCCTCGCGCCCACACCCGCCAGAAGGCACAAAAAAGCCCACCTCGCGGTGGGCCTTCTCGTGGTCACTTCAGACCAGACGCTCTCAGAAGCCCGAGACCGTCAGGGTCGCTTCACCCTCGGCGTCGTCGCTCAGCATGACGCCGCACGACGAGTACGGGTAGCTGGCGTCGTTGACGCAGTCGAGGTCGGTCGCGACGAAGACCGCGTAGCCCTCATTGACACCGCCGCAGTTGTTGTTGCCGGCGCACTTGGTACCGACTTCGTACACGATGATGATGTCGCCGCTCTGGATCTCCGGAGCGCCGGCGAACTCGCCGGTCAGGAAGCCGCCGCCGAGCGCGACGAAGTTCTCGTTGATCTTGGCGTTCGGGGCGCCCTTCGCCTCATCCGAGTCCTGCATGGTGCTCGGGTTGTTGGGCGACGAGTTGCAGAGTCCGCCCTCCTGATAGTCGACCGTGTCGAGGTAACCGATGAGCTGGTCGCCATCGAAGAGCCCGACCGCATCGATGTCCGCACCGTGCGCGTAAAGCGGCGGAGCGGCCGTTGCGCAGGGATTGGTGCCGACCGTGCGGTGCGTCGGGAAGATCTCCGAGTCGGTCACGATGACCGCGAAGTACTTCGTGGTCACCGGGACGTCGGTGTCGGGAGACACTTCGCCGTCGGGGCGATTGGTGTCAGTCGCGTCACCGCCTTCGGGCTCGACATCGCAGGCGACCAGCGGGAGCGACATGGCGCCCATCAACACAAAGGGGAGAAGAATCTTACGCATTTTTACTTTGCCTCCTCAGGCTACGGTTGTCCGGCGTCTGCTCGCTTGTGGCGGGCGCCGCCTGGTTGCCCAGGCCTCGTCCGTCAAGGCGCCTCATGACGCCCGCGGGCCAACCCTGATTCAATGACCGGTTTGATGGTCGGGGCCCAATGCCCAATCAGGACCGCGTCGTACCCCGAGTCGCGTGTGGCTCCCCGGAGTTGCGCTCGGCAGTGTAGTGCACGGACTCGGTATGTCAAATCGAACCTGCATGTTCGCCGCGAGTTGCCGAGTCACGGGGCACGGAGCGCCCGATCGAAGGCCTCCCACGGGAAACCCGCGCCAGGGTCCTGTGCGCGACGTGACACATGTAAGTGCCCGATGACCCCACGCGCTGCGTCCGGAGCGTCGAGCATCGCGCGCGGCACAGGCCCTGCGACCGGCACACGCAGCGGCACCCGCGGCAACACCTTGCCGAGCCCACGCACAAGGGCCTCGAGGCTCGCCAGCTGGGCGTCGGTGTAGCCCCACTGCTGCACTTCCTCCGCCTGAACGCGCACGAACTCGCTGAGCGGACGATGCAGCCCGCGGTCTTCGGCTTCGTCCGGCAGGCCCGGCTTGTTGCCGAGCTCGACCGGGTTCACGAGGTCGATTGACACGCTGCGGGCGTCGACCGCGGCAAGCTGCGTGTGGTTTGCCTCCCAGACGAGGTCGAGCACCTGGTAGATGGCGCCGTCCCAGTCGATGATGAAATGGGTTGAGCCGCCGCTGCCCTCGAGCTCGATTATCGCGTCGCGAGCCGTTCGTGTGTGCGTGTCATGCAGCACGATGAGATCGAGTGCTTGTAATAGGGCTGCGCTGTCGTTCGCGGCGACCGCGACGCCCTCGGGCTTTCGCTCGCGGTAGTAGCTGAAGGCCGCCCCCGCCCCATCGCGCGCCTTGCGCAGCGGAGCAAGCTCGCGCAGCTCTTCGAAGCGCCAGCGTTCGGCGTCGACCGCCACCGCGATCGGCAGCCACTGGCCAGCAACCTGGATGCGACCGGCCGGAGGTTGGCCAGCGACGGCAGCCGAAGGCGAGACGGCAGGCTTGCTGCCGCTGTCCTTGCCCGGTGCCGGCGTTGCGCTACCCGCGCCGGGCGCCGCCGGCTCGATCGCCTGCTTGCCTTGCAGGAGCCGCATACCGAGCTGCGCCTCGGGGTGCATCGGCTCTTCGCTCAAGACCGCCTGGAACAGCTCGCGTGCGCGCGCGGATTCGCCCATGACGAGCGCCTTGAAGCCGAGCTTCAAGCGCCGGTCGACCTCGTGTTCGTGCTCGGGCTCGCAGCGGGGAGGACCGACCGGGATCTCGGGGTCGTCACAGGCAATACACGGAACCGCGAGTGCTGCGAGCACCCCAACGAAGCGCGATCGCCAACGCGTTTGCGTCAACGTTCGCCCCCGAGCCAGAGCCCCATGACGACCAGGTCCTCGTAGCGCTGGGCCGCGCGCCCTGACGACGGCGCTCCCGAATCGAGCTGCTGTTGGGATGCGACCTTGACGCCTTCCCAACGCACATAGCGTCGCAGCACCCCTTCGGTCGCGAAGCCGACCTTTTCGTAGAGGCGCCGCGCGACCTCGTTGTCCTGAAAGACCGACAAGCTCACGCGCCGCAGGATCGTGCTGCGACTGGCCCAGGTCAAGCCCGCGCCCATCAGCAACGCGCCGATGCCGCGCCCCCACCAGGCATGGCCGACACCCATCGAGAGCTCGGCTGTGTGCTCGGTACGGCGCGAGCGCCCACTCGCGAGCGTCAGCGTGCCGCGGACTTCGCGCTCCCCGGGGCGGATCGCTGCGATCGCGAGTGAACCCTCGCGCGCTTCGTACTCTTCGAGCAACGAGCGTTGCTCGAGCGACGTCGGCAACGGGTCCTCCTCGCCCTGCAACATCCACGGGGTCTCGCTCGTGATGCGGCGCAGATGCTCAATCCAGGCGGCCGTGTCGCGCGGGTCAGCGAAGCGCAGCTCGAGCGGCTCACCCTGGCGATCGACGCCGCGCCACGGCAGCTCCACATCGAGCCACGGGGGCGCGCTCGTGGGGCGGGCGGGCGTCGTCGATCGGGTGCTGGCGCTCATCCCGGAATGGTCGGGGCCAGGCCAGCAAAGGCGGCCGAAGGCGGCACGGCGGGATCGGTCGCGGCCGCGCTCGCGAGGCCGATTGGGCGCAGCACGAACGGCTTCTTTTCACCGCCTTCGCTCGGGTCGCGGTCGACCTCGATGCCCTGCGCACCCTTGAAACTTCCGGCGATCAACGCGTAGCTCAGCGGGTCCTCGACCAGGCGGCGGATCGCGCGGTGCACCGGGCGGGCGCCAAAGGCCGGGTCGTAGCCTTCTTCGGCGATGCGCTCTAGCGCCGCCGGCGACAGCGACAGGGTCAGGTTCTGATCGGCCAGACGTTTGCCGAGACCGTCGAGCTCGAGCCGCACGATGCGCACGATGTCGGTCTTCGTGAGGCGCCGGAAGATCACCTGGTCATCGATGCGGTTCAACATCTCGGGCCGGAAGAACTCGCCGATCGCGGCCTGCACAGCCGCCCGCATGTCCTTGTCGGGCGCGTCCGCGAGCTCGACTATCGCCTCCGAGCCAAGGTTCGAGGTCATCACGATCAGCGTGTTCTTGAAGCTGACCGCGCGGCCCATCGAGTCGGTCAGGCGTCCGTCGTCGAGCACCTGCAAGAGCAGGTCGAAGACCTCGGCGTGGGCCTTCTCGACCTCGTCGAGGAGGACTATCGAATAGGGTCGCTTGCGCACGGCTTCGGTGAGCTGGCCGCCCTCCTCGTGCCCGACATAGCCCGGCGGGGCGCCGACGAGGCGGGCCACCGAGTGTTTCTCCATGTACTCGCTCATGTCGATGCGCACGAGCGCGTTGGCGTCGTCGAACAAGATCTCGGCCAGGCACTTCACGAGGTAGGTCTTGCCGACGCCGGTCGGCCCGAGGAACAGGAGTGAGCCGAGCGGGCGCCCCGGATTCTGGATGCCCGAGCGGCTGCGACGCACGACGTTGGCGACCGCGGAGACCGCCTCGTCCTGGCCGATGACCTTCTTGCCGAGGCGCTTTTCGAGATCGAGCAGCTTCTTCGACTCCTCCTCCGCCAGGCGCGTGACCGGAATGCCGGTCCACGCCGACACGACCGCGGCGATGTCGTCCGCGGTGACCGCCTCCTTGAGGTAGCCGCCGCCGTCCTTCTGCACAACCGCCAGCTCGCCTTCCAGGGCGGCCATCTTGCGGCGCGCGGCGGGGACTTTACCAAAGCGGATCTCTGCGGCTTCGTTCAGGTTTCCGGCGCGGGTCGCGGCCTCTTCGCCGCGGGTGAGGTAGTCGAGTTCCTCCTTCACCTGGCGGATGCGCGCGACGATGTCGCGTTCCTTCTTCCAGCGATCGGTCTCGACTTCGTGCTGTGCGCGCAGCTTCACAAGCTCACGATCGATCAGGTCACGCTGCGCCAGCGCTGACGTCGAGCCTTCCTTCTGGAGGGCCTTCACCTCGACCTCGAGCTGCATGATGCGCCGCCGCACCTCGTCGATGGGGCCCGGCAGCGAGTCGGTCTCGAGCCGCAGGCGGCTCGCCGCCTCGTCGAGAAGGTCGAGCGCTTTGTCGGGCAGGAACCTGTCGGACACGTAGCGGGTCGACAGGCGCACGGCCGCGACCAGCGCCTGGTCGGTCACCTGCACGCCGTGGTGGACCTCGTAGCGTTCCTTGAGACCGCGTAGGATCGACAGCGTCTCGGGAAACGCCGGCTCGTTGACCTGGACCTGTTGGAAGCGGCGCGCGAGGGCCGCGTCTTTCTCGATCGAGCCGCGATACTCTTTCGTTGTCGTGGCGCCGATCGCGTGCAGCTCGCCACGCGCGAGCGCCGGCTTGAGGAGGCTGGCCGCGTCGATGCCGCCTTTGCCACCGCCGCCCCCGGTGCCGACGAGCGCATGGAGCTCATCGATGAACAGGATCACGCGGCCGGCGCTCTCGAGCGTCTCCTGCACGATGCGCTTCATGCGTTCTTCGAAGTCGCCGCGGAGCTTGGTGCCAGCGATCACACTGCCGAGGTCGAGCGCCAGGAGACGCTTGCCGCGCAACGCATCGGGCACGTCGCCGGCAGCGATCCGCTGGGCCAAACCTTCGACGATCGCGGTCTTGCCGACGCCCGGCTCGCCGACCAGCACCGGGTTGTTCTTTCGGCGACGGCCGAGGATTTCCATGATGCGACGCAGCTCGTCGTCGCGCCCGATGACGGGATCGAGCTTGCCGGCGGCCGCCTTCGCGGTGAGGTCGATCGCGAACTGCGCGAGGAAGCTTTCTTCTTTTTCGCCCGGGCCCTGGACCGTCTCGGCGCCGCCTGCCGCGTACGGCGCCTGGGGTGCGACCGGGTCGCGCGGGGTGACGACCGGGCCCTGCGCTGCCGGCGCCGCGGGTGCAGCGCCAGGCGTCGTGCCCGCCGGCGCTTCGGTCTTCCTGCCGCCGCCTTCACCGCGATGCACGGCGCGGGCGGCGCGCGCGATCGCCTCGGCGCTGGCGCCCGAATGCACGAGGGCAGCCTGCGCCCGGGTGCCGACGACGTACGCGACCGCGCCGATCAGGTGTGCCGTCGAGGTTGCGGGCGCGCCGTCAGCGCGGGCGTTGGCGCGCGCCTGCTCGAAGATGCGCACCAGTGCCGGCGCGATGATGAGCCGCTCCTGGGCCACGCGCGCGAAGCCCTGGACCTCGTCCACGAGGGCCTGGCGCAGGGTCGCGGTCGCGGTACCGAGGTAGATCAGCACGCGCAACGCGTCGGTGTCGCGCGCCTCGAGCATTGCCAGCAGCAGTTGTTCGGCCGTGAGCTGCGGATGGCGCTCGCGCAAGGCGGTGGCGTTGGCCTCTTCGACCGCGCGGCGCGCGGCATCGGTGAAGTCGTCGAAGCGCATGTTCCCCTTCTGAGCGGCTCGGCGCGCGTAGGGATACGACGCGGCTCACCGGATATCGCGAGCTTCCTCCAGCCGGGCGACTACCTGCAAGGGCAAACCCCGGCGCTCGAGGTCGATCTTCATGTCGCGACCCGCGACGGCGCTCGCGACCCGCAGGCGGAATTCGGCCACGGTGCGGACTGGCCGGTCATCGAGCGCCACCAGCATGTCACCGGGCTGTAGGCCCGCACGCGATGCCGGGCTCGCGTCGACGATCGCGTCGACCAGGACGTGGTGCTCGCCATCGTCGGGCCCTTCCTGTCGCACATAGACGCCAAGCCAGCTGCGCGATACCTGCCCGCCCTGCATGAGGCGCGGCAAGGCCTCATCGACCGCGTCCCAGCCAATCGCGAAGCCGATGCCGTGGCCTTCGGCGTTGACCGCCGTGTTCACGCCGACGACGCGCCCGTTCATATCGAACAGCGGCCCACCCGAGCTGCCCTGGTTGATCGCCGCGTCGGTCTGGATGAGGTCGAGGTAGCCGAAGCGATCGTTGACGAGCTCGCTGCGCCCTTTGCCGCTGACGATGCCCTTCGTGATCGTGTGTGCGAGCCCGAACGGGTTGCCGATCGCGACGACCCAGTCGCCGACTTCGAGCTTCGCCGAGTCGCCCGGCACGACGGGGATGAGGCCACTCGCGCCGTCGATCTTCAGGACCGCCAGGTCGCGGACCGGATCGAGCCCGACGAGGCGCGCGGGCAGCTCGCTTTCGTCGCTGAAGCGCACGCGGATCTCGGCCGCGTTCTCGACCACGTGCGCGTTCGTCAGGATGTGGCCGTCTTCGTCGAGGATCATGCCCGAGCCAAGGCTCGTACCGACGTTGCCGGCGGGTGGCGCGAGCATGCCGAACGGGTTTGGCCAGCGATTGGGCAGCGCCCGCTCGACGACCTCCTGAGTGTAGATGTTGACGACGGAGGGCGAGAGGCGGCGGAAGAGACCAACGAAGCTCGGCACGAGATCGTTGGCGACCGGCAACGGCCGATTGGCCGGTTCGGTAGAGTTGTGAACGTCAGCCGAGCCGGGCGCGACGCCCGTGCCGAGAGCATCGGTTGTACGCGCCGCGTCCTCGGCGGAGGCGCTCGAGGCGCCGCCGACAGCATCGGATGACGGGGTGACGTGCACGTCGGCGAGTGCAGGCGGATCGTAGTAGCCCGGCAGCCGCTCCGCGGGGCAACCCGCGTGGAACATCGCGAGCATCACCAGATATACGGGTCCCCGAGCCACGTCGAGCGATCGCTCAGGGCGCTACGCGCGACGCGTCGCGCCACGCGAGGCGTGTCTGGTAGAGCACGTCGCGGAGCAGGTCTGCCTCTTCCGTCGTGAGGTTGCCAGCCGTCTTCTGCTCGATCATTGCGAGGATGTCGATCGTCTGCTTGGCAAGGTCGAGGTTGTAGCCCTTGTTGCCCGGATCCATCTGCATGGCCGCGTTGCGGCCAAGCGAGATCACGAACGTCGAGAAGTCGATGTCGTCTAGGCCGGTCGCCATGACTCAGTCCTCGCCGTCGTCGTCGGCCCCGGCGTCCTTGCCCTCGATGTCGATCCAGTCGGCCTTGTCCGAGACATCGGGCAGATCCTTGATGCCCTTGTCGGCGTTTGCGCGCGAGATGAAGCCCTTGGCGAGGCTGCGCTCGATGAGGCGGATGTCCTTCTGGAGGTCGGCGGTCAGTGCGCTGCTCATGGCGATTCCTCTTCCAGTCGTTCGGGCGTTCGGGCGTTCGGGCGTTCGGGCGATGCGGCGCGCACGAGCAGGCGACCTGCCGGCGCACGCGGACGCGCGGACATAGCGGAAGCACGCATGGAACGCAAGCTCCTGGGCCGTGGGGCAAGTGTTGGGCCGCTGAGCGACCGCGCCCTTGACGCCGACTCGCCATGGCTTCACAACCGCGCCCGGCAACGGCAGGCAACGCACACATGCACCTTGCCTCCGACTCCGGCGCTGCCGAGCGCCTTGCCGCCAACGAAAGCGGAGCCTCCAATGTCCGAGACCAAACCCGATGTTCGCGTCGTGCTGTGCACCTGTCCGCCCGAGCATGCCGAGCGCATCGCACGCACCGTGCTCGAAGAGCGGCTCGTCGCCTGCGTGAACGTCGTGTCGGGCGTGAAGAGCCTCTATTGGTGGAAGGGCGAGATCCAGGGCGCCTCGGAGACGATGCTGGTCATCAAGACCCCGTCGGAGTCCTACGCCAAGCTCGAGCGACGGCTCATCGAGATCCATCCTTATCAGGTGCCCGAGGTGCTCTCGCTCGAGGTGGTCGATGGATCGCGGAGCTACATCTCGTGGGTGCGTGAGGCCGCGATCTGCTGAGTGGGTGGGCGCCCGCGAGCACGCCGGCGGCTTAAAGCAGAAAGGCGGCCCCGTGGGACCGCCCTTCGTGACTCTTGCGAGTCAGTCGGATCAGAAGCCGCCGCGGCCACCACCGCCACGCCCGCCGCCGCCACCGCCACGACCGCCGCCGCCACCACCGTAGCCGCCGCCGCCGCCACCACCACCGCCGTAGCCGCCACCCCCGCCGCCGCCGTCACGACGGCCGCCGCCGCCACCACCACCGAAGCCACCGG
>Ga0105044_10001121_pt1 | contig 35150 bp, 26 predicted proteins | sample MAT01_FD_78092 | JGI IMG/M metagenome (GOLD analysis project Ga0105044, IMG submission 78092) | Freshwater microbial communities from Lake Fryxell liftoff mats and glacier meltwater in Antarctica - MAT-01 | ecosystem: Environmental > Aquatic > Freshwater > Ice > Liftoff microbial mat | place...
GCTGGTCAGGTCGCTGCTGGTCGGGACGCGGCTGGTCAGGTCGCGGCTGGTCAGGTCGCGGCTGGTCGGGACGTTGCTGGTCGGGACGTTGCTGGTCGGGACGTTGCTGGTCGGGACGTTGCTCGGGGCCGGGTGTCTAAAGAACGTGCCGCAAGATCTGGCGACGGGCGAGGACGGCCGGCAGAAGGGCGCGACGCCCGTCAAGCTCGACCACGGCGCCGCACGCTCGTCGGGCATCGTGACCTATCCGGGCGGTGACCGCGTCGACTGGAAGGTCATCGAGCTGCCCAAGGATGAGCGCGGCACGCTGCGCCTTCGGCTCACGTGGACGCCGCCGCGGCCCGGGCTCGACCTGTCCTTCGAGGTGTTCGACGACTACGGCAACCTGCTCGGCGCGGCGCGGCCCAACCAGCGCACGCGCTCGCGCAAGACCAACAAGACCGTCCTCGTCAACGGCGCGAAGGGCCAGCTCTACGTCCAGATCTACGCGTCGGCGCGGGGCGACGCCGGCAAGTACGCGCTGCGCGTCGAGTGGGTACCCGACCCGCCGTCCGACGCGGTCGACTGGCTGGCGTTGTCGGTGGTCAACCCGCCCAACCTGCCGGCGGTGCCGGTCAACGGCTTCGTCTGCACGAAGTTCACGTTCGACCCCAGCAAGCCCGAGTGCATCGACACCTGCCCGGTGAAGTACGACCCCCAGTGGCCGGGCTGCAAGACGGTGTGCCCCGACCCGGTCGATCCCGAGAACAAGGCCTGTCAGGCCTCGGCGCCGTGTCCGGCGGTACCCGACCGGCGCTTCGCGCTGTGCAAGTTCCCGGCATGCGACCGCCGGCATCTCGACCCTGCCAACCCCAACTGCGAGGGCAAGACCGCGCTGGCCGACGACCGGATGGGCGAGATCACCGACGTGCGGGCCCTCGATCCCGGCACCCACATCACCATCAACGTAGGCTCCACCGACGGCATCGCGGCCGGCTGGAAGGGCGTGCTCCTCGACGCCAACGACAAGATCATCCGCGGCAGCGAGTTCGTCGTCCGCCAGGTCGGCAAGAACGCCTCGGTGGTCGACCTCAAGCTCGACGTGAGCAAGGTGCCGCCCGGCGCCGCGGTGCGAGTGTCGCAGGAGTAGCGGCGAGCGGTGCGCCGACGCGTGCGGCGACGTTCGCCGCCTCGACGAGTCGTCAGGCGAAGGCCTGCTTGAGCCGCGCCACCGCTTCCTCGACGTTGGCGCGCGAGTTGAACGCCGACAGGCGGAAGTAGCCCTCCCCGCCGGGGCCGAAGCCCGAGCCCGGCGTGCCGACCAGGTGGGTCTCGCCGAGCAGCCGGTCAAAGAAGTCCCACGACTTCACGCCGGGCGGCGTCGCCAGCCAGATGTACGGCGCGTGCTCGCCGCCAAAGACCGTGAAGCCGGCCGCGGTCAGCCCGGCCCGCAGGAGCGCCGCGTTCTCCATGTAGAACGCGACCTGGCCCAGGGTCTGCGCCCGACCCTCGGCGCTGTACGACGCCGCGGCGCCGCGCTGCACCACGTACGACGCGCCGTTGAACTTCGTCGAGTGACGTCGGCTCCACATCGCGTTGAGCGACACCAGCTCGCCGCCGGCGCCGACGCCGCGGAGCTCCTTGGGCACGACCATGAACGCGCATCGCACGCCGGTGAACCCGGCCCGCTTGGAAAAGCTGCGCAATTCGATCGCGCAGGAGCGGGCGCCGTCGATCTCGAAGATCGAGTGGGGCAGCGCCGGGTCCTGGATGTACGCCTCGTAGGCCGCGTCGAAGACGATCAGCGCGTCGTGCCGCTTGGCCCACGCTATCCACGCCGTCAGATCGGCGCGCGTCATGACCGCGCCGGTGGGGTTGTTGGGCGAGCACAGGTACACCACGTCGATGCCGCCAGCCTCGGGAGGCGCCGGCACGAAGCCCGTCGCCGCGGTCGACGGCAGGTAGACCAGGCCCGGATAGCGACCGTCGGGGCCGGGGGCGCCGGTGCGGCCTGCCATCACGTTCGAGTCGACGTACACCGGGTACACCGGATCGGCGATCGCGATCACCGCGTCGGCGGCGAACAGCTCCTGCAGATTGCCGCTGTCGCACTTCGAGCCATCGGAGACGAAGATCTCGTCAGCGCCGATCTCGACGCCGCGGCTGCGGTAGTCGTGCTCGCGGATCGCGTCGAGGAGGAAGTCGTAGCCCTGCTCGGGGCCGTAGCCGCGGAAGGTCGAGCGGACGCCCATCTCGTCGACGGCGGCGTGCATCGCGGCGACGATCGCGGGCGCCAGCGGCTCGGTCACGTCGCCGATACCGAGGCGGATCACCTGGGCGTCGGGATGCGCCGCCACGAACGCGCGCACGCGCCGACCGATCTCGGGGAAGAGGTAGCCGGCCGTTAGCTTCTGGAAGTTCGGGTTGGCTCGCATCGGCGCGCACGATACCGAAAACCAGCGCGGCCGGAGCGCTGAGCCCCGGCCGCTGCCATCACGAAGCTACGTTCACCGATGTGCGAACGCCAGCTCCTCGATCAGTACCAGTTGAAGCCGATACCGAGTGATCCCGACGACACGTCCTGGCCGCCCTTGTACGAGCCCACGATCATGCGGGCCTGGGCGTCGATCGAGAACGTGCGCGCGCTGAGGAGCTCGTACCCGACCGCGCCCATGATGGCGCCGCCCTGCGCGATCTCCTTGCTGGCGTCCTGGTTGGGATCGTAGTCATCCGAGTAGCTGTAGCCCAGGCTCGCGCCGCCGATGCCGCCCTTGATCCAGAGCTGCGTCGAGAGCCAGTACTGCGCCGCGATCATGCCGGTCGCCTGGACCAGGCTGGTCGCGCCGTAGGTGTTCTCCTCGATGGTCTGGGCGTTGCCTTGGGCCTCGAACATCAGCGCGAAGCGCGGGCTCAGCATGCCGCCGATGTGGAAGTCGAACTCCCCGGAGATAGGATCGTAGTCGCAGTTGCCACACTGCACGTCGTCGTCGCCAGACTTCATGCCGCCAAGGCCGAGCGAGAAGCCGATCATCAGGCGGCCCTGGCGATCATGGAAGCCGCCCGGCATCGGGTTGGGCTGCCCGGTGGTCGGCGTATAGGCGCGCTGCTGAGGCGCGCTGGGCTGAGCGATTGCCAGCGCAGGGGCGAGGAGCGCGGGGGCGGCGAGCGTGGCGGCGAGGATGAGATGGCTTGGCTTCATGAGACCCCTGGAAAGGACCGTGGGCTGAAATCGTACGGTCGTGTGGGGGCACTCTGCAAGCAGAAGCCCACCTCGAAGTTCCGTCCGACGACGAATGCAACCTATCGAAAGTACAAGGATGCCTGGCGGTCGGGCCATTCGGGTGTGAACGGCTGTTGCGGGTGTGGGCGGCGCCAACGCAACACGCCGTGCGCCCCCGCCCGCCTCGTGGCTAGCGACAGCAGCGGAATCCGACGTTGGGAAAGAAGAACGCGTCGTTCGCCGACGTGAAGCTGAGGCTGCATGTGATGCCGGTGCCCTCGTTGTTGGAGGCGCCGCCGCGCAGCGGGTTGACGCCGGGGAGGCGAGCGATGGTCCACTCCTTCGCGTTACCGGACAGGTCCTGGATCCGGTCGCTCGCCGACCAGCTCGCGTAGCAGCTGGCGCGGCTGCCGCCGGGGAGCAGATCGTCCTGGTCGCCAGGCAGCGCGGGGTTGGTGTCGAAGTCGTCCTCGTTGCAGACGCCGACCTGGTAGATCGTCGGGTTGGTCGCGTACGACCAAGTGCCGCCATTGGACAGGGCCTCGGTGGGCGCGGTCGTCGAGTTGGATCGCGTCACCACGATCGCGTCGACCTTCACCCCGTCCTCCTGCATCCAGATGCTGACCAGCTTGTTGCCGGTGGTGACGCCGGTGAACGCGGCGCTGCGCACCCAGACCCAGCCGGTGTTGCTGGGCGCGTCGAGCGTCTGCGTCGCGACGCCGGGCGCCGCGGCGTTGATGCCGACGTGGACCGCGTCGTCGTTGTTGTTGCCGCCGTAGATGCGGGCCCAGACGTAGTGAGTGCCGGCAGTCGTGACGTTGAGCTGGAAGTCGAGGCGCGGGGCCTGGGTCGCGGCGTTGCCGAGCGTGACCGACGCGCCGCTGTTGGGCGACGAGCGCAGGGCCGAGATGCCGGAGTACCCGGTCGGCGCGGTGTCGGGGACCCAGGCGCGCTCGGTGCCGCCCGAGGTCGCGGTGGTCGCGGCGAAGTAGTCCTCGGCTTCGAAGAAGACGTAGCCGTTGTTGGCGGCCGGCTCGGTGACTGGATACGTGGTCTTGCTGACCACCGAGCACGCGCGCTGCCAGTCCTGCTCGGTACACAGGTCGGCGCCGATGGCCTGGCACGCGGCGCGGGCCTGCGGATAGGTGACGCTGGTCCACGGCTGGACGCCGCCGCGCGAGCACACCCGCGTGGTCACCGACCCGCCGACCGTCGCGGTGGCGTCGGGATGCGAGGCCTCCCACTTCATCACCTGGCGGCCGCCACCGATGCCGACCCAGTCCTGCACCGGGTTGTCGTCGACGGTACCGTCGCAGTCGTTGTCGACGTTGTCGCACAGCTCGGTCGAGCCGGTGGTCTGGCCCGGCGTGGTGATGGTGCAGACCACCGGACCGGTCGGGTTGGCGGTGTCGCAGACGTAGGTGCCGCGGCCCTGGCACGCGCCGACGCCGCTGTCGGTACAGGGCAGGTTCTTGAGCGGGTGGCCCTCGTCGACGCGACCATCGCAGTCGTTGTCGAGGTTGTCGCAGCGATCCTCGGGGACGATGTCGCCGTTGGCGTCGGTCGACACCGTCGGGCCGTAGCCGCAGTCGAAGCCGCCGGTCTGGCAGGTCGCGACCGTGCCAGCGCACGCGCCGTCTTGGTCGCACAGGTTGGTCGGGACGATCAGGTCCTCGTCGATACGGCGATCGCAGTCCTCGTCGAGCTGGTTGCAGGCCTCCTGCGAGCCCTGGAACATGCACGCGTACTCGCAGCCGTCGGCCGCGGTGGCGTTGACGTTCCAGTGGTTGGGCTCGCAGCCAGCGACGGTGCAGTTGCCCGCGCCGCAGCCCTCGACGGCGAACGGCAGGTCGCACACCCGGTTGCAGGTGCCGCAGTTGCGCGGGTCGGTCTGCAGGTTGAAGCCGTTGGTGTTGTTGCCGTCGCAGTCCTGGTCGAGGCCGTCGCACAGCTCGAGCGTGGGGCCGACCGCGCCGACGCAGGTGGGCGTGCCGCCGACGCAGGTGAGGTCGCCGAGCTCGCACTCGCCGACGCCGGTGGCGCCGCACGAGCCGAGCGAGCCCAGGCCCTCGTCGAAGTTGCCGTCGCAGTCGTTGTCGTGACCGTCGCACGACTCGGGCGTCGCGCCCGGCGTGCCGACGTCACCGGCGCAGTCGATCGCGCCGTTGGTGCAGACCGTGACGCCGGCGACGCAGTCGCCCAGGTCGCTGCCGCACGGCACGCCGCCGCCGGGGTTGCCCTCGTCGGTCATGCCGTTGCAGTTGTCGTCGAGGTTGTTGCTGGTCTCGGGCGCGCCGGCGACGCCGGTGCAGCGCAGCGGGCCGGTGCCGGTACACTCGTAGACCCCGGCGGTGCACTCGCCGACGTCGGTGCCGCAGGTCTGGCCGACCTGGGCGATCTCCTCGTCGACGCGGGTGTCGCAATCGTCGTCGAGGCCGTTGCAGGTCTCATCGCCGGTGGGCACGCAGGCGTCGGGCGACGGGCCGTCGTCCCCACCATCATCGCCGCCGTCGCCGACCTGGCCGTCGCCGTCGCCGCCGTCGCTGTCGCAGTTGACGCAGTACTCGTTGACGTGGCAGCTCGCGACCGCGGCCGCGCACAGCGTGACGATCCAGCGGCGCAGGTTCACGAGCGACCTCCGGCGCGCACGCCCTGGCGGCGTCGGCGCCGCAGGGTCACCGCGAAGGCCGCCGCGATCAGCGCCGCGCCGAGCTGGCCGCCGGGGGCCGACTGGCAGCCGCCGCCCCCACCGGTGGTGACCAGATCGTCCTGGCGTGCGCCAGCATCGACGGGCGGGGGCGGGGTCGCGCAGGTGCCGCGCGAGCAGACCTCGCCCGGGTTGGGACAGGTCACGCCGAGGCACGGGTCCTGGGCGCACTGACCGTTCTGGGGATCGCAGGCCTCGCCGATCGGGCAATCGCGCCCGATGCAGGGGTCGTTCACGCACTGCATCGACGTCTCGTTACAGACGAAGTTGGGCAGGCACGGCGCGCCGCACGGGTCGGTCTCGCACACGCCGAGGTCGCAGCGCTGACCGGTCGCGCAGGTCACGCCGGTGCAGGTGCCGCGGCAGGTGCCGGCCTGGCAGTACTGGCCCGACTCGCAGGTCACGTCGGCGCACGGGTTGGCGATGCACACGCCGTTGACGCACTCTTCGCTGGCCGAGCAGCGGTCCGGGAAGGTCGCGCAGGTGTCGGGGCGGCACTCGCCGAGGGCGCCGACGCACACGCTGCCCGGGCTACAGGTGACGTTGTCACAGGCGCGGACGCACGCGCCGTCGGCGCTGTCGCACACGGTCTTGTCGCCGTTGGGGAGCGGCGCGCAGGTCACGTCGAAGCACAGGTCGACCAGGCAGAAGTTGTCGATGCACTCGCGGCCGAGCGGACACGGGAACTCGCCCGACGCGCAGGGCTGCGCGCACTGGCAGTGGGTGCAGCTCGCGCCGGCCGCACACAGCGAGCCCTCGTCGACGTCGCCGTCACAATCGTTGTCGTCGCAGTCGCAGACCTCGGGCATCGAGGGCTCGCCGCCTTGACACACGAAGGTGCCGCCGACGCAGCGCAGGACGCCGGGCATGCATAGCGGCTCGCCGCCGGGGCCCATCGTGCACGGGCCCATGTCGGCCACGCCCTCGTCGACGTTGCCGTCGCAGTCGTCGTCGAAGTCGTTGCAGGTCTCCAAGCTGCCGGTGGTCGAGCCCTCGCACGAGATGACGCCGGCGGTGCACACCGTCACGCCCACGCCGCACGAGCTCGAGCAGTCGGCGCCGGCGGTGCCCTCGTCGGTGCGGGTATCGCAGTCGTTGTCGATGGTGTCGCACGACTCGCTGCGCGGGCCGACCTCGCCAAAGCAGGTGCCCCACATGCCGCTGCCGCCGGGCGGGCAGCTCTGGGTGCCAGGGTGGCAGGGGCCGACGTTGGGATTGCCGCCCATGATCGTCGAGCAGTCGCGCGACAGGCCGTCGACGATGCCGTCGCAGTCGTTGTCGAGGCCGTCGCACAGCTCGGTCGGCATCGGGCCGACCGCGGTGCAGCCGGTCCAGGCGCCGGCCGCGCAGCTCTCGGTGCCGCGGATACACTCGCCGACGTCGGTGCCGCAGTCGCGCACCAGGTTCTCGTCGACGCGCGAGTCGCAGTCGTCGTCGCGGTTGTTGCACAGCTCGACGCCGCTGCAGGTGCAGGTCAGGCCCTCGTCGATGCGGTTGTCGCAGTCGTCGTCGAGGTTGTTGCAGGTCTCGGCGATCGCGGTCGCGCCGGGCGTGGTGATCATGCAGGTGGTGCCGCTGCCGGCGCCGTTGCACACGTAGGTGCCGGTGCCCCGGCAACGACCGAACTGGCCGTTGTCGCAGCCGGTGTTCTTGTTGGGGAAGTCCTCGTCGACGGCGACGTCGCAGTCGTCGTCGGCGTTGTTGCACAGCTCGAACTTGACCGCGTCGGCGAGGATGCCGGAGATGGCGATCTGGAGCTGCTCCTCGTTGGCCGCGTACAGCCCCTCGTTCACGCCCGCGACGTCGGGGGCGCCGCCGGCGTGGGCGACGTTCTCGATGGCGGCGTTGCCGGGCGTGACGCCGAAGCCGATCGGCTTGGTCTCGATGCGGTAGGTGCGGCCGTCGACGACGGTCGTGAGCAGCGCGGCCGCGGCGTTGTTGACGTCGGTGCCGGTGACGCAGGCCTCTTCACCGTCGGTGAGCGAGATGACGATGTACGGGCGGCACTGCCGGCCGTTGGGCAGGAAGACGGTCCGTTTGGGGTCGGTGCGGATCGGATCGAAGCCGGCCGCCGTCGACGGCCACAAGGTCGTCGTGCCGTTCGAGCCCTGCAGGCCCTGGAAGTAACGCTTGGCGCCCAGGAGCGAGCCGGCGATCGGGGTGCCGCCGGCCGAGAACAGCTCGGGGTTGAGCGCCAGCGTGTTCGTGCAGGTCCCGGCGCTGAAGTTGGTCCAGGTGACCAGATCGCCGTTGTTGCCGTCGCTGAGCCCGACCAGGCCCTCGAACGCGGTGTCCTGGTTGGCGGCGGCCGGGCAGCCGCCCGACATCGAGCAGCCGTTGGTCGGATCGGGGTCGGTCGTGGTCTGCCGGAAGCGCCCGATGCCGAGCACCATGTCGCCGTAGCTCGACGCGATCCGGTTGATCGCGCACTTGGCGTGGTCGAGGCGGGTGTCGGCCGAGCCCGGGCAGCTCGGGGGTCCGAACGTCGTCGCCGTCGCCATCGACCCCGAGGTGTCGACGATCAGGAAGACGTATGGCTTGAGCGGCTCGCCAGCCCGAGCTGGACCGACGAGCGCACCGAGGACGGTAAGCGTGGCGAGCCCTCGCCACGCGAAAAGACGGCGCATATCCGCCATCGTATCGTGATGCGCAGGTCGATAGGAATCCTCGTCGGAGGCTCGATACCCCGCCCCGCACCCAGATCACTGGGCCTGACGTGTAGGTGTCACCCCGGGCGTGCGAGCAGGGCCTTGCCCACCACCTTGAGCGCGAGCACCGGGCGCACGCCCTCGAAGATCGGCAGCACCAGCGCGTCGACGACGTAACGGCTGATCGGATACTCCTCGGCGTAGCCCCAGCCGCCGTGCAGCACCTGCCCGAGCTGGGTGATCTCGACGGCGGCGTCGCAGGCAAAGAGTTTTGCTTGGGCAGCCAGCGGCGCGGCGGCGCGCTCGTCGGCGTCCATGGCGAGGGCCGCCTCGTAGGTGATCGCGCGGGCCGCGGCCAGCCGGCACGCCATGCGGCCGAGCTGGTGTTGGGTCAGGCCGTAGTCGAGGATGGGGCGTCCGAACTGGCTGCGCGCGGCGACGTACTCGGCGGTGCGCTCGAGGGCGGCCTGGGCCAGGCCGCAAGCGCGCCCGCCGGTCTGCAAGCGGCCGGCAGCAAAACCCGCCATCTGCAGGTAGAAGCCGCGACCGAGGCCGGCGGCCTCGCCGACGAGGTTCTCGGCCGGCACGAAGTACTCGTCGAACGACAGCGTGAACGAGTGCATGCCGCGGTAGCCGGGCGTGCGGTCGGCCTTGCCGGTCAGCGTGCCGCCGCCGGGCTGCGTGGTCGCGAAGTCGTGGCCATCGAACCGGGGCTTCTCGACGATGAACAGCGACAGCCCGCGCGCGCCCTTGGCGAGCTCGGGATCGGTGCGCGCGAGCAGCGCGATCACGTCGGCGCGGCCGGCGAAGGTGCACCAAGCCTTGGCGCCGGTGATGGCGTACCCGGCGACGCCGTCGACGGTGACCGGGGTCGCGCGGCACGCCACCGCGGCGACGTCGCTGCCGACGTTGGGCTCGGTCACCGAGATCGCGACCATGCGCTCGCCGCCGGCCAAAAGCGGGAGCCAGCGCTGCTTCTGGGCCTCGGTGCCGCCGGCCAGCAAGGCCTTGGCGAGGATCTCGGGCCGCGTGATCAGCGACCCGGCGCTGGCCAACGAGGCCCGCGACAGCTCCTCGGTCGTGAGGATCATGGCGAGGTTGCCGAGCTCGTGACCGCCGTAGGCCTCGGGCACCGACAGCCCGAAGTAGCCCAGCTCCGCCATGCCGCGGATGAACCGCTCGGGCACCAGCTCGTCGGTGCGGTGGATGTGCTCGGCGTGGGGCGCGATCTCGCGATCGGCGAACTGCCGCACGCTCGATCGCACCTCGGCCAGCGTGGCCTCGAGCGGCCACGGGTTCTTGCCGCGGGCGGCGGCGACCGCGCGGCCGATCGCCCGCACCACGTCTTCGCGGCCCAGCCGGTGCAGCGCGGTGCGGTCGGCGCCGGCGTAGGGCTCGTCGGGTAGGCCCAGCTCGCTGGCGATCGGATCGAGGCGCTCGCGGGCGCTGCGCGCGAGGTCGGCGATGGCGGCTCGCGCGGGATCGCGAAAGCTCGCGTCGGCGGTCGGGTGGGCGTCGAGGGCGGCGAGCAGGGAGCGCGCGACCCGAGCGTCGGTGGCGGCGGTGGCCACGCGCTCGACGATCACCTGATGATCGTCGATGCGCTCGCCGTGGCCGGTGAGCGCGGCCGCCGCGGTGAGCGCGGCCCCGGTGTAGCGATCGAGCGCTGCGGCTACGGTGCGCGCGTCTTCGTCGGCGGCGTGGGAGGCGGACATCGCGGCGAGCCTACGATCCTTTGCAGGATCGAGTACCCTTGCGCATGAAGCAAGTCGCCCTGATCCTGGTGCTGATCGGGTCCCCCTTGGTGGCCGCGGCGGATGCGCCCCAGCACGTCGTCAACGACGGTGGCGCGACGCTCACGCTCGACTGCGGCGACGGCGGCCGCGTGGTCGTGAACGGCGCCGACAACAAGATCGCGGTCACCGGCGGCTGCGAGAAGGTCACCGTGAACGGCAGCGGCAACACCGTGACCCTCGACGGGGTCGACAAGCTCGTCCTCACCGGCGGCAACAACAAGGTCACGTACGCCAAGAGCTGGCACAAGAAGTCGACGACGATCGCCAAGGTCGGCTCCAACAACGTCGTCGCGAAGCGCTAGCTCGCGCCAGCCCGCGCCAGCCTTGGCCTGGACCTACATGAGCGCACGCGCGCTCGGGGCGTTGCCGGCGTCGGATCGGGCCGCGCTCGTGTACGATGCGAGGCAGAGGCACGATGGTGTACCGATCCAGTCTCGGCTTTGCTCTGGTCGCGCTCACGGCGTGCAGCTTCAACCCGACCGGCGTCCCGGGCGACGCCGCCGACGACGGCACGGCGGCTGACACGTCGATCGATGTCGCCGAGCTCGACGGCACCGATCCGGGCGACGCCGGCGACGCCGCGAACGACGCCATCGACGCGATGCCGAGCGATGCCCCGACCGACGCGCCCACCGATGCTCCGACCGACGCGCCGCCGCCTGACGTGCTGGCGTATCTCGCGCCGGGCCTCGACTCCGCGGTCGGCACCACCGACTGGATGATCAGCGCCCCGACGACGATCGACACCCAGGCGCTGACGATCACGCCGGCCCCACCCGCGGGCGTCACGCTCACGATGGTGAACCAGCTCAGCGGCGGCCAGCTCGCGGTGCTTCGCGTCGACGATCTCGCGGTGGCCAGCGCGGTCACGGTGCGCGGCGCTCGGCCGTTGGCGATCGTCGCCGGCGGCACCGTGCTGGTGAACGCGATGATCGACGTCGGCGCGGATCACGCCACGCCGGGCCCCAACGGCAGCCTCGCGGGCGCGGGCGCGCAGGCCGGCGTGACCGGCGCCAACAACGACAGCTCCGACAGCGGCGGCGGCGGCGGCGGCTACGGCACCGTCGGTCTGCGCGGCGGCAACGTCGACCAGGTCGGCGGCGGCAGCGGCGGCGCTGCGGTCGGGACCGGCATCCCCACCGAGCTGCGCGGCGGCTCGGGTGGGGGCGGCGCGACCAACCACAGCTGCAGTTCGGCGCCCCGCGGCGGTGCCGGCGGCGGCGCGATCTACATCTACGCGGCGGTCTCGATCACCGTCGCCAACACCATCACGGCCGCCGGCGGTGGCGGCACCGTCGCGACCGGCTGCAACGCGTCGCCGGCCGGCTCGGGCGGCGGTGCTGGTGGACAGATCGACCTGCAAGCGCCGTCGATCGTCGGCGTCGGCTGGCTCGCGGCCAACGGCGGCGGCGGGTCGGGCGGCTATGGCTCGAATGGCGGGATGGCGGGTGGCGTGGGCGCCGACGGCGGCGCGATGGGCGCGGTCGCCGCTGGCGGAACCGGGGGCGCGCCCGGCAACAGCGGCGCCAACGGTACCGGCGGTGGCAACGGCGCAGCCGGGACCACACCGGCGACGCATGGGGGCGATACCGGAACCGGCGGGGCCAACGCCGGCGGCGGCGGCGGCGGCGCCGGTCTGATCGTGCTGCGGCATCGCGGCGGGCAGCCCACGGTCATGTCGACCCCGAGCCCGCGGTTCGCGACGTTCTGATGCGCGCCCTTCTCCTCGCGTGCGTGCTGGCGGTCGGGTGCAGCTTCAACCCGAGCGGCCAGCTGGGGCCCGACGGCGGCGACGTCGACGCCTCGACCAGCGATCCCGACGCCGGCGAGGCGGTGGTCGAGGACATCCATCACGTGCCCGCCGCCGAGGAGCGCCTCGGCGTCGTCGACGTGACGATCGCGAACGACCTCGTCCTCGACACCACCGACCTCGCGGTGACCAGCGGCGAGCCCGCTGGCATCACGCTGGTCGCGGTGCCCCAAGACGGTGGCGGGCCCGAGCTCGCGGTGCTGCGCGTCCGCGACCTGGTCATCGTGCCCGGCGTGGTCTTGCGCGCGTCGGGGTCGAGGCCGCTGGTGATCCTCGCTCGCTCGGTCCGCATCGACGGCGTCATCGACGTCAGCGGCCGCGGGGCTCAGCGCGGCGCCGGCGGTAGCCCCGCCAACAACGGCGGCGGTCCCGGCGCGGCCGGCCAGCGCAACGGCGCCTTCTACGACAGCGGCGGCGGTGGCGGTGGCTTCGGCACCTCCGGTGGGCCCGGCGGCAACCAGATCGGGAGCGGCGACGGCAACGGTGGGATCGTCTACGGCGGCGCGCTGCTGTCTACGCTCGACGGCGGCAGCGGCGGCGGCGGCGCGAGCGGCGGCGGCTGCGCCGAGCCCGACGGTGGCGGTGGCGGCGGCGCGCTGCAGATCTACGCGGCGGTCGCGATCGTGCTGCCGGGCAGCGGCGGGATCAACGCCGGTGGTGGCGGCGGCGGCGGCGGGCAGGCCTGCCCCGCGCAGTACACCGCCGGGCGCGGCGGCGGCAGCGGCGGCGCGATTTACCTGCAGTCCCCGGCGATCGATCGCGCTGGCGCGCTCACGGCCAATGGCGGTGGCGGCGGCGGCGGGGCTGGCGGGCTCGCGGCCAACGGCACCAACGGCGGCGACGGCAAGCTGACCGGCGAGCGCGCCGCGGGCGGGTTGCGCGGTGCTGGCCTCTACGGCTCCGACGGTGGGTACGGCGCGACCGCCGAGCCGGCGGGAGCCGGCGGCTCCAACGTTGACGCCTCGGCCAACGGCGGCGGCGGTGGGGGCGGCGTCGGCCGTATCGTCATCCGCACCCGCCAGGCCCGCGGCGAGGGTCTCACCAGCCCGGTCGCGCTGACGATGCCCTACTGAAGGCGCGAGCGCAGCGCGAGGCTTCTGGGTGCGAGCGCCGATCGCGACGCGAGCGGTGGGTCAGCTGTCGAGCTTGCTGGTCCAGTACAGATAGTCGCGCCAGGCCTCGGGCACCGAGCGCAGGCTCACGCGGATCGTCACCGCCGGCACCCAGTCGGGCTGGGTCGGCGTCGCTCGCAAGGTCATGCCGGCCTGACGCGGCGTGCGGCCGCCCTTGCTGCGATTGCACTCATGGCAGCAGGTCACGATGTTGGTCCAGTCGGTGCGGCCGCCCTGCGAGCGCGGCTGCACGTGATCGTAGGTGAGCTCGTCGACGCCGAGGCGCTTGCCGCAGTACTGGCAGGTGTAGCTGTCGCGCGCGTAGATGTTCACGCGCGAGAACTTCACCGGCTTGTGGTGGCGGCGAAACCCGCGCAAGAGCCGCACCACCGCGGGGATCTTGAGGACGAACGACACCGAGCGCACCGCGTCGGTGTACTCCTCGATGACCTCGACCTTGCCGAGGAACAGGAGGGTGATGGCGCGCTGCCAGCCGATGATCTTGATCGGCTCGTAGCTCTGCGACAGCAGCAGCGTGCTGGTCGAGCCAGTCGCGATGGCCTCCATGAGACACGAAGATAGCACCCGGGTTCCGGCGGCAACCTCGCCAGTTGGCGAGAGCGAACTTGAAAACCACTTTCATTCCGGCTAACGTCCCCGTCACATGCTTCGTCTGGTCGACATCGAGCGCAAACGCGTGGTCACCGTGACGGCTGTCGAGGGTGAGCGCAGCTTCCGCCGTCGCCTGATGGAGATGGGCTTGTGTCCCGGCACCGAGGTCGCGATCACCAACGTCGCGCCCCTGGGTGACCCGCTCGAGATCGACGTGCGCGGCGGGCGCTTGTCGATCCGCCGTGACGAAGCTGCCCAGATCCGCGTGCGCCGATGACGATCGCGCCGCGTCGGGTCGCCCTGCTCGGCAACCCGAACACCGGCAAGACCTCCATCTACAACGCGCTGACCGGGTCGCAGGCCAAGGTCGGCAACTACCCGGGCGTCACCGTCGAGCGCCGCGCTGGCCAGCTGCGCGACAGCCCCGACATCGAGGTCGTCGACGTGCCCGGCACCTACAGCCTGGTCGCGCGCTCGGCCGACGAGCAGATCGCCCTCGACGTCGCGCTCGGCACCGGCAGCACCGCGCCCGCGCTGGTGGTGGTGTGCGTCGACGCCACCCAGCTCGCGCGCAGCCTGTACTTGTTGGTGCAGCTGCAGGAGCTGGGCGGGCGCTGCCTGGTCGCGCTGACCATGACCGACGAGGCCGGCGGTGCGGCGCCGCAGGCCGACCAGCTCGCCGCCGCGCTCGGCTGCCCGGTGGTGGCGGTGATCGGCCGCACCGCGGTCGGCCTCGACCGGCTGCGCGCCGCGATCATCCGCAGCGTCAACGGTGCTAGCGGCGTCGTGCCGGCGCCGGTGTGGCGGTGGTCGCCGTCGGCGGCGCTGGCCGCGCAGCTGGCGACCGTGCGCGCCGCGTTCCCCGCGAGCTGGCCAGCCTCGGACGGCCTGGCGCTGTGGGCGCTCCAGTGCGTGGGCGACGACGAGCTGGCCAACGTGCCCCCAGCGGTGCGGGCCGCGGTCAAGGAGGCCGGGCCCGACAGCCGCGTCGACGACGAGGCGATCCTCGGCCGCTACCAGTGGCTCGACGGCATCGTGGCCAAGCTGGTCAAGCAGCGGGTCGATCGCCGACGCACCGAGCGCGTCGACCGCGTGCTCCTGCACCGCGGCTTCGGGCTGATCATCTTTGGCGCGGTGATGTTCGTGCTCTTCATGTCGCTGTTCGCGTGGTCGGATCCCGCGATCACCGTCGTCGAGAACTTGTTCGGCAAGCTCGGCGGCGCGGTCGGCAGCCTGTTGCCCGACGGCATCTTCGAGGACTTCGTCGTCGACGGCATCATCGGTGGCGTCGGCTCGGTGCTGGTGTTCTTGCCGCAGATCTTGCTGCTGTTCTTCTTCCTCGGCGTGCTCGAGGACTTCGGCTACCTGGCCCGCGTGGCGTACCTGATGGACCGCATCATGCGGACGATGAACCTGTCGGGGCGCGCCTTCGTCCCGATGCTGTCGGGGTTCGCGTGCGCGGTCCCGGCGATCATGGCGACGCGCACGATGGAGCGGCAGCGCGACCGCCTCCTCACGATGCTGGTCATTCCGCTCATGACCTGCTCGGCCCGCCTGCCAGTGTACACGCTGGTGATCGCGGCGCTGTTCCCCAGCAACACGCTGGGCGGCCTGTCGACCAAGGGCTTGCTGATGGTGGCGATGTACGTGTTCAGCATGATCACGTCGCTGGCGGCGGCGTGGATCTTGGCCCGGGTCCTCAAGCCGCTGCGCGCCAAGCGCTTGCCGTTCGTGATCGAGCTGCCGCCGTACCGCGCGCCGCGGGTCGCCGACATCCTGCGGATGATGTGGAGCAAGACGTCGATGTTCTTGCGCGAGGCCGGCACCGTGATCTTGGTCTGCACGATCGCGCTGTGGGCGCTCTTGTACTTCCCGCGCGAGCTACCGGCCAACCAGCCCGACTACGCCGCGCAGGTGGAGCGCGCGAGCGACCCGGCGACCCGCGCCGTCGCCGAGCAGGCCCTCGCCACCGCCCAGCTCAACAACAGCTACGGGGCGCGGCTCGGCCACGCCATCGAACCGGCGATCGCGCCGCTCGGCTTTGACTGGAAGATCGGCGTCGGCATCATCGGCGCGTTCGCCGCTCGCGAGGTCTTCGTCGCCACGCTCGGCGTGATCTTCGGCGTCGGCGACGACGAGGGCTCGCTGCGCCAGCACCTCGCCGCCGACAAGAAACCCGACGGCTCGAACGCCTACTCGCCGCTGACCGGCCTGTCGCTCATGATCTTCTTCGCGCTGGCTTGCCAGTGCATGAGCACCCTGGCCGTCCTCAAGCGCGAGACCGGCGGCTACCGCTGGCCGGTCTTCGTCTTCTCCTACATGACCGCCCTGGCCTGGGTCATGAGCTTCCTGGTCTATCAGGTCGGCTCGCTGCTCGGCTTCTGACGACCGGTCAGGGTCGGCCCGGGGTCTGTTCGACCGGCACCCGCGGCAAGGTGAGCGTGAACGTCGTCGTGCCCTCGACCGACGTGACGGTGCACAGGCCGCCGTGGCTGAGCGCGACCTGCTGGACGATGTAGAGGCCCAGGCCGATGCCGCTGCTGCCGGGGCGCTTCACGGTGCGGAAAGGCTGGAACAGCTCGGGCATCACGTCGCCCGGGATGTCGCCCCCGCCGTTGGCGACGCTGGCGAACACGGTGCGCCGGTCGGGCGCCTCCCAGGCCCGCACCACGATGGGGTCGCGGCCGTGCGCGATCGCGTTGCCGAGCAGGTTGCTCAGCGCCTGGCGCAGGCGCTCGCCGTCCCAGCTGCCGCGCAGGTCGCCCTCGAGCTCGAGCTGCACGACCCGATCGGGAAACCCGTGGGCGACCTCGGCGACGGTGTCGCGGCACAGCTTGCCGAGGTCGTTGCGCGTCGGGGTGGCCGGGATGCCGCCGCCGAGGTGACCGCGCGCGAAGTCGAGCACGTCGTTGATCATGCGGGCCATGCGCTGGGCGCTGCGGGCGATGCGCGCGCCGACGGTGGCCTCGGCGCCCGCGCGGCTGATCAGCGAGTCGGCGCCCAGCGCGATCGCGCTGAGCGGTCCGCGCAGATCGTGGCCCAGGATGCTGATGAAGCGGTCGCGCACGGCGTCGCGCTGCTCGCTGTAGCGCTTGACCGCCTCCATCACCGCGAGGTCGAGGCCGAGGTTGACGGCGATCAGCTCGCGCCGCACCTCGGGCGAGCTGTCGAGCGCAAGCAGCGACGTGAGGATGACGTTGCGCAAGAGCGTGTACTCGCGGGTCACCGTCGCCAGCGACACCCCGAGCGCGAAGCGCTGCATCGCGTGACCGTCGGCGAGCAGCCCGAACGGCGCCGCCGGACCGCCCGCGACGTGGGCCTCGACCCAGCCGCCGAGCGCGTCGATGAACTCGGGCAGGTGATCGATGAGCGCGCCCCGCGTCAGGGCGCGGAGCTCGTCGAGCTCGCCGGCGAGCTCCTCGTACCGGCCGATGATCTCGATCGTGTGGGTGCGGAGAAACTGCGCGGCCAGGGGGATCACGCGGTCATCTTACGGCATCGGGATCGAGAGCACGACCGGCAGGTGGTCCGACACCAGGCTCGCGTAGCGCGGGAACTGGCGGTCGAGCGGCGGGATGATCGCGTCGCCACCGCCGTCGAACCCGGCGGTGGTGAGGATGTGATCGATCGCGGCGCGCGACGACGGATAGGTGTAGCCGCCGGCGGCGATCGCCGCGTCGTCACGGAACCGGTAGCGATCGGCGGCCAGCAGCGGCGCCAGCACCTCGCGACCGTCGACGGTGTTGGTGCGCTCGTTGTAGTCGCCCAGGACGACGACCTCGGGCTCGCCGCCGCCGTCGAGCTGCGCGCGCAGGTAGCGGTCGAGGGTGCGCGCGGCCTGGGCCCGGCGCAGCGCGTCTTCGGGCGCGCCCCCGGCCTTGAAGTGCACGCCGATCATGTCGAAGGTGAGCGCGCCCACCGTGACCGGCACCCGGAACAGCGGGCGCGGGAAGCCGTAGCTGTCGTCGCCAAACAGCAGCTCGGGCGTGCCGATGGTCGCGATCGACGTGCGGTAGATGAGGCCGATCTTCTGGTACGAGGTCGGGGTGTACTGGTGCGTCGACAGCACCGCGTCGTGCTCGGGCAGGCGCGCGATCAGCTCGTCGAAGGCGGCGTCGCTGGCGATCTCCTCGACGATGATGAGGTCGAGATCGAGGCTGGTGATCAGATCGGCGACCAGCGCGGGCGTGGCCGGGGTGCCGGGGAAGTTCTCGATGTTCCAGCACGCCAGATCGAGCGTCGCCGCCGAGCCGACCGCGGGCACGATGCCGCTGTGGGGCGGCGGATAGCCGTCGAGGGGCGTGCCGCCGTCGTCGACCGACCCGGCGGCATCGGGATCGGTACCGCGATCGACCAGATCGCACCCGGTCAGCGCGACCAGCGCGACGACCAGAACGGCGGACCAACGCACGCCTGTCCGTAGCACGCCCGCGCCCCTCAACGATGGATGATCGCGCGCGCGACTCGGATGCCGTCGAGCGCCGCCGAGACGATGCCGCCGGCGTAGCCCGCGCCCTCGCCGGCCGGGTACAGGTCCGCGACGGTCGGGCTCTGCAGGGTCGTGGGATCGCGAGGCACCCGCACCGGGCTCGACGTGCGCGACTCCACGCCGACCAACACGGCGTCGTCGCTGGCGTAGCCGCGCAGCTGACGATCGAAGCGAGTCAGCGCCTCGCGCATGCGGGCGGCGAGGTCGAGCCCCGACGCCGCGAGCACCTCGCCGACGTCGGTGGCGTGGAGCCCGGGCTGGTAGCTCGAGGCCGGCACCGTCGACGAGCCGCGCTTGGCGAGAAAATCGGTGACCCGGGTCGCCGGCGCGCGCAGGGCCCCGCCGCCGGCCAGCGCGGCCGCGACCTCGAGCCGACGCTGCAGCTCGATGCCAGCGAGCGGGCCGGTGAGCCCGAGCGCGGCGACGTCGGCCAGCTCGATCGCGACCACCAAGCCGCTGTTGGCGAAGGGCGAGTCCCGACGCGACAGGCTCATGCCATTGACGACCACGCCGTCGGGCTCGGTCGCCGCGGGCACGATCCAGCCGCCCGGGCACATGCAGAACGAGAACACCCCGCGCCGGCCGCCGGCGCCGTCGGTGGTGTGGGCCAGGCGATAGGCCGCGGCGCTCAACCGCGGGTGCCCGGCCGAGCTGCCGTACTGGGCGCGATCGATGAGCGCCTGCGGATGCTCGATGCGCACGCCGACCGCGAACGGCTTGGCCTCGAGCGCGACGTCGATGGCGGCCAGCTGCGGATACACGTCGCGCGCCGAGTGCCCGGTCGCGACCACGACCGCGCGGCCGGTGAGCTGGCGGCCGTCCGCCAGCCGGACCCCCACGGCCCGTCGACGACCGCCGCGATCCTCGACGAGGAAGCCGTCGACGCGCGCGCCCATCTCGAAGCGCACGCCCAGCCCGACCAGGCGCTCGCGCATCGCGGTGAGCACCTTGGGCAGGCGGTTCGAGCCGATGTGCGGGCGAGCGTCGACCAGGATCGCGGGCGGTGCGCCGTGCAGCGCGAGGATCTCGATGACGTCGCGCACGTCGCCGCGCTTGTGGGCGCGCGTGTAGAGCTTGCCGTCGCTGTAGGTGCCGGCGCCGCCCTCGCCGAAGCAATAGTTGCTGTCGCGATCGACGACGCCGTGCTGGGTCAGGCCCTTCAGATCGCGACGGCGGGCCTGCACCAGCTTGCCGCGATCGACGACGATCGCCGCGATGCCGGCGCGGGCCAGCTCGTACGCGCAGTACAGGCCGGCCGGGCCGGCGCCGACCACGATCACCGGCTCGCCCGACACCTCGCGGGGCAGCGGCGCGGCCAGCGTCGCGGTCGTGGTCGGGCGCGCACCGACGGTCAGGTGGAAGCGCACCTGCCGCTGGCGGGCGTCGACGGCGCGCCGGCGGATCTCGAGCGCCGGCAGCTCCTCGGGGCGCACCGTCAGCTTGGCGCCGACCGCGGCGCGAATCGAGTCGTCGTCCTCGAGCCCATCGAGCGGCAGGTCGAGCTCCAGCTCGAAGTCGTCGTCCCAGTCGATCATGGGCAGCGCTCTCCGCCGTCGTACGCGGTGACGTCGCCGAGGCCGAGCCCGTCGTCGAGGGTCCGGTAGCTCGCGCGTAGCCCGACGAACCAGTCGAGGTGGGTGCCGACGATCGCGCCGCCGGTGTCGACCGCGGTCATGCAGCCGTCGTGGATGAAGCCGCCCCACGGCGGATCGCCGGGCATCGCCACCCCGTCGAGCTCGGCGATCCACAGCTTGGTGCCGTACGCGATGACGCGGCGATCGACGGCGAGCGAGCGGTACGGCACCAGCGGGCGGTCCTGCACGCCGACGCCCCAGGGATGCTCGGCGTCGGTCTCGGCGTAACAGGGCGAGTGCGCGCAGCCGCAGCTGCCGGTGACGTTGACCAGGCGGCCATCGACGAGGCGGCCGGTGCCCTCGGTGTCGAGGCTGTCGGCGAAGCCCGGCGTCACGGTCTCGAGCACGGTGCAGTCGGGCTCGAACAGGTCGACCGACGCGGTGCCGGGGAAGTCGGCCTCCGCGGTCACCCAGTAGTAGGTGAGCTCGAAGCTGCCGCGCGCCGCGCCGGGCGCCGGGCGCGGCGCGTCGACGCTGGCATCGACCGCGGCGTCGGGGCGGTCGCTCGCATCGGGCGAGTCGCTGGCCGCGGCGCCGCCGCACGACGCGATCAAGACCAGGGCAGCGGCGCGACGCATCGCGGGCAGCCTATCGAAACCGATCGCGCGCGTCAGCCGAGCGGGATCAGCAATTCGCCGCGCGCGACCAGCACCGCGGCGCCGGTCATGCGCACCCGCGCGCCGGCCAACTCGAGGTCGAGGTCGCCGCCGCGTCGGCTGACCTGTCGGGCGCGCAAGCTCGTGCGCCCGAGGCGCGCCGCCCAGTACGGCACCAGCGTGCAGTGGGCCGAGCCGGTGACCGGATCCTCGTCGATGCCGTGCTGCGGCGTGAAGTAGCGCGACACGAAGTCGATCGCGCCGGTGCCGGGCGCGGTGACGATGAGGCCCTCGGTCGGCAGCGCGCCGACCTGCCGGAAGTCGGGCGCGAGGTCGCGCACCGCGTCGCCGTCGGCGAGCACCGCCATCAGGTTGCGCGACTCCCACAGCTCGCGGATCGGCGCGCCCAGCGCGGCCTGCACCGCGTCCATCAACGCGGGATCGCCGGGCGGCGTCGGCGCGCGGACCGGCAGCTCGAGCGTCGCGCCGTCGTCGGTGCGGACCACGTCGAGGGCGCCGCTGCGGGTGTGGAAGCGGACCTCGCGCCGGGCCGGCTCGAGCTCGCGGAACAGCACGTGGGCCGAGGCCAGCGTGGCGTGACCGCACAGATCGACCTCGACGGTGGGTGTGAACCAGCGCAGGCCGAACCCGTCGGCTTCCCGGACCAAGTACGCGGTCTCCGACAAGGCCAGCTCGGCGGCGATGGCGGCCAGGGTGGCGTCGGGCAGCCAGTGCTCGAGGGGGATGACCGCGGCCGGGTTGCCGGCGAAGGGCCGTGTGGTGAACGCGTCGACGACGAAGTAGCGCATGGAGCCTCTCACGCGCTGCCGCGATGCGCGCGCGCGCCGCGGGTGGCGAGGTCGTGCGAGAGGTGGGCGAGCAGGTCGAGCGCGCCGGTGACCCGCGGCGTGAGGGCCTGGCCGCAGCTCATCCGAAAGCAGCTGGTGAACCGCTGCTGACGCGCCGAGAAAATCGGCCCGGGCGCGATCGCGACGCCGCGGGCCAGCGCGCGCTCCTGCAGCACCATCGCGTCGACCTCGGGCGGCAGCTCGATCCACAGGACGAAGCCACCGCGCGGCGCCGACACCCGGGTGCCGTCGGGGAAGCGGGCCAGCACCTCCTCGCGGTAGCGCGCGACTTGGCCCGCGACCTCACGGCGCAGCCGACGCAGGTGGCGATCGTAGCCGCCCGACGCCAGCATCTCGGCGACCGCCATGCCCGGCAAGGTCGGACACGCCAGCGACTGCGAGAACTTCAACCGCTCGACGTCGTCCTGGTAGCGCCCGGGCGCGATCCAGCCGACCCGATAGCCGGGCGCCAGCGTCTTGGACACCGAGCCGCACAGCAGCACCCGACCGTCGCGATCGAAGGCCTTGAGCGGGCGGGGCCGGGTGCCGTCGAAGCACAGCTCGCCGTAGACATCGTCCTCGATGACCGGCACGTCGTGACGGACCGCGAGCGCGTACAGCTCGGCCTTGGCGTCGTCGGGCATGATCGACCCGAGCGGGTTGGCGGCGGTCGGCATCGCCGCGATCGCGCGGATCGGCGTGGCGCGCAGCGCGTCGTGGAGCGCTGCCAGATCGATGCCGGTGCGCGGATGCGACGGCACCTCGACCGCCTTGAGCCCGAGGCTCTCGATGGCCTGCAAGATGCCGAAGTAGGTCGGGGACTCGACGGCGACCGCGTCACCGGCCCGCGTGGTCGCGCGCAACGCCAGCGTGATGGCCTCGGTCGCGCCGATGGTGCAGACGAAGTCGTCCTCGCCGAGCGCGGCGCCCCAGCTGACGCTGCGCCGGGCCAGCGCGCGCCGCAGCGTGATGAGCCCGGGCGGGGTGTCATCGCGCGAGCCCAGCGTGGAGACCTCGCGGGCCAGGGTCGAGGCGATGCGGTTGAGCGCGGCCACCCGCAGGGTCGCGGGGTCGAGATAGGCCGCGGCCAGCGGCACCAAGCCGGGATCGCGCAGCGCGACGAACAGGCGAGCCAGCCCATCGGTCATCGCGGGCCGGGTCGGGGTCACCGACTTGCGGGGCGGGCGGGGCACCGCGCCGTCGACGGTCGGCCGCCGCACGAAGAAGCCCGACTTGGGCCGGGCCTCGATGAGGCCGGTGCCCTCGAGCACGGTGTAGGCCTGGACCACCGTGGCGATGCTGAGCGCGCGATCCTCGGCCAGGCGGCGCACCGACGGCAGCCGGGCGCCCGGTCGCAGCGAGCCGCGCTCGATGGCGTCGCCCAGCTCGGTCGCGAGGCGCTCGTACAGGAAGTCGATCGGCACGGTGGGCCCCAGTGTATCGATCGCGAGTGGGGCGGACCAGTACAGATGGGCGCCGGGCCGTCGATACACCGCCGTCGGGTCTGTGTCGGTCTTGGCGAGAATCTCGAGAACCTGTACTGGTCGGCGCGCGCGGTTGTGCGCCTGGTCAGCGCGAAACGGCGTGCCACCCTGCGCGCGACCATGCCGCCTGTCGCGTCTGCTACCCTGGCTGCGCCGGTCGTGCCGAGCCCCACCGCGCGGGCCGCCGGCTCGTCGACGCCGCTGGTCCTGGCGCTGGCCGCGGTGTACGTGATCTGGGGCTCGACCTACCTGGCGATGCGCATCGCGGTCGGCTCGCTGCCGCCGATGTTGATGGGCGCGGTGCGCTTCACGCTGGCCGGCGGCCTCCTCCTGCTCATCGCGCGCGCGACCGGCACCCCGTGGCCGACCCGACGCCAGTGGTTGGCCGCGCTGCCGACCGGCGCGCTGCTGTTCGTGGGAGGCAACGGCTTGGTCGCGGTCGCCGAGGTCGAGGTGACGTCGGGCGTGGCGGCGCTGGTGTGCGCGACCATGCCGCTGTGGATGGCGATCTTCTCGACGCTGGTGGGCGAGCGCCCGACCCGGCGCGAGTGGCTCGGCGTCGGGCTCGGCGTGGCCGGCGTGGTGGTGCTGGTGAGCGGCGCCGAGCTGTCGGCGTCGCCGTCGGCCGCCGCGATCCTGTGCGTGTCGCCGGCGGCCTGGGCCCTGGGCTCGCTGCTGTCCAAGAAGTTGCCGTCGGCGCCGGGGTTGGGCGCGGCGGCCAGCCAGCAGCTGGCCGGCGGACTCGCGCTCGCCATCACCGGCGTCGCGCGCGGCGAGCACTGGCCGGTCGCACCGACGACGAGCTCGATCGTGGCGCTGGGGTACCTCATCGTCCTCGGCTCGCTGGTGGGATTCACCGCCTACGCCTGGCTGCTGCGCAACGCCCGGCCCGCGGTCGCGACCAGCTACGCGTTCGTCAACCCGGTGCTGGCGGTGGTGCTGGGCGTGGTGTTGGTCAGCGAGCCGCTCACCGGCGCGACGTTGATTGCGGCACCCTTGGTGGTCGCGGCGGTGGTGTTGGTCATCGGGGGCCGGGCTCGGCCGGTCCGCGCTTGACCGACGCCGGGGTGACCGGCTGGTTGCGCCGGGCCTTCACGCTCGCGCCGCCGCGGCGCCCCAGCTCACCCGAGCTGCCGCCGGTGCCCAGCCGCGGGTAGCGGCGATCACGAGGACGGGCGCGGCATCGTGAGCCAGTAGATCGCGCCGGCGACGCCTGACGAGACGAACCAGGCCCAGGTGTAGAGCGTGTTGAAGATCGCCGGCACCGACGCCGGCGCCAGGTGGGCGGCCGCGACCACGAAGCCGGGCACACACGGCGCGACCCCGCAGGCGAACGCGATCAGGGCCCGGGGGTTGATGCCGCCGGCGTACTCGTACTGCCCGCCGCGTCGGTACAGATCGTCGACGGCCAGCTCGGTCTTCCGGATCAGGAAGTAGTCGACCATCATGATCGCGCCGATCGGCCCGAGCAGCACGCCGTAGCCGACCAGCCAGACGAAGATGTAGCTGCCGAGGTTCTTGAGGATGAGCCACGGGAACATCAAGAGGCCGATCGTCGCGGTGATCATGCCGCCGGTGCGATAGCTGATCTTCGACGGCGCGAGGTTGGCGAAGTCGTTGGCCGGCGACACCACGTTGGCCGCGATGTTGGTCGACAGCGTCGCCAGCGCGAGGCCGAACATCGCGAGCCCGACGACGAGCTTGCTGTCGAACCGGGTCACCAGCGCGGTGGGGTCGCCGATCGGCACGCCGAACACGATGACGCTGGCCGCGGTCGCCGCGACGCCGATGAACGCGAACGCCGTCATCGCGGTCGGCATCGCGATGGCCTGGCCGATCACCTGGTCGCGCTGCGAGCGGGCGAAGCGCGAGAAGTCGGGGATGTTGAGCGCGAGCGTGGCCCAGAACGACACGCCCGACGTGAGCGCGACGGCGAAGGTCTCCGACAGCGGCCGCGTCGCCGGTTGCGACATGACGTGGCCCAGCCCACCGCCGCGGACGATGGCCCAGCCCAAGAGTGCCAGTCCGATCAGCAGCAGAAATGGCGCGGACAGCGCCTCCATCCACTTGATCGACTCCATGCCATTCCAAATGAAATAGACACAGATCAGCCAGAACACGCCGAACCACAGGAGCGGCGCAGTGTCGACGCCGAGCAGCGACGAGGTCACGTCGGGGATGCCCACGCTCGGCATCACCGCCGACGCGGTGGCCCACAGCCCGAGCCCGCCAAACCAGCACTGGATACCGAACCAGCCACAGGCGACGAGCGCGCGCAGCAGCGCCGGCAGGTTGGCGCCCCGCACCCCGAATGACGCCCGCACCAGCACCGGAAAAGGAATGCCATACTTCGTGCCGGGGTGGCCATTGGCCATCAACGGCACGAGCACGATCAGGTTGGCCAGCGCGACCACGCCGATCGCCTGCCACGCGCTCATGCCGGCGGCGACGTGGCTCGACGCCATGGTGTAGGTCGGCACGCAGATCGCCATGCCGACCCACAGCGCGGCGATGTGCCAGAGGTTCCAGGTCCGCCGGGCCTGCGGCACCGGCGCGAGGTCTTCGTTGTAGAGCGACGGATCGGCCATCGCCGACGAGCTTAGGGCCCGCGAATGGACAAGTCGATCGATGATCGGGGTCGAGGCGCCCGGAGGGCAAGGCGACGGTGAGGACCGCAGGGGAGCATCCTCGACGGAGGTGACCCGAGGACCGGAACCGGCAACGCAGCCAGTCGGGATGGATCGGCCGCAAGTCGATCGATGCTCGGGGTCGAGGCGCCCGGAGGGCAAGGCGACGGTGAGGACCGCAGGGGCGCATCCTCGACGGATGTGACCCGAGGACCAGAACCGGCAACGCAGCCAGTCGGGATGGATCGGCCGCGAGAACGGTCGACTTGTTCATTCGCGGGCCCTTACGCCGTGCGGTCGCGCCGTCAGTCCTTGCGCGCCTGCTTCAGGCGGCCGGCGATTGCCTTGCCGATGCGGTCGCCCAAGCGCGGCACCAGGCGCGAGACGCCCCAGCCGGCCCAGGCGTCGCGGCCGACCGGGCGGACCGCGACGTCTTTGCCGACGACGCCGAGGATGGCCTCGGCCACCACCGACGGCTTTTCGCCGCGGCGCTGGAACACGTCGGCGACGCGGGCCCGGGCGGTCTCGGCGGCGCTGCCCGCGAAGCGGGTGCGGTCGATGATCGCCGTCGCGATCATGCCGGGGCAGATCGCGGTCACGTTCACGCCCGAGCCGGCCAGCTCGGCGCGCATCGACAAGGTCAGGCCGTGTACCGCGAACTTGCTGGCCTGATACGCGATCACGCGCGGCGTCGCGTAGTAGCCCAGCACCGACGACAGGTTGACGACGTGACCGCGGCCGCGCGCGACCATCGCCGGGACGAAGTAGTGGCAGCCGTAGACGACGCCCATCAGGTTCACGCGCAGGGTGAAGTCCCAGTCGTCGAGGGTGGTGTCGAGAATCCCGCCCTCCTGACCGACGCCGGCGTTGTTGACCAGCACGTCGACGCCGTGCTGGATCGCGTGGACCGCGCCCGCGAGGTCGGCGACCTGGGCCCGATCGCCGACGTCGACCTGGCGCGACAGCACGACCGCGTCGCCCAGCTCGCGGGTCACCTCGGCGAGGCGGGCGCCGTCGAGGTCCGCGATCACGACGCGGGCGCCGCGCCGGGCCAACGCGGTGGCGGTGGCGCGGCCGATGCCACTGCCCGCGCCGGTGACCACACACAGCGAGTCGCGCAGGTTCATGACTCGACCATAGCAGCCGCCTCGAGACGGGCGGCCTCGGCGCGGGCCAAGAGCTCGGCCGCGAGGTGATAGTTGTCGTCGTGATCGGGGTGGAAATCGCGGCGCAGGTACTTGCGGATGCCGCGCAGAAAGACTCGCTTGACGATGGGCTCGATGGCGAACTTCGCGCGGGTCTGGCGGCGGAGGCGCCCGGCCGCGGGCAGCGAGAGGCCGTCTTGCCGCAACAGTGACACGGTCGCGATCGCCCACATCGACACCAGCATCGTCGTGGCGACGCCCAGCCCGGCGACCCGCAACGCATAGGACGGATTGACCTGCTGGAGCACGTCGTAGGCGACCGACTTGTGCTCGATCTCCTCGGCAGCGTGCCAGTACAGGAGCTGGCGCAGCGCCGGGTGCGCGAGGTGCAGCGGCACGTCGCCCGCGGTGCCGGCGGCCAGGATCGCGGTGTAGTGCTCGGCGGCCGCGGTGGTCGCCAGCCGCAGCGCCGGGGGCGACAGCCGCTCCAGCAGGTTGTAGGAGACCCACTCGTAGAACGCGAGGAAGCGATCGATCGAGTAGCCCTGGGCGCGCAAGGTCGCGAAGAAGTCTTCGTGCGACTTGGCATGGCGGCCTTCTTGCGAGCCGAAGCCGCGCACCGCCGCGCGCAGCGCCGGGTCTTCGAGCTGGTCGAGGTAGTGATAGACCGAGCGCACGAAGAAGCGCTCCCCGGCGGGGAAGAGCAGATTGACGCCGTTCACCAGATGGGTCGGCACCGGGAAGCCACCGAACCAGTGCCTGGGCACCGCGGTGAACTCCTTGGGGCCCTTGCGCGGCGCGATCACGGGGCGCTGGACCGCCGGAGCCGGCGAGGAGGACGGCAACGTCGAGGCGAGGTTCGTCATTGCCCGCTCACTCTGGCTCGCTATTGACCAGGAGTCAATAGCAAAACCGTCGGGTTGCATCCGGCCGCGGTCGCGCGTATCCATCCGCGATGGCCCTGGCGCGCGTCAGCAAGCGTCTCGCGGTGGGCAAGGCCGCCGGCAAGATGGTCGCGCGCGCGACGCCGCCGCCCCGGCGGGTCGGACGGCGCATCCGCCTCGACAACGACGCGCGCCGGGCCCAGCTGCTCGCGCTCGGGCTGCAGGCGTTCTCGGATCGGCCCTACGACGAGGTGTCCATCGACGATATCGCGCGCGGCGCCGGCATCTCCAAGGGCCTGCTCTATCACTACTTTCCGACGAAGCGCGACCTGTACCTGGCCGGGCTGCGGGCGACCGCGGCCGAGCTGATCGAGCGCACCACGCAGGCCGCCAAGCCCGAGCTGCCGCCGGTGGAGCGCATCCGGGCCGGGCTCGATGCCTACTTCGATCACATGTCGTCGCACGCGCGGGCGGTCCTCGCGCTCATGCGCGGCGGCATCGGCTCGGATCCCGAGGTCGCCCTCGTCCTCGAGAACGTGCGCGCCGCGTTCGTGCAGCGGTTGTTCGCGCGCAGCGAGGGCACGCCGCTGGCGGCGGTCACCGAGCACGACGCGCCGCTGGTGGTGATCGCGGTGCGCGGCTGGATCGGCTTCGTCGAGGCCGCCAGCCTCGAGTGGCTGGCCCGGCGGGCTCCCGCCCGCGCCGCGGTGCGCGACCTCCTGGTCGACGCGTTACTCGCGATCATGCGCGTGGCGCTCGGCCCGTCGAAGACCGCGGGCTGGTGAGCGCGCCAATCCGCGCGCTGGCGGCGGCGCTGGGCCTGGCGCCGATCGCGCGGCGGCCCGATCGCGGCGGGCAACCTCGCGGCGAGCGCGCGGCGGGTCGGGTCGGCGCGTACCAGGTCTTCGTCGGGGCCGAGCGGCCGTCGACGACGCAGCTGCCGGTGCGGGTGGTCGCCGCCCAACCGCGCGACCTCGGGCTCGACGTGCTCACGCAGCTGACCGGCGCGCCGTTCCGTCATCGCCTCCTCGTCGAGGTCGACGGCCTGTGGCTGCGCGGCGAGGGATCGCGACCGCGCGCGACGGCGCTCCTGGCCGGCGGGCCCGGCGATCGCATGCGCGGGCTCGCCCACCTGCAGCTCGAGGTCGACGATCGCGGCGTGACCGCGCAGCTGCCCATCGACGACCCGCTGGCCGAGCTGTTGGCCGGGGTCGATCGGGTGATCGCCTTGGCCGCGCTCCTCGACGACGCCGCGGCGCGGGTGCCGGTGGCGGCGGCGCTGGCGTGGGTCGCGCCGCGCTTCGTCGCCGCTGCAGCGGCGCTGGGCCTGCGCTACACGCCGTGCGGGCTCGGGCTGTCGGGCGTGCTCGACGGCTGTCGGGTGACGACCTCGCTCGGCGCGGACGGCGGCACGACGGTGGCGAGCTTCCACGTCGAGCTGGCCCGGCCGCTGGGGCGAGCGCCGGCGGTCCACGAGCTCGCCATCGATCGGCGCCTGGGTCGGGTCAGCGTGTCCGACGATCAGGTCGTCGTCGCCGTCGCGTTGCGTCGCCGCGGGCTACCCGAGCTGACCGACGTGCTGGGGCACGCGCACGCGCTCGCCCATCGGCTGGGCGGGTCGCCGCCGGCGCCGGTGCCGACCAGCCCGTTCCGTTGAGGAGCCGCGCGGGTTCGGGTGAATCATCGCCACGCGCGGCGCGTTATGCTCGACCACTCATGAACGACGCCACGTCCGGCGCCTGGCGCGGCGTCCCTCACGGCGCGTCTGACAAGCTTCGTCCGAGGTCGGCCCGCACTGGCGCGATGCTTCGCACCAGCTTCGCGCTGCTGCCTCCAACCCGGAGCTGACGCTGACGGACGGTGCGCGGCGCGCCTCGTCATGCCCGTCGCGGAAAGGTTGCCGAAATCATACTCGTGCGAGCGTAGGGTGGGTTGCGTCGCGTCGAGGACTCATGTCCACCAGGGTGCTAGTGGGCCGCGGCGGGGTCGATGGGGACCTCGTGGGAGCGCCAGTCGACGACGATGGACGGCTCGCGCAGGAACTCGTCGGGGTTGGCGACCATGAGCGCGATGCGCAAGACCTCGTCCATGTGCTTCACGGGGATGACGGTGAGCTGGGCGAGCACGGCGGCCGGGATGTCCTTGAGGTCGCGCGTGTTGTCGTCGGGGTAGATCACGGTCGTGACGCCGGCGCGGTGGGCGGCGAGGATCTTCTCCTTGAGGCCCCCGATGGGGAGCACGCGCCCGCGCAGCGTCACCTCGCCGGTCATGGCGATGTTCTGGCGCACCGGCACTCGCATGAGCGCCGACGCCATGGCGGTGGCCATGACGATGCCCGCGCTGGGGCCGTCCTTGGGGATCGCGCCCTCGGGGAAGTGGACGTGGATGTCGACCTTGTTCTGGAAATCTTTGGCGAGGCCGAAGCTGTCGGCGCGCGAGCGCAGGTAGCTGATCGCGGCCTGCGCGCTCTCCTGCATGACGTCGCCGAGCTTGCCGGTGAGCGTGACCTTGCCCTTGCCGGGGACGACGGTGACCTCGGCCGGCAGCAGGTCGCCGCCGAACATCGTCACCGCCAGGCCGTTGGCGAGGCCGATCTCGTCGGTGCCCTCGCGCCGCGACTCGCGGTACTTCTCGGCGCCGAGGTACTTCGACAGCGTGTCGGGCGTGACCTCGTAGCTCGCGCCCTCAGGCTTGCCAGCCGACAGCCACTCCTTGGCGATCTTGCGGCTCACCGTGGCGATCTCGCGCTCGAAGGCGCGCACGCCGGCCTCCTTGGTGTAGCGGTGGATGATCTGCACCAGCGCCTCGTCGCTCCACGTCACCGCGACGCCCTTGATGCCGTTGTTCTCGCTCTGCTTGGCGATGAGGTACTGGCGCGCGATCGCGATCTTCTCCCACTCGGTGTAGCCGGGCAGCTCGATGATCTCGAGGCGGTCGTAGAGCGGCAGCGGGATCGAGTGCGCGTTGTTGGCCGTCGTGATGAACATGACGTCCGAGAGGTCGTAGTCGAGATCGAGGTAGTGGTCGTTGAACGTGTTGTTCTGCTCGGGGTCGAGGACCTCGAGGAGCGCGGCCGCCGGGTCGCCCCGGAAGTCCATCGCCATCTTGTCGATCTCGTCGAGGAGGAAGACCGGGTTGTTGGCGCCGACCTTCTTGAGTGACTGGACGATCTTGCCGGGCAGCGCGCCGATGTAGGTGCGGCGGTGGCCGCGGATCTCGGCCTCGTCGCGCACCCCGCCCAACGACTGCCGCACGAACTTGCGGCCGGTGGCGTTCGCGATCGAGCGGGCCAGCGAGGTCTTGCCGACGCCGGGCGGGCCGACCAGGCACAGGATCGGGCCCTTGAGCCGCTCGACCAGCGTCTGCACGGCGAGGTACTCGAGGATGCGCTCCTTGACCTTGGTGAGGCCGTAGTGCTCCTCCTCGAGGATGCGCTCGGCCTCGGCGATGTCGTGGCGATCCTCGGTCTTGTCGTCCCAGGGCAGCGCGACGATCCAGTCGATGTAGTTGCGGACGACCGTGGCCTCCGCCGACATCGGCGACATCATCTTCAGCTTCTTGAGCTCCTTGAGGCAGCGATCCTTGGCCTCCTTGCTCATCTTCTTGGCTTTGATCTTCGCCTCGAGCTCGGTGATCTCGTTCTTGAACTCGTCGCGGTCACCCAGCTCCTTCTGGATGGCCTGCATCTGCTCGTTCAGGTAGTACTCCTTCTGTGACTTCTCCATCTGCTTCTTGACGCGAGTGCGGATCTTCTTCTCCACCTGGAGAATCTCGATCTCGGCCTGCATCAGCTCGTAGAGGCGCTCGAGGCGACGGGTCGGAGAGGCGGTCTCGAGGAGCTCCTGCTTGTCTTTGAGCTTGAGCGTCACGTGCGCGACGATGGTGTCGGCGAGGCGGCCGGGCTCCTCGATGGTCTGCACGCTCATCAGCATCTCGGGCGGGATGCGCTTGTTGAGCTTCACGTAGGTCTCGAACACGCCTTGGACCGAGCGCACCAAGGCCGCCAGCTCGACCGAGCGCTCGTCGGGCTCGACGATGGGCGCCACCTCGACCGAGAAGTGCGGCGTGCTCGACTCGAAGCGGGTGATCGTGGTGCGGGACTTGCCCTCGACGAGCACCTTGACGGTGCCGTCGGGTAGGCGGAGCAGCTGGATGATGTGGCCGAGCGTGCCGACGCCGAAGATGTCCTCCTCGCGCGGCTCGTTGGTCTTGGCCTTGCGCTGGGCGGCGAGGACCAGCTCCTTGTCGCCGGCCATCGCCTCTTCGAGCGCGCTGATCGACTTTTCCCGGCCCACGAACAGCGGCACGACCATGTGGGGAAACACGATGATGTCCCGCAAGGGGAGCAGAGGCATGATCCTGGCCGTCGGCGTCTTCCCACTCATGGCGGCTACTCTATGCCCCGGCCGCAAGAGGGCAAGTTCGCAACTCGGGGAGGTCCCGAGGTGCCGGGCGCCGAACTGCTGGAAATCTCCGCGGTTCGCCGTGGCGAAGCGGCCATGATCGCGCGCGGCAATTTTGCCGCGAGGAGGCTCCAGCTCGCTCGAGGGAAGGGCTGGCGATCATTCGACCACGGGTTGGCGCGCGTGTGCCTGCTTACGTCGGTCCGGCGGGGAATGGGTAGTGCTGTCTATATAAGGTGATGGACAACGCCTCCGCGATCTTCCTGGTGGTCGACGGCGCGCGTTCGCAGGCGCTGACCCGCGCGTGGGAGCGCTTCGACGACCCGTCGATCGCGCAAGTGGAGCTGTACTTTCGACCGTCGACCGACGTGGCGCTGGTCGGGGTGTCGCTGCGGCCGGGCAGCGATCGCGGGCGTTGGATCGGGCGGGTGGTGGCGAGCGGCGTGGCGGTGATCGACCCGATCCGGATGGGCGAGGGCGACCGGCGTGCGTTCTACGCCAGCTATCTGGCGAGCTACGAGGTGGTGGCGGTCGACTGCACCGGCGTGGCCGAGGCGATGACGGCGCTGCGGGCCCGAACCTCGACGCCGAAGGCGGGCGCGCGCGGTACCGGCCCGGCGCTGTCGATCGAGTCCCCGGTCGCGATCGGCACCGCCAGCGAGGCCCGTCGGCCCGCGCCGGTCACCGCGGTCGATCCGCTGCGCGAACCGCCGGCCTTGCCACCGACCCCGCGGGTCGGCGTGCGCCTGACCGAAATGGGCTTGGGCCGGCCACGCCGACCGTCGTTGCCACCGTCGGCGCCGCCCAGCGTGGGGCCGGGGGCGGCTGCGGTCGAGGGGGCCCCGCGCGCCCGCGCTGCGACGGTGAGCCTGCGCGGTGGACGCGACACCGAGCCGATGCCGCCCCGGGCCTCGTCGGACGCGGGCGCGGCCCACGCGGTCGGCGTCCGGTTCCTGCGCGGCGGTCACTGGTCGCCGGCCCGGCTGCGCTCGCTGTCGGCGCGCGGGGCGTACCTGGTGACCGGCGCGCCGCCGCGCATCGGCGACGTCGTCCACGTGGCGCTCGATCTCGACGAGCGCTCGGCGCTGGTGCGCGGCAGCGTCTATCACGTCACGACCGCGCGCGACGCCACCACCACCGGCTCGTCGGGCTTCGCGGTGCGGTTCTCCAGCGACGGGTCGCCGGCGCGCGCCAAGCTGATCGAGCTGCTGCAGGAGGCGCGCCGGCGGGGCGTGGTGATCAAGCCGCCGCCGCCGCGGGCGTCGATGCGCTTCCCGATGCGGTGGCCGGTCGAGCTGGGTGGCGGGCCGGCCCGCCACGTCGACGCCCTCGACGTGTCGAGCGGCGGGCTGTTCGTCGGCGCGCCCCAGCTCGCGATCGGCGCGCGGCTCGCGGTCACGATCCCGGTCGACGTCGGCGACCCGGCGATCGAGCTGCAGGCCCGGGTGGTCCGCGTCATCACCACCGCCGAGGCCGCGGCGCGCGGGCTGTCGCCGGGCGCGGGCTTGGCGGTCCTCGACCTGTCCGAGAGCGACGGCGTGCGCTGGCAGCGCTTCTTGGCGCGCGTCGAGCGCCGCACCACGCGCACGGTGCTGGTCGGCGCGTCGATGCCGCGGCTCGAGGCGATCACGCGGGCGCTCGCCGACGCTGGCTACGCGGTCGCGCCCTGCACCGACCCCGGCACGCTCATCCGCCTCGCCGACGCGGGCACCTTGCCCGACGCCGCGGTCATCGACGCCAGCATGCTCGAGCAGGGCGTCGAGGCCGGCTGGCTCGAGCAGATGTTCACGGCGCGGCAGGTGCCGTGCATCACCGTGCGTGGCGAGGCCCACCGGGCGCGCCTGGTCGTCGACCGGCTGCTGGCGGTCGCGCACTGACCGTGGTGTAGGCTCGGCGTCATGCGTGTACGAATGTCTGCGGCGCTGGTCGTCGCGCTCGCGTTGGTTGCGCCGGTCACGTCGGTGGTGGCCCAGCCAGCCCCGATGTCGGAGGCCGGCAAGAAGAAGATCGCGAAGAGCTACGTCGACGCCGGCTTGGCCGCGCAGGACGCCGGCGACTACCCGACCGCGCTCGAGATGTACGGCAAGGCCTACGCGCTGATCCCGCATCCGATCATGCTGTTCAATCAGGGCCAGGCTCACCGGCTCGCCGGCCATCGCGACCAGGCGATCGCGGTGTACCGGCAGTTCCTGGCGACCTCGCCCAAGGGCTCGGAGGCGGCCACCGCGGCGAAGTGGCTGTCCACGCTCGAGAGCGAAGCCGCGACCGAGACCGCCGCGGCGGATGCAGCGCGGGTCCAAGCGGCGCAGGCCGCGCAGGCCAAGGACGACGCTCGGCGCGCCGAGGCGGCTCGACAGGCGGCGGAGCGCGCGGCCGCGGCGAGCCCGCTGGTCGTCGACGACCCGCGGACTGCGCCGACCGAGCCGACGCGGATCGCCGTGACGCGTGATCGCGGCAAGCCGCTACGCCTGGCTGGGCTGGTGGCCGGCGGCGTCGGCGTGGCGTCGCTGGGCGTCGGCCTGGTGTTCGGGTTGAAGGCAAGGTCGATCTCCGACGACCTGTCGCAGCACAATGCGCCGTACGATCCGTCGATGGTCGACGACGGCGAAGCTGCCAATCGCAACCTGATCATCGCGGTCGCGGCCGGCGGCGTGCTGGTCGCGGGCGGCGCGACCTTGTACTTCCTGGGTCGAGCCCGTGGCCACGAGTCGACGACAGTGAGCCTGGCGCCACGAGGCGGCGGCGCGATGGTGGTCGTCGGTGGCGTCCTGCCATGGCCCGGCCGTTGATTATGGCAGGTATTGCCGCGATGGTCGGTGCCTGCTTCAACCCGAGCTACGACGAGCCGACCTGCGGACCGGGTGGGACCTGCCCGGCGACGCTGGTGTGCCGAAATCAAGTCTGCGTGGGTAGCGAGGTCGACGCCGCCGCCGACGGCGACGCCCAGCAGACGATCATCGACGCGATGGAGCTGCCGAGCGACGCGATGGCCACGGGCACCGTCGAGAACCTCCCCGGGACCTGGTTGCTCGCGATCGATCCCAAGCCGATCGCGCCGGGCGCCTTCGTGCAGCTGAGGGTGGACTGGCAGCTGAGCCCAGCCCACGACATGCTGACGGGCAGTTACCAGCCACTGACCACGTACAATCGCGCGCC
>Ga0105044_10001122_pt1 | contig 35147 bp, 33 predicted proteins | sample MAT01_FD_78092 | JGI IMG/M metagenome (GOLD analysis project Ga0105044, IMG submission 78092) | Freshwater microbial communities from Lake Fryxell liftoff mats and glacier meltwater in Antarctica - MAT-01 | ecosystem: Environmental > Aquatic > Freshwater > Ice > Liftoff microbial mat | place...
AGGACCCACGGTCCCTCGTGGCCGTCTCGTAACCCGGCGGAAGCGCGGACGGTAGAGTTTGGAGTCCGAGTTTGGAGTCCGGCCTTGAGGCCGTCCGGAGAGAGTGCAATCGGATTTCGGACGGCCTGAAGGCCGGACTCCGAACACTGTCACAGCGCGGGGTGGCCGATTTTGCGTCGTGGCGGCGGTCGAGCGGACTGGGCTCAAGGAAGCGCATGTTTTCGATCTGAGCCCGGACAACGGCGGTGACGAGATACCGCTGCGAGGACCCACGGTCCCTCGTGGCCGTCTCGTAACCCGGCGGAAGCGCGGACGGTAGAGTTTGGAGTCCGAGTTTGGAGTCCGGCCTTGAGGCCGTCCGGAGAGAGTGCAATTGGATTTCGGACGGCCTGAAGGCCGGACTCCGAACACTGTCACAGCGCGATCTTGGCAGCGCGTAGACGCGCGATCCCGGCCTCGACGGAGCGAGGCCCTACCGGGAGGGTCACGCGACTTCCGGATTCAGCGGTAAAAAGTTGAACCACAGATACGGATGACGGCGGACGAGCGATTCGAGCAGAGCCAGGACCTCTTGAAAATGAACCTGCGCGGCACTCAGGTTGGCGGCACGTGACGCTTGGGGATCGGGGGTGAAGAGCGCGGACGAAAAAACGCGAATTCGACCCGCTTCGGTACCCGGAATCGCCAGGCAAAAAATGACCGGAAGGTTAAAGATCGCGGCCAGGTGATAGATTGTGAACGGGAACAGGCGTCGTTTGCCGAGGAAGAGGAACGGTGCGGTGCGCGCGCTGTGTTCCACCCGATCGCATTTGAGAGCGACCGACCTGCCCGCCTCGATGGCCCCCTTGAGCGCGAAGAGAAGCTGATGCGGATCGTTCACCCAAAGGAACGATACTTTATCGCCGAAGCGCGCTCCCAGAAGTCGCGTGTCCTCGGAGTTTCCCACCTGCAGGCGGAGGATCGAGACACGTTGGTCACATTCGCTCAACAAATACCCGAGCAGGTCGGAGCTGCCGAAGTGAAAGGTCCCGAAAAGCGAGGGCTGGTTGGACTTCGTAAGCGTCTCGAACGCGTGGGCGTTTTCCGCTTCGAGGGTACAACGCATCTCGGCACCGGCACCGGCGCGGAGATTCAACATGAGAAAATCCATGAAAGCGGAGAAATGCCGGTGGATTTCGAGTAACCGCGGGGGGCGGTTGAGCACAACGGCGAGGTAGTCGCGGGAGGCACGGCGCTGACGTGGCATCTGCGACAACGCGATCCAGGTGCCTACTGCCATCGTCAGGCGAAACGCCCACGCCGGCCACCAGCGGTCGGCCCAGAGAAGAAAACGGAAACCCCAGCTGGGGCCCGGGTTGTGCAGCTTGGTGGACGAGGCGCTCACCGGGCGGACAATCGAGGCTTCAAGCTCCGGTCGGGGGACGCGAACGGATCAGGGCGGCGATCGTGCTCACGCTGGTCAACGCGTGGCGCGATTCTTCGCTATTGCCGATCTTGATCCCAAATTCCTTTTCAAGGGCCAGAACGAGTTCCAACGCGTCGATCGAATCCAACCCGAAACGGGGCGAACCGATCAACGGCTCGTCGTCGGGGATGTCCTCGGGTTCGACGTCGTCCAGCTTGAGCGTGGTGACGATCAACGTTTTCAGGCGAAGGAAAAGGGGATCGGACATGATCGGGAGAGAAGGCAGTCGGGCAAAAAAAACCCGGCTAGGCAAACTTGGTGTGTAAATCCGACGCGGAGTTCGGGATTTTCTGACGCGAACGCGCCGATTTCTTGAAGGGTCGTGGTCTTGAATGATGTCTCGCACCCCGGCGTAAGCTCGGATTAGAGTTTGGAGTCCGGACTTTACTCCGTCCGGAGAGATTACAATCGTTTTTCGGACGGCCTTAAGGCCGGACTCCAAACGCTTTTGCAGCGAAGGAGGAGTCGATCTTTGTACTGTGGTGGCGGTGACGAGGTGCCGCTGCGAGGGCTGGCGCTGGAGCGGTTGCGAGACAGCCTCTTCTTCTTGGCCGGGATTTCTCCGAAAAACTGACGAAATACGGGACGCATAAAGCGGGGCGAGATTGGCAGCGCGCGCACGCGCAATCCCGGCCACGAGGGACCGTGGCCCTCCAATGCCCAAACCCTTGCTAGGCCGGCTTATGGGGTGGCGCGACGCAGAACTTGGCAAACGTTGCTGCCGCCGAAGCCGCTGCTGTTGTTCATCGCGAGGGTGGGAGGGATGTCCAAAGTGGTGCGAGGGAGATCCAGGCCGTCGCAAACGGGATCGACTTCCGCCAAATGTGCGCATCCGGGGATGAATCCGTCCTTTAAGGCCAACGCACAGATCGCCGCCTCCATGGCCCCCGCCAAGGAGAGGCCGTGTCCGGTCAGGGCTTTGGTGCTCGAAACCCGAGGTTTGGCGCCGTTTTGGGTGAAAAGGGCGTGCAGCGCCAGTGCCTCCGAGCGGTCGCCGGCGGGAGTCGAGGTAGCGTGCGCGTTGATGTAATCGATTTCTGCCGGCGCAACTCGGGCATCGGCGAGCGTGCGGCGCATCGCTTCGCGCAAACCGGCGCCTTCGGGATGCGAGGCGGCGACGCTGTGTCCATCGCCAGCCTGGCCCCAGCCGATCAACTCGGCATAAAGAGGCGCACCGCGACGTCGGGCCAGTTCCCCATTTTCGACGATCAAGGCGACCGCTCCGCCGGTGCCGACAAAACCATCGCGTCGTCGATCGAAGGGACGGGACGCGCTTCCGGGATCCGGATTCGTGGAGAGCGCCCTCAGGCTGGCGAAGGAGAGGATGCTTTCGTCGGTCATGTCCTCCGCACCGACCACCAGCATGCGTTGCTGGCGTCCGAGGCGGATCTCGTCCATCGCGTAACCCAGGGCATGACTCGATGACGCGCAGGCGGAGACGAACCCACAGACGGCGCCGGAGATTTTGTAAAACGCCGCCAGGTTAAAATTCAACGTACCCGCGACCGAAGAGATGATCGACATCGGATTGCCCCGTTGGCCGCGGGTGGCGTACATGTCTTGAACGAAGTGGGTGAGCAGATAGGGAGAGCCAGCCGAGGCGCAGTAAAGCCCGGTTTCGCCTCCCGCGAGTGCCGAGGCTTCCAACCCGGCATCGGCCAACGCCTGTTGCAGGGCGCAGATCGCATAGACCCCGTGCGGGGCGAGGCCCCGGACCAGTTCGCGGTCGACCGTAAAACGCTCGGGCCAGCTCCAGTCGCGCCAGCTCGGCGAGGGGAACGAAAACCCTTTCACCGTACCGGCCACCTTGACCGGAATCTTCGGATTTCCCAGAAACTCATGCGGCTCGAAACCGTGGCGCAGGTCCCGCAGGCTGCGCGTGACGGAGGCGCGGTCGTGGCCGATACTGGTGACGAAACCCAAGCCAGTGATGACGGGCGCGAGCGACATGAGGCAGGCGGCGGGCCGAAAATCGACTCAGCTCGCCGGCGTGAAGGCAGCCGCCGCAGGAAAAGAAGGGGGAGGGGAGACTTTTGCCCGGACAAAGCCGCGGAGATCGTCCAACGTGCGGGCCTGAAGAATTTCATCGTTGGCGATGCTGATCCCGAGCAGTTCTTCCGTGAAGAAAACGACTTCGGTGATTGCCAAGGAATCGAAACCCAAGTCGTCCACCAGCCGGGTGGTACCGGGAAGCTCCGCCATGGGCTGGACAGATTTGGTGGGAATGAAATCGTCGAGAATTGCAAAAATCACCGAATCGAGCGCTTTCGGATCGTGCGTTTTCTCGAAGCGGTGAAAGGCGGCCTGCGCCTCGGGCGGGAAATGGCGGATTTTGTCGCGGGGGCCGACAGGTTTGCTCGGGCGCGGATCGCTGGACGGAGAGACTGGAGGCTCCATTTTTGAGGCAGGAATAGGGTGACGTTCGCGTGGAACGGGTGAGTGAAACCAAAAAGGGACTAGCGGGAGAACGGCTGGCCGTTCGCTGCAAAGCTTCCGTCGTAGGGTTTGCCCCCCAATTCTAACAGCGAATTTACGTACTTTGGCTTTGTCTCCGCCATGGCGAAGTGGGCTGTGAGGGGCAGATGTCGCAGCACGACCGTTTCATACACGAAACAGGCCTAGGGTGGCCAGCCGAAACCCCGCCCTCCGTGTCCCAGAGGCCGGCAGGGCCCGGCCAAGGCAGCCCGGCGCGTCGATCCAAGGTGCTTTTCAGCTCTCGCCTCTCCCTTGACGCCACCTTCGCTTCTGCATTCGCTATCGTCCGATGACAACCCGCCTCCTTCTGCTTCTGGCCTGCGTCGTTTGCGCGGGAATGAGCGTGGACGGGCGATCCCAGCCGGCCAAGAAATCCCCTTTCCTGCCGCCGCAGAGCCAAGCGGCCGCACCCATTGCGGAGAATACGCCGATCGAGTTTCGTGGACTGTTGGCGATCAACGGCCAGCAGCGGTTCAATTTTTTCGAACCCACGAAGCGCGTGAGCACTTGGGTGGGATTGAATGAAAACGGTGCGACGGTTGCGGTGAAAAGCTTCGACGCCGTGGCGGAGACGGTTTCCGTGGATTTTGCCGGGCGCAGCATGACCTTGGCGCTCCAGAAGGTGAAAATTTCCTCGGTGCCCGCTCCGGCGATGACAGCGATGGGGCCCGCTTCGACGACGCCGATCGAGCAACCTTCGGTCGTTTTGAATCCGACTCCCGCCGACGAGGCAAGGCGTCTGGATTCGATCGCCGCCGAGGTGCGTCGCCGCCGTTTGCTTCGTCAGCAGGCGACGCCGTCCGCCGTGCCCGCCAATTAAAGGCGAGCGACCGCTGTGCGAACGCGTCCTCGGTGGAGGGCAGTAGAGTTCGTGGTTGTCTCGCAACCCGGCGAAAGGTCGGATCGTAGAGTTTGGAGTCCGGACTTTAGTCCGTCCCATGAGAGTGCGAATGGATTTCGGACGGCCTTAAGGCCGGACTCCGAACACTTTTACAGCGCCGGGTGGTCGATCCGAGCGTTGCGGTGGCGGTCGACTGGAATGTGCCCAAGGAAGTGGATCATTTAGATCTGAACGCAACTTCCCCCGTCCCCAACGTTTTCTTTCTTTCTGAAACGACTCCCGAAATTCTGAGCATTGTTTTCAGTAAATAGATGAAAAAAACCCGGGAAAACGGGCGCCGAGACTCGACGCTACGACCTCGGTGCAGTAGGAGTTTGCTTTCCTCCACCCCTGAAATGGGCTCGCCCTTTTTGCCTTTTCTCCCGCAGCTGTCCGTGTTGTCCGTGCCGCTTCGATTGACGGTCGTCGCTCTGGTTTTGGCTTCGGCTGCCGTGCGAAGCGTGTCGGCCGCCCCCGTGGATTACTCCCGCGAGGTTCGGCCGATTCTCGCCGAAAACTGTTTTCATTGTCACGGGCAGGACGCGAATCGCCGCGAGGCGAAGCTTCGACTGGATACCTTCGAGGGGCAGCGACACGACGACGTGATCGTTCCCGGGCGGCCGACGGAGAGCGAATTGATCTTTCGGATTCTCTCGGAGGAACCCGACGAGAAAATGCCGCCGCTGGCTTCGCATCGGACGTTGACGACCGAGCAAAAGGAAACGCTCCGTCGCTGGGTGGCCGAAGGTGCGCCGTTTTCCGCCCATTGGGCGTTCACCCCGATCGTGAGCCCCCTGCCGGTGGCGGTGAAACACTCCGGATGGGTCGTGAACCCGATCGACCAATTTGTCCTGGCAAAGCTCGAATCGGAAAACCTGTTGCCTTCGCCCGAAGCCACACGTGAAACGCTCATCCGCCGGGTTTCGTTAGACCTTACCGGCCTGCCGCCCACTCCGGCGGAAATCGATGCCTTTCTGGCCGATCGTCGGTCCGGCGCGTACGAGCGGGTGGTGGACCGTTTGTTCGCGTCGCCGCGCTACGGCGAACGCATGGCGCTGCCGTGGCTCGATGCGGCACGTTATGCGGACTCCAACGGTTTCCAGCAGGATGGAGACACCTTTCAATGGATCTGGCGCGATTGGGTCGTAAACGCGCTCAACGCGAACATGCCGTTCGACCAATTCACGATCGAACAACTCGCGGGCGATCTTCTGCCCAACCCAACGGTCGAACAAAAAATCGCCACCGCGTTCAATCGCAATCATCTCCTCAATGGCGAAGGCGGCGCGATCCCGGAGGAACAGCGGTACGTGGCTTTGTTCGACCGGGTGGATACAACGGCGACCAACTGGATGGGTCTCACGGTTGCTTGCGCGCAATGTCACGATCACAAGTTCGATCCCATTACCCAGCACGATTATTATTCGTTGATGGCGGCGTTTACTCAGGTGCCGGAATCCGGCGTCGTCCGGGGCGGCGCGTTCAAGGTGCGGGTTTCGGACCCGGTCCTCGACCTCTCCACCCCGGAGCAGACCGCCCGTCTGGCCGAGCTCAACGCCTACCTTAAATCGGCGGAGGTCGAGGCCCGGATCGCCGAGACGATCGCAGCGTGGGAAGCGGAAGTCGCCAAGGACGAGACGTTCTCGAATGACATCGTCAAGCGGATCGTGCTCCAGCCCGTGAAGGAACGGTCGCCAGGCAACGTCGCCATGGTGCGACGCCACTTTCTGCAGAATCGCCTGGCGGCGATCGACCCGGAGCTCGCGAAGAAGTTCGTCGAACAGGACGCGCTGCAAAACGACGATCGTCCCCGGGTGATGATCATGGCGGACGGCCCGCCGCGGGACACGTTTATCCTGGACCGCGGCAATTACGAGTCGCCCCGCGAGAAGGTCACCTTCGCCGCACCCGCTTTCCTCCCGCCGCTCCCGGCAGACGCTCCCCGGAACCGCTTGGGCCTGGCCCAGTGGCTCGTCGGCCCGGAACAGACGCTCACCGCCCGGGTGATCGTAAATCGCCACTGGCAGACTTTCTTCGGCCTGGGCCTGCTCAAGACGAGCGAAGATTTCGGCGTTCAGGGCGAACCGCCCGTGCAGCGTCCGCTGCTCGACTGGCTCGCCGCCGAGTTCCGGGAAAGCGGATGGAACACCAAGGCGTTGCAGCGGTCGATCGTGACCAGCGCGACGTACAAACAGACCTCGCGCTCGACACCGGCCTTGAACGAACGCGACCCGGAAAATCGCCTGTTCGCTCGCGGCGCACGCTTCCGGCTCCCCGCCATGTCGATCCGGGATCAAGCGCTGGCCGTGAGCGGACTGCTCGTCGAAAAAGTCGGCGGGAAACCGGTGTATCCGTATCAGCCCGACGACATCTGGGGCTCGCTCGCGATTACCAAAGAACGCGATTTCACCTACCCGAAATCGCAGGGCGACGACCTTTACCGCCGCAGTCTCTACACCTTCTGGCGGCGGACCGTGGCACCTTCGAATATCTTCAATGCATCCTCGCGAAATATCTGCACCGTGCGCACCACGCTCACGAGCACACCGCTGCACGCATTGACGACGCTGAACGACCCGACCTTCCTGGAGGCGGCCCGGGTGTTGGCGGTCCGTGCCTGCGTCGAGGGAGGCTCCCGACCTGACGAACGGCTCGCGTTCGCGTTTCGCGCGGTCCTGGCGCGGTATCCCGATCCGACGGAGGCAAAACTCCTGCGGGCGAGTCTGACGAAACAGCAAAGCCGCTACCGGGCCGACACGGCTGCCGCTCGTGCCTTCCTGTCCTCCGGCGAAAGTCCCTTGGATGCGCGCGTCGAACCCGGCGAGCAGGCGGCGTATGCCGCCGTCTGCCTGGCTATTCTCAACCTTGACGAGGCCCTGACGAAACCATGAACCCGCTTTCCGAAAATCATCTCCACCTCACGCGGCGTCAATTTTTCGGCCGCACCGCGACCGGCATCGGCACCGCCGCGTTGGCGTCCCTGCTGGCGCGTCCGGGGTATGCGGCGTTGACCAATAGCGCGGGCGGGATGCCGGGATCTGCGCTGCCTCATTTTCCGCCCAAGGCGAAACGGGTGATTCTACTTTGGCAAGGGGGAGGCCCCTCCCAGGTCGATCTCTTCGACCACAAGCCGGGACTCGCGGCGATGCGGCTGCAGGAACTTCCTAATTCGGTCCGGACTTCGGCGCGTCTCTCGACGATGACGTCGGGGCAAAGCAAATATCCGATCCTTCCCTCGATCAAACCGTTCAAGCAGTACGGGAAAAACGGCCGATGGCTGAGCGAAATGCTTCCGCACACGGGCTCGGTTTCGGACGATCTCTGCTTTATTCATTCGATGAATACGGATGCGGTGAACCACGCCCCGGGGGTCACCTTCTGTCTGACCGGTTCGCAGATTTCCGGACGGCCTTCGATGGGCGCATGGCTGACCTATGGGCTCGGTTCGGAGGCGGAGGATCTGCCCGCGTTTGTTGTCCTGACGTCGGCGGATCAGCAGAAGACCTGCGGGCAGCTGTTCTACGAGCACTACTGGGGCAGCGGATTTATTCCGTCCAAGTTCCAGGGCGTTCGCCTGCGCAGCGAAGGCGAACCCGTGTTGTATCTCAACGACGCTCCCGGTTTGGACCGGGCCCAGAAGCGGGCGCTCCTCGACGACATCGCCGCGCTCAACGCCCACCAGTTCGCGCAGCAGGCCGACCCCGAGATCGAGACCCGGATTTCGCAGTACGAGATGGCGTTCAAGATGCAGACGAGCGTTCCTGGCCTGATCGATCTGAGCAAAGAATCGCCGAGCACGATCGAAAGTTACGGACCCGACGTGCACCGTCCGGGAAGTTACGCGCGCAATTGCCTGCTGGCGCGACGGCTCGCGGAACGCGGCGTGCGTTTCGTCCAGCTCATGCACAGCGGTTGGGACCAGCATTCCAATCTGCCCACCCAGCTCGAAGTGCAGTGCCGCGACACGGACCAGCCGTCGGCTGCGTTGGTGCGCGATTTGAAGGAGCGGGGTTTGTTGGAGGATACGCTGGTGATTTTTGCCGGTGAATTCGGCCGGACGGTTTTCGTGCAGGGCGATATCGAGAAGCCGAACTACGGTCGCGATCACCTCGGCACCGCTTACAGCGTTTGGATGGCTGGCGGCGGCGTGAAACCCGGACATGCCTACGGTCAGACCGACGAGTTCAGCTATCGCGTGGCCAAGGATCCGGTGCATGTTCATGACTGGCAGGCGACGATTCTCCACCTTCTGGGCATCGATCACGAACGTTTGACCTACCGTTTCCAAGGCCGCCACTTCCGCCTCACCGACGTGCACGGCAAAGTTGTCAAAGGCGTCCTCGCCTAGGCGCGCCTCCCCGAGTCGTGGCTTCTTGGGGTGATCTGCGCTTCACCTGTAGCGCTGCATCTATCCGTCAAGGAACCCCTGCGCGACGGATAACGAAAATGCGCACTTGGCAGCGCGAGACCGCGCAATCCCGGCCTCGACGGAGCGAGGCCCTCCAAGACGGCAAACCTCCGTCGGGGCCACGCCCCTGAGGTTGTCTTCCAACCCCGCGAACGCTCCGACGCCAGAGTTTGGAGGCCGGACTTTAGTCCGTCCGGAGAAGGTGCGATCGTTTTTCGGACGGCCTGAAGGCCGGACTCCAAACTTTTTGGAGCGAGGAGAGCGGTAGGCCGGAATCCGCTCACGCAAGCGCATTTTTTGTTCCGATCTGGGTCCAGGCTATGGCGGTGACGAGGTGTCGTTGCGCGGGCTGACCTTGGCGCGGTTGCGAGAGGGTCTCTCCCTCGCTGCCGGAACTTCGCGTCCGCGCGCTGCCAATTCCGCTCGGTGCTTGACGCTCGTCTGCCGCCTGTATTCTGCAATCCGACCGCCCGGCACAGCCCGGCCACGAGAGACCGTGGCCCTCCAATAAAGTCAGCGGATAAAGATACCGGCGATGGAAGCGCCGATGAAGCAGCAGAGGCTTCCGCCGATCAGGGCCTTCACGCCTAGCCTGGCCAGCATCGGTCGTCGGTTGGGGGCGAGGGTCCCGATTCCGCCGATGAGGATGCCGATCGACGCGAGATTCGCGAACCCGCACAGGGCGTAGGTCAGGATAATCTGGGCGCGGACGTCGGGAAGGTGGCCACCCAGAATCAACTTACCGAGCGTTCCATACGCGTAAAATTCGTTGAGAATGGTTTTTTCCCCGATGACCTGACCCGCAGTGGTGAGCGAACCGAAGTCGATGCCCATCAGCCAGGCGAGGGGAGCGAAAATCACGCCCATCACGTACTGCATGGAAAGGTCGGGATAGCGGCCGCCGGTGCTGCCGGCGATCCACGCATTGAGGCCCGTCCAACTCCCGATGCCCGAGGAGAGGATCGCATTGACCATCGCGATGAAGGCGGTGAAGACGAGCAGCATGGCACCGACGTTTACGGCGAGTTTCACGCCGTCGGTCGTGCCGTTGGCGATCGCTTCGAGCGAATTCGCGCCGATCTTATCCTTGGCCACGTCGATGCGTTCATCGACTTCTTCGGTTTGCGGAAGAAGAATTTTCGCAATGTAAAGCGAGGCGGGCGCCGACATGATCGATGCCGTGATGAGATGTTTGGCGAAAAGCAGGCGCTGGGCCGGGTCTTCGCCGCCGAGCATGCCGATATACGCCACGAGCACCGCCCCGGCGATGTTGGCCATGCCTCCCACCATCACGGCTAGCATTTCGGACCGCGTCATCGTCGCGAGGTACGGCTTGATCAACAAGGGTGCCTCGGTCTGTCCCAGAAAAATATTGGCGGAGGCGCTGAGGCTTTCCGCTCCGGAAAGCTTCATGGTCTTCGACATCAACCAGGCAAAGACGTAGACGATCTTCTGGAGAATCCCCAGGTAGAAGAGCAGGGAGGTCAGCGCTGAAAAGAAGACGATCGTCGGAAGGACATTGAACGCGAAAATGTATCCAAAGGACTTGGTATCCGCGATCAGCGAACCAAAGAGAAACTCGGACCCGGCGCGGTTGAAATCGAGGATCGAAACGAAAAGATTGCCCACCCAATCGACCGCTACGCGAACGAAGTCGACCCGGAGGACCAGAACTCCGCACACGATCTGAAGGACGAGGCCGGCGCCCACGAGTCGCCACGGAACCGCGCGGCGGTTCTCGCTGAAAGCGTATGCGATGCCGATGAAGGCCGCGATTCCGAGCAGGCCCCGCCAAACGTGGGAGAAGGTCTCCATGAAGAAGCTGGTTGGCGGAGCTTGCCGGGGCGGTTTTAGGCGGCGAGGTTTAAAGCGCGGCAATGCATCGTCGCGCGTCTCACCAAAGCCCGTGAGCAACGTGTGCTGGTAATGGCTCGGGGTGACGAGGCGAGGTCGTTTGAGGCGGGGCGCTTGGGAGCACCGACGGCGAAGGGAATGCCTTGTTGGCAGCGCGCGGACGCGCAATCCCGGCCACGAGAGACCGTGGCCCTCCAAGAAACTCAGCCCGTTCGAGACTCAGGGACCGCCCGGTGTCTTCACGCGTTTCGCCACCTCTGCACGCGCCTGGGCGAACGCCGGGCCGACCGTTTGCCCGTTGAGCACTTTCAGCTCTCCGCCGACATAGACCCGAGCCAGATCGCGGGTCCCTGCTACGAACACGAGGCTGGCATAGGGATCGAAGATCGGACCGAGGTCCGAGGGATCGAGCACCAGGAAGTCCGCCAGTTTCCCGGGAGCGAGCGACCCAAGCCGGTCCGCTACGCCGAGCACGTCCGCGCTGCCGACGGTATGCATCCGCAGGACGTCGTAGGGACTCAACACGGACGCGTCTTCGTAACGGGCACGCACCTGGTACAGACCCATCCGCATATTTTCGAAGGGATCGGCGCGGTCGGCACTGGCCTGCCCATCGACCCCCATGCCGATCCGCAAGCCCGCTTTGACGTAGGCGGGGATGTCGACGATGCCGGAGGCAAGGCGCCCGTTGGAGAGCGGATTCCAGCTCATGCCTGCGCCGGCGTGCACGGTTTCGCGCAGGATCCAGGGGTCGGTGTGGACGAAGTGTCCAAAAAGCAGTCCGGGCCCGAGCAGTCCGGCGTCCTGCAGCCAGCGAAACTTCGCGCGCTCCTCGTATTTGTCCGGGGGCGATTCGAGGAAATGGGTCTGGTTGCCCAGCGCGAGTGTGCGCATCACCTCCGCTTCGGCCTTCGCCTGGGCGGGCGTGCCGACGAAGGTGCCGGCGCCATTGATCATCACGCTCAGGAAACCGGGGGTCGGCGGCTGGGCTCCCACCCACTCCACGAATCCTTTCGTGAAGGCGTTCGCTTGCTCCGTGGACCACTGCGGGCCGACACGTCCAATATTGATGCCATGGACGAAACGGATGCCGGAATCGCGCTCGGCGCGGAATTGCCGCTCCGCCAGCACCTCGGGGGGTGGGGTTCCTTCCTTGGCCGCATCAAGGGTGCCGTCCGCCGCCACCACTAGGAAGCCATTCATCGGTTTTTCCTGTCCGCTTACCATCGTGAAGAGCCGCGCATTCGTCACGACGAGTTTCATCGTGGCGCCGAATCCCGGAAGAACCGTCGCCAGGCCGCCGAGGATAAAAAGCAGCGCGCGAGGGAGTGAGTGGCTGAAATGGTCCATCGTCTCCCAGAAGCGAGCCTCACGCCACGTGGAGAGGGTTCTCCAGAATTTGAACAAAAGTGCGACGATTTCGCGACCCGACCTGCTTCGCTCGCACGCAACTAGCTCCCCACTTGCCATGTTACTTGTTACTGCAGCATTTCCGCGGACTTTTTTAAGTGCGTTTGCGTTTCTCGTTGCCGGCGCCCTTTTACCGGCAGCTGAAGTGCCGTCGCTTATCGCCAATGCGTTGCTGCTGCCGTGCGATCCGTCGCAGCCGGCTTCGTTTACCGGTTATCTGGCGACCAATGCACAAGGCCGCATCCTTGCGATGGGGCAGGGCGCGCCCCTGGATTCGTTGGTGAAGGAGGCTGGCCGCGTGCTCGACGTGGAGGGCAAGATGGTCGCGCCCGGTTTCATTTCTGCACACAGCCACCTTTATATGAGTCCCTTGCGCGGTCTCGGTCACGACGAGACACTCTATGGGTGGTTTCGTTCGTGGGATCGCTACCTTAAACACGCGACGGCGGACGATCTCTATAGGTTCACCCTCCATGGCTCGCTCGATTTTCTCCGCAATGGCATCGCCACGGCCTACGATTTCACCGACCCGGGGGCGTCCGACTTAGCCTCTCGCTCCTTGTTTCCGATCGCATTTCCTCTTCCTACCCATGCCGCCCATCATCGATAGCCACATCCACATGTATCCGGCGGAGGTCTATGCCGATCCGATCGCCTGGGGGACGGCCCACCGCGAGCCCTGGTGGACGTATTGCGTCGCTCCGCCGCACCAGCCCACGTTGCAGGGGTGGGCGACGGTGGACGAGTTGCTGCGGGACATGGACAAGGCCGGGGTCGACCGCAGCGTCATGCTCGGCTGGTACTGGGAGCGTCAGGAGACCTCCGAGCTGCAAAACAGTTGGTTCAGCGAGTGGGTAAAGGCGCACCCGGACCGGATCAGCGGATTCGCCGCCGTCACCGCGAGCGCTGGAACACGCGCGGTCGAGGCTACCCGCCGCGCCCTCGATGCCGGGCTCTGTGGCCTCGGCGAACTGCTCCCGCAGGCACAGAATTTTTCTTTCAAGGACGACAACTGGGCCGCGCTCATGGCCTTGGCGCTTGAATACAACGTCCCCACCAATCTCCACGTCACCGACCCGCTCTCCTTCAATCCAGAGAGCTGCACCAAGGCCACGCCGCTCGAAAGTTATATCGAACTGCTGCGCGATTTTCCGGAGAACACCTTCATTCTCGCTCATTGGGGCGGGGGGATTCCGTTTTATGAACTGGGACCCCGGTTGCGCCCGCTGTTCAAGAATGTCTACTACGACAGCGCGGCGTCGCCGCTTCTCTACGACAACAAGGCGTATCGGCTGATCTGTGACATCGTCGGACCCGAACGCATGCTGTTCGGCACCGACTACCCGCTCTTCACCCACCCGACGATCGAGAAGAAGCCGGGCTTCGAGCGCGATCTCGCGGATGCCCGTGCCGGCGGACTCACTCCTGCCGAGCTCGAACTGGTTTTGGGCGAAAGCGCCCGTCGCCTCCTCCGCCTGTGAGCTGTCGGTCTTTCTCCGATGCCTGACCGGCCGCTGACCGCAGCGATCCCGAGTGGGCCCGAGCGAACGGTGATCTTCTTCGGCTCCGCTTCGATCGCGGGTGCGCCAGTTGCCTACGCGATCGTGCTGTCCGCCGTGGTCACGGCGCTCTCGTTCATCCCGTTCTCCGTGGTCCTCTCCGCGGGCAGTTCCTTTCCCATGGCCCAGGGCATCTACCCGCTGATGGGTTGGCTGCTGGGACCGTGGGCCGGCGCGGTCGCGAGCGGTGTTGGCGCGATCGTCGGCGTTTTTCTCGCTCCGCATACGGCGGGTATCCCCTGGCTCACCGTTGCCGGAGCGACGATGGGCGCCCTTTGCGCCGGTGCGATGGTCCCGGGACGTCGCTTTTGGAAACTCGGTGTTGGCCTCAGTGTCGTCGCGGTGCTGGCACCGCTTTTTTATGGGGATCGCGCCATCGACCGGAACGGCGTTTCGCTCCGGCTGTTTCTTTTGGCGTATCCTACACATTTTTTCGCGATCGCGCTGTTTCTTCTGCCCACCCGACGCTGGATCGGCCGGCTTGTCGGGAGTCCCGATCTCAAGCGCGTGGCCATCGGACTTTTCCTGGGAACGTGGTCTGCGGCCGGAGTCATGATGATGACCGAGTCGGCGATATCGTATTTTCTCCTCAACTGGCCGGGTGAGTTGTTTATCATGTTCGCCGCCGCCGTTCCCGTCGAACACACCATGCGCAGCGGGATTGGCGCCGTTGTCGGGACAGGTGTCATCGCCGGTCTTCGGGCGATGTCCCTCGTGAAACCGCGGGATGCGGTTTACTAACGCCACGGGCGTTCCTCGATGTCCGCTCCTCTCGTTGTTCTTGAGAAAGTCTCGTACTTCTATCCCGGAGCCGCGGTCCCTGCGCTGTTCGATGTCGATCTGGCGATTCCACGGGGAGAGATCCTTGGCCTGATCGGTGCCACCGGCGCAGGCAAGACCACCCTCTGCCTCGCGCTCAACGGGATTGTGCCGCAGTTTCACGGCGGGCGCTTCTTTGGGGCCGTTTGTATCGAAGGACTGGATTCCCTCGAACATCCCATTCACGCGCTCGCCGCCCGGGTGGGCATCGTCTTCCAGGATCCGGACACGCAGCTGGTCACCGCCAGCGTCGAGAACGAGATCGCCTTCGCCTTGGAAAACCTGCGGGTGCCGGCGGCCGAAATTCGGGTGCGGGTCGCCGAAGCGCTTGCGGCCGTCCATCTCGAGGCATTCTCCAAAAAACATCCGCACGACCTCTCCGGGGGGAAGCAACAGCGCCTCGCCTTTGCCGCCGCGCTCGCGATGCGTCCCGCGTTGATCGTGTTGGACGAACCGACATCGCAGCTCGATCCGAAGAGCGCCGCCGAGGTTTTCGCCCTCGTTCGCGAAATCAACCGGACGCACGGCACCACCTTCGTGGTGACCGGACACGCGGCTGCCGAACTGGCTGACGTGGTTAACCGCATCGTGGTTCTTTCCCGCGGGCGCATCGTCGCGGAGGGCCCGCCCGCCTCGGTTTACACCGACGCCGGGCTGCTCGCCCGCGAGCATCTTCGTCCCCCCGAGGTCACGTCTACCTTTGCGCTTCTTGCCGCGCGGGGACTCTGCCCAGACACGCTTGCCCCGGTTCGTCTCGAGGACGCCATCGCGGCGTTTCCCTCGTTGCCGCCTGCGCGGGCGTTCTATCCGCCACCGGTGCCGTTCGCGGTCAACGGGGTGCCCATCCTTGCGTTGCATGACGTCACGCATACTTACAGTGACGGCACCGCCGCACTGCGGGGTGTGAGTATCGATCTTCATCGCGGCGATTACGTCCTGATTGTCGGACAGAATGGCGCGGGAAAGAGCACGCTGTTGAAGCACTTCCTCAATCTGGTCATACCGACGACGGGGAAGGTGCTCATCGACGGCGCTCCGCTCGCCACGCAATCCGTCTCCGAGCTCGCGCGTCGCATTGGCTACGTCCCGCAGAATCCCGACAGGCAGATTTTCAACGCGACCGTCGAGGCTGAGGTCGGTTTCTCGCTCACGCCGCTTCACCTTCCCGTGTCGGAACGACGACGCCGGATCGACGCAGCCCTCAAGGCGCTTAACCTTTCCGATTTTCGGCACGCGCATCCGTTCGCGCTGTCCAAGGGCGATCGTGCGCGCGTGGTCATCGCCGCCGTGCTGGTGATGGAACCGGAGGTCCTCATTTTCGACGAACCCACCACGGGGCAAGACGATGCCGGCGCCCGGGCGATTCTCGATCTCACCCAACGCCTCCACGCGCAAGGTCGTACGATCGTTGTCGTGACCCATCACCTGCATCTCATGCCCGGCTATGCTCGCCGGGCGGTGGTCATGGGAGCGGGCCGGGTGCTGCTCGATGCACCGATCCGGGACGTTTACCACACTCTTCCTGTCCTCGAGCAAACGTTTCCGCGGCCGACGCAACTGGTATCGCTCGCCCGCGCGGCGCATCCCGGCAACTTTTCGCTCACGCCGGGTGAATTCGCGGCGAGTTTCGAACCCTTGTCCGGGAGCACGCTCGCATGAGCCAGCCGCGCTTTCAAACCGTCGGTCGCCACACTTTCTTTTCGAGGCTCGATTTTCGTTCGAAACTGGCGGTCTTCATTTCGGTCACGGTCATCGCCGCGCTTTGGAATAACCCGCTTTACGTCGGCCTGCTCATGCTCTCGGTGCTGGCTGCGTGTATTCAAACCGGCATCTCCGGCTCGTACTTGCGATTGATGTTCCGCGTGATGGCGCCGTTTTTTATCCTGATGCTGCTCACACACGGCTTCTTCAATAAACAACATGTGCTTCGTCTCAGCGGTGCCAGCCACCTCACGCCATGGTTCACGCTGCCAACGTCGTGGTGGCTGGTCGGCGGCGGCATGCTCTCGCAGGAAGGATTGCTCTACGGGATAACCGTGCTCTCCAAGAGCATGACCTTTCTTCTTCTGGTGCCACTCTGCGTTTTCACCACCGACCCAAACAATCTCGTGCTGGGACTCGTGCGTCTGCGGTTGCCCTATAAACTGGTCTTTGTGTTTTCGTCGTCGCTCCGTTTCTTCCCGCTGATCTTCGACGAGATCCAAGCCGTGCAGGAGACCCAGCGCCTGCGTGGTCACGCGCTCGAAACGATGGGTGCACTCGAGCGCGTACGCACGTATGCGAAGATTGCGGTGCCGGTGATCCTCGGATCGATGTTCAAGGCTCAGCAGATCGAAGTCGTCCTGCAGTCGAAAGGCTTCTCCGGAAAGGCCGACCGTACCTATTTGCACGCATCCGAATTGCGCGGGTTCGACAGGGGAGTGATTGCTCTCGCGGCGGCGGGAATGGGAGCGGCGATCGTGCTCTCCGCGGCGGTCGGTTTAGGGAAATTTCCAGGAGCGCAGTAGCCGTTCCCGAGGGACGCCTCGCCTAGGCCAAGCGGGTTCAGCCGTGCGGCAACGACTTGAGCCGGTGGCACCGAAGATTAACCTTAACCGTTAGACGCGGCTTACACCCACGTCTCGATCCGAAGCTCAAGGAACTTCATGCTGCCACGCACCGACGAGCTAAGCTTGCCGCCCCCGACAAAGCAGCTATTCTGTCCAACCCGTGAACGAACTCGTTTTTACCATTACCCAGGAGGCCGACGGCGGCTTCGTCGCCGAGGCCCTCGGCGAAAGCATCGTCACGCAGGCCGATACCTAGGAGGAGCTGCGCGCAAACGTGCGCGAGGCAGTGAAAGCATTCTACTTCGACCGGCCCGCCCCTAAGGTATTGCGCCTGCATCTGGTGCGCGACGAAGTGCTCACATGAGGTTGCCGCGCGATCTTTACGGTCGCGATTGGCGCGTGTCGTCTGATCGATCTGCGCATGCACACCCCCGATCTCTTCGAGCAAGCGTGGAGAAAACGCTCGACAAACTGTTCCAAGCCGTGGACCACCTGAATAAAGTGCTGGGAAAAAGCACCGTCTATTTCGGCGGCGCCCACGGGGCGACGAAGGACGCCCCGATGCGCATCGCTTTCACCCGCAGCCCCGAGCCCGAGATCGAGGAGATCGACCGGAGTTATCGGAGAAGTCTCAAAAAACCAAACGAGGCGCTTCCTTCCTAACACGGTCGCCCCCGACGGTGAAGATTCCTGCAACCACCGGATACGCGTCCGTCAGCTCTCGCAGCCCCTCTTTTAGGCAGCGCCGACCTCCGATTCGGCCGCGCACGCTCGGAGTCCGGCCTTCAGGCCGTTCCGAGAAGCCGCCGATTGGTCCGATTCGGCGCATGCCACCGCGACACTTCCTCCTGAACGGGCTGAAGCCCGGACTCCGAACTGAGATCGTTCGATCGGCATTCGGATCGTGTTCTATTGCGGGCTGAAGGCTCCGCTCGTGTAGGTCCTATCGGGCCGATTGGGCGGACGGAGGGTGAGTTTTCGACCAACGGCATCGGGGAAAACCGCAAACGGAAACGTCGCGCGGGAAGGAAATTTCCTTACCGTGTTAGGCATGCAGGACGCCGCGATTCTCCCCTCCGCCGAACCGAATGCGATCGCCCGCGCGTTGATCGACCTCGTTTCGCGGATACCCGTTTCGGAAGAATCGCGCAGCCGAGACCCCCAAACCCGCGCCCGGGCCGTCGCCCGGCTCGCCGCCTTTAAGGCCGCCGGAATTTCCGGAGCGATGGCGTTGCCGCCGGGGCCCTTGGGGATGGCGACGGTTATTCCGGATCTGCTCGCGATCTGGCACCTCCAGCAGCGGATGGTCGCCGACATCGCGGCGATTTTCGGAAAGTCGGCGTTCCTGAGAAAAGAGACGATGGTGTATTGCCTTTTCAGGCACGGCGGGGCCGCCCTCGTTCGCGATCTCGTTGCGCGGGTCGGAGAACGCTACCTGATCCGCCGGACTGCGATCCAAACCGTCCAACGGATTCTCCAGAAAGTGGGCGTTCGCATCACTGAGCGCGCGATCGCCAAAGGCCTTTCGCGCTGGGTGCCGGTGCTGGGCGCCGTCGGCGTCGGTGCGTACGCCTATGCCGATACCAAACGCGTCGCCGCCACGGCCGTCGCGTTTTTCTCGACCGACTTGATCGTACACGAAGAGTAACGCGCCTTTACCTTGGCACGCATGGCATTCGACCTCGGCAAGTCCCGGCCACGAGGGATCGAGGCCTTTGCTGTCCGGGCGAAACCCATGGATGGGGGTTGGACTTTTTTGTTGAGACAAAATCTCATAACACGGTTGACAACGGGAAATCGGAGGCTTTTGGATGAGATTGGTTCGCAGTCTCATTATGAAGCCCTCGTCACTCCGGTTGCTCACCTTCACTTTTTTCATCGCCCTCGGCACTTGGCTCCGCGCGGAGGAAACAATTCGCCTGGAAGAGTTTACAGTGACCGACGTGCAGGACGGTTACTTAGGTGCCACGGCGATAACCGGAACGAAGACCGACGCGGCCTTGATCGACACACCTGCCCCCATCCAAATCATTACTAAGGAGATGATTAGCGATGTAGGGGCGTTGGATATCACGGACCTTTACGCGTTTATGGGGAGCGTCACGGAGTTTTCTTACGGTGGAGTAAGCGCGCGGGGGTTTCGCCAAGAGCAAACGCGTTACAACGGAATCGCCGGGAGCCCTTACAGCGATTTCGGAATCTTGACGCTCAACAATGTCGAGCAGGTAGAGGTCCTCAAGGGTCCGGTTGGGCTGCTTTATGGCGACAACGAACCGGGTGGACTGATCAACATTGTCACCGCCAAACCGAAGGCGACCTATGGTGGTTCGGTGACGGCACGGGCTGGGACGTATCGACTCCGCGGAAGCGAGCTTTCGGTAACGGGGCCCTTCGATGCCAAGAGGCGGTTTCTTTATCTGTTCAATGCGGCCTACAACGAACGGGATACCTTCCGAAACAATTACCGGCAGGAGGCACTCAACCTCACGGGCTCGCTCACGTGGGCGATCGGTGAGGCTACCCGGCTCAATCTCGAAGTGGAGGACATCGCCAATCGCCAGCCAGGCGCACGCATCCGCGGTGTGCCTTTCCTCGCGTTCGCCTCGCCCGGAGTGCTGGCTCCGACCGGAACGTCGGGCGGCAGCTTTGCGGCTCCCATCGACTATTCGCCCACGGAGCCCAGCGATTTCCAGAACCTCTACACCACCGTCTACAACGTCCGGCTGGACCACGCGTTCTCCCATCGGCTCCGCTTGAATGCCTTTGTGCGCTGGTACCAGAGCGAAGCCCAACAGGCCTACCACGAGGGAAATCTCATGGTCGGCCCGGCGTTTCGCCTGCAACAGCGTGAGTTTCGGCACCAATTACGCGTGAACGACGAACTCGCCTGGGCGGTGAACCTGATCGGCGACTACGAGGTGCTTCGTTCGAAGCACAAGGTGTTGGGCGGAATCGAATACACCAAAGTGAACCGCGTCTTCACTTCGATCGCGATCCCGCAGGCGCGGGTGCCATCCCTCGACGTTTTCGCGCCGGTCTACGGGCTGAGTTATCGCGATCTGTATCCGGTTTCCTTTGTCGGCGTGGTGCCCAACGACACCGACAAGATCCGCACAGGCTATTACGTGCAGGATCAAATTTCGTTGGGAGAACGGTGGCGCGTGATGGTCGGTGCCCGCTTCGAGGATTTTGAGGATTCGCGCCGCAGGCCGACGGTCGACGAATTTTCGGACTCGGTTTTCACCTACCGGGGCGCGCTCGGATACAAGCTGCAGAGCAACCTGCTCGCCTACTACAGCTATGCGATGGGCCTGAAACCTCAGACGCTCGGGAGCGAAGACCAGAACGGACCGTTTCCGACTCAGGAAAGCGCAGCGCACGAACTGGGACTCAAACTGGATTTGCTGAAGGAACGTCTCAATTTCACGGCGTCCCTCTACGACATCGCCAAGACCAATGTGCTGGAGAAGGATCCCACGCCCGGCGTCCCTTCGAACTGGCTCGCGCCCATCGGCGAGGTCTCGAGCAAAGGGTTCGAGGCGGACATCAATGGCCAGCTCACCTCGGCGTGGATGGTCTCCGCCAACTACGCGTACAACGATGCCAAGATCGGCAAGAGCGTCGTGGCGGCCACCCCGGTGGGAAGCAGGTTTCCCAACGCCCCCCGCCATAAGGCCGGTTTGTGGACGCGATATAATTTCGCAGCGCAGAAAGTGGGCATCGCCGGCGGAGTCACCTACGTCGGCGATCGTGCCAATTTTACCGGCGTGCAGGATTTTCCCGGACCCGCCTACACGATCGTCAGCGCGGCGTTGTACTACCGTTGGCAGAATACGCAGTTCAGCCTGAAGTGCGATAATCTCACGGATAAGGTCTATTCGCGCAGTGTACTGGGCGGAGAGGGGCACTTTCCGGGCACGCCGCGGACCTACACTTTCACGGCGACGTATCGTTTTTGAATTGAGACCCCCTCGACCGGACCTCACCGCTGAGCGGACCGATGAAGACCAAGACCCTTTTCAGCTGGCACGTTTGGCTGGGTGTCGTTTCGGGCGTGTTCATGCTCGTAATCGGCGCCAGCGGTGCGGTCGCGGTCTTTATCGAGGAAATCGATTGGCTGGTCACGCCTGCGCTGCGAGCGAAGACTGTCGCCGGAGGCATGCCGGCACCCACGCTCGCGGGCGCGGATGCGATCGTGGCCTCGGTCAAGGCGAACTATCCGGACGACCGCATCGCCACGCTGAATCTGTCGGTCAGACCGTCATTTGCCCACGTCGCCAAAGTGACGTCGAAGACGCGTGGGAATCTCGACGTCTTCATCGATCCCGTCACGGGCAAGATCAACGGAGATCGCGTGTACACGGCGGCCTACACCTCTACCCTGCGAAATTTCATCCGCCAGCTTCACCTGCGTCTTTTTATGGGACTGTGGGGACGCGTCTTTGTCGGCGTGTTCGGTGTCACCTTGGTCTTGTCCTGCATCACAGGGCTATGGATTTACCGAGGATGGTTTCGGAATCTTTTCCGCCTGCGGTGGAAAACGGCCGGTTATCGGACCAAATGGTCTGATTTACACAAGCTGATCGGAGTCTGGTCGCTGGCGTTCAACCTTGTCATCGGGGTGACGGGGGCGGTCCTTGGCCTGGAGAATCTCACGAATCAGATCCGCTCGAAATGGTTGAGGCCGTTGGCGAGTCCGACCGCGGAGAGCCGCCCACCCACGGCGAGTGGAGCGAAGGCCGTCGTTTCTTCACCGGTCGTCGCGGCTGTGGCCATGCTTCCCTTGAACACGCTCCTGGAAAAGGCGCGTACCGCGTTTCCCGATCTCGTGGTCAGGTCGATCGTGTTTCCCTCCAGGCCGACCGACCCGCTGGTCTTTCGGGGCGATGTACCGAGTCCCCTCGTGCAACAAAGTCACGTGCGTCGCGTGAACATGATTTCGCTCGAACCGTTTACCGGAGAGGTGCGGCAGCGGTTCGATGGACGCTCTGCCACGGGCTGGGATCGGATTTATTCCAGTTTCGATCCGCTGCATTTCGGCTACTTCGGCGGGATCCCGACGAAGATCGTCTGGTTCCTCCTAGGTTTGTCGCCGAGTGTGCTCGCGTTGACGGGTTCGTGGATGTGGTGGAAACGCACCCATGCCCCGCGCACGCGGCGGGAGCCGTCACCCTCGCGCCCACGTCCGAGTGCAGCCATTCTGGGAGCGGGCATTGCCGTAGCGCTGGTCGGAGCGTATATCTTGGTTTCGCGTTCGCAAGGCACCTGGGCACTGACCGAAAAACACATCGAACACGGGCTGGCCAAACCGCTGGCCCTGGCTTTGGTCGCCTTTCCGGTCACCGGTTTGTTTGCGTTTCTCGCCTGGCGGGGAAGCCGCCGCGGCGGAGGACGTTTCGCAGCGGGCACGGGCCTGTGCGCGGTGTGGTATCTCGTGTTGGTGACGTTGTTTCAGTAGCCGGAGAGCGGACGTCCCACGGTGTCGTGCGCAAGCGGGACACGATCTCTTTGCCTCTTGAAGTATTACTTCTGTCGGTATTACTTTGATCATGAACGTCACGAGCAAAGGTCAGGTTACGATTCCGCTGAGGATTCGTAACCAGTTCGGGTTGAAGCCTGGGACTGCGGTCGAGTTCGTGACCGAAGGCGATAAGGTGATGCTCCTCCCCAAAAAGAAAGCGCGATCGGCCGCGGAGGAATGGCTGAAGGCGGCGACCGGGACAGTGAAAGGGACAAGCACGGCCAAATTAATGGATCGGACGCGAAGCGAAACTTGATGGCTCGGATGCTCGATACCAATGTCCTCCTGGACATTTTGACGGCCGACCAGCGTTGGCTTGCCTGGTCTCAGACTCAATTTCGGGCCGCTTCTAAGGAAGGGCCGATTTTGATCAACCCCATCGTCTATTCCGAGATCGCAGCGGCGTTTGCTTCTCGAGAGGAGTTGGATCACTGGTTACGTCCCGGGCTCTTTAAGCGGGTGCCGCTTCCCTTCGAAGCCGGCTTTCGCGCCAGTCGAGCTTTTCTCGCGTATCGGCTGACGGGAGGGAATCGCTCTTCTCCGCTCCCGGATTTCTATATTGGAGCCCACGCGGAATGGTCCGGGCTGACGCTGGTGACGCGCGATGTTGCCCGGTATCGAACCTATTTTCCCGAGGTGAAGCTCGTTACGCCAGGGCGTTGATCGGATCGTCGACATTCAAGCTCAGCGTGTAACTCGTCAGGACGCCCTTCAGGCTCAGCGGTGCGACGCCTAAGTTGGCCGACATGGTCGGGATCGACGTGTTAACGATCGTCGCATCGAGGTTCTCCATGAACAGCGCGCCGGCGACGAGCCACGGCAGGTATTTCAGCGTCTCCGCGGAAATCGCCCGTGCCGGACTCGCCTCAGTGCTCATGCGCTCGTACGAGTACGGAAAAATCGAAACAAAGCAAAGTCAGCGTGGAGTAGAGTTTGGAGTCCGGACTTTAGTCCGTCCGGAGCGATTGCAAGCGGGTTTCGGACGGCCTAAAGGCCGGACTCCAAACGTTTTTGCAGCGGGTTGAGGCAAATCCCTGCCACAATCGAGAGACCGTCTCGTCCGCAACCCGGCGGACGCTCGGGACGGCAGAGTTTGGAGTCCGGCCTTTAGGCCGTCCGGAAAGAGTGCGATCGGATTCCGACTTCCTGCTGCGGCTTCGCGATGGGTCATGACCGGACTCAGGGGGACTTGACGATCAAATCGATCGAAATGGACTTCCTTTAAAACTGACACGATTTTGCTGCGTCGTCACTGACTCGAATCGCCTCCCCTTCTTCTCTTATGAAACACGCTGTTGGTATCGCTTCTCTCGTTGTTGCCTGCACCGCCAATGCCGGTACGGAAATTTGGCAGAAACTGCCTCCGCTGCCCGAGCCCAACGGTGGCTTCATGTGCGCCGAGTGGGCGGGTAAGGTCGTGGTCGTCGGCGGGACCAATTGGGTGAACGACGAGAAGCGGTGGCTCCCGGTGGTGAATGTTTTCGATCCGGTGGCGATGCGTTGGACGTCTTTGCCCTCGCTGGCGCAGCCACTCGCGCATGCGTTGGTGGGCACCGTCGGCGAGCGGCTGGTGATCGCCGGCGGCACGACGGGCAGCGCTCCGTTTACCGAATCGGTGCAGTTCATGCCGGGAAACGCGGTGAGTCAGGGAAAACCCGGCATGGCCACGCCGGCGGTCGGCGCGGCGGGCGGTGCGATTGGCGACGAGATGATTGTGGTCGGTGGTTGCGATAACATCGCCAACCTGGCGGCACTTCGTCGCGAGGCGTTCGCCTGGAATCTTCGCACCGGCGTGGAGCGGGCCTTGCCCGCCTATCCGGCGGGTCCGCTCGGCATCACCGCGTCTGTCGTCACCGACGACGAGGTCTTCATCTTCGGCGGGGCGTCGTGGGACGCGACAGCCAGCCAAGTGATCAACCTCACGGAGTCGCACGCGTACTCCCCCAAGACGAACGCATGGCGTCAGCTTCGCTCACTCCCGGTTGGAGTGCGCGCGCTCTCCGCCGTACGGCTGGATGCGAATCGCTTTTATCTCGCTGGTGGATTTCGGAGCGGCGGAGAAGGCTTCACCGACAAAGCGCTGATCTATCACGTGTCCGAAGACACCTACACGCCGGCCGTGGCGTTGCCTTACCGCGCGTTCGTGGGCCTGGTGGTGTGCGGGGGCTACGTTTATTGTTTGGGCGGCGAGGACCGCGGGAAACACCGCACCGACGAAGTCTATCGGGCGAAGTGCGCTGACCTCGATCCCGCTGCTTCGAAGCGCTGAGCGCAAAGACCGACTCCCCCGCGCTGCAAAAGAGTTTGGAGTCCGGCCTTTAGGCCGTCCGAAATCCGCTCGCAATTTCCCCGGACGGCCTAAAGGCCGGACTCCAAACTCTGCCGTCCGAGTTTCGGCGAGTCACGAGACAGCTCACGGATCCTGTCCCCTACGGAAATGCGATGCACGCGACGAACGTCTCGTTACAGGCTCAATGAGCCGTGTAGCCACCATCGACCGGCAGGTTTACTCCGGTCACATAGCGCGCGGCATCGCTGAGCAGAAAAATCACCGGTCCGCCCAGGTCGTCGCTTGCCGCCATGCGACGCAGGAAGGTCGCCTTGGAGTAGCGTTCGACGAAGACGGGACTCTGTCCGCTGAAGAAACCGCCGGGTGACAGACAATTCACGCGCACCCCACGCGGGCCGTAGTGTGCGGCAAAATAACGCGTGAGATTCACCATGCCCGATTTATGGAAGAAGTAGTCGGGAATCGGATGCATGTTCAGCCCCTCGTAGAGCGAGAAGTCCGGCCCCACCATGCCCTGGATCGAGCCGATGTTGACGATGCTGGTGGCGCCTTTTCCGGCCATGACCTCTGCGAAGGCGCGGGTGATGGCAAAGAGGCCCGTCGCATTGGTCTTCATCGACGCCTCCCAGTCGGAGAGCGGTGCATCCAGCGATTTCATCGGGCGGGAAACCGCGTTGTTGACCAGTCCGTCGACACGACCGAACTCCTGGAGCGCGCTGTCACGCAAAGCCAGGATCGACGCTTCGTCGTCCTGATTCAGGAAACGGGCATGCACGATGTGACCGAGCGCACGTTCCTCCGCGGCGACGGCCTCCAGGGCGTCCACGTTCCGCGACGCGAGGATCAAGGTGGCACCGGCCTGGGCCAGTTGGGCAGCGAGACCGCGGCCGTAGAGTCCGGCTCCGCCGGTGAGCACCACAACTTTGTCCTGAAGCGAGAAACCCGCGGGCGAAGCCGGGGTGGAGGAGGGAAGCGACGAGTTCATAGGGAAACGGGGAGGGCGGTGTCGCACGAACGCAAGGCCGCGAGGTTGAACCGGAGGGTCTGCAGGCCTTCGTCGAGGGTGCACAGGGCGTTTGCCACGCCCTCGCATCCGTCGAGGAACGCATGGGCCTGGGCGACGTACATCCGGTCGCGGTCGGCGAGCGGGAGTGCCTGCCAGGTCCATTCGGTTTCCCCGAGCGCCATGCGGCCCCAGCGGTGCGCGTTGAGTTCGACCCGCACAGACCCTTTTTCGGTGTGAAAATCCCAACGCGTTTCGTTGAGCGCCTGGAATTGATTCAACGTGTAATTCACCAGTGCGCCGGCATTGCGGGCAGAAGCGTTGACGGTGTCCTCCACGGTGACGCCCTCGAGCACTTGGTGTTGCGCATCGCAGAAAACCCGAGACGTCGGTCCCACGATCCACTCGACGACGTTGGCCATGTGGGTGAGGGCGTCTTGAATGGCGCCGCCGCCTTGAGCGCGATCGCGATAATAGATCTCGCGATAGGCCGGACGGAAAAACGGGAAGTGTTGCCCGGTGTTGACGGCGACGTGTTTGACTGCGCCCCATTTTCCGCTTCGCAAAAACTCCCGTGCCGCCTGCAGGGCAGGGACGAAGTGCAGCACATAGCCGATTCCCACAAAACGGCCGGAACGAGCGTGCGCTGCCATGAGCCGATCGGTTCCGGTGAGGTCCACGGCGAGCGGTTTCTCGATCAACACGTGCTTCCCTGCGTCGAGGCAGCGCGTGGCAATGTCCACGTGCAGGGGTGCGGGCGTCGCGATGACCACGCCCGTGATAGCCGGATTCTTGAGCGCGGATTTCCACTCCGTGACCGTCTCGACTTTGTAGTTCGCGGTCATCGCCTCGAGAATGGCTGGACGGTTATCACAGGCGATAACCCCGGCGCGCCCGGTGGCGAGGAACGTGCGCGCATGGCGTTCACCGATCGAACCGCAGCCAATCACGAGAATCAAGGGACCGGGAGAAGGCATGAGGATGCTCCAGAGAGCACTTCGGTCCGAAAGACGCGAGATGTCCTCACTGGTCAATCGATATGCCCAGATGGGGCTATCGTCTTTCGGAAGGCGAGGGGCGCAGCCTGCACTGATTTGACCGGGGATTTGCCGTTTGTCTTTACGAAGACGGATGCAAGTGCCGCTTGAAGTCCATTGCGCTGTGGAGGACGCGCACGATTTGGAGGGTGGATTTGTTTACGCGGAAAAGAATCACATGCTTCCCCTCTGCGGCGATCTGGCAGCCGGGGAAGAGATCGGGGCGTCCGCGATAAGGAGCGGGGTTTGTAAGGATGGATTCGAATTTCTCCCACATCCGATCCAAGTATGCGTTTTCCTGCGCGGTGCCCCAGCGCTCCAGCGTGTAGACACGGATGGAGCGCAGGTCGTCCAGAGCTGCCGGAGTCAGTTCGAGCTTCATTTCTTCCCGCGCACGAGAGCGACGAAATCCTTCTTGGATTTAACGGTGATCCCTTCGCCCGCTTCGAGTTGGGCGTAACCGATGGCTGCTTGGGTTTTGAGCCAGTCGTTCTCGCTTTCGCGTCGCAACGAATCACGAAGCGCCTCGCGAATGACCTCGCTGGCGTTGTTGTAGAGGCCGGACGATACCTTGGCCTGGACCAGCTTTTCCAACTCCGGAGTGAGCGAAATGTTCATGAGAGGACGATGCAAACTTTGCCAAAGCCTGTCAATTTTGACACTGGCCGTTTGACGACCGATGAAGGAGGCCCGGGATCGGCGACCGGGTTGGGATCCCCCGAGTGTATGACATCATCGCCCAATGCGGAAAGTAGCGTCTAGCGGGCAGCCCGATTGGCTCGATCCCACGCCGTCCCAGCGGCCAACCTAGGCGGGCGCGAGCAGCCCGGCTCTGCGTAAACGTGCGGCAAGTCGGTTGGCGTGCTTTTTGGTCAGCTCATGTTCCCAGATACGCAGCACCCGCCAGCCTTCGCGGCCCAGGGTGCGGGTGACCCGTTTGTCGCGAGCAATCCGGCGCCAACCCAATGCCACGACTACCTTTCAGCTGTAGGATTTCGTGACGCATTTGGCTGCATGCTCTTTCAAAAATGCGGAATCCGGGGCAAATTTCTCAGGCAAAATAAGCGGCTGGCCCTCACGTCGAGTCAGCCATTCGACTGCTGAAGCGTTCTGGCCTTTGGATGTTCGAAGATTCGGTGCGAATCGGACTAATCCGGTCTGGTCGATCCACATGAGGTGGCGATCGAACGCGCGGTCATGCAACGCGTTTAGGCAGAGTCCGTTTTTGGGATTCAAGCGGTTCGTCTTGTCGGAGGCCCATGGAAGGATGTGGCTCGCGTTCAATAGAGTCGGCGAGGTCAAGCCGGTGACGCAGCACTTAAAATCGAAGGCCGATAGCACCCGGCGCCGGAAAAAACTCTGGTTTGCGCGAATTTTCACCACAGCTGCACGTTCGGTGCCTTCAGGCGGAAGGTCATAGGTTTCAATTTCCGCAACGTCCTCCACCGTCTTCCCGGTCCATGTGGCTAAAACCCGATCGCTTTCCAACGCTATTGCTTCTGGGTTTTGAAGATAAGCGGTCCAGATTTCTTCCTCCCCCTTGGCTCCGTGAGACATCCCCTTGATGTTGCGCTTCTGTTGCACGGGATCGAGCCGGGCGAAATTGGCCAACTTTAAAGAAACCGCGTTTATGCCACGACCGATCAAATTGGCCAAGCTTTGTAGCTTCGGATTGCCGGTGTGGATCGACCCGAACGGGATCTCGTTGTAGAGTCGAAACGCCAGCAAATGCTGATCACGGGTCCAGTCGGGGTTTTTGCTCATGGAGTGTAGCGGCCTTATTTTAGGCTCACGGTCCGCCACGTATGTTTCGAGCCGTAAAGACGGGCGACGATCGCTTCGTCCGCCGTATCCGTGAGATCGAATACTGCGCGATCGATCACGCTCACGACGTGAGCTCCCCAATAGTCGACGATGAAGCGTTCGGCGATGATGGCGAAGTCATGCCCATTTTCGCCTTTTCCAATCTCGGCGTCCGGGTTGTCCTCGCCAAGAAAACCGACAAGGCGACCGCCAAACTCCTTGGCAACGCGGCGGGCGCTCGTCGTGCACTGGAACACGGATTCGCCGTTGGCAAAAACCCATTCGCCTCCGGGAGAGCTTTCGGACGCCTCGGCATCCAGCCGCCGCATAAACATGAGGATGGCCTCAGGCGTGAGCATGGTGACAACGCGAGCGTGGGTTCAGTTGCGCGCCGGGGCTAGCGTTTTTCCAAACTGAAAATTAGCCCAGAGTTTGTCGGTGACGGTGTAGTAGATGACGTGGAACGTGTTGCCCGTGTCGTGGCTCTTTAGGTTTTTGACACGTTCGAGCACAACGGCGGCCCTACGGTGGCGAAGAATGTCGCGGATTGAGAAAAAGAGATTGCCCTGATGCTCGTCCTCAAAGCCGTGTTTGCGGCCGAGGCTGTTTTTCTTGGAGACGCCGGCGAGGCTGAAGGGCTGGCACGGGAAGCCGCCGCAGAGGATGTCGTGCGCGGGGATATCGGCGACGGCGACGGCGTTGATATCGCCGTGCGGGGTCTCGCCGAAGTTGGCGGCGTAGGTCAGGCGCGAATACTTGTCCCAATCGCTGGAAAAGACGCAGCGGGCGCCGATTTTTTCGAAGGCGATACGAAAGCCGCCGATGCCGCAGAAGAGATCGATGAAACGGAAGGAGGTTGAGGTGGCGGAGCGGGCGACGGCGGTCATGGAGTTTCCGACGCAATCAGCCCTGGCGCTCGTCGCGGTGCAAGGGCGTCCTGCATTCGTAAGGTTGTTCATCGCCCTCTCTGTTCGGGCCAGTCGGCCCCCGGCAGCGTCGGCCTCTCGGCTGGTAGGCACGGCTTTTTGAGCGGACAGACTTAGTCGAGGTCGAGAAGGTCTCGCAATTTGAAGTATCTGGCGCCATTTTGCGTCTCATAATGGAGTTTACGCCGCGCTTTTTTTCACCTCCCGCCGATCACTTTTTCCTGCTCGGTCCTCGTGGCACAGGCAAAACATCTTGGGTGCGTGAGACTTATCCCGATGCCTTGCGCGTGGATTTGCTCGATCCGGAAACGTTACGAAGCCTTGCCGCACGGCCGGAGCGTCTGCGGGACTTGGTCGGCGGGCGGGCGGCACGTGTCGGCCAAGTCGTCATCGATGAGGTGCAAAAACTGCCGGAACTGCTGGAGATGGTGCACTTGCTCATCGAGGAAAAATCGGGGGTGCAGTTTGTCCTCACAGGATCAAGCGCCCGCAAACTGCGACGGGCCGGAGTTAATCTCCTGGGAGGGCGGGCGGCGCAAAAAACCATGCATCCGTATTTAGCCGCCGAGTTGGGCGCACGTTTTTCGTTGGAAGAAGCGCTCGAACGCGGGCTGCTGCCCGTGGTGTTGGGGGCGAAGGAGCCGGCGGAGATTTTGAAGGCTTACAACGGACTTTATCTGAAGGAAGAAGTGCAAGCCGAGGGACTGGTGCGCAACGTGGGCCAGTTCGCGCGGTTTTTGGAAGCGATCAGCTTTTCCCAAGCCGCCGTGCTAAACCTGGCCAACGTGGCGCGCGAATGTCAGGTCAACCGAAAGACCGTCGAGGGGTTTTTGGAGATTCTCGATGACTTGTTGCTGTCGTTTCGCGTGCCGGTTTTCACCCGTCGGGCAAAGCGAGCGCTGGCCGCCCATCCCAAGTTTTTCTTTTTCGACGCAGGGGTGTTTCGGGCCAACCGGCCGAAGGGGCCGCTCGATGCGCCCGCCGAGGTCGACGGGGCCGCGTTGGAAGGGTTGGTCGCGCAACACCTACGCGCGTGGTGCGATTATACGGCGGGGGCACATCGGCTTTCCTACTGGCAGACCCGGTCGCAGACGGAGGTGGACTTCGTCGTCTATGGCGAGAGCGGCCTCTATGCACTGGAGGTGAAGAACTCCGGGCAGGTCCGTCCCGAGGATTTGCGCGGCCTACGGGCTTTCGCCGAGGATTACCCGGAGGCGCAACGCCTGCTGCTTTATCGCGGCCGCGAACGTTTGCGGCGCGACGGCGTGCTGTGCGTGCCGGTCGAGGATTTTCTGCGGGAACTCATCCCCGACAAACCGGCCACACTCGCCGCCGTAAAGGGCTGACGAAGACAGGAATTCGAACCGGATACCGACCCGCCCGAGCATTCCGCATTTGGAAGGAATTTGGGTAACCGGTCAGGATTTGAGCAACGGACCGGGCCTTACCTACTGACTTGAATAAAGTGTTGCTGACGTCGGCTGTCTTCGCGTTCGACGACGGCTCTCTACGGTAGCCACCCTTTGTATCTATAAATAAAATACATCTTTTGCGAAGCCGAGACCATTTCGGCGGCCTGTTGGGTGACCGTTGCTCTCGAGGCGTTCGAGCGTGCGATCCTGCATAGTCTCGTCGCCTCTTTCGACCGGATCGTCGGCTGGTCCCACGGAGTGTGTTCTTCGCAGACGGAGGCCGACCCCGCGCGCATTTTCCGCTTGCGCTGCGCGGCGCTCTCCTGCCCGTTCTTGGCGCTACCCCATGCCCCCTCTCGATTCCGAGCAGACCCGTTGGTTCATCGAGGAAGTGCAGCCTCACGAGCCGATGCTGCGTGCATATCTTCGCCGCGAATTCCCGCAGCTGACCGATGTGGACGACGTTGTGCAGGAGTCGTATCTCAAGATCTACCGTGCACGCATCGAGGGCCGCCTGCGCTCCGCCCGCGGTTTTCTTTTCACGGCGGCGCGCAATCTCGCGCTTGATGTTTTCCGCCGCCGGCGCACGGCGCCGTTTGCCAAGGCGGATTCCGCCGACCAGTGGCGCGTGCTCGAAGGAGGTCCTGGCGCCGCAGAACTCGCGAGCCTCGAGCAGGAACTCGACCTCCTCGCACAAGCCATCGAATCGCTTCCGCGCCGCTGCCGCCAGGTGCTTAAGCTGCGCAAAATCTGCGGGCTCTCCCACCGCGAGATCGCCGAGCGCCTCGGTATCTCAGAGCGCACCGTCAACGTGCAGGTCGGCCAAGGCGTACGCCGGTGCGGGGAGTTCCTCCGCGCGCGCGGCGTCGCGGTGCCGGATGAAAGCAAGGACTTGTGAACCGCCGCGCGCCAATCCCCGCCGCCATTGTCGAGTGCGCCACAGGCTGGTTCGGCCGCGCCGATGCCGGGCTTTCTCCCGCCGAGCAGCGGGAATTCGAGGCGTGGCGCGCCGCCGATCCCCGGCACGCCGCCGCCTGGCGCGAACTTACCGCCGCTTCGCTCGCCCTCGACCGCTTGGAGCGCCTCCGCCCGGTCGTCGGGTTCGCGTCCAATCCCGATCTGCCGCTCGGCCGCACTACCGCCAAACGGCGCCTATGGCCGGTCGCCGCTTCGATCATGGCCGCTGCCGCTGCCGCGCTCGTTGTTTGGTTCGGCCTGCCGGCCCGCGACACCGGAGCCGCCTTTGCCGAATCCGCCGCTACCACCGTCGGTGCGCAGCGCACGTTACGTTTGCCCGACGGTTCCGTCGTCACACTGAACACCGACAGTGCCGTGCGCGTCGCGTTCACCTCCCGCGAGCGCCGCCTCGATCTCGAACGGGGCGAGGCGCACTTCGCCGTCGCCCAAGACGCCGCGCGACCCTTTGTCGTCCAGACCGCCTCCGTCCTCGTCCACGCGATCGGCACCGCTTTCAACATTCGACTGCAGGGCACGGACGTCGAGGTCCTCGTCACCGAGGGCAAGGTTGGCGTGCTCGACGCGCGGCGTGAGACCTCGCTCCTGCCGCAGACGACACCCGCGCCCGTGCTGGCTGCCGGGCATCGGGCCACCGTCGCCGCCAATGCACAGGCCCCGGCCGTGGTGGCCGTCGTGTCGGCGCTCGAGATGGCTCAGAAATTGGCATGGCAGGAACAGCGGCTCGAGTTCGACCCGACGCCGCTGGCTGACGTCGTCGCCGAGTTCAACCGCTACGGCCTGCCCCGTCTGGTGATCGACGATCCTGCGATCGCCCGTCTGAGCATTGGCGGCTCTTTCCGGGCGGGAGACACGAATACTCTCGTGCGTCTTCTGGAAAAGAATTTTGGCGTTTCCGGGGAGATTGTCGGCAACGAAATCCGTCTGCGTCGGCGTTGATTATTGCCGGGTCTGGCGGCGGCGGCATCGCCGCACCCGGCTTCGATCTGGCTGTAGGACGCTTTTTTTCTTCAGTCCATAGTCATTTATCGGGGTTGCGGCGTCGTATATAAAGGGCCCGTCTCCTGGGCTCCAAGCCCCGCCACCCCACCCATGACCGTGCTATTCCAGCGTCTGCGCGCTCTGCGCTCTCGCGTTGTGCTTGCCTTAGCCCTTTCGCTGGCGGGCAGCGCTGCTGGGTTGCGCGCGAGCGAGGCCGCTCGCCGTTCATTCGATATACCCGCCGGTGACGCGGTGGTGGCCCTGCGCGGGTTTGCCAACCAGTCCCGTGTGCAGCTCATCTACTCGGGCCATGCCGTCGCAGGCGTGAAGACCGCCGCGATCAAGGGTGACCTCACACCGCTCGAAGCGCTCGAGCGGATGCTCCGCGGTACGCGCCTGACCGTGACGCGAGACGAACAAACCGGCGCATTTGCCATCACCCCCGATGAGGCCAAGAGCCCGTCGGCGGCGGAGGAAGATTCTTCTGCTAAAAAAAAAACTGAAATCGTGAAAACCTCCCGAACCCTGATTCATCTCCCCGCGTGGCTCGCTTTCGGCGTCGCCACCGCCACGGCAGCCGACAGCACCCCCGCTCCCGTCGTCGACAACGGCAGCATCACCCTTTCCCCGTTCGAAGTCTCGGCGGCGGCCGACAACAGTTACGTCACCACGAACTCCTCCACCGGGACGCGTATTTCGATGCCGCTGGTGCAACTGCCCTTTACCGCCAATGTCATTACGCGTGCGTTCATCGAGGATAACGGCTGGCACAACCTCACCGAGGCCACGCGCTACGTGCCGAGCCTGCGCCGTGGCTCCAACAACAGCGAGGCTTTCACGCTCCGCGGTTTCAACACCGGCACGCCGCGCCGCAATTATTTCAGCAACCCCGGGCTCGGCCGCTCCCGCACCGACAATGCCGAGATCGAGCGCATCGAGGTCGTCAAAGGCCCGACCTCCGTACTCTTCGGATTCGGCGGCCCCGGTGGCGTCGTGAATATCCTGACGAAAAAGCCTCTGCCGAAAGCGGCGACAGTATTTTCCTTCGAGTACGGCAGCTTCGACCACCGCCGCTTCACACTCGACTCAACTGGACCACTGCTTACCCGCGGCGAATCGCAGGTGAGCTACCGCGTCATCGGCGCGCGCCAGAAGTCGAATGGGTTTCGCGATTTCGAGCGCTACGACCAGTCGTTCCTCAACACGCAGCTTCAGTGGTCCAACCGCCGCACGACCGCGCGCGTTGAGTTCCGCTTCCAGGATCTCAACGAGGGCGAGACGTTCATCCTGCAGCCGTTCGACGAGCCGTCTGGCACGGTGCAGACGACCGAACGCTCCTTCAACGTCGCTGGCCCCGAGGCCTTCGCACACTACAAGGAAATCTCCACCTACTTCGAGTTGACGCATAATTTTACCCGAACACTTTCGCTCCGTGCCGCTGCCGTCGACGGCGACCACTACTTCAACGCCCTGCGCCGTGTCGGCGCCTCGATGACGCCCGATTTCCGCAACGTCATCCTCACAGGGAACCGCCACGACGACAAACGCCAGCTCCGCGGATGGCAGATCGACCTTACCGGCCAGTGGGATACACCGGCCGGTAAGCTTCGCCTTGTCGGCGGTGCCAACGAGCAAGACTTCGCGTCCCGCACGCGCACCTGGGCCAACACCCGCCTTCCGCAGCGCAATTTCCCAATCTTCGATCTTGCGCTCCGCAACTATAGCACTGGCCTACCCAGCGACTACCTGCCCCAGGCCAGCGGCTACAACAACGATGGCA
>Ga0105044_10001123_pt1 | contig 35141 bp, 29 predicted proteins | sample MAT01_FD_78092 | JGI IMG/M metagenome (GOLD analysis project Ga0105044, IMG submission 78092) | Freshwater microbial communities from Lake Fryxell liftoff mats and glacier meltwater in Antarctica - MAT-01 | ecosystem: Environmental > Aquatic > Freshwater > Ice > Liftoff microbial mat | place...
GACCGGAAAATTAACGCGCTTCGCGCGGGAGGCAGCATGCCATACTTGGGAGATCGGGACGGTGGCGACACGAAGGGACTCGCACTCGGCATCTTCATCGGGGCGTTACTGGGAGCCGGTGCAGCACTGCTGCTGGCACCCGCGAGCGGTGACGAAACGAGGCGGGTGATCCGTCGCAACGCGCGCCGCCTCTCAGAGCGCGGCAGCAACGCGCTGGGCCACGTGGCCGAAGACGCTGAGCGCGCGGCCCGTCAACTCGCGCGACGTGGTCGCAAGGCCGCTATTCGTGCGCGTGACGCAGCCGAAGCGCTGATTGACGAAGGGCGGCGCCAGTCCACCTGGCGTTCCTGAAGGCCGCAGTTGAAAAGGCGCTGCCCTAGCGGAGCGCCTTGAGCTCCGATTCGGCGGCCCGGCGATACATCTCGTCGTTCGGGTCCGCTAGCGGCGCTTTGATGGCCAACAGGTATTCAGCGCGCGCGTCGCCTAGCCGATTGGTGTCGCGATAAACGCGCGCAAGATCGAGCCGGTGCACCAATCGGTTCGGTTCAATCGACACGGCCAGCTGCATATACCGCGTCGCCTCAGCCCAAGTCGCCGTGTCAAAAAGGGATGCGCCAAGAAACGTCTTGGCAAACAGGCGCTGCAGGCCGCCAAGTCGCAGCACCTGCGCGTTCCACTCTCCCATCACGTGCGCCGCTCCCGGGTGTCGCGGCTGTAACTCGAGCGCGCGTAGCGCCTGCGCTCGGATCTCGTTCGCGTATCGCACACGCTCACGGGGGCCGAGTGTGAGCGCGGTCCGTCCGAGCGCCCGCGCCAAGTGGAAATGCGCGTCGGCGTCCTTGTCGTTGAGTGCGACCGCACGGCGCGCATAGTCCATCGCACGGGCATTCAGCGACGTACGTCGCGCGTCATTCGGTTCAACTTCGCCGAGGTCCGCGGCCTCGCGCGACGCCCTCCAGAGCGCGTCGAAATCCCGCGGGTCGAGCTTGATCGCTGACTCATAGTGCTCGAGCGCTGCCGCACTGCGCCGCGCGGCGCTGTCCTTGTCGCCAAGGGCAACGTGTTCAGTTGCGGTCTGTGCCTGGAGCGCCGTGATTGCGGCGAGCGAAAGCGACAGGGCGAGCGCGATGTGCGTCACCCGTTGTCGAAGATGCCGAAGACTCACAAAACTGCGCGTTGCATGGACGGGCACCTTCATCGCTGGCTCCGGCAAGCGGCCGCGCTAAGCGCGTGGTAAGTTGGCTTCACTATGTTGGCACGCACTCTGATCGAGCGGAAGCGGGACAATGGACGCATCACGAAGTCCGAATGGCGCACGCTCATGCAACAGTACGCAAGCGGAGAAGTTCCCGACTATCAAATGGCCGCGCTGGCGATGGCCATCTTCTTCAACGGGCTTGATCGCGAAGAGATAGGTTCACTCACCGATGCGATGCTGAGGAGCGGCGCCTCCCTGGACCTTTCGCAACTCCGCGTCGCACGCGTCGACAAGCACTCAACCGGTGGTGTTGGCGACAAAGTCTCCCTTGTGCTTGCACCGCTGGTGGCATCGCTCGGCGTCGCGGTACCGATGATGTCGGGACGCGGACTCGGACACACCGGCGGTACGCTCGACAAACTCGAGTCCATCCCCGGATTTCGCACCGACCTCACCCTCGATGTGGCGACGAAACTCATCGAGCGTGTCGGGTGCGCATTAATCGGCCAGACGAACGAGATCGCGCCGGCTGACCGTCGGCTCTACGCGCTGCGTGATGCCACCGCGACGGTCGAAAGCATCCCGCTCATCAGCGCGAGTATCATGTCGAAGAAGCTGGCCGAAGGACTCACTGGTCTCGTCCTCGACGTGAAGCGTGGATCTGGTGCGTTCCTCCCCGAGCTCGATCGCGGGCTGGCCCTTGCGCAAACGATGATCGATCTGGGGACGGACTACGGATGTCCGGTGGTCGCCCTGCTCACGGCGATGGATCGTCCACTCGGTCGCGCCTGCGGCAACGCGCTCGAAGTCGAAGAGTCCATCATGGCGCTCCGCGGCGAAGGGCCGCCCGACCTGATGACGGTCACCTACGCGCTCGGCGCCGAGATGCTGCTGATGGGCGGCGTGGTCGCTGATCGTGATGACGCACGTCGGCGGATGGAGGTGGCGATCTCCAGCGGGAAGGCCGCGCGTAAATTCGAGGAGATCATCGAGGCGCAGGGGGGAAATCCGGCCGTCGTCGAAGATCCGTCGCTCCTGCCACAAGCCAGCGAGTGTGAGATTTTCTTCGCGCCGAGGGATGGCGTGGTGGCTCAGGTGGAGCCCAGGGCGATCGGGCGAGGCATCACCCTGCTGGGTGGCGGTCGCAGTCGCGTGGAGGACACCGTGAACCCCGCCGTAGGCTTCGTGATCACGGCTCGCCCCGGCGACATCGTCCATGCAGGCGAGCCACTGGCCACCGTCTTTGCCAGTGACCGGAACGGGGTGGATGGCGGACTGGCGGTGCTCCGCGGCGCCATTCGGATTGGCGACGAGGCCGAGCCGCCGCTGCCCCTCGTTTCGCACCGGGTTACGGAAGCCGGTGTGGAACTGTACGACAGCTAGCTCCGCTGATACTTTGATGATGTCTCGCGGGCGCCCTTTGGGCGCTCAGCCTCCTTTTCGTGCAGACTTCGCACCCATGGTCGCTCGACAGATGATCTCTCCTGGTATGAACCGCCTGCTTAGCCTCGTCTTCTTGGCTGCAGTCATTCCGCTTCTTGCGCTCTACGCGCTGTTGATCAAGATCTCGACGCCCAGCCAGACTGGCGGTATGGAGCCGACGGTGGCGACCGTCTGCTACATTGCGTTCACTGTCGTCTTCAGCGCGCTGATCATCGTTTCCATCAATTTCTCGCGTCAGCTTTCGCGTCAGGCCAAGGGCGACTACCCGACGCCGTAGCGAATGTCGTAAACGGCAACAGGTAACTGCGGCCGCGAATCAAAAGCAAAACGTGCGAATCTGCTCCGAGCAGATTCGCACGTTTTCCTTATTGTCGGCCGCACCGCTCAGTGCGTGACGGGTGTGCCGCAGAGCAAGTGAACGAGTCGGATGGGGTTCGTCCCAGCTCGCGTGTAATCAACACAACCGGGACGCCGCTCCCATCTGTCGGTTGATCATCTCGTAGTCACACCGACTGTCAGGCACTCGCACGCTTTGAGGTAGTCATGACTGGACACGCATATAATTCCGTGCGTCGTTGTCGAACGGCGATAGCGAAAGCGATTTTCACCGTCGGTACAACAACTGCCTTGGGTGCGTGCAGCGCCGGAGACCAGACCGGTGATTCGGGCACTCCGACGATCGCGGCACCGACCGCTGAACCCGTCCGAGTCGCGTTGGCCAATAGCCCACAGTCGGCGACCGCCGGCATCGTCTTCAGCTACGATGCAACGAAGGGCGGCACCGCATTCACGGGCACGGCGCTGCGATATGTCGTCACGTTCGCACCAAGTGCCAACGGACTGACGGCGACGAATGGTCGCATCGGCGGTGCGCCCACGGTGGCTGGTTTTACCACGGCGACAATCGTCGCAACCGACGCCAGTGGGGCCAGCGTGTCGAACGCATTCCCGATCGTTGTGTTCAGTGCGGATCTTGCCGCACCAACACTCCCCGTCACCCCGTACACATACTCGGACGCGACATCACCGCTTCCAGCTCACTTCACGCTTGCCGTTGGTGGCGGGCGCGGTGTCGGCGGCAGTGTGGTCGCGGCAGACAATACGCCGGCAAGCAACGTCACGACCGATGCCGGTGCGGCGCTGGGGCGTGTGCTGTTCTATGAGCGTCGACTCTCGGTGAACGATCGCGTCTCATGCGCCTCGTGCCACCAGCAGCAGACCGGATTCGCGGACACGGCGCGCCTGAGCCGAGGGTTCGATGGTGGGTCGACGGGGCGACACAGCATGGCGCTGCAGAATGCGCGTTTCTACACACGTGGCCGCTTCTTCTGGGATGAGCGCGCCGCGACCCTCGAAGCGCAGGTGCTCCAGCCCATTCAGGATGCAACCGAGATGGGAATGACGCTCGAAAACGCGGTCACCAAACTCACACTCTCGTCCTTCTACGCACCGCTCTTTCAGGCGGCATTCGGTACACCTGACATCACGAGCGATCGCGTGTCTCGTGCGCTGTCACAGTTCGTTCGCTCACTGGTGTCATCGTCGTCAAAGTTTGATCGCGCATTCACCAACGTCACCACTGGTCCACCGAACTTCGCCGCGGTTTTCACGCCGCAGGAGCAACTCGGCCAACAGCTCTTCAACGGCCAGGCCAAGTGCGCGCAATGCCACGAAACCAACGCGCACCTCGGCGACGACGTTCACAACATAGGACTCGACGCCACACTCACCGACGTGGGGGCAGGGCTGGGGCGCTTCAAGACGCCATCGCTCCGCAACGTCGAGAAGCGCGGCCGCTTCATGCACGATGGACGATTCAACACACTCGAACAGGTCGTCGAGTTCTATAACTCAGGCGTGCAGAACAACGGCAATCTCGACGGACGGCTGCGGGGCCCGGGCAATCAACCGCAGCGGCTCAATCTTTCGCAGGCGGAGAAAGACGCGATCGTTGCCTACATGAAGACCCTGACCGACGACGCCTTTCTCACTGCGGCCAAGTTCAGCAACCCGTTCCCGCGCTGATCGGTCCGCTTAGATGTCGAGATTGCTCACGAAGCGAGCATTGGTTTCGATGAAAAGACGGCGCGGTTCGACATCGTCGCCCATCAGTGTCTGAAACGTCTGGTCGGCGAGCACGGCATCTTCCATCGTGACGCGAAGCATGGTGCGGGTGCCCGGATCCATCGTCGTCTTCCACAGCTGCTCGGGGTTCATCTCGCCGAGGCCCTTGTAGCGCTGGATCATGATGTTGGTGCGACCTTCGCCGAACCGTTCGATGAATCCGTCGCGTTCCTTCTCGTTGTACGCGTAAAACTCTTCCTTGCCCTTGGCCACGCGATACAGAGGGGGCTGCGCGATGTACATGTAGCCCGCGTCGATCAGCTCCGGCATTTGGCGGAAGAAGAACGTGAGCAGGAGGGTACGAATGTGCGCGCCGTCCACGTCGGCGTCGGTCATGATGATGATCTTGTGGTAGCGGGCCTTCGTGATGTCGAACTCATCGCGAATGCCCGTCCCGATCGCCGTAATGATCGTCCGGATTTCTTCGTTGGAGAGCACCTTGTCGATGCGCGCCTTTTCCACGTTGATGATCTTGCCGCGGAGCGGAAGAATTGCTTGGAAGTCGCGCTTGCGTCCCTGCTTGGCCGAACCGCCGGCAGAGTCACCCTCGACGAGATAGACCTCGCATAGCGCGGGATCCGAAAGCGAACAGTCCGCAAGCTTGCCGGGCAGGCTCGCGACATCCAGCGCCGACTTCTTTCGCGTCAGATCGCGCGCTTTGCGTGCGGCCTCGCGTGCGCGTGCCGCCGACATCGCCTTGTCGATGATCATGTTGGCGGTTTTGGGATTCTCTTCGAGAAACTGCGACAGCAGTTCGTTGAGCACGCTGCGGACGGCGCCTTCAACTTCAGAGTTTCCGAGCTTCGTCTTGGTCTGCCCTTCGAACTGCGGCTCGAGCACTTTGACCGAAATGACCGCGGTCAACCCCTCGCGCACGTCGTCACCGGTAAGACGAACTTCCTTGTCCTTCTTTGACAGATTGCTCGACTTCTCGATGTACTTGTTGATGACCGACGTCAGCGCGCTTTTGAAGCCCGTGAGGTGGGTGCCGCCTTCGTGCGTGTTGATGTTGTTGACGAAGGAAAACACGTTGTCCGCGTAGCCTTCGTTGTACTGCAGCGCGACTTCAATGCCGATGTCGTCACGCGTGGTGTCGATGTAGATGACGTCCGCGTGCACAAACTTCTTGCTGCCCAGCAGATACGTCACGAACTCGCGTAGGCCGCCGCGGGCGAAGAAGGTCTCCTCGCGCTGTTCGCTTTCCCGCTCGTCCTTGAGCGTGATCGTGATTCCCTTGTTCAGGTACGCCAGTTCCCGGAGGCGGTTCGCCAGGGTCGCCCACTCATAGCGGGTGGTCTCGGTGAAAATCTCGGAGTCCGGCTTGAACCACACCTTGGTGCCGCTCTCTTTGGGCGCGATGGTGCCAAGCGTCTTCAGCTTGGTGTTCGTGATACCACGACGAAAATCCATGTAGTGCTGCTTGCCGTCGCGCTTGATCCACACCTTGAGCTCAGTGGAAAGCGCGTTCACGACCGAGACGCCCACGCCGTGCAGACCACCGGACACCTTGTACGTGTTCTTGTCAAACTTTCCACCAGCGTGCAGCATCGTCATCGCCATCTCGACGCCCGGCATCCCTTCCGACTTGTTCATGTCGACCGGAATACCGCGACCGTTGTCCTCGACAGAAATGGAATCGTCGAGGTGAATCGTGACGTCGACCTTTGTCGCGAAGCCAGCTAACGCTTCATCGATGGAGTTGTCGACGACTTCGTACACGAGGTGGTGCAGACCGCGCGCGGACGTGGAACCAATGTACATGCCAGGACGCATGCGGACGGCTTCGAGCCCCTTCAGGGCGGTGATGCTATCGGCGCCGTACTCCAGCTCTGGCGTGTCGCGTTCGGGCTTGTCGCTGCTGTTGGACATGGGCGAGTGTTTTCCGGTGGGATGCGTCGCAAACACAACCCCTGAAGGTACTCGTACGGAGCTGGCAATGCAACTGTCAGGCCGTTTCGTAAGTTGTTATCCCACAACGACTTCGCCGATTCAGCCGCGCAAAGTCCACCGCAGTTTGGTCACCGGTGGCCGGCTGGTATCCCGATTCAGCGATTTCAGCAGTTCGGGCTCCATCAGCGAGAGCTCATTCATCCACGCATTCGTGCGCACTACCACCACCAATGTGCCATCCCGTTGCAGCAGCAACGGCTCGGTCACGGCCGCGATCTGACTGCCGACAAGCCTCGGCCATTCCGGGATGACAGAGGCCTGCGCAACGCGGTCGGTGAGACCGGCGGTCTTGAGTACCGACGCCAGCACGTCACCCACGGGCGCGAATGCCCGACGCTTGTCTTCGGGGCCACGCCGGCTGCTCATGTCAGCACTCCATCACACATGACGCGGCGCTCGAGTCGAGTGAACGCAGCGGGAATGTCCTCGATGCGCGGCACCGCGAGCAATACTTGCCCCACGCCTGATTGTTCCAGGAGCGCGAGCACCCGTGACGCGCGACCGCTGTCGAGTTCTGCAAAAGGATCATCGAGCAGCAACAGCGGTGTTGCTCCGATCGCCTCGCGTAGTGTCGCCAGTTCCAGCAGGCGAAGCGCAATCGCGGCGCTGCGTTGCTGTCCGGCCGAGCCGAAGGTACGCAGCTCGCGTCCACCCAGTAGCAATTGCAGCTCGTCGCGGTGCGGACCCACCAGTGTAATGCCACGACGGAGCTCCTGCGCGCGCTGCTGTGCGAATGCCGCAGAGAGTGAGTTTGCTTGCGCGCCTGCATCGTCCAGCGTTGCCTCGTCCGTCGCACCGTGTGCCGCCATGTACCGCATGCTCACCGGGAGTCGCTCGCCGATCGCTTCGGCAATGTTCGTGAATTGGACCGAGTGGTTGCGGACGAACGCCTGACGCAGCGCGACAACGGTACCTCCGTGCTCGGCAAGGGCCGGCTCCCACACGCTCACGCGCGCGTCATGTGCGGCGGCCGTACGCGGGCCGTCCCGTTGCGCGGCACGCAGCGCGGCGTTGCGGCGCAGCAGGGCGGCGCGGTACTGCTGCAGTGCGTGCAGGTAGGTCCGTGAAGAAATCGCCAACGCGACATCGAGAAAGCGACGACGCTCGCCCGGGCCTCCGCCAACGAGCACTACATCGGCCGGCGAAAAACAGACCGACGGAAGCGCACCTAACGCCGACGTAAGGCGTGGCTGATCCACTCCGTCGAGCGACGCGCGTTTCTTCTTGGTGGGACGCTCGTAACCCACCGCAACCCGGTCAAACGCCGTGATCCCGTTCAACTCGGCGCGGATGTGAAACACGTTCGCACCGAAGCGCACGACATCGGCGTCGCGCGCGCCGCGCAAGGAACGAAGCAGCGACAGATACGCGACCGCTTCGAGCAAGTTCGTCTTGCCGTGACCATTCTCCCCGATGATGGCCAGGCCACTGTCGGGAAGGGTGATATCGAGATGCGCGAAGTTGCGGAAATCGCGTGCGACCAGTCGCGCAAGCATATAGGTGCGTTCAGCGAACGACAGGACGCGCGACACGCTGCGTCATCGAAGCGATCACTGACCCGTGAAGGTCGGGGCGCGCTTTTCAAGGAACGCGCGCATCCCTTCACGCATGTCGCTGGTGCTTGAAAGGGTGCCGAACTGATCCGATTCGAGACGGCATCCCTCCTCAATGGAGAGCGGAAGTCCCCGATCGACGGCCTCGATGCAGCCGGCAAGCGCCAGTGGCGCGTTGGCGAGCATCGCCCGCATCAGCGTGGTCGTTGTTTCGACCAGTGCGTCGGCTGGCACAACTTGATCGACCAGTCCAAGGCGGAACGCTTCAGCGGCGTTGATCATCTCGCCCGTGAGCAGGAGGCGGAGCGCTGCCCCCCGTCCAATGAGGCGTGGCAGCCGCTGGGTGCCGCCGTATCCCGGCACGATGCCGAGCTTTACTTCCGGCTGTCCAAGCTTGGCGAACTCGCTGGCGATGCGCACGTGACACGACATTGCCAACTCACAACCGCCGCCGAGGGCAAAGCCGTTGATCATCGCGATCGTGGGCTTGGGCGACGTCTCGAAGCGACGGAAGATCACCTGGCCTGCACGCGCTCGGTACACCGCCGTGAGCGGGGTCTGACTTTCCAGTTCCGTAATGTCGGCGCCCGCGACGAACGCCCGCCCGGCGCCGGTGAGAATCACGCCACCCACATCGTCGCGACTGCGCGCCTCGTCGATTGCCCGGCCAAGCTCCGCAATGGTCCCGTCGTTGAGCGCATTGAGCTTGTCGGGGCGATTGACGGTAATCGTGGCGATGCGGTCGGCGACTTCGAACGTGACGAACTGATAGGACATCGGCATGGGGGCGGGTACGGGCGGGCTGGACCGGGGGGCACGGATCGCGCCCGGAGGCTGGGACAAGGCTCCCATCTCCGAATTCCCGATCCCCGAAGATAAACACTCCGCGCGCGCGCCGATTACTTTGGGCCCGTGCTTCCTATCCAAGCTGTCAGCTGGTCCCCGGACCGCAGCGCCCTCTGCATCATCGATCAGCGGCTATTGCCGGGCGCTGAGATCGTGAGAGAACTGCGCGCGCTTGACGACGTCATTGAGGCGATTCGGACGCTTTCGGTCCGAGGGGCCCCGGCGATCGGGGTTGCAGCGGCGATCGGGTTGGCCGTGGCGCTCGAGGCGGCCGCGACTAGCGATGCCCATCGGCGAGTCCTGCTGCCGGAGTTCGCTGCGCGTCTTGTCGCGTCGCGGCCGACGGCTGTGAATCTGGCGTGGGCCGTCAATCGCATGCTGGCACGGGCTGCGACGGTTGGCGATGGGCCATTGCTTGCAGCACTCCGTGACGAGGCCGACGCGATTCTCACCGAAGACATTGCGATGTGCGACGCAATCGGCGGACATGGAATGGCGTTGATCCCGGAAGACGCCTGTGTCCTCACGCATTGCAACGCCGGAGCACTCGCGACGGCGGGCATTGGCACGGCGCTCGCGCCCGTGTATGCCGCGCACGCAGCGGGCCGACGTGTGCACGTCTACGCCGATGAGACCAGACCGTTGCGCCAGGGCGCTCGCCTGACTGCGTGGGAGTTGCATCGTGCAGGCATCCGCGTGACTGTGCTTCCGGATGGTGCGGCGGCTTCCCTGCTGCGCTCCGGGGCTATCGATCTCGTGATCGTTGGCGCCGATCGCATCGCGGCCAACGGCGACTTCGCAAACAAGATCGGCACCTACTCCGTGGCACTCGCGGCGCATACGCACCGTGTTCCCTTTTACGTGGCCGCACCATGGAGCACCATCGACCCTGATACACCAATAGGTGCGGCCATCGAGATAGAACATCGTGATGCCACGGAACTCGGCGAGCTGCCCGCTGGCGTTTCCGCCTGGAATCCAGCGTTCGATGTCACCCCGCATTCGCTCGTGACAGGCTACATCACCGACCGCGGTGTGATGCACCCGCCTTTCGCTTCGCCCGCTTTCGTATAATGCAGAGCCCATGACGGCCATTCTCGCCATCGATCAGGGGACGACGGGCACAACGTGTCTTGTTGTGAATGCCGAGGGGCAGGTGACCGGCCGAGCGTATCGTGAGATCACGCAGCACTATCCCGCGCCGGGTTGGGTCGAGCACGACGCCCACGAGATTCTCGACCAGACGATGGCCGCAGCCCGTGAAGCGGTGGCCGATGCCATTGCGCGCGGCGGCGAAATTCCTGTCGCCATCGGTATCACCAATCAGCGTGAAACCATCGTGCTCTGGGACCGCAACACAGGGCGTGCGGTGTACCGGGCCATCGTCTGGCAAGATCGGCGCACGGCGGATCGTTGCGCGGAGCTGGCGCCCAGGGCCGAAATGATTGCTGCGCGCACTGGCCTTGTGACCGACCCGTATTTCAGCGCGACCAAGCTGGAATGGTTGCTGGCGCAATCGGACAATCGAGCGCGCGCGGAACGGGGGGAGTTGGCGGCCGGCACGATCGACTCGTGGTTGATCTGGCACCTCACCGGCGGCGCGGTGCATGCAACGGATCACACGAATGCTTCGCGCACGATGCTCTATGACATAGATGCCCGCGCGTGGAGCAGTGACTTGCTCGCGCTGTTCGGTGTGCCCAGCGCACTGTTGCCGGAAGTCCGCGCGTCGAGTGGTGCGTTTGGAACCGCACTGGCAACGCACGTCGGTCTGGCCCTGCCAATCTGCGGGGTCGCGGGTGACCAGCAAGCCGCGCTGTTTGGTCAGGGCGGCTGGAACGCGGGTGGTGGCAAGAACACCTATGGCACCGGTGCGTTTCTGTTGCTCAATACTGGTGCCACGCGACCCGTCGCAGGGCAGGGACTGCTCACGACGCTCGCCTGTGATGCAGAGGGGAAACCCGTCTTCGCACTCGAAGCGTCGATCTTCATTGCCGGGGCCGCGGTGCAATGGCTGCGCGATGGGCTGGGGCTGATCGCGACGGCGTCGGAGACCGAAGCACTCGCGCGATCGATCGACTCGAACGATGGCGTCTACTTTGTGCCGGCGCTCGTCGGGCTCGGGGCTCCCGACTGGGAACCGCATGCGCGCGGCACCATTGTCGGACTGACGCGCGGCACAAAACGCGCCCATCTTGCGCGCGCCGCACTCGAAGCAATGGCGTATGCCACGCGCGATGTGCTCGGGGACATGCGTACGAATGGTGGCGTCCCGTTTGACCGACTGCGCGTGGACGGCGGCGCGACGGGCAACGACTGGCTGATGCAGTTTCAGGCCGACGTGCTTGGGGTGCCCGTCGAGCGTCCCGACGTGATCGAAACGACGGCACTAGGCGCGGCGGGGCTCGCCGGGATAGCCGCGGGCGTCTGGAACAACGCCGATGCGTTTCTGGCCGCTCGCCAGTTCACGCGCTTTGTGCCGGGGGCGGGGCAAGCCGATGCACACGCGGCACACAACGGATGGCGACGCGCGGTTCGCGCAGCGTTGTCATGGGCCCGCGACGACCAGTGAATGAACGGGTGGTGTTGCCTCGCCCTCCGAGGTCGATCCGAATGACACGGAGGCTGCTGTTTGTCGCCGCGATGGTCTGGGGCCAACCGGTGGTACTGGCGGCTCAGTCGGCCGTCAGTCAGCCAGCAGCGTTGCGATTCCAAGCCAACCGACAGGGTCGGGTGGACGGGCAGTCACGCACCCCAGCTTCTCCCATTCATAGCACCGCTTTCGTCGTCGACTCCACCGATCGCTGGTTCGCGCGGGACAAGGCGCGCCACTTCGGGACGTCGGCCGCGATACAGCTCATGGGATACGGTATTCTGCGCATTGCCGGGATGAGTCGTGTCCGATCGGGGCTCGCTGCGTCGTTAGTCACGGCATCGGCAGGCGTCGGCAAGGAGCTGTGGGACCGACAAGGGCATGGCGACGCGAGCGCTCGTGACCTCGTCTGGGACGGCTTGGGACTGCTCGCCGGTTCCGGACTCGCTAAAATCGGAGATCCGCCGTGACGGATCGAGGGTAATTGCATATGTTGCAGGCTGAAAATCGCACCATTCGGTGACCACGCACGACTGGACGGCGGCGCGTCGCGCGACCGCAGGACGGAATCCCGTGAAAGCTCGTACGAAATTTCTGGTTGGCGGTGCCTTGGTGCTCGGCACTGCCGGCTATCTGATGGCCAGCTCGATCAACGAAACGGCGCAGTACTACCTCACGCCGACTGAGTTGGCCGCCAAGGTCACGTCAAACCCGCGCTTCGTGAACACCGGCGTAAAAGTCGGAGCACGTGTCGTGAACGGCACGATCGTCCGTGAACCGTCCGGACGCTCGCTGTCGTTCAAAATGACCGACGGAGCGCGCGAGTATAACGTCGTCTATAAAGGCATCGCGCCCGACACGTTCACCGACGGTGTCGATGTCGTCGTTGAGGGACGCCTTGATCGCAACGGAACATTCCAGGCGACGACGTTGCTTGCAAAGTGTGCGTCCCGTTACGAAAACGCTCCAGACAAATACCGCGACACGCCCGGCTACCAGGGCGCGGCGACTCCGCGCGCGTAAGCGCATCCGCATAAGCGCATCCGCATAAGCGCACCCGCAGCAGCGCAATCGCGTAAACGCGAGGCCACATGATTCTCGTTGGAGAGCTGTCGCTCTGGGTTGCCCTCTTGATGGCAGCCTGGACGACAACCGTTTCATTTTCAGGCGGGCTGCAAGGCCGAGCCGATTTGGTGAAGAGTGGTGAGCGCGCGCTCTACGCGACGTTTGCATTCACGCTGCTCGCGTCCATTGGCATTTGGACCGCGCTGTTCACGCACGACTTCTCGGTCAAATTCGTTGCGTCGTACACCAGCGCGAATCTGCCGAAGATCTACACCTTCACGGCGTTCTGGGCTGGTCAGGCCGGCTCGATGCTGTTCTGGTCGCTGATTCTAACGGGATATGCCGCGCTGGCGGTTTTCACCAACCGCTCCAAGAATCGCCTGATGATGCCGTGGGTCACCGGCACACTTGGCGTGATCGCACTGTTCTTTCTCATGACGATGTGCTTCGGCGCGAATCCCTACGAGCGACTCGACTGGATTCCGCCCGATGGTCGCGGCATGAACCCGCAGTTGCAGAACCCCGGCATGGCCATCCATCCGCCCATGCTCTATTTGGGGCTTGTTGCGACTGCGGTGCCGTTTGCCTTCGCCATTGGTGCGCTGATTTCGCGCAAGCTCGACGCTGAATGGCTCGGTGCCGTGCGTCGTTGGGCACTGCTGTCGTGGTTTTTCCTCACGATCGGCATCGTGCTCGGCATGTGGTGGGCGTACGTCGAACTCGGTTGGGCCGGCTACTGGGCGTGGGATGCCGTCGAGAATTCGTCGTTCCTGCCGTGGCTCACATGCACCGCGTTCCTGCACAGCATCATGATCCAGGAAAAGCGCGGCATGCTGCGTAAATGGAATGTGACGCTCGTGGTCGTGACGTTCCTGCTCACCATCCTCGGTACCTTCATCACGCGCAGTGGCGTGATCGAAAGCGTGCACGCGTTTGCGCAGTCTCCGGTTGGTAACTGGTTCCTCGGCTTCCTGATTGTCGCAACCGTACTGACCGTGTACCTCGTGTCCACGCGATTGCAGGACCTGCAGGCCAACGCCGAACTGGAAAGCATGGTCAGTCGCGAGGCGGCGTTTCTTTACAACAACCTCGCCCTCGTCGGCATCTGCTTCGCGACGCTGTGGGGCACGCTTTTTCCGATTCTTTCGGAAGCCGTGAAAGGCGAAAAGATCACGGTCGGTCCGCCGTTCTTCAACTCCGTCAACGGTCCGCTCGGTCTCTTGCTGTTGGCGCTCACCGGCATCGGTCCGCTCATCGCGTGGCGTCGTGCGTCCACCTCCAATCTGCGTCGCCAGTTCACGTGGCCGGTAACGTCCGGCCTGGTGGTCTTTGCCGTGCTATTCGCACTCGGCATGCGCAGCTTCTACGCGCTCGTCACGTATTTGCTCGCCGGCTTTGTGTTCGGCACCATCGCGCAGGAGTTCATCAAGGGAATTGGTGCGCGTCGTCGCATGTACAGCGAGGGGCTCTTTGCCGCATCGATGCGCCTCATTGGACGCAACCGTCGGCGCTACGGCGGTTACATCGTCCACTTCGGTGTGGTCGTCATGTTCTGCGCGTTCGCGGGCCAGATGTTCAAGAAGGATCTTGCCGCAACGGTCAAGACGGGTGAGACGATCAAGGCGACCGACTCGTATGGACACGCGTGGGCGTTCACCAGTCTTGGCGTGTCGCGGTTTGAGCAACTCAATCGTCGGGTCGTGGCGGTCAGTTTCAACGTCACGAAGGACGGCAAGAAGATGGGCGTGCTCTCGAGCGAAAAGCGCCAGCATGTCGATAGCCGTGGCGAGCCCACATTCGAACCGTCAACAGAAGTCGGCATTCTCGAATCGCCGGCTCAGGATGTCTATATGGTCTTCACGGGCGCCATCGACGCCGAGACGGCTGCCATTCACATCAACTTCAATCCGTTGGTGTGGTGGGTGTGGTTCGGTGGCATCATGATGGCGTTCGGCGGTGTAATCGTGATGTGGCCGCAAGCCCAGAAGGAGCGCGAGAGCGGGTATGTCGCTGAACTTCCCGCATCGTCAGAAGGCGCGCTCGTGGGAGCGGGCGCTTGAACGACTCGAAGTGCTCGTTGTCGAGTGATCGCCGCGCGTTTTTGACGACAGTCGGTCGTGGTGCGCTCGGCGTCGCCGCGCTCTCCGTCGCATCGAGTGTGACTGGCCGGCGTCTGCCCGCGCAGGAGCCGACCAGTTCGCAGTCAGCGGCCAGCAACGTCGAGATGTCGTCAGACTCGTACAAGCCGGTGCGTCGCCCGCCAAAGGCCAGCGCAAAGCCGTTGATGGACGACAAGCAGATCGAAACGTTCGAGCGCGAGTTGGCGTGTCCGTGCCCGTGCACGCTCGATGTATTCACCTGCCGTACGACCGACTTCAATTGCGGCATTTCACCTGCCGTACACAAGGATGTGAAGGCTCTGGTTGAAGGCGGCTATAGCGGCGACGAGATCATGGCTGCAATGACCGACACGTACGGCGACTTCATTCTCATGACGCCGCGCAAGCAGGGATTCAATCTGCTCGCGTGGTTTGCTCCGTTCGCCGCGATCGGCATTGGCGCGGTAGCCATCGGCGCACTGCTGCGCGGTTGGCGGATCAACGCCATCCAGGCCACCGCAGCCCGCGCCGAAGCGGCGCAGCGCGCGCCTTCTGCGTCGCGGAACGCACCTTCTTTTGCGCAGCCTGCCGAGGTCGACGCCACAGAGGCCGAGCTCGCGCGACTCCAAGTGGCGCTTCGTCACGACCCGCAATGATGATCGCTGCTCTTCCCGAAGGTTTAATTCCGCTCGCCGTCGGCACGGTACTCGCGCTTGGCGGACTTTCCCTCGTGCTTTCACCGCTGATCAACGACGGATCGGAAGCGGCCACGAAGGTCAAAAAGCGTGTGCGTAAAGGCCCCGCACCCGAAGCTACAGACGGCGCCGTCGCCGCACTTCGTGAAATCGAATTCGATCGCGAAACGGGCAAGCTCTCCGACAGCGACTACGCCGAGTTGAAGACTCGCTACACTCGTGCTGCGCTCGATGAGTTGCGTGCGTCGGATATCGCGAATGCCAGCATGAACGCGACGGCGGTGCTCGAAGTCGATCCAGTCGAAGCGGCCATCAGTCGCGCGCGCGCTCAGCAGAAATCGTGTAGTGACTGCGGGCCCCGCGCCGAGCCGGACGCGACCTACTGCTGCAACTGCGGACGGTTTCTCCCCGGTCAGTGTAGTCACTGCGGGGCGGATGTCACGGCTCCGGGGTCAGCGTTCTGCGGGGCGTGCGGGGAACTGCTGGCGGTGGAAGGGTGATTTACGCGAACGCATGGCAAGTCTCGCGGCGGAAGAAAAACAACAGCGGGCCACGAATCGCGCGAATCGTCCGGAGGTAAGACGAACTCCCGCAGTTGAAAGGAAAGCGAAGAGAAGAAAATGGAAGACGCAAAAAAAGAAGAAGGGGAAAGCAAAAATGAAGAGGCACTGACCGCGAACTGTGACAGTGCCGCGGACCTCCAGGAACGATTCGCGTAATTCGTGGCCGCTTTTCGCCGTCCCCTACCCACGCTCCAACGCATCAAGCTTGCGCCGTGCCATCATCAACGGCACGACCGTCGCCGATACGCACAGTACCACGGCAACGATGAAAGGCAGGACCATCGCCACCGGGTCGCGCGTCCAGCCATAGTGTTCGGCCACGAGAAACCGCGCCGCCGGGCGGCCTGTGAGAAACGCGACTGCGCCAATGAGCACGATGCCGCTCATCATGAACAGCAGTCCGCCAAATGAGGTCGGAATCTGTGCCGCATTCTCCGAATCGAATTGCGGATAAAACGTGCCGAAGGCGAGCGCCAGCGCCGTGAGGGGAAACACCATCGCGACGATTGCCGCGAGCGTCACGACGTGAACGAACAGACGCACGCCCAGCATCATGTTTGTTGCGCCAACAAGAATGAGCGAGAGCCCCAGCAGCGGGACGGCGCCCACCCAGAACTTGGCCCACAACAAGTCGCGCATTGAGAATGGACTGGAGCGCAACAACCACAGCGCGCGCCCTTCGAGACTCACGCTCGGAAAGACAAATCGCGCCGCAATCGACGCGAGCACAAAGCCCGCGAGTGCGAGGTTGAGAAACGGAATCACATTGCGCAGCACCGCCGTCATCCCTTCGCCCGAGAGTGGCAGGTAGCGCACGTTCGCGACGTACACCACCAACAACACCGCCAGCATCACGAGCTGCGACCACTGTGTCGAATCGCGTGCAAAGACACGCAACTCCTTCATCACCAGCTGTCGGCGCGTCGCGCTCATTCTCGACGTCATGCGCTCCAGCAGCGAACGGGGCGCGCCTGCCTCGCTCCGCCGGTTCGCGCCCTCCTGCGCTTGGCTGAACCCGCGCGCCCAACCGCGCGCATGCAACGCACCGCCGATCGCAACACACAGCGCGCTTGCCCCCCACAACCGTGCGAGCGGTAGCCACACGCTCTTTCCCTGCAGCCACCCCATCAGCGCTTCGCTCACCCACTCACTCGGCAGCCACGGCGAGGATGGGGCGTCGAGTGCCGCGATGAACTGCATGAAGTTCTGAAACCCTTCCGGGCGCGCGAGCTGCTCAGGACGCGCGGCGCGAAAGAGCACCACGAGTGCGCACACCGCGAGCGCCGTGATGACGCTCAACAGGTCGCGGGTGCGTCGCGCCGGAAACACGTTCACCAGCAAGAGGGTGAACGCCGAGCCCGCGGCCGCTGGAAGGCAGAGGAACGGCAGAACCACCAACAGCGCGAACGGCGCGAACGCGATGCCGCCTCGATACGCGGTTCCGTACGCCGCGAGCAGCGGCAAGAGCAACAGCGCTACCATCCAGCTGGAGTGCAACGCGGTTTCAGCTAAACGCGCCCGATACAACGTCCATGGTCGTACCGGTGCGGCTGCGAGTTGGTCGAGATCGCGCGATAGAAAGAAGTTCGAGAGTGCCGCGATGGTGTTGGACAACAGCAGGATCGAAGCGAACGACAACAGCATCATCGAGAGCAACTTGCCCGCAAGCAGATTGCCGATGTCTTCGGCGCTCCGAAAGTAGCGGAGCAGCTTGAGCCCAATCGCGAACACGGCAATCCAGAAGAGCGCGCCGAGGGCGAGCACAACAACCAGTCGACGCAGATCGCCCGGTTGATGTCGCTTTGCCCGATGTCGCGCCATTTGCCACTTGGGCGCCAGCAGCTGCAACGGGCCGGCCAGCGCCGCGGCCTCAGGCATCGAGCACCTCAACCAACTCTCGTGCGACGTTGTCGCCGGTCAGCCGCAGGAAGATGTCTTCGAGCGCATCATCGTTTCCTGACGCGCCACGGAGCTGCTGCATCGTGCCGCACGCGACAAGCTCGCCGCGCTGCATGATGCCGATGCGATCACACATGCCTTCTGCGATTTCCAGCGTGTGGGTGGACATCATCACTGAATGCCCACGCCTGGTGTATTCGCGAAAGAGATCTTTGAGAATCTTCGCCGACTTTGGATCGAGCCCAACCATGGGTTCATCAACCACAATCACCGGCGGTCGATGTACGAACGCGCTCGCAATGATCAGCTTCTGGCGCATCCCGTGGCTGTAGCACTCCACGAGTTCGTCGCGCCATCCATCGAGATCAAAGAGTGCGAGCAGTTCAATGCCGCGTTTATCGACCGCCGCGCCCTGTTCACCGTACAGCCCCGCGGCGAAGCGCAGGAACTCCATTCCGGTCAGCTTCTCGTAAATGAACGGCCGGTCGGGGATGAAGCCGAGTGCGCGCTTGGCCGAAATTGGGTCGGCGCGGAGATCGTGACCGGCAATGCGAACGGAACCGGCAGTCGGCTGCAGAATCCCGGCAATCATTCGCATCGTGGTCGTCTTTCCGGCGCCGTTTGGGCCCAGGAAGCCAAACAGTTCGCCTTTGGGTACGACCAAGTCGAGGGAACGAACCGCAGTGAATGAACCGTACCGTTTACACAGAGACGATATTTCGATCATGGTCCGACGGCCGGAGGAACGGCCCATGTTCGGACCGCGCACGACGGGCGCGTAGTGCGCCGTACCAATCGTGACGATTCACGGCTACTGGACCGTCACGCCTGAGACAAAGACATGCCCGGACGGTGACGGATCGAGCCCGAATGGGGTTGAACAAAACCCGAAGGCCCCACAGCTTGCAGCCTATGTCCGAATCGAAGAAGAACGCGCCGCCGCCGATGGCCAGGCCCTCCGATGCCCTGATTGTGCGAGGCGCCCGCGAGCACAACCTCCGCAACATCAGCGTCACCATCCCGCGGGATAAGCTGACCGTGGTAACCGGGCTGTCAGGCTCGGGCAAATCGTCGCTCGCGTTCGACACGATCTACGCCGAAGGCCAACGTCGCTACGTCGAGTCGCTCTCGGCCTATGCTCGGCAGTTCCTCGGGCTCATGGAGAAGCCGGACGTCGACGTCATCGAAGGGCTGTCGCCCGCGATCTCGATCGAGCAGAAATCGGCGGGGCACAATCCGCGCTCCACCGTCGGCACCGTCACCGAGATCTACGATTACCTGCGCTTGCTGTACGCGCGTGTCGGCACGCCGCACTGCGCCAACTGTGGACGTGCGGTGCAGCGGCAGAGTCCGGCACAGATCGCCGAACTCGTCCTCGCTTGGCCCGACGGCACGCGCATCGAGATTCGCAGTCCGCTGGTGCAGGAGCGCAAAGGCGAATTCCGCGATCTCTTCGAGAGTGCGCGCAAGCAGGGCTTTGTGCGGGCCATCGTCGACGGTGAATTGATCGAACTCGCCGATCCACCTAAGCTCAATCGTCGCGCCAATCACTCCATCTCGGTCGTGGTCGATCGTCTCGTCGTGCGGGCCGATGATCGTGGTCGCATCACCGATTCAATCGAGACCGCGCTGCGACTCGCCGAAGGGCTGGTGGAAGTCGTGCGCCACGACAAGAAGGAGCCGACAACCGAAATCTTCTCCGAACGCTACGGTTGTCCGGTGTGCGGCATCTCCATGCCCGAGCTTGAGCCGCGTCATTTCTCGTTCAATTCGCCATTCGGCGCGTGCGAATCGTGCAGCGGCCTTGGCACCACGCGCAGTGCGAGCGAAGAACTCGTCATCGGCGATCAGAATCTCTCGATCCTTGAAGGTGTGGTGCTCCCGTGGGGTGAACCTGACGGCTACATGCGCAAGGTCATCCTCCCTGGCCTCGCCAAACAGCTGGGCTTCGATCTCAACGCGCCGTGGTCAAAAATTTCCGCCGTTGCCAAGAAGTCGTTGCTGCATGGCGTGAGTGAGTCGTCGCCCGTAGCGAAGACTGCCGCGAAGAACGCCGCGAAGAACGCCGCGAAGAAAGTCGTCACGAAAGTGACCAAAGGCGTGACGACAAAAGCCGTCTCCATCAAAACAGGTGCAGACAGTCGGTGGGAAGGGATCATCGCGCACGTGCAGCGGCGCTACACCGAAACGAGTTCTGAAGCGGCGCGCACGGATCTCGAGGCGTACATGGTCGCAGCCCCGTGCCCGAGGTGCAAAGGACAGCGACTGCGCGCGGAGTCGCTCGCGGTGACGATGCACGGCCGGAACATCGGTGAAGTTGTACAGCAGAGTGTGATCGACGCGCTCGAGTTCTTTGAGACCGTGCCGATTCGTGCGCCCGGTCATCCGGGGCTCGATGCCGGAATCGCTGCGCCGATTTTGAAGGAAGTCAAAGAGCGACTGCGTTTTCTGGTCGACGTTGGACTCGATTATCTCACGCTCAATCGCAGCGCGGAATCACTGTCCGGAGGCGAAGCGCAGCGCATTCGCCTTGCCACGCAGATCGGCTCACGTCTCGTCGGTGTGCTCTACATTCTCGACGAACCGAGCATCGGTCTGCATCAGCGAGACAACGGCAAGTTGCTCGAGACGCTCAAGCAACTACGCGATCTTGGCAACACCGTCATCGTCGTTGAGCATGACGAGGAAACCATTCGCGAAGCCGACTATCTGATCGACCTCGGGCCCGGCGCCGGCAAACACGGCGGCGAAGTGATCGCGCAGGGTTCGGTCGAACACGTCATGAACACACCGGGCTCCATCACCGGCGCGTACCTCCTCGGCACGCGCAGCATCGCGGTGCCAAAGAAGCGTCGACCTGTTGACCCTGCGCGCATCGTACGCGTGCAGGGCGCGCGCGAACACAATCTGCTCGGCGTCGACGCCGAGTTTCCGCTCGGACTGTTCGTCGCGGTCACAGGCGTATCCGGGTCGGGCAAGTCAACGCTCGTCACGGATATTCTGCAGCGGGCGATGTCCCGCCACTTCTATCGAGCGCGCGTCATTCCGGGCCTGCACGATCGCATCACCGGACTCGAACATCTCGACAAGCTGATCGACATCGATCAAAGCCCGATCGGTCGAACGCCACGCTCCAATCCGGCGACATACACGGGTGTCTTCACCCCGGTGCGCGAACTGTTCGCCGATTTGCCCGAGTCAAAGATCCGTGGCTACGGTCCCGGACGTTTCTCGTTCAACGTAAAGGGCGGTCGCTGCGAAGCGTGCCAGGGCGATGGGCTCGTGAAGATCGAAATGCACTTCCTGCCGGACGTCTTCGTCCCGTGTGATGTCTGCAAAGGCAAACGCTTCAATCGCGAAACGATGGAAGTACGCTTCCGCGGCATGAGCATCGCGGAAGTGCTCGATCTCACCGTCGAAGAAGGATGCACTTTTTTCGAAAACCAGCCGCGCATCGCGCAAAAGCTCGAAGCACTGCGCGACGTTGGCCTCGGCTACATCCATCTCGGTCAGAGTGCGACCACACTCTCCGGCGGCGAGGCGCAGCGCGTAAAGCTCGCGACCGAACTGTCAAAGCGTGACACCGGCCGAACGCTCTACATCCTCGACGAACCCACAACAGGGCTTCACTTCGAAGACGTGCGCGTTTTGCTCGAAGTCCTGCATAAGCTGGTCGATCGTGGTAACACGGTCCTCGTGATTGAGCACAATCTGGACGTTATCAAGACGGCCGACTGGATCCTGGATCTCGGCCCCGAAGGTGGCGTGCGCGGCGGCACCATCGTCGCCCAAGGGACGCCGGAACAGGTCGCCAAGGTGGCCGAAAGCCATACCGGCTATTACCTCAAGCCGCTGCTCAAGCGGAAGTAGCCGCCCCCCCGGCAGCGCGTTCGCACCCCGCGCGCCAGTTCGGCGAGCGGGTAGATTCACCCTATGGTCTCCCTCCTCGATATTATCGGGCCCGTGATGGTTGGGCCAAGCTCCAGCCATACCGCGGGCGCATGCCGACTCGGCCTCCTTGCACGCTGCCTCGTGGGTGGCACACCGGAGCGCGCCACCGTCGAACTCCATGGCTCGTTCGCCCGCACCGGTGAAGGACATGGCACCGACAAGGCCATTGTCGGCGGGCTGATGGGCTTTCGCCCCGACGACGAACGATTGCGCACTGCGCTCGAGATCATGGAGCGTGAAGGGCTCGACTACAAATTCGAGAAGACGACGCTCGGAGACCATGCGCACCCCAACACCGTGCGCATCACACTCGAACGCGGCGATCGACATTCGCAGATGGTCGGCGCGTCGCTCGGCGCAGGTCGTGTGCAGGTCACGGAGATCGACGGCTACCCGGTCGACATCACCGGCAACCTGCATACCATCGTGCTTGTCGCGGGCGATGTGAAAGGATCGATCGCACGCATCGCTGGACTGCTCGCCGACAACGATCTCAACATCGCGACCCTCAAACTCTCGCGCAAAGAGCGCGGCGGCGATGCGTTCATGGTCATCGAAGTGGATGAACAACCGGGCGAAGCACTACGCGACGCAATCCGCGCGTTACCGTGGGTGAAATGGGCGTTCCGTCTCGACAAGGTGAGTGCCTGATGTACAAGAGTCTGGCCGAAGCAATCAAAGACGCGGAAGCGCGCGGCGTGCCGCTGTCGACGGTTGCGCTCGAAGCTGAAGCGCGCGATCAAGGTCGACCGATCAGCGAAATTCGCGATGCACTCAGGCGCGCACTCGTCGTGATGCGCGAAGCCGTCGCACGCGGCATGGTCGGCGATCTGTACTCGGCGTCCGGACTTGTTGGCGGCGACGCGGCGAAGCTACGCACCGGCGCTGATGGTCCACTCGCCGGCACGCCGTTTCGCGATGTGCTCGCGCGGGCACTCGCCGTGCAGGAAGTGAACGCCGCAATGGGTGTCATCGTCGCCGCGCCCACCGCGGGCGGTGCAGGTGTGCTGCCGGCTGTCCTCACCGGGCTCGCGGCCGCGCGCGGCATCGACGACGAGCTCGTCATCTCCGCGCTCGCCACGGCTGGCCTGATTGGCGCCGTCGTCGCAGAGCGCGCTTCACTCTCGGGGGCAGAAGGCGGCTGTCAGGCTGAAACTGGCGCCGCTGCGGGCATGGCGGCCGGCGCTGCTGTCGAGATGCTCGGCGGATCGCCGCGTCAAGCAGGGCATGCCACCGCGCTCGCGCAGCAAGGCACACTCGGGCTGGTCTGCGATCCGCTCGGCGGGCTTGTTGAACTGCCATGTGTGTTTCGCAACGCCACCGGCGCCGCAATCGCGCTGGCAGCCATCGAGATGGCCATGGCCGGCATCGAATTCGCAATTCCCGCTGACGAAGTCATCGACACCATGGGCGAAATCGGCGAAGCGATGGACGTGCGCTATCGCGAGACAGCCGGCGGTGGACTCGCGGCGACACCAACGGGTCGTCGTCTCGCGCGCGAGCGTCTGCACGAACTCAAGCGCCGAGAGTGAGCGGGCTCGTGCGACACCAGGCCATGAGATTGCTCGCGCTCGGCGTCATGCTCGCCGCATGCGGGCCGCGCAACGCAGGTACCACCGATGCGTCGGTCCCCGCACTCGCTTCGATCACCACGACCGGCACGCTCAAGGCCACGGGACTTGTCGAAGCGTCAGGCGTCGTAGGGAGTACGCGAACCGACAACGCGTTCTGGTCGCAGAACGACAGCGGCAATGAGGCTGAACTTTTTGCGTACGATAGCACAGGCGCATCACTCGGCATTGCGATCGTAAACGGCGCTCGCAATCGCGACTGGGAAGCCATCGCCACCGGCCCGTGCGCTGAGGGCTCGTGTGTGTACATCGGTGATATCGGCGACAATGGTGCGAGCCGAGCGCAGGTCACGATCTGGCGGGTCAGTGAGCCGATGGTCGGTGACACGCTCACCGCACCCGCAGCGGAGCTTCGCTTCAGCTATCCCGACGGCCCGCGCGACGTTGAAGCGATGTGGGTCTCGCCCGACACGACTGTCTGGCTGCTCACCAAGCGACCGATGTTCCGAGCTGACGGAACGTCGCGGCCCACCCAGCTCTATCGTCTCCCGGCGTCTCTGTGGACTGACGGCGGTGAACATGTCGCGATGTTAGTCGACTCGCTGCCGATTATCCCACTAGCCTCGAACGAGCGGAGTTGGATTACAGACGCGTCGCTGTCGCCGCCGGACAGCACCGGCGTGCGTCATCTCGCGGTGCGCAGCTATGAACAGATTTTTGTCTTTTCTGCCGACGCCATGACCGGTCGGCCGGGTGCGCTGGAACACCGCTGCTCACTCGTGCCGTTGCGACAGCGGATGGGCGAAGGGGTTGTCTGGCTCCCCGATGGCCGACTGCTGTTCACTGCCGAAGGACGCGGGTCGGCGTTACAGGCCGGGCGCTGTCCGTAGCGCGTCCGCCTGGTGACCGCTGTCTCGGAGCTGGCAGGGCGCGGCGTGGTGGGAGGGAGTGTGGCCGAGTTGTCGCCATGCGCGTAGCTTCCCGATGGTGAAGCGATGCGCGTCGGCTTGGTGCTTGGACGAAACGCTCGCACCGACTCCGCCGTACGGTGGTGGAACTGAACCCAACAGGAATCGCCCTATGGTTACTCGTGAAGATGTTGAAGCGTTTCTGGATCGACTTGGCACCGACGGTGCGTCGCATTCAGAGGTTGAACCCGGACTCTGGATTGTACGACCCAGCGGCCCACTCGATTTTGATGTCGTCATCACGCACAATCCGCCGGTGTTGTTGATGCGGGTGAAAGTGATGCCAGTGCCTGCCGATGCTGCGGAAGTGGCTGCGTTGAGCCGGCGTCTCCTTGAGCTCAACGCGACCGATCTCCTGCACGGATCGTATGGCATCGATGCAGACAACATCGTGCTTACCGAAGCGATGGAACTTGAACACCTCGACTACGAAGAGTTCCTCGCATCCTACGAAAGCCTCACGCTCTCGCTGACCACGCACATGCGTGAGTTGGCTGCCTTCCGAGAGGTTCGCTAAACCATGGGCATCTTCGATCGTTTCTCGACGCTGATCAAGTCAAATCTGAATGACCTCATCTCCTCGGCGGAAAACCCCGAGAAGATGCTCAATCAGATCATCGTCGACATGCGCAACCAACTCGCCAAGGCCAAGCAGCAGGTCGCGGCGACCATTGCCGACGAAAAGCGGCTCAAGGATCAGGCCGACTCCGAGTTCAAGCTGGCCGACGATTGGGACAAGCGCGCCATGCTCGCCGTTCAGGAAGGACGCGACGATCTTGCCAAGCAGGCCCTGTTGCGTGGGCAGGAACATCTCGAGCACGGACAGCAGCTCGCGATGACGTGGGAAACGCACAAGATGGAAGCGGAGAAGCTCAAGCAGTCGCTCCGCGATCTCAACGACAAGATCGAAGAAGCGAAGCGCAAGAAGAACCTGTTGCTGGCGCGTCAGCGTCGTGCCGAAGCACAGGCGCGCATTTCGCAGACCATGTCCGGACTGTCCGACAACTCCGCGTTCGACGCCTTCTCGCGCATGGAAGAGAAGATCACGACGAACGAACGGCAGCTGCAGGCCGCTCAGGAAATCGACGAGGAGTTCAGCGGCGACCGTCTCGCGGGCGAGTTCAAGCAGCTCGAACGCTCGGCCGGTGGGGCCAACGCCGATTCGCAACTGTTGCAGTTGAAGCAGCGCATGGGCATGCTGCCGTCAGCCGCACCTGCCTCGTCGCGCCAGTTGGCGGCTGGGACGGTGAATGTTGAGGCGGCCGTGGTTGCACCGCCTGCGCAACTCGCTGCTGGCGCGAAGGAAGAAGCAAAAACGGCCGAAGTCGATCTCATTGCTGAAATCGAAGGCCTCCGCGAGCCAAAGCCACGGTCGTGAGCGGTGCACGTCGTTTTCTGATTCTGGCCGAAGGGAACTTCGGCCCGCAGAGCTCCAAGACGGCTAACGCGTGCATCAGGTATTCGCCGTCGGAAGTTGTCGCGGTGCTCGATAGTACCAATGCGGGCAGGACCTCGCACGAGATACTCGGATTTGGCGGCGACATTCCTGTCGTCGCCACGTTCGTTGACGCGGTCGCGAAGGCGCCGAACGCGCTCCTCATCGGCATCGCTCCGGCGGGCGGACAGTTCCCTGCGGCGTGGCGCACCATCGTCAACGACGCGCTCCGTGCCGGGCTCGACATCTGGAGCGGGTTACACACGATGCTGGGTGACGATGCGGAGTTTGCATCGATGGCCTCAGCCTCAGGTGCGACTATTCGCGATCTGCGCCGCGCGCCGCACGATCTCGATGTCTCGTACGGACGGGTGCGCGACGTTGCGGCAACCGTGATTCTCACGGTCGGAACAGATTGCAACATCGGCAAGATGACGACGCAGCTGCAGGTGCAGAATGCGGTTCGTCAGCTCGGGCATCGCGTGAGTTTCGCGGCTACCGGCCAGACAGGAATTCTGATCGAAGGACGCGGTATAGCAGTCGATGCCGTGGTTGCCGACTTCATCGCCGGCGCTGCGGAACGTCTCACCATCGAAGCGGCGGCCGACGCGGACATCGTCCTCGTGGAGGGGCAAGGGTCGCTCATTCATCCGGCGTATTCAGGCGTGACGCTTGGACTCATGCACGGGTCGTTGCCGCATGCGATTGTGTTGTGCGCGCAACCATCCCGTACGTTGGTCCATCGCAATCCGTGGGTGCCCATTCCGTCGTTGGCAAAGATGATCGCGCTCTACGAGCAGGCGACCACATATCTACGTCATGCACCGGTCATCGCGATCGCGCTGAACACGTTCGATCTTACGGACGACGCGGCGCTCGCTGCCGTCGATCAGGTTCGCGCCGAAACCGGGTTGCCGGTGACTGACCCGGTACGCTTCGATCCGTCACCGATTGCGCAGGCGATCAGCGCGTTTCATGTCGCGCGGAGCATGTCGCTGTAGCGCGTGAATCGTGCCGAAGTCGCGCCGCAATGAAATGAGACCGCGCGACGTTTTTGGATGAAGTACTTTGGGCACCGATCAACCACACTGTTGGCCATGATCAGTCGCCCAATCTCCCCATGCGGCGTGTCGTCAGCGCCACCCGAACGCCCGATTCTCATCGCCGTGCGCAATGCCTGCGAAGAGATCGTGGCCGGCCTTGGCAACGCGCTGGTGAGCGTGCGAACCCTCGATGGTCTGTCGTTCGAAGTGCGCGCCGGCGAACTGCTGCTGCTCACTGGCGGCGTGGCCAGCGGCGCGACGTCGTTGCTCGGTGCGTTGTACGGGCCTCCCGCGTCGCGTGCTCGTGCACAGCGCTACGTGACACCGGGCGTGCAATTGCGCCGAGCTACAATCCCGTTCGCCGCTTCGCAAGCGCTTGTCGCTGGCTGGAGTGCTGCGTACGACGTCTCGCACGCAGCATCGCACGCAGCATCGCACGCAGCATCGCACGCAGCATCGCACGCAGCATCGCACGCAGCATCGCACGCAGCATCGCACGCAGCACCGTCGTCTGACCCATTGAGCACGCATCGTCGCTCGCCCGTCGTCTACCTCCTGCGCGTGCGCCCAGACGACGCCACGCGAGCTGCGTGTACCGGTGCGATCACGAAACACTCATGGCACGAATGGGCGAGCGCGCTGCAGCGAAGCGGCGGCGCGATCGTACTTGCACGTCATGGCACCTCGCCCCGCGGCGGCGTTGAAAACGGAAAGCGCGCCACTCATCGTGGCGCGCTTCCGGACTACGCAATGGTTCGTGAGTCGAGCGAACGGGACCACGGTCACGTCTGCACGCTGACGCTACACGCGGGGAGAATTGTCAGTGCTGGCCGGGAGTGGCCGGGGAGGTGACCGGACGGTACATGCGCAGTTCGCGTGCGGTGGGCTTGTTGTCCAAGCTCCACAGTGTGCCCTGCACCATCATGCCGCGGATGCGGCGAGCATGTCCCGGTGCCGGTGCGGCGTGCTGCGCGCTCACGATGGGCGCGTCGGGCGCAGGCGGTTCACCCGCGTACACCTTCGCGTACTCGTACTTCACGAGACCATCGACTTTCTGCATCACGAACACTTTGCCGACCACCGGCGTGCCGTTTACCAGCGTCCGACCTTCGGCATCAACAGGCCAGGTTGCAGCAGGTACTGGCTGCTGCGCCACAGTAGGCGCGGCGGGTGCTGCCATCATCGCCATCGAGTCGGCCGCGAGCGCTGCAGCCGTCGTCTGCGAGTCCATCGGCGCCATAGCTGGTGCCATAGCTGGGGCCATTGCCGGCGCGGGCGCAGTGGCGGGTAGGGCGGCGGGCGGCTGTTGCGCCGTCTGCGAGCGCGCAGCCATGGCGATCGCGGCCACGCCCGCGAGGCCCAGCGTGGTCGTGACACGCGTGAAGCGCGGGGTGCTGTTGGAACGGTGGCTCATAAGGCGACCCGGAGATGAAAGAGATGCCGAACGTCGGACAAACGACAGACACGTTTAATAGGTAGCGTTCGCGAAGATTTTGCAATACTCCAGCCATACTCCAGCCCTACTCCAGCGCCCCTGCTCCCACCACTCCTGCAGCCGCGAAGTGCGCCTGACCATGTACATTCCAGTTGCCAAGTCGCGCCCGCGCTGAGCGCATTCAACCGACATCCCGCCTGAGTATGCCCGAGTTCCGCCTGTACAACACGCTCACTCGTCGAGTAGAGCCGTTCGCGCCCGCCGATGGTCAAACGGTGCGCATGTACACGTGTGGACCCACCGTCTACAATCCGGCACACCTGGGCAACTTCCGCACGTTCCTCTTTGAGGACCTGTTGCGGCGTGCCATTCGCCTAGCCGGCTGGCGCGTCGAGCAGGTGATGAACCTCACCGACGTCGACGACAAGATCATTCGCAAAGCGGCCGCGACGAAAACGACGATTCTCGAGGTGACGGAGCCATTCACAGCGCTCTTCCATCAGGACCGCCGCTATCTGCGCATCGAAGATGCAGAGCTGTACCCGAAAGCGACCGAGCACATTCCCGAGATGATCGCGCTCGTCGAGCGGCTCATCGCCAACAACGTCGCCTATGTGGCCGAAGACGGGTCGATCTATTTCGCGATCGATCGCTTCCCGACCTACGGCCAGCTTTCGCAGCTCGATAAGCGCGAGATCCGCACCGGCGCGCGCGTGGCGCAGGACGAATACGCCAAGGAAAACGCGCAGGACTTCGCGCTCTGGAAGGCCGCCAAGGACGAGGACGAAGCCACCGGCGCCGCCTGGGATTCGCCGTGGGGGCGAGGCCGCCCGGGGTGGCACCTCGAGTGCTCCGCGATGGCCATGAAATACCTCGGCGAGACGTTCGATCTGCACGCCGGCGGCATCGACCTGATCTTCCCACACCACGAAGACGAAATCGCGCAGTCCGAAGCGGCAACCGGCAAAACGTTCGCGCGGTGCTGGTGCCACGGTGAGTTCCTGCTCACCGACGGTGCAAAAATGGCCAAGCGGGTCGGCAACGTGGCCAACGTTGTCGAACTGCGGGAGCAGGGGATTTCCGGCACCGTCTATCGTCACTTCGTCTTCAACGCCCACTACCGCAAGCAGCTCAACCTCGGCGAAGACTCCCTTGAGCAGTCGCGTTCTGCCGTGCGTCGCATCGGGACGTTCGCCGAACGCCTCTCGCAGGCCACCGGCGGGACCGCCGCCCTCGCCGACGCGGCCACGCGCGCTGAGCAGGCGTTTCTCGCCGCCCTGTTCGACGACCTGAACGCACCTGAGGCGATGGCCGCGCTGTTCACTTTTATCACCGACGCCAATCGCGAACTGGATGCGGGCGGCACCGACGCGGCGGCCGTGGAACGTGCGCGCGCCGCGTTCCGCCTCATGGACGGCGTGCTCGACCTCGTGCCGGAGCAGGAGGCGGACGGAGAACTCGCGGCGTGGGTCGAGGAGCGAATCGAGGCGCGTCGCGCGGCACGCGAACGGCGCGACTTCGGAGCCGCGGACGCAGTTCGTGTCGAATTGACGGCCAAAGGCGTCACTATCGAGGACACGGCAAAAGGGACTCGCTGGCGTCGTGCTTGATTCCGCAGGGGGGCGGGTTTAATCTGCGGGTCTGTCCGGGGCGGCCTTTTTTCTGCGCCTTGCTGACGTAGCTCAGTTGGTAGAGCAGCTGATTTGTAATCAGCAGGTCGTCGGTTCAATCCCGACCGTCAGCTCTTCCATTTGCTCCGCAGCGGCACGTTTCGGCGCCGTGACCGGAGACTCGGTGAGGTACTCAAGTGGCCAACGAGATCAGACTGTAAATCTGACGGCTAACGCCTTCGAAGGTTCGAATCCTTCCCTCACCATGTTTTGAAGTCGAAGGGCCGCTTGCTTGTTGGGCGGGTATGACCGTCGTGTGGTTTTGTTCGCGGGAGTAGCTCAGTTGGTAGAGCGCTAGCCTTCCAAGCTTGATGTCGCGGGTTCGAGTCCCGTCTCCCGCTTTTTGGAACGTGTTGGTGGAAAACAACTTAACCGCCGGCTCCGAGCGTCTGGGGCCGGCGGTTTTTTGTTGGTACAAAATCCGGTTCCAGCGGGACCATGCTGCGGGCTGGAGAACCAACGGCGCCGCCCGTCAGGCTCCCGTCGCTCGTGGGTACCACACCGGCGAGCTTCGGACCGCGTGATCATCAGCGTCGAGTGGAGAGGCGGGCCCGCACGCCGCACCGTCGCCGGCGTGGAGCGGCTTGAGCCGTCGCTCTCCATCAACGGGGCGCCTCGCCGGCGTCGGGTGCAATCAGTGGCGACTCTTGGTGGGCGGTCGCGGCCACGCCATTCTCTTGCCCCCGCAACATGTGCATGATGGCCGCCATCTGTTCGGGTGTGGCGTTCGCGAGCAGGCGCGCGTGTTCGGTGTCCGGCACGCCGTCCGGCGGGGTGGACACGGCGGCGGCGGCGACAGCAGCGCTCCCGGACGCCCCCACCGGAGTGCACCGACAATTTCGCCTGCCTGCTTCGATGCGGCCTGAGGCGCGAGAGCTCGGCGGTGACGTCGTCGCGCGCGGCGAGCAGCGCGGCCGGGGAGAGGGCGAGCGCGCCGGCGGTGCCGGCGGCGGCGCGGAGGAAGTTGCGACGGTCGGTCATCGTGGCGGCAGGCTGGGGATGCGGCGGAGGGCAGCAGGCACGTCGGCGTCGACGCGCGCCCGTTGAACGTGACGAAGTCCGGCGTGGACTGGCAAGCGGCGAGCGTCCGTGTCGCCGCAAGGGCGAGAACGCGATGACTGGTGGCTATCGGAGGAAAATCCCGCGTCAGCGGTCGGCGAAGTGCAGCGTTGTCCTCGAGCGCGCGCGACATCGGGGCTCATTCGTGTTGGCGGAGGCCGTCTGTGATTCTCGCCAAATAACGAAAGACGATTGGCGCCATTCGCACTCGGATCGCAAAGGCGCCTATTCGCCCAGCAGTTTCACCAGCTCGGCAAACGGCACTGGCTTCACGGTGTGCACGTCAAACCCCGCCTCCTTTGCCCGCTGGCGGTCCTGTTCGCGACCGTAGCCGGTGATCGCGATGATGCGCGTCTTTTCGAACCCTGACGCACGCAACCGTCGGCACACCTCGTACCCGTCAATCCCGGGCAAGCCGATGTCGAGCAGTACTACCGCGGGTGGTGTCTCCGCGGCGAGCCGAAGCGCGTCCTCACCGGTTTGCGCCACGACGACTTCGTGCCCGCGCAGCCGAAGCAGCATGGCCAGGCTTTCGGCGATATCGGCACTGTCGTCCACCACGAGTATGCGGCGCGGCGCCTCAACCGTGACCGCCGCCTCGGGAGTGCCCGTGGTGTTCGAAATCGTCGCATCGGTCACCATGGGGATGCGGACGATGAACTCGCTCCCCAGTCCCGCCCCCGCGCTCTCCGCGTGTACGGTTCCACCATGCAGCTCGACCATCTGCCTGACGAGCGACAGGCCGATGCCAAGGCCGCCCGCCGCTCGATCCGGCGCACGATCACCCTGCGTGAACAAGTCGAAGATGCGCGGCATCGACTCGCGCGTGATGCCGATACCGCGATCCTTCACGACGATGACCCAATGGGCTTCATCACGCCCGATGCGCACTTCGATCGAGCCGTTCTCCCGCTGAAATTTGGCCGCGTTGTTGAGCAGGTTGCCCACCGCCTGTCGGAGGCGCGCCGGATCGCCTCGCATCAGCAGTGGCTTCTCCGGAATCTCCAAGGTGAGCTCATGGCCCATCGCGTCGATGAGCGGACGGCTCGTCTCCACGGCGTCGCGCACGATGGTGCGCAGGTCGAGCTGCTCGGTACGCAGCCTGATCTTTCCCCGAGTGATGCGGGAGACGTCGAGCAGATCGTCCACCAGGCGGGTCATCTGTTTTGTCTGACGTTCGATGACGTCGTGACACCAAATGAGTTCCGGATCGTGTGCGCCCTTGATTCGGATGATGCTCGCCGCATTGAGCACCGGCGCAAGCGGGTTACGCAACTCATGCGCGAGCAGCGCCAGAAATTCGTCCTTGCGCCGGTCGGCATCGAGCAACTGTTCCGCCAGCTCGATCTGTCGCGCCACCGACGCCTCGAGCTCGGCGGTGCGCTCGACAACACGGCGCTCGAGCTCCTCCGTGAGCCGTTCGGCCTCTCGCGTCTTCCGGTAGAGCTCCGCGAACACCGCCACCTTCGCCCGCAGCAATTCGGGCACCACCGGCACCGATACGTAGTCCACAGCGCCCGAGTCGTAGCCCCTGAGCCGGTCGAGGTCGGACAGGTGCACGGCGGATACGAAGATGATCGCCGTCTTCTGGTAGCGCGGATGCTGGCGGATGATCTCCGCCAGCTCGAAGCCGTCGAGCTCCGGCATGCTGACGTCCATCAACACGAGCGTGATGTCCGTCTTGAGCAGGTGCTCCAACGCCTCGCGACCCGAGCTGGCCTTGATCAGGTTCTCTCCGAGCTGGTCGAGCATCGCCTCGTAGGCGAGCAGCTTTCCCGGCTGATCGTCGACCAGTAGGATGTTGACCTTGTCGGCCCCGCTGTGATCCGCGCGGCGCGGTTTTACGTCCAGAAGCTTGACCATGTTTTTCGTTCTCAGCGGTGCAGCCACATGCGGAGCGCTGAGAGCAGCTGCTCCGTGTTCACCGGCTTGGCGAGGTAATCCGACGCGCCCGCCTCGAGGCACTTCTCCCGGTCACCCTTCATGGCCTTGGCGGTGAGGGCGATGATCGGGAGGCGCTTCATGGCGGCATTCAGGCGAATAGCCTGCATGGTCTGATAGCCGTCCATCTCCGGCATCATGATGTCCATCAGCACGATCGAGACGTCGTTGGTGCTCTCGAGCGTCGCAATGGCCTCGTATCCCGTGCCCGCAGTGAGCACGTTCATGCCGCGCCGCTCCAGCACGCTGCTCAGCGCGAAAATATTACGCACATCGTCGTCCACCACCAGTACCTTCTTGCCGACGAGGTCGTCGTCCGAGCGGTGCAGGCGGTCCAGCATAAGCTGTTTTTCCGGGGGCAGGTCCGTGAGCACCCGATGCAGGAACAATGCCGTTTCGTCGAGCAAGCGTTCCGGCGACTCCACCCCCTTCACCACGACGCTTCGCGCCAGGGTGTGCAGACGGGCGTCCTCCTCGTGAGAGAGTTCCTTGCCGGTGAACACCACCACCGGCACATCGCAAATGCTCGGGTCGTCCCGCATGTGTTCCAGCACGTCGAAGCCAGTCATGTCCGGCAGGCGAAGATCGAGCACGGCGCAGTCGTACGAGCCCGTGCGGAGCGCGACCAGCGCCTCCCCGCCAGTGCCAACGGTGTCGATCTCCACATCCTTGTAACCCAGCAACTCCGAGATGCTGAGCCGCTCGGCCTCGTTGTCCTCCACGACGAGCAGCCGCCGCAACCGGGGCCGTGAATACTCCTTGATGCGCAGCAGCGCCTCATCGAGGCCTTCCACCGTGGTCGGCTTCGGCAGGAAGCTGAAGGCGCCGCGCGCGAGACCATGCTGTCGGTCTTCGTCGAGCGTGATCATCTGCACCGGGATGTGGCGCATCGCTGGATCCTGCTTGAGCTGGCTGAGCACGGTCCAGCCCAGCATGTCGGGCAGGAACACATCGAGCGACACGGCCGTCGGGTGATATTCGCGCGCCAGTTCCAGCGCATCGGCACCGCGCGCCGCGACCAGCACCTTGAACCCTTGCCGGCGGGCCTGTTCGACGAGCACGCGGGCGTAGTGGGGATCGTCCTCCACGATGAGCAGACGGGCGTCGTGCTCCTGCAGGTCATGCCGGTCGTCGGGCACGGCCTCCACCGGACGATCCCATGTGCGCAGCGACGACAGGTTCGTGGTGCTGCTCGTGAGGCTGCGGCCGTTCTCCGGATTGGCGAGTGTCCATGAGCCGGGTGGCGACGCACCGACCGGGCCGATGTACGTTTGCGGAAGGTACAGCGTGAACGTCGAGCCAATGCCCGGCGTGGAACGCAGCTGGATCTCTCCGCCGAGCAGGCTGGCGAGCTCGCGGCTGATGGCGAGGCCGAGGCCGGTGCCGCCGTACTTGCGCGACGTGCCGGCATCGGCCTGCTGGAAGGCTTCGAAGATGATGCGCTGCTTTTCGAGCGGAATGCCGATCCCCGTGTCCGACACCTCGAACGCCACTACGCCTACCGCGTGTTTGAGGACCGGGTGCTCCTTGCTCCAGCCGCCCGCAACCTGCGAGACGCGGAGCCGCACACCGCCCTGCTCGGTGAACTTGAAGGCGTTGGAGAGCAGGTTCTTAAGCACCTGCTGCAACCGTTTCGTGTCGGTGACCATGGTGGCGTTGGTACTCAGGTCGGTCGTCACGTCGAGCGTGAGGTGGCGATTGTCTGCTTCGTGGCGGAAGGGCCGTGCGGTGCCGTCCATCAGGTTTCGCACGATCACCTCTTCGGCCATCACGGTCACCGTGCCCGACTCGATCTTCGACAGGTCGAGAATGTCGGTGATGAGGTTGAGCAGATCGGTGCCCGCGCCGTGAATCGTCTTGGAAAACTCCACCTGCTTGGGCGTCAGGTTGCCTTCCACGTTTTCGCCGAGCTGCTGGCCAAGAATCAGGATGGAGTTGAGCGGCGTGCGCAGTTCGTGCGACATGTTCGCGAGGAATTCCGACTTGTACTTCGACGTGAGTGCGAGCTCGGACGCCTTCTCCTCGAGCGCGCGGCGCGCC
>Ga0105044_10001125_pt1 | contig 35127 bp, 31 predicted proteins | sample MAT01_FD_78092 | JGI IMG/M metagenome (GOLD analysis project Ga0105044, IMG submission 78092) | Freshwater microbial communities from Lake Fryxell liftoff mats and glacier meltwater in Antarctica - MAT-01 | ecosystem: Environmental > Aquatic > Freshwater > Ice > Liftoff microbial mat | place...
AAAAAGAAGGAAAAGGAGAAATTCTTGAGAGGATGTATGACGTGATTGGCCGCATCCAAGAAAGGCTTTATTATGTGTTACCCAATGGGAAGCTTGCATTTGAAGTGCTTAATTTGACCTCTAAAAACTCTTCAGATCAGACAACCCCAATTCCTTTTCAGGCCATTAGTTATTTTGAAGCCGATGTAGCTCTCTACAGTTTTCGCCATGAATCTTTGTCAGCCGAGCAAGTACTGCTAACACGCTATACTCTTCCTTCCCATGTTTTACCTCTATCTTTCACTGAAGCTGCCCCTGAAATGACAGGAACGGCCAGGCACATTGATTTTTCACTTAAAGATCGAAAATTCAATTTGCAAGCGCAAGGTTTTAAAGGGCGTTTTGATACCCTGGAGAATGCCTCTTAATGCTGCCATCTATTTTATTTTGTTTTTTTACAGGTTTGAATTTTTTTTGTGGATACGCAGCAGAATTTCTAAGTGTGGAATCAGATACTGCCTTTTACGCTGGGAAAGAAATTTTCCTAGAAGGCAATGTGATTGTTGAACATCCTTTCGGTACTCTCTCTGGTCAAGTCATTAATTTGCAGCTAAACGCTCAAAATCAGGAAACTCATTCTTATCTCATTAAAATGAATGATCAAGTGCAAATTTCGTTTAAAAAGGGGAGAGAACTCAAATGTGGTCAAGCCGAAATTGATTGCAGGCAAATGACAGGAAGTTTTCAGTCGAATAAAGCTCAACCCCACGTCATTTATACGGAATCAAGTCCTGCAAATCCGTGCTTAGAAGTTAAAAGTCGTGGAATGCATCTAGCGCTTAGTCAAAAGAAGAAAAAAGAGTGGCAAATCCAAAAAATTATTGCCACGGATAACGTGTCAGCAAAGTACAATGATCTTTTTACTGCCTTTGGTGAAGTCTTGACCTATGAAACAAACGCCGAGGCTGATGAGCAAGGTGGCAATATCGAATTGCAGGGATCAGTGGGAAAAGAAATTTGTTCCGTGGAAACCCCCGAGGGAGATTTTATTGAGGCATTGCATATTTACATTGATACTCAAAGCCGTCAATCACTCTTCATTCAACCTCGCGGCAAATTACAAGTCTTGGCTAAAGAGGAAGTTTTTTTCTCTGCCGATACAATGAAGTGGGATGACCCCCACCAACTTTTAATTCTTGAAGGTCATGTGATGATCAATCAGCAAGGGATTGGTCAAATTGTAACAGATGGGAAAGTGATCTTTAAGAAAGCCAATTTCAATGGCAAAAATCTAATCCGCTCCATAATCCTTCCAGGAAAAAGCGTACTGACCTATGAAGACACTGAAAAGCGGCTTTTTATGCATACATTAACCTGTCATGGCCATTTAGAAGTCGACAGGTGTACTCTTGAAATGGTAGGTTCGAGTCCTATGGATATCTCAGGGAACGTCATTAAAGATCAGCAAGTCCACTATATTGATCCTGTGGGAGAAATTTATGCCGATCAATTCAGCGTTTCATCGGAGCAAAAACAAGGGAAAAATGTGCCCTCTCACATCATTTTTCGGGGGAATGTCTACATTTGCAATCAAGGAGATGGTTCGGATTCGGCAGAATCACTTTTAAAGCAATATATTCTTGCTGACAAAGTAGAGTATTACCCTCAAACAAAAGAAATGTATCTTTCTGCCAAAGAAGGCAAACGTGTGCTCTTTTACGATAAAATTGATAATCTGCAAGTCAGCGCCCCCTCCTTGAAAATCAAGCGGGATCTGGTAAGTAAAAAAGAATCAATTCAAGGATATGGTGATGTGCGCTTTAATTTTATTGAGCATGAGCTCGAAAAATTAAAAAGCCGCTTTTTATTGGATAAAACTAAATAAGGAATAGACATGCAGGACCCCAATCAGAAAATCCCCTGTCTTCAAGTCAAAGAGTTAGTCAAATCCTATGGCGGTAGAACGGTTGTGAATGGGTTATCGTTTGAAGTCGAGCAAGGGGAGATCGTCGGACTATTAGGGCCGAACGGCGCAGGTAAAACAACTGCATTTTATATGACCGTAGGTTTGATCAGACCTGATAAAGGGGCGGTGATTTTTCAAGGCCAAGATATCACTCGGCAGCCAATGCACCTACGGGCGCGTATGGGTATGGGATATTTGGCCCAAGAACCTTCAGTCTTCCGTTATTTGACGGTTGAGCAAAATATTCTTAGTATTCTCGAAGGCTTAGGGCTAAACAAAACAGAACAAAAAACACGTTTAGAACAACTTTTAGCGGAGCTGCATCTCGAGCATTTAGCTAAGAAGAAAGCGATTGCATTATCTGGAGGCGAGAGGCGCCGTTTGGAAATTACGCGAGCTTTAGTGACGAATCCAACTTTCTTAATGCTTGATGAACCTTTTGCAAATATTGATCCGATTTCTGTGGATGAAGTCAAACAGATGGTGCAACACTTGACTAAGAAAAACATTAGTATATTAATTACAGATCACAATGCGCGTGAAATTTTTTCGATCGTGAATCGCAGCTATCTTGTTTTTGAAGGCAAGGTCATGCTCTCTGGAACCGTAGATGAACTGATCAACAATCCTGAAGCCCGCCGAGGTTATTTAGGAGAGCAGTTCAAAATGTAGTTAGATGATATCAAAGGGGATGGCAAAACAAATAGCCCCAATCATTAGCAAAGATAGCCGAAACATCTGCCTTCCCCAATGTTGATCATTTTGGCTTTGAAATCCTTTAAGGCATAGTCCTAGCCATATCAAGCCAATACTTAGCGCCACCATCAAGTACACATATCCTGTGTAATTAAAGACTGTCAACATCATCGCGGCAAGAATAAAGCTGAGAATGTATGCCACCATATGGATTTTTGTGCGCAACATCCCTTTTTTTATGGGCAATAGAGGGATACCTGCCGCTGCATAATCTTCAAAATGTAGAATAGCGATCGAAAAAAAATGGGGCATTTGCCAAAGCACGAGCATGATAAATAAAATAAGCGCTCCTGCATCAAAATGATTGCTGACGGCGCAATAGCCTACCACTGGAGGAACAGCTCCTGCGATGCTGCCGATAGCAGTTCCATAGATTGTGCGTGATTTCCAGAGGCTATAGAGGAGCACATAGACACCGAAACCGATGCCTGCCACGATTACTGCCACCGGATTGGTATAATAATAGAGAATCTGCGTGCCAAGCAGTCCTAGAATAACCGCGAAAAAAAGGGCGTTGCGGCTTGAAATCAAGCCTTGGACCAACGCGCGGTTTTTTGTGCGTGACATTTTTTGATCGAGTTGGCGATCGATGTAATTATTAAAAACACAAGCAGAGGCCATGATAAAAGCCAGACCTAATAAGGTCGCTAAAAATAGCCTGAAATCAACCACACCCTTGGAGGCCAGTAGAAATCCGGCACCTACCGTAATGAGATTTCCTAAAATAATTCCAGGTTTAGTGATCAAATAGTAATTAATCATGAGACATCGCCTCTGTCATTTCAGACATTACCCGATCATTTAAGTCATTCATGATCCATAAAGATCCACCCACAATAATCAGTAGAACCATAACCATGAAGAAAAATACAATAGTTTCCCAGCGGGGCTTGGGCTCTTGTCCTACATGCAAGAAAAAAAGCAGCTGTAAAATAGCCTGGGTGAGGGCTAAGCCGATAATGGTATAAACTAAAGTATGGCCTGTTAAGGCATGCGTGGAGACTAATGTAAAAGAAATCGTCGTCAATAGAAAGGAAGCAATGAATCCAATTAGATAAGATTTTACTGTTCCATGCCATTCTTTTTGAATGGCCTTTAAACTCAGGTGATCATGCATATTAGATTACTCCCATCAAGTACACAAATGTAAATATGAAAATCCATACGACATCTAAGAAATGCCAAAACAGACTAAACACCACAAGTCTTCGAAAAGTATCGACAGTCACACCCCAATAAAACACCTGCATGGTGACCACAAACATCCATAGCAATCCAATAGAAACGTGCAGACCATGAGTGCCTACCAGCGCAAAGAAAGAGGATAAAAAGGCACTTCGCGTCCAACTGTTTCCGCTTTCTACCAGGTGCGTAAATTCATGCAGCTCTAAAGCCATAAAACTGGCTCCTAGTAGGAAAGTGACGGCTAACCAAGCAATTATTTGATTTTTTTTGCCTCGCAAAGCAGCTAACATCGCCATGCCGCAAGTCACACTGCTGCATAATAGAATCATTGTTTCGATAAAAGCAGTTGAAAGGCTGAAGAGTTCGCGTGATGAAGGCCCGCCAAAAGTATTATTGTGAAGGACCGCATAAGTTGCGAAGAATGCCGCAAAAAAGACGCAATCGGTCATCAGATACATCCAAAACCCTAAAACGGTTGTGAAAAAAGTATCTTGATTTGGATCTGGCAGACTGGTATCTGCTTGCGGATCGGGAGTGTGATGAATCGTAAAATCGGTCATGCGGTTATTGATCTCCTTAAGTAGGCGGCTTCAATCTCTTTCACTTCTGCGGCTGTGATGACTTCATGTTCCGCTGGACTGGAGAGTTTAAAAATGACACAGCCAATGATGCCAAATAAACTGACCAAAGCTAACCAAAAGATATGCCAGGTCATGGTAAAGCCGAAAATTAAACTGAGAATCCCAATATAAAGGCCCATGGGAGTATTTTTTGGTAACAGAATATCTTCATAGTCATAGTGAGGCTTTGGGGCTTGTCCTCTTTTAATAGCCCAAAGAGGGTCAATTTGGTCGACAGTAGGAATGATGGCAAAATTATAAATAGGAGGCGGCGATGGTATAGACCATTCTAATGTTCTTCCATTCCAAGGATCTCCAGTGAGATCCATATTTTTTTTGCGATTCTTAATGCTCATAAAGAGACCGTAAATCTGAATGACTGCGCCGCATAAGATGATGAAAGCACCTGCAGCCACTGTTAGGAATAAGGGATTCCAGTTTGTGGCTTCCTCATAATGATCCAAACGTCGTGTCGCTCCCATAAAGCCGAGCATGTAAAGCGGCATAAATGCCAGCAAAAAGCCCACAAACCAGCACCAAAACGCGTACTGATTCAAACGTTCACTTAGAAAAAACCCGGTGACTTTAGGAAACCAATAGGTAAAGCCGCAGAAAACTCCAAAGAGCATTCCTCCAATAACCATTCCATGGAAGTGGGCAATTAAGAACAAGCTATTGTGGACTTGGAAGTCAACCGGCGGTGCCGATAACAAGATGCCAGTCATGCCTCCGATAGTAAAATTCAGCACAAAAGCAAAAAACCAAAGCATAGGGGAGTCGAAATGAACGCGTCCGCGGAATTTGGTAAATAACCAATTAAATATCTTTACTCCAGTAGGAATAGCAATCAGCATCGTCATAATGCCAAAAAAAGCATTGACATTAGCGCTAGCACCCATGGTGAAGAAATGATGCAGCCATACAATGAAAGAAAGAAATGTAATGAGAATAAGTGCCCAAACCATCGAGACATAACCGAATAAACGCTTTTCAGAGAAAGTAGGAACTACTTCAGAGAAAATACCAAAAGCAGGTAAAATGAGGATGTAGACTTCGGGATGGCCCCAAGCCCAGACAAGGTTGACATACATCATTAGATTTCCGCCCCCGCTTACAGTGAAAAAATGCATGCCGAGGTAGCGATCTAAAGTAAGCATACATAGAGTCGCTGTTAGAATCGGAAAAGCGAAAATGACCAGGACCATCGCGCACAAAATGCTCCAGGTAAAAATAGGCATCGTCATCAACTTCATTCCAGGACAGCGCATTTTGAGGATGGTGACTAAGAAATTTATCCCCGAAAGAGTTGTTCCAACTCCTGCAATTTGCACAATCCATATCCAATAATCCACCCCTTCTCCAGGACTATATTCTAAGCCGGAAAGAGGTGGGTAAGCCAGCCAGCCTGTGGCAGAAAATCTACCTATAGCTAACGATACAAGGCTTAAGGTGGCAGCAGAAGCAAAGAGCCAAAATCCCAAAGCATTTAAAAATGGATAGGCGACATCCCTTGCTCCGATTTGCAAAGGAATAATGAGGTTCATAAAGCCAAAGACCATTCCCATTCCGACAAAGAAAATCATGGTAGTTCCATGAGCAGAAAAAACTTCTTGAAAGTGGCCTGGAGAAAGAAATCCATGCGCATCCCCTACCGACAAAGCCTGGTGCATACGCATCATCAGAGCATCGGCGAATCCTTTGGAAAAAAGAATAAGGGCCACAATAATATACATGATGCCTATTCTTTTTGGATCTACAGTCGTGAACCACTCCTGCCAAAGCCATTTCCAACGCTTTAAATAAAAAATCAGTCCAATGAGAGCAATACCGCCCAATGCCATCGAAATGACAGCAAAAGTTTGACTGGGTTCATGCTTAAAAGCTTCAAGGGTTAATTTACCAAACATATTAGGCTCATTCCTCGTGGGGGTGCATGTATTTCATGATGATATGAGTGAAGAGATTTTGCTCTTTTAATTGATAAATCTCTGGGGCTATATTTTGACTCGGAGCAGCTAATTGTTCATATGTCACTAAATTGAGTACATTAGAAGACTGCTTGGCTGCCGCGATCCATTTTTGATAATCTTCTTCTGTCGAGGCTCTTGTGATAAAATGCATCCCTGCAAATCCTTCTCCACTAAGATTTGCCGATGAACCTCTAAAATCGCCAAACTCATTAGCAATCAAATTTAATTCCGTTCTCATGCTTGGCATTGCATAAATCTGCCCACCTAGCTGTGGAATCCAAAGAGAATTCATGGGAGCATCGGCAGTAATCTCAAAGCGAATAGGGACGTCTTTAGGAATCTGAATAAAATTAAGAGAGGCAATTTGTTCTTCAGGGTAAATAAAAAGCCATTTCCATTGCAGGGCCACCGCTTGAATCGTGAGAGGTTTTTTGTCGGAGGCGATTGCTTTAAAAGGATCCAATTCATGCGTTTTGACCCATGTTAAAACACTGATGATGAGGGTTAAAATGCACGGTACGCCCCACCAGATATATTCTGCAATGACGTTGTCCACTAGATCCGGGTCGTATTTACCTTTGGGATTGCTAGCGCGGTATTTCCATGAGAAAATAAAAGTTAAAATATAGACAGGGATGACAACCAGCAACATGAGAAGTTGAATGATCAAAAGCAGGTTGAGTTGTTTAACTCCAATGATTCCTTTAGGGAAAAGAATAGCAATATAATCGCGAAATTTATAAATCGTTAGCGGTTGCATGATCAAAAAAAGTAACAGAATGATCCCACTTAGAATCAGCATCAAACGCACAAATTTTTTCCCTAATCTCATAATCCCCTTAACCCTCTAAAGCTCTTCATTAGGTGAACCTAATCGTATCAAAAATAAAATATTGTTTACCCTTCTAGGAGAATTTAGTCAAGTTTTAATCTTGGCATGGGTATGCCGGAATTTACATTTATGCAAATTTGTAGTATTGTTTAAAGCCTAATGCAAAGAGGCGAAGGTCTTTTTTAAATCCCTCAATAATAGACTTCCTTGCATAACCTCATTTGCTTGCTAAAATCGCCATTTTGGCAGCTTTAATTCCAAATTTTTCGGCCATATGTTTACATATGTCCTCAGAATTTGGATTTATATCTGTTTAAAAATCATCGATTTTTCTAAGCAAAGAAGGTTATGCAAGAAGTCTAATTTTAAAATTAATACACATGCAAGAAGAGAAAGAGTTTGTCCTTCCAGCAATTGCGGATGGTGAAGATAAAAGTTCCGTTTTAGGCAATCGCATCCGAAAAAACTATCGGCACATTCGCAAGTGGGCTAAGCGCACTAAAACGAATTGTTTTCGGATCTATGATCGCACCATTTCGCAATACCCTTTGGCGATAGATTTTTATGACAATCGCTTTTGCGTACAGTATTTTGCCCCAGGGCGTGATGAGGAAGAACCTTCCGATGCCTTATTTGAAGAGACAAATCGCGTTTTGTGTATGATTTTTGGTGTTAAACCCGAGTCGATCACCTGGAAAACACGGATTAAGTCTAAGAAAACACGTCAATATGAAAAAATCGATGACAGGCAACAATTTTTCAACGTGCTTGAGTATGGAGTAAAGTTCAAAATCAATCTGGTTGATTATTTAGATACAGGACTCTTTCTAGACCATCGAGAGACACGCCAAGTGGTAGCTGCACTATCTCAGGGAAAAAGTGTGCTCAATCTTTTTGCTTACACCTGTTCATTTAGCGTGCATGCGGCAGTTGCCGGAGCTTCTTTTACCAAAAGTGTGGATATGTCCAACACTTATACGGATTGGGGGAGGGATAATTTTATCATCAATGGACTCCCTTTAAAAAATCACCAAATCGTACGGGCAGATTGTCTAAAATTTCTTGAAGAAGAAGTTCATACTGGAAATAAATATGATTTAATCATTATCGATCCTCCGACCATCTCGCGATCTAAAAAAATGAATCAACTTTTCGATATCCAACAAGATTATGCTTTTCTGATCAATAAAGCGTTAAAACTTTTAACCGCAGAAGGAGTGATATTTTTCAGCACCAATTCGCGCAAATTCACTTTGGATGAAACGTTGTTTAAAGATTGTTCAATTGTTGAAGTTTCACATAAAACCCTTCCGATTGATTTCAGCGATGCCAGAATTCACCGTTGCTGGAAAATATTCAAAGGCAAATAACTTCTGAGCCGGTTGTGACATAAATTTGCTTTGATGAATCTTTGTAAATATTAGTACCCCCTACAAATGAGCTAAAAGCAGGTAAAATCACTAACTGTGCTGAAATTTGAAAACAGGGGAGAGTTAGCCGATCGTTTCTACTTTGCAGCGTGAATTGAGGATGAAGATGTCCTGACCACACAAAGGTATCCTCCAAGATCTCTGGAAAATGAGAAAAACAAAACGGGCCGATTACTAAATTCTGATGATGCGGTTGCAGGTTCCATGAGGTTGGCAGATGTTTGATTAAAAAACGGTCATGATTGCCAAAGACTAGATCTACTTTACATTTAATGGTAGCCAGCCAATCGGCAAATATCTGTTGAACTAAAGTTGTCACACCACTTTTAGAATGAATTAAATCCCCGACAATGATGCAACGTTCGACAGCTAGCTGTGCAATGAGATTAGCCAGTTTACTTAAATCCTGTTGCATAGCACCTTCAGGGACGGGAATTCCAGCACTTTGCAAAGTCGCAGCTTTTCCAATATGAATATCAGCAACAATCAAAATACCCTCATCTACCCATAGAGCTGCTTTTTCAGGAAGTAATTGAATTTTTTGATCATTTATTAAAATTTCCATCATCAATTTTTCCAACTCGATTTGATTTTTTCAATTCTTTCCGCCAAAGTTTCGGTCGAAAGTTTTCCGCTGACTCTTTCAATAAACAGTGGCAGGGAAAAAGGGGTTAAACGTGTGGTGTGTTTAATGACGATTTTTGCTTGAGTTAACCTTTTAAGCACCTCTTGGAGCCTATTAAACTCTAAGTAGTTTTCAATAACTTCATGTCTTGCTTGCAGCAAAAGGAGATTCTCGGGATCGTATTGGGAAAAGACTTCATAGATAAGTGTACTACTGACTTGCAGCTGACGATGGGTTTTTTGCTGTCCAGGATATCCCTGAAAAATCAATCCGGCAATGCGGGCGATATTACGAAAAAATCCTTTGCCAAGTTCATAGGTGTTCAAAATATGGGTAATGTCGGTGTCTAAATGGGCTGGATTAAACAAGTGAGGATTCAAAAGTGTTGGGTCTATTGGCTTGGAAGTGATTATTTCTAAACCATAATCATTACAGCTCAATGTAAAAGTGTCGGAGTGAAACTGACTTAAACGAAATGCAAGTAAAGAAGCTAAACCTTGATGAATGGCTTTTCCTTCAAACGGAAATAGAAAGAGATGCCATCCTTCCCGTGTTTTCGTTATTTCGATCAAAAGTTCATCTCGGTGAGGGAGTAATGAAAATTTCTGTTGAATGTTAACAATTTCGTTCAAAAGTTTGCCTTCAGGGTGATTTTCGTCAATCTTTTGATCTAAAACTTGGCGCAAGAGCGCACCTAATGGCATCGAATAGGGTAAGCGGCTGCCTTGCCAAACTGCCGCAATTTTTGGCGCTTTTTTTCCAATCCTCACATAAGCTACGAGGTCTCGAAATTGAATCAATTTGAGAATTCTTCCTCCAAATAAAAAGTGATCGCCTGGAGAAAGTTGGGCAAGAAAATTTTCTTCGACAACCCCTAAATTTTTTCCATTGGTCAATTTAACGGGTACATGTGGATCCGAAGCTATGGTGCCGATATTCATGCGATGACGTAGAATGATTTGCCTATCTTTTACAACATAACGACCTTCTTCCAATAAAAGCTTTTTATAGTCGGGATAGGCTTGCAGAGCTTTACCTCCACTCACCAGAAAAAGCAAACAAGCTTCAAACTCTTCTAGGGTCAGATCAGAAAAAGCAGCCGTAGTTTTGATTTCGGCAAATAAGGCTTCTTTGGTAAAGCCTTCTCCAATTGCACAAGAGATCATATGCTGCATTAAAACGTCGAAGCACTTTTTTAGTGGGATTCGTTTTTCAATAATGTGTTCCTTAAGGGCTAAACGGAAGGCTTTTAGCTCGGCTATTTCTAACGCATGTGTGGGCACCAAAGCAATTTTACAAGGCATAAAGGGCTGATGTGAAGCACGTCCGGCACGTTGCATCAGCCTGGCGATGCTTTTCGGAGAACCGATTTGGATGACACGATCAACAGGTGAGAAATCGATTCCCAGATCCAGCGATGAGGTGCACACCACCATGCGAATCATCCCTTCTTTCATCCCTTCTTCAATTTTTTCCCGTTCATTTTTATCGATCGAACTATGGTGCAACGCTAGAATATCTTTCCATTCAGGCTTAGCTTGTATAATTGCTTGAGCCCAACGTTCGGCTTGATTTCGTGTATTTGTAAAGATGAGCGTGGAATTAAGTGGTGAAAGCCTCTCCAATACAAAAGGGAGCATTTTTAGGCCTAACTGCCCAGACCATGCTAATTGATCGATGGCGGCAGGAGCAATTATTTCTAAGTCAATCGCGCGAGCAACATGTTTTTGAATGATTACTGGACTTCTATCACTCCCGACGCAAACCTGAGCGGCTTCCATTAAATTGGCAATTGTGGCTGTTAATCCCCAAATTTGCAGGTGAGCATTCTGGTTTTTTAAACGCGCTACACAAAGTTCAAGTAGCACGCCTCTTTTGGAAGCTAATAATTCATGCCATTCATCAATGATGACAGTGCGTAGGTTTTTGAACAGATCTTGAGCCTTAGGATCGCTCAACATAATGGAGAGGCTTTCAGGGGTAGTCAGTAAAATTTCGGGCGAAGATTTGACTAATTTTTGTTTGCGATAGCTAGAAGTGTCGCCAGTGCGCCTTTCGACGCGATAAGGAAGCTTTAAATCTGTAATTGGTTTTTGTATGGCTTTTTCTAAATCGCGTGCCAATGCTTTTAAAGGAGTAATGTAAAGGATTTGAAGACCTGATCGAGGCTGAGAAAAATGCATTTCGGCAAGCGCAGGCAAAAACGCAGCATAGGTTTTACCGGCTCCGGTGGGTACCGAGATCAAGCCACTGGCTTGAGCGAAAATGGCATTCCACGCTTCAAGTTGAAAGGGCAGGGGCATCCACCCTTGCTGCTGGAACCATTCATTTAAAAAATGCAGCTTTTTATCATGCGTCATGCAAATAAGCCTTTTTGATGAAATCTAAAGTGTCGCATTCGGTATAGGGTTTATCTTGCCGCCAACGCACAATTCGGGGAAAGCGCAGTGCGACGCCTGATTTATGTCTTTTAGACACTTGAATCCCTTCAAAAGCTATTTCAAAGACTTGTTCAGCTTTTACTTTACGCACCGGTCCAAACTTTTCTTCTGTGTGTCTGCGAATCCAACGGTCGAGGGTATCAATCTCTTCCTGAGATAACCCTGAGTAGGCTTTAGCAATAGGCACTAATTCTCCTTGATCCCACACACCAAAAGTATAATCTGTATAGAGATTAGCACGGCGTCCTTTGCCTGCTTGTGCATAGATTAAAACGGCATCAATCGTCATTGGATCGATTTTATACTTCCACCAATTGCCTCTTTGCCTTCCAATACCGTAAGGGGAATCTAATTTTTTTAACATGACTCCTTCGGTCGCTTTGCTTTTAGCCTCACTTCTATTTATTTCGATCTGATGCCAATCTTCAAAGGGAATTGTAGGGGAAAGTAAAATGCGTGGATCTAAAGAATTCAAGGATTCCAAAATTTTTCTGCGTTGGCTTAAAGGGAATTGCCGATAATCTTCTCCTTGATATTCTAAAAGATCATACATCATAAAAATTAGCGGGACTTCTTCCAGAATGGCTTTGGTGAGTCGTTTAAGTCCCAGGCGTTTCTGTAGGCTTCCAAATGGCAGAGGCAGGTCTGCGCGATAGGCTAAGATTTCACCGTCGAGGACTGTGTCAAGAGGGATTTTCTTCAAGGATTCGAGAATTTCAGGAAATTGCGCCGAGATGAGTTCATTGCCGCGGGACCACGATACACATTGATTGACTCGGCAGATGGCCTGAGCGCGAATCCCGTCCCATTTCCATTCCGCTTGCCAAGCCGCTGGAGAACCCAACTCTGCGAGTTCTCCTTCAAAAGGAGAAGCTAAATAAAATGGGTAGGGATTGAGTCGATGCTCAGCAGAAGCTTCATTTTTTAAGTTTTCAAAAAAAAGAGGCGTAGGCTCCCATTTACCCATCAAGCGGTGGCTTAATACTTCACTAGGAACCTCTAAAGCTTGGCTTAGCGCCCGCAACGTCAGCAAATGAGAAACTCCAACTCTCAGCCCGCCTGTTAAAATTTTATTTAAAATGAAAATTTCCTTTTGAGTGAGCTGGCTCCAATATTCCAAAATTTTTGTTTTTTGTATTTCATCTGAGTATTGACGTAAAGGCAGTATTCGCTCTTGCATCCAACCTGAGAGCGATAGTTGTGGAATTTTTTCAAGCTTTATAGAGGGGCGTAACAGCAAAGAAATTGTCTCTGCTGTATCCCCAACAGCTTCATAAGCTTCTTCGATCAGCCAATCGGGAAGTTGCAACACTTGTTGGCACCATTCTAACATTGTTCTGCCGCTGATTAAGCGTTTTAAACGATGGCCGCTCAAAAAAAAGAGAGCCCAAGCTCCATCGCTTGCAGAAGCTTCGATAAAATACTCTTTAATGTAATGAACCTTTTCATTAGTCGATTGGGTTTGATCAATTTTATCGAAAAGAGCTGCAAACTTTTTCATTTGTTAATCCTCATCTTCATCTACAGCTCCTAGTCCTTTTAATTCTTGTGCGTGCAGATTTTTTTCTTCGCGCAAGTATTTTGCTAAAGTAGCTGCATTTCCATGAGTGGTTAAGACTCGAGTAGCTTTAGTTTGGGCGATGGTTTCAATGAGTGCATCCCAATCCGCGTGATCGGACAGCACAAAGCCATGGTCCATTCCTTTGCGACGGCGCATGCCGCGGATTTGCATCCAGCCCGAGGCAGCGGCTGTTCTGAAAGAAGGAAAGCGTTTTAACCAAGGAGAACCCGCAGCCGAGGGAGGAGCTAAAATCAATTCTTTAGCAAAAGATTCACCCTTTAATTTATCCCCAATCGTGTGAAAAGGCAGCATGGTCACGCCTTGTTGGGCGTAAATTTGAGCCAGGGGAAAGATAGCACCATGCACATAAACTGGTTGCTGGGTGTATGAAGCGAGGAGGGACATGATTCTTTGGGCTTTGCCTAGAGCATAACAAAATAGGATGGAAGGATGGTTTTCCTGTTGATTGTCATGCCACCAGCGCATGATTTGCTGCGCTACCACTGCATTTTGCTCCCATTTATAAACAGGCAAGGCAAAAGTAGACTCTGTCACAAAGAGATCACATTCGACAACTTCGAAAGGTTCACAGGTGGCGTCAGGAGCGCGTTTATAATCTCCTGAGATTACAAACACACCTTTTGTAGTTTCGATTCTGACTTGAGCTGAACCTAGAATATGCCCGGCGGGATGCAAGGAAAGCCAGCATTCTCCAATTTTGAGGCGTTGGCCATACTTCAGGGTTTGAATGGAAATGTGTGCACCGAGGCGGTGCTTAAGAATTTCAAGAGAGCCTTCTGCGGCAATGTAGTGTTGATGTCCCCATCGCGCATGATCTCCGTGCCCATGTGTGACCACACAGCGTGGAACGGAATGCCAGGCATCGATAAAAAAATCCCCCGCGGTACAGTAAAGGCCTTCAGGCCTAACTTCAAGAGGGATTTTATCCATCATTAATCTTCCTTATGCAGGCGTTTGCGCATTGAATTAAAATATTCAATCCGTTTTTTCATCTCCCTTTCAAAGCCTCTTTCAACCGGCTCATAAAAGATCTGACGCTTCATTTCTTCAGGAAAATAATTTTGGCCCGAAAAACCTGCGGGGGTATCGTGATCATATTCGTAACCTTCGCTATACCCCATCTCTTTCATCAAACGTGTATGGGCGTTCAAAATGGTTGAAGGAGGGTTTAGGTGGGAAGTTTCGGCAGCAGCCTGCTTGGCAGCTTTGAAAGCCAAGTACGTGGCATTGCTTTTTGGCGCTAAGGCTAAATAAACGACAATCTGCGCTAAAGCTAGTTCTCCTTCAGGCGAACCCAACATTTGATAAGCATCTCGAGCAGCAATTGTAAGAGGTAATGCCTGCGGATCGGCTTGCCCCACGTCCTCGGAAGCTACGCGAATTAAGCGTCGTGCCAGGTATAAAGGATCTTCACCCCCATTTAACATGCGTGCAAACCAATAGAGCGCCGCATCTGGATCTGACCCTCTAATCGCTTTGTGCAAAGCTGAAATTAAATTATAGTGTTGGTCGGCAGCTCTATCATATACTGGCGAACGTGCTTGCAGCACTTCTTGCAGCTCAGCGGTAGTGATGGGGGATGTGCTATCCAGGTTTTCAATGTTTTCCAAGAGGTTATAAAGATAGCGTCCATCGCCTTGGGCAAGCTGAATCAAGTAATGTCTAGCATCTGCTTCCAAATTGAGCTTTTTAACGCATAATTCATACCGTTGCAGCAACTGTTCAAGGGCTGGTTCGTCGAGTGGATTCAACTTTAAAACACGCACTCGCGATAAGAGGGCATCGTTTAAATAGAATGAAGGATTTTCTACTGTGGCTCCAATTAATATCAACGTACCTTTTTCTAAAAAAGGTAAAAAGGCATCCTGTTGGGCTTTATTAAAACGGTGAATTTCATCGACGAAAAGGAGCAGTTGGTTGAAGAGGGGAGATTCTTCCGTTTCTTTAATGATTTTCTTGAGGTCGGCCACGCCGCTAAAAATGGCACTTAATGATTGAAAGCGCAAGTTGAACGCTTGCGCATAAAGGCGTGCGATAGATGTCTTTCCAGATCCTGCCGGCCCCCACAAAATAATAGAAAGCGGCTTGCCTTTTTTTATGATGCGAGTGATAAAACCAGTAGGTCCCAAAAGATGGGGCTGACCAACGATGGCATCAAAAGAGCTAGGCCGCAAGCGTTCGGCTAGTGGAGGTTGCATCCTTATACTAATACGGCAGTGATTGAAGAATATCTGTCCAGCTGCGCTCTTGCGATTCTGAAGCCGCTGGAGCTGATTGGAAAACTTCGCGCAAACTGCGTCCTTTTTGTAGATTAAGTGACTGGGGATGTTCTTTTAAATAGGCTTTGATTTCTTCGATTCTAAGATCTGGGTTTGGATGTGTTTGAAAGAAACTTGGGCCTTGACCTTTATCACCGGTAGCAGCTTTCAAAATCTCCATGACCTTGATCATTTCATAAGGATCATAACCGGCTTGAGCCATTAACTTCAATCCCCACACATCGGCTTCTGATTCATCGCCACGGCTATAGCGGAGCTGAATCATCTGGTTGACCATGCCAGCGATCATGGCAGCGCTATTATTTGCCCCATATCCTTCAGGGTCGCTGGCTGCCGCACCGATAGCTACAATAAAAAATTGACCCAATTGGCTTTTCGACATCTGTTGGGCTGTATGCCTTTCAATGACATGCCCCATCTCATGGCTTAAAACCCCGGCTAATTGGGCTTCATTCTGCAGTCTATTTAAAAGACCAAGCGTAATAAAAATTTGTCCTCCAGGTAAGGCGAAAGCGTTGACTGTATCTTTATCTGCTAAGACGTGAAATTCAAATTTCCAGGGACTTTTTCTAGCTTTGGTATCATTGACTAGCAAAGCTCCCATTTTTTGGACTTCTTTAACACGCGGATCTGAGGCTGGTAGTTCTCCACCCATCTCACGCGACATTTGCGGAGCAGATTCCAGCCCTAAACGAATTTCTTGGTCGGGCGAAAAAGCCACGTGCTGCTTTTCACCAGTCACGGGGTTTTCCTGCGTTTGGCTCATGTACATAAAAAAACCGAACAAAAGAATCAAAGCGGGTAAAATTAATCGGCTTAGAAAGCTTCTGGGTTGTGAGGGGGTATTTGGATCGTAAGACATTTTTTCTCCTAAATAGTTTTGATCATTTTTGATCAGAAGTGATCTTAATAAAATCTCCGCTGCCTTCACGCGAAAAGGCATCGATATCCATTTTTGAAACCAAACCCTCTGGATTCATCATAAACGAGACTTTGAAAGGCTCTTCGCCGCTATATGGCCAATCTAAAATGAAAATATCTCGATCCCAATGGGTGAGTGGAAGTTCTTGTTTAATTTTGCCTGAGGTCACTAGAACTAGATTCTTCGTGTCTTCCTTGATAAGGAAATCACCATAAATCTGATTTGAGTAAGTTCCTGCGTACCGATCTAATGGCATGGCAGGAAAAGAATTTATCGGAGCAGGAGGAGGTTGCTTCGCATTCTCCGCTTGCTTGAGAAAATGTTGGCTCCAATTTTTTGAGGATTTATCATAATACATATCAAAAAATTGCAAGAGGAGGGCAAGTGCTAAGCGGGTATTGCGAACATTGGATAGTACGACGATCCCTAGTTGTTCCTCAGGAATGAATGCCGCTGTATTGTAGACACCGAGAGTAGAGCCGTCATGTAAAATGATGGGGTAAGGCGAATAAGTCATGCTTATCCAGCCAAGTGCATAATACATAGGCTGTTTTTCAAAATCTGAAGCGTAGATCTCGGGCCTAGTCATGCGTTGCATGTTTTCTGCACTAATTAACTGCTTTTGCTGGACTAGACCGCGATTGGCTTGAAATTTTATCCATTGAGCCATGTCTTTGACACTCGAATTAATGCCTCCCGCAGGCCCAAAAGTGTAATTCCACTCATTATAAGAAAAATTGTCTTTTAGGTGTACTATAGAACCATCGTTTAAACGCATTGCCCATTCTGCGCGATTTTTGGTTTGGAGATAGTCTTCCAAAGTAGAGGTTGAATTCTTCATCCCTAAAGGAACGAAAATTTCCCGTTGTAACAAGAGCGGAAATGTTGCCTGCATTTTCTTTTCGAGTATTTTGGCTGCCACGCTAAAAAAACTATTTTGGTAGGCATATTCGGAACGGAAGCTAGAAACGGGTTTGATGTATTTTAGATTATGGATGATCTCATCTATAGAAAATCCCAACGCGGCTTGTGTATCCCCCCCATAGGCTGGTAAACCACTTCTTTGACAGAGTAAATCGACAATTTGGAAGGCCGAAGTCGACCAAGGGTCGTAGAGATGGAAGCTTGGTAAATGATCGATCACTCGATCATTCCATTTTAAAAGTTTACGATCATCAGCAATTGCAACTAAAGCCGAAGTAAAGGCTTTACTTAAAGAACCAATCTGAAAAACAGTGTTTTCATCGACGAGCTGCTTATCCGTTAGCCCTCTTTGTCCAAAGCCTTTAGCAAAAATAATGTCATTTCCTTTGGTAATGGCAATAGCCATTCCAGGAATCTTCCAAGCAAGACGCTCTTCTTCAGCAAATTTTTCAAAATTTTCTATGAGTTGAGAGAGCTTTGCGTCTATTCCATGTAAGTTGAAAACAGCTGTATTGAATAAAAGGAAAATAAAAGCAAAATGATAGAGGATAGTCATGATTTTTACTCATTAGAAACAAAATAAAAGCTTCTTTGTACTGTCTATGAATATCCCTATCAGAAAAATATTTTTTTACTCAATCATTTAAAAAACTTGCTGACATCGACTTTATCACTAACAACCATGGTATTAGGGAGATATCGATCGTATAAATAATGATAAGTAAACGACGAGATCAGAGGTTGATAATTATATAAAGGATCTTCCACATCATGGAGCACAAAAATATCTGTTTTATCTCTCAGCCGTTTGATATCTTCGATGCGTCTTTCAGCAGGGGCACCGTCGATAAAGACCACTCCCCAACGTTTGCCTGCGCCTTGAAATTCTAAAGAAGCGTAATCGTCTGGGGCAATGTACTTAAATTGATGCCAAGGCTTCGACAAATCCAGGAAAAGATTTAACCAGGCTTGGTAAGTGTCTACAGAGAGAATAAAACGTTCATTTTTAGAGCAAAGAGCATGGAGCAGCGGTGTGCTGTAGTCACCAGTCCCAATTTCTAGAATCGGGCCATCCGTATGTGCGAGAACTGTGATGAGGGGGAAGATATGGGTGCCGTAGCCTGCCGCTCCCAGTAACCTATTTTGCATCAGTTGCATTTCCGGTGCCACTTTCCAATTGGATTGGTAGCGATTGACGATGCGATCGCTTTCGTTCTGACGAGCCTTCACTATGTTTTCATCAGTTTTTGAGACTTTTAAGCCATTGGGATTATAGTAGTAGATTCCGCTATACCCAGGATTCTTTTTAAATTTCGATCCCATACTTGAAGCTCGGCACCACAATTCCCAGTCGCCGCTATATTTATACTTTTCGTCGAACCAGCCATATTTTGCGTGTAAATTTTTACGCCAGACCGGTTGAGGGCCTGGGAGGCATAATCTCATTCGCTCAGGTAAGTATTCGGGAACTGAAATGGAGTAGCCGTGATGGTTTTCCCAAGCGTCGTTTGGAACTAGCGACAAAATGTAATCCTGGTAGACTAGATCTATTTCTGGATGATCTTTTAGAGTTTGCACTTCCATTTCAAGAGCTGCGGGATTGCGTCGATTATCCAATGTGGCGACGGCAATAAAATCTGCAGAAGCCTGTTTAATGGCAAAATTATAAACCGCAAACAGTCCAGGGACACTTTTGAGGCGAAAGTATTTAATATTCGGATATTTATCCATATATTTTTTGATAATCGGCTCTTCATTACCTGGTGAATTGGCATTCACAAGAATTAATTCAGACTGAGGAAAAATAGACTGTCTCAAACTGTCTTCTAAAAAAGCTTCGATGAAGTCATCTCCATTAAAGACGGAAGTAATAATTGAAACTTTGTAAGGTTGGATTTTATTGAAAGAAATAAAGAAAACAAAAAGTATCAAAAGAATGTATAAAATTTTTTTCATAGATGCTCCAAATTTTTGAACAGCAAAACATTTTTTGGACAACTTGTCAACAGTTTACTTCAAAATGATCTGTAATTTCTAAAAGACTTATTATAAGGCTTCTAATGGATGCTGACATTGTTTTTTATTGCAACTAAAAGATAATATTATAAGAATAAAAGAATGTTATGATTTTATTGTTACAATTAATTAATTGGGGGTAATATGAAAATTAATAAAATACTTACAATGTGGTTAGTAACTGGGGTATGCTCTACAGCTTTTGCTTTCGAAACAAATTCAAGCTATCAAACGGATAGTCCCTATCAGGCTCATAAAGAAACAGCCGTTTCTTCAGCAGTGGGGACACCCTGGAAAGCAAAAAGACATAAACAGCTTATAAAAAGCGTGACTGATGCCACTGGTTTGCTTGAGAATGCACAAGATCTCACCTACCCCATTTCAGAGGAAAGTTTAAAAGAGATCTATGGAGATAAAGCAACCATTCCTTTTTTTGCTTATAGCAGTCTCATCGACAAAGAATCTCCTGCAGCAAAAGCCATCTCGCCAACTTCTCTAGCAACTCATGCCCCAGCCATCGCATTTGGTTTGGCACGCACATTTAATCGACAGATGCCAAGCAGTGCAGCCGAAAATTGGGGTCCTCTAAGAAAACCCAATGATGTAGCTATTTTAAATGCCTTTGAAAAAGAAGATGCTGTGGTAAATGGTGTTGTTTTACAATTGCCATTGGCAGATTTAATGATTCTTGCAAAGAGAGAAGTCGGTTATGACCTTGTACCAGTCTTAGCGATGAGATGGAATGACGCTCTTGATGAAAATAAATCTCCTGAGTTATTTGTGGCCTATACATTTATAGCGCCCGATTACGAAGGTACGGGAGAACAGTTTACTAATGATCGCATTAACCCAATTCCAGGTTACGTGACATTTTTACAAAAAGGTCTACAACCCTTTGGAGAAGATTTTGAAGCGATGTGGTGGGCAACAACCTATATGGGTGATAAAGAAACACCGCTTTCTGAAGTGATTTACTCTGACATAGATTTAGCTACAACTCCAGAAAACGCTCCGCAATCTAAATAGATTTCTTACAAGAAGCGCTCTCATCAAGAGCGCTTCTTTTGTGTTTTAAAGCAGGACTTTTAGAATCAATAAAGATCCGAGCAGCATCGTGATGCAGCCCACTAAAAGCTTGAAATTTTTTTCACGAAATCTACTGACTAAGAAAGCAGAAAATGTGACTGACGTCAAAGCTCCGAAAATTAAGGGGAATAAGAGAGGGGACTTGATAGGTTCACCGACGTAGGTGAACAAAAGAACTGAAAGAAGACAGGTAAATCCTTCCGCAAAGGCCGTAATTCCGACAGCCGATTTTCCTTGAATTCCGCTTAAAATTTGCCCACTGGTCACCAAAGGACCATACCCGCCACCGCTTATAGACTTATTGAAAGCGGCGACTATCGCGACACAGAACATCTTCCAATTTTTATATTCTATCTGCACATTCGCCAAAAGTACTACGAACAGGCCAGATAAGATCACAATACATCCAATCAGAAAGATGACAAAGTGACTCGCTAAGGTTTCTGCCACATGGACCCCAATCGTCAACCCAATGATGCTAGAGATTCCAAGTAACAGAGCGCGTTTCATTTGAACCCCACGCAAGCTTAAATCGACGTTTTCTATTTGATCGTGAAAATAAGCGCAAGCGAAGCCTGTAAAAAGTTCACTCAAAAGTAATGTAGGCACAATCTCCATGGGTTCATAGCCGGATAAAAGCAGCGTAGAGGTGAGGATTGTACCATACCCCATTCCTAAGCTGCTGTCTATCAATTCACAAATGAAAGAAACAGCAGCTAAAATGAAAAAGCTCTGAGTGAATTCAAATAAGTTAAGCAGATAGCTTCCCGCTAAGAGGAGAAGCAGCACTAGTTGCCAGATAGTACTTTTTTTTAAAAAACTCATATCAATACTTTAGGAAAAGAATTCATGAAGATTTTTTTTTAAAGTATTTGACCGACTTTTGCAAGTTAAACTCTAAGCTCACTTGATTTAAAAAAATCATTCACCTTCAAAAAAATGTTGACATTTCACAATGGACATTGAAATGTAAAAAAATAGCTGTGCTATCTCTAATCGAACGTGAAGGAATGAAAATGGCAAAGAGTTTCGTGGTTTTTTGGGTGTGTCTGATCGTTTTCTCTAGCTCCTTGTGGGCGCAATCTGTAGTAGGATTTTGGAAAACCGTCGATGAGAAATCAGGCAAAGTACAAAGTATAGTAGCTGTTTATGAATATCAAAATCAATGCTTTGGCAGAATCATTGCCACCTATGGAAGTGATGGGAATTTTTCTGATTCAATCGAAGAGCCCAAAACTCGCGCGCCAGGCGTGGAAGGGGAACCTTTTTATTCCGGCATGGACATTATCTGGAACCTTAAGAAAAACGGAGATAGGTACACTAAAGGGAATATTATAGATCCAGATCAAGGGAGGGTTTATAGCGCAGAAATGTGGCTTCACGAAGGCAATCTCGTTGTGAGAGGTCAGCTATTGTTTTTCGGCAGAAATCAAACTTGGTTACCTGCGTCAGATGTCGATTTCCCTGAAGGCTTTCGCAAACCTGATTTAGCACAATTGATCCCGCAAATCCCCAAAGTTAAAAGCCGAAAAGCGATGAGAAGCTAAATTTTAATTGCTTAAAATTTAAAACTTTTGAGAGCATGCTTAGTGATAACGATAATCAAAATATTTTACTAAGGAATGTTAAATATGAAGTATCTCTATGAATTTATTGGAACTTTTTTTCTTGTTTTAACAGTAGGCTTGGTAGCTCTCAATCCTGCGGCAGGATTTATGGCCCCGTTAGCGATTGGTTCAATTTTAGCTGTAATGGTGTATGCGGGCGGACATGTCTCTGGCGGTCATTATAATCCAGCTGTTTCCTTAGCGGTTTTTTTACGCGGTCGATTGACAAGTCGAGATCTTTGGATCTATTGGATTGCTCAATTTCTAGCAGGTGCAGCAGCGGCTTATGTTACAGTCGGACTTAAAGGAGGATATTCTCCAGAAATATTTTATTTCGATGTACTCAAAGCCCTAGTTGCCGAATTCTTGTTTACTTTTGCCTTATGCTTTGTGGTTCTAAATGTGGCAACCTCCAAAGCAACATTTGGGAATTCATTCTATGGATTTGCCATTGGTTTTACAGTATTAGCAGGCGCTTATGCTGTTGGAGCCATTTCTGGAGGTGCATTCAATCCAGCTGTAGCTTTAGGCCTTTCGCTGCTAAAACTCAGTGCGTGGTCAAATTTATGGGTTTTCTTAGTCGCTAACCTTTTAGGAGCTGCTGTAGCTGCTTACGTTTATAAAGCTGCACATCCTGATGAACATAAAATAAGCTAGTTCATTATCCACTCATGCGCATTTAAAGAGGGCATGAGTGGATTAATTCAAATCATTCGCAACTGTTATTTAATCCTGCGAACTCCTTTCAGAATTACACGGAAAATATACGGTGATGCAGAAGAATCTGCAGGGGTGCTTGTGATAGGCAATGTACTCCGAATCCCTCCCACAATATATCCAATAACTTTAGATTTGTGTCCTAATTGATCTAATTTCAAAACCCCATTTCCATAGCTAGGAAGATCGTCAGCAGGAATGAACTGCGCCCCGGCACCAAATAAAAAGGGATTGCCAGGATTCACACCTGAAGACAAAATCGTAGGAAATTGGTTTTTCATTAAGTATTGCTTAAACTCTCCATTCTTATCCAAACTGACAGTACTAATCTGGTTGATAAATGGCAGCTCAGGATCTGTTTGAAAGACATTATTTTCAAAAAAACCGTAGCTTATCCCTCCGAAAAGAGAAATGTACATATTTTTTCGATGTTTAGAATAAACCTTCAATGAAGGGCACGCATATTGGTTCATTGCCTGTTTAAAAGTCTCAGCCTCTTCAGGGTCTTCCATTTTAGCCTTGCCATCAAGGTCAATCAGGACAGGTACTGTCCAAACTCCTCCACTAGGTGTAAAAACCCCGCCTAAAGCTGCAAAAGCAGGAATTGGGATATCAAAAACATGGTGAATGATAGGCACAATATTTAAGTCACGACGTTGAAAATTGGCATTTGGGATTTTAGGCAGGGCTTTATGCACATACACCGAAAGTTTTTTGCCTGAGTCTTTAATATGAAAACGACGCACTTGCTGATTATAGGTAGTATTGTTTTGGCCAAAGATCAAAAGCGTCCCATTTTTTCTAGTGTGGCTCATATACCCGCCAGCAACTTGAAAAACTGCATTGAATGTTTGACGTAGATGTCGCGAGGCAGTTTCCCATGGAAGTACTCCTGTCACCCAATGGATTAATCCCGGCATATCAATCGCTGTCAAGCTATCTTTAGTGCTAAATAAACCAGTGGTAGAATCAAAACCATAGCCACCAGCAATGTATAGTGTTTTTTTATCCTGATAAAACTGCGGGCTAGAAACAGATAACTGATCAATCTGTTGCTGAGTTAAGCCAGAAGTTGGATCTGCTAAAGATTTAAACTCCACCGTGCGTTTCACAGGATCGATGACATAAACAATTTTATTTTGACTTGCCGCCGAAAAATTGTTTGGATCGTTTAAATCGTTTAATCCATCTGTACGTCCAGCTAGAAGCAGCCATTTTCCTTCATAACTTGCTGAAACAAACGAATGAAGCCCATTTGGCAAGGAAAAACTTTCGAGTTCGAGTGTAAGTCGAAATGGCAGTTCATCTCCCGATAGTACAGGAGATACTGTTGGAGTTTGGTTTTCACCTAGCAGCTTTGTACAGCATGTTGTGATAACCATAAAAAGAAGATAACTTAAGGTTTTCAAGCGCTTTTGCATAATATATCCCATTGATAGTTGATTTGAAGAAGAAAAAAATAGTGAATTTTCAAACTGAAGAAATAACCTTATTTGAAATTGTCTTTAGACAAGGTGTTGGTTCAACCAATTCCCAATTTTTACATAAAGTTGCAAAATTAACACAAGAAAGAATGGTTTGAAATTGTCAAAAGACTTTCTGTATCTTTAGAAGCTGCTAAAATTGACTTTAGCAATTCCCCTTTTTTATAAAGATCGATGTTGGCTGAAACTTTTTTTAAAAGTTTAAAGAAATGATCTAAAATGATCTCTAGTTTTTTTTCTTTAAGTAAGTTTAGTTGATTGTGAAGTTGAGAGATCAATATAGAAATTTCTGAAATAAATGCACGATACTCTTCACGCATTTTTGGAGCTTCTTCAACGCAAGGAGATAATTCAGCGATCGAGGATTTCTTGAGCACCGTCCAACCGTCGAAGCCAAATTCATTAGTATTGGATGGATTCAATGAACGCCTATAAAACTTTTGTCAAAGTCACTATATAATTTTGTTTAGGCTCTACCGAAGAAGCTTGAGGTGTTGGAGCTAGAGCAGGAATGACAATTTAGTGATCGAAGAATGATCCAATATTGTCCTGGCAAGTGACTTAAATTCTATAGTTGGAGTTGCAGGATTGAGTTTAAGAAATTTTGTACCGTAAGGCTGTTTTTGGCGAAGCTACAGGGACTTGGGATGTTTGCGGGTAAGCAGGGGTGCTTGTTAGGGGAGATTTGGGAGGACAAACAACATCAAAATCTTCATTCTTAATGCTCCTATTAGAGTTGCATTGATTATATAATAAACATCGAGGGTTTAGAAATTTTCAGCATCTCCATTAAGGGAAAAGGGGAGAGAAGCTCCCCCCTTGAATACATGATTAGATTGAAGTTATTTTGAATCCTTTTGAAGGATTAGGTTTCCAGATCCCAAAAACTCTGCTATAACAGGCGACATCTCACCTCTGACAGTCAAATTCTCAGATTGGCAAATAGAAACAGCAGCTAAAATATAAGATTTCAATGCAGCGCGTCTAATTGGGTCTTTCTGTGATTTAAAATCAATGCAAAGCAATTCCACCATTTCGAGGGCTTTGCTCCTGATATCTTCTTCTTTCGACTCTAAACCCATAATTAGATGACATACAGCCGCTTTAGCAGGCTTTTTTGTTGTTTTGTAAATATTTTCTGGAATGAAATTGTATTTGCTAACACCCAGATAGCTAGTTATTTTAGGGTAATCTTTTTTAGTTCTAATCCCAAAATTTGTTAGAGACATTAGGCAATAGGCTGCGGCTTCAACCAACTCTAAAGTTTGATTTCCATCAAAATTCTCAAGCTTTGTGATTTGTTGATCAAGTTCATTTGTCTCTCTTAAAATGAAATTGTCGTGACGTATGGCTAGAGTTTCAGAGTAAGATAACTCTAACTGACAAGCTTGTAAGAGATTACGATCTTGGCCTCTAAGAAGAGGAGAAATTTTTAATAATGTTTGGCTATCATTAACCTCTTTTAAAACCAATTCGATCCACGCTTTATTTTCACACCGTATTGCAAATTTAACAGCTTCAACTAGCTGTCCTGAATTTTTCAGTTCTTCAAAAGCTGATAAAATCCCCTCTTTCGAAATTATATTTGAACTCGTCTCAAAAAAATGTTTGCCTTTGGCAATTGTTTTAAGGTATTCAACCTCCCAATCACAAGAATCTTTTTCTGTTTGAATTGCTTGAAGCAAAATTCTCACACATGTTTTTTGAAGTCCTTCAGGTATTTCTGCTTGAAGTTTTTTAAATTGAGGAATGAGTTTAATAGGCTTTAATGCGGAGACTTCTTGTCCGAATAGGTTAGTGACAGAATCGGATGTTTCAGCCATGCCGATTAAAGCATTCATCGCAATTTTTAATCTTAATGACCGAGGAATATCTTGGGCAAGGAAGTAAGAAATAAGATTTAGATTTTTTTGGAAAAACTCTTCGTCTTGATCTTCTGCCTTTGGGAACCATTCTCCAAGATCGTTTATGAAAGATTTTTCTGAGATTGGGATTTTAGGCATTTCATGGATTAATTTTTTCAATAATTTTATAAAATTATTTAATTGATCTTGTCTAGGCATTTTTAATGTGAATGCCACGGTTCTAGAACGATCTTCACGCACCTTAACCGTATCATTAAACGACATCATCGATAGCTCAACACATGGGAGAGTTGGAAGTAATCTTGCCAAATCGGCCCATCGATTGAAATGGTTTGCACCGAAGAAAGTAAGTACGCAAGAGTCTTTTGAAGGTACAAGGGTCACTTGAGCCGAATATTGACGGCAAGGAATATGATAGCTCACGGTACAATCATCAAGATGCGTTGTAACTTTTGTGTCTCCTGGAGCCATTTTCTGTAGCTTATCTGTAAAAAATTTGAATTCAGCAAGAGTTGATGGAGCAACTTTGGCTTTCAAGTAGCTAAGGATATTACGCATATTCGCTTCAAAAAATTTGCTTTGCTCTAAAAGTGTTATGGGCTTGATAGGCATGTGCAGAAAGTCTACATGCGAGCCAATTGCTAAAGCTGCGGCTGAATAGTGTGGTCTTTCTGGTATGAAAGCATACAAATTCAGAGATTCCCTTGAAGATTTCGTACTATTACTTAGGTTTTCTTCATACCATTCATTACTAAGTTTTACGTAAGCTGGCAAATCTACATCTCTATAAACTGCACATGACATTAAGGCCTTTTGATCAGATAAATCCAAAAGAGAGTAGCATACATTCAGAAGATCCATGCGCATCTTTAGAAATTCAAAAATCAGCTCAATCTGTGGGGTCTCACTGGAATTAATCAAAAGACTAGAAGATTTCATGCAAGAATTCTCAACCTTAAAGAACAGGTCTATCAGGGCATTGCGTTCATCCATATTGCCTTTTTTGTATAGAGAACAAAATTCGTCCTTAAATACATTAATAACTTCGCAATAGGAAGCCAAAACAAAATCTTCAAACACTTGCTCAAGATCTAAAGAGGTTTTAGAAATAAATGAGGTGTAATCTTCCCCAATTTTAGGAAGCTCGGCTAAACAGAGACCAGAAATCAATGATGGGAGAGAAGTCTCTCCAGCAGTTGGAACTAAATTCCATGAATAATCTAAAGATAATGCGGAAGGAGGAGGAGTCAATGGGGTTTGATTAAAAATTCCCGTAATCTTTTTGTCAGAATCATCTTCTTCTTTTTTTACGGAAATCGCTCCTGTAGGGAACGTTTGTGAAGCTACAGAAGGTTGTGAGGGAGTGGCTGGAGATGAATGCGCAGGTGAACTTGTAGTTGCTGTTGGAGGAGGAGTTTCATAATTATTCATAATATTCCTTTTGCGGAGCCGCAATTTTATTTTTAGCTATTTACTTATGCTAAAATTTTCAGTATTTTTTTTAGTACACTTTCTCTAGAAGACCTTGAAAGATGCTCTAAAGTTGTTGATAAGATATAGAAATTTCAAACCGTTAGCAATTATTTTCTGCAAAATCTTTGGGCGATTATGAAATGCAAAGAAATTTTGAAGAGACTTCTAAAGGCTAGCTAAAAGCTGTTTGTGCTTGTTTTTGAGTAGGTTAGGCAAAAGAATCATGGAATGTTGGAACAAAGGAAATCAAAAAAAAATAAGACAGGAAGCCTAAGCTACCTGTCTTAATTTAGAATGGGGAAGCAGTAGATGAACTACTTAGATTCGTCCCATTAAAAGTAAAATCACAAAGATCAGTAGAATGACCCCTAAAGCGCCACTAGGGCCATATCCCCATCCAGCATTATAAGGCCAAGCTGGAATCGCTCCTAAGAGCAAGAGAATTAAAAGAATGAGTAAAATTGTGCTTAACATTTCATACTCCTTAAGGTTATTAGACCATTTTAAGAAGCTTTTTTAGGAACTTTTGCCCCTTTTTTTCTGGCTTCAGATAGACCGATAGCAATAGCTTGTTTTCTGTCTGTCACTTTTTGGTGGCTTTTTCCAGATTCAAGCTTTCCTTCTTTCATTTTATGCATCGCATTTTCAACAGACTTTTAACCTTTTGGTCCATATTGAGTCATGACATCCTCCTTTAATCTTATTAAAGGTAGAGTTTTAGAACATAAACTCATCATCACCGTCTTCGTCGTCGTCGTCGTCGTCTTCGTCATCATCATCCTGGTCATCGTTGTAACCAAAAAGAAATTTATACTCGTTGATTTCTTTCATAAAATGTCTCCTTCTTGAGTTTTCAAAATTAACTAGGGGAAAAAAGGTCCACCCTTTAGAACTTCATTTGAAGGGATAAAGAACGTACCCTATCTATATAGAATATACCCTTTATTTGAATTATTTTGTATACATATATGCAATTTTCTCATTCGCGCATGTCTATAAGTTGTTGATTTAAAGCTATTTAAATGTGCTTAACGCTTGCCATGTTGCCTAGCAAACTCAGAGCTTGTTTGAAAATTTTTAAACATTTTGGGAGTTTTGCAGCCATCCTTGGATCTTCCAGCAACATTTTGACTAAATCCCTGGCCTCTTCTGATTGGTTCTGCAACCCAATAAGTAAAAGAAAAATTGACATGTCTTTTAAAGAAATAAGGGGTTTCAGTGTCTTTGCTAAGGGTTTTAATCTTTCATTTAATGAATTTTTTGTATAATCGAGGATTATACTTCCATATTTCATACGATAATCACTTAAATTATATTTTGAGCAAGTTAAACCAAGCAAAGTGTAAGCTGCAACCTTCAGCGAAATCTGTTTATTTTTTAAAAAAAATTCATTGAAACAAAGCGTTTTAGTACAAACTTCAGGATATTGTGTGATGTCAGGTAAGGCAAAATTCCCCGATTCCAAAATAGTAGCTAACTGAGCCCCTAGAATTGAATTTGAACGCGCTTCTAACAAAAAATTAATGAATTTAAAAAAGGAATTTATATTTGCAGGCTCCGGAATGGGAAAAAGGAGCTCAATTCCTTGCGAAGCGTATACTGGATCAATCACTAATCCTTTTTCACTCGGATAAAAAACTGTACAAGTTGGAATTAACGAGCAAGTGGTTGCGACGGTTTCCCAACGAGAATTTGTATTAATTCCGTAGAGACCAATCATGATCGTCCCTTCGGGTTGGCCCGCAAGCTGCAGCTTAATAATCGATGTACAAGTTTCAAATGCTAAATGCCAATAGATTTCAATGCCGTAAGATGTTTTTGAAAAATGTTTAGAGGCTTTTCGACGAGGAATTTTTTCTATTTGGATAATTATATCCCGATGCAAAGCTGCTAAAGGGGCACACAAGGGAAAATCTTCCATTTCTTCAGCCTGCAAAAAAGAGAGAATGTGATGGATGTTGTATTCACATCCCCTCTCAATTTCATGCAGAGTTAATTTTTTAACAGAATCATAACTTTGGTTGAATTTGGACCCAATAATGGCTGCTGCAGGCATAAAGGAGCGTCTTTTTTTCAGATAGATTGCTTGAGCTTTCTGAGGAAGTGATTCAACCTCCCTTTTTTTTATTTCCAATTGAATACGCACGAAATGCTGATTCAAAATTTGAGGAAAAAACCGGCAGGACCTTCCCCCCCTATGCGACATTAATAAAGTTTTTTGCTGTTCCTCAGAGAGGGTTTTCAGAAGCATATCTAAAAATAATAAATGGCTTTCGGTAAACTTAAGGATGAGGGGAAGTTCAGGAGCTTGCAGGAGTTGTTGGTAAATTTTTTTGTAAATTTTATTGATTAAGAAAAGCAAATTCAATAAAGCGTGTCTATCCGCATGAATTCCCTGTTTACACAAGTGTATAAAGGTTGACCTCATGGAGGAAACCTGTTCAAAAAAAACAGTTTCACTTGACTTTAGACGGCCTAAAAAGGGCTTAAGAAGATTGAATTGGGATCTAATCCAAGGCCAACAGCTGGAATTGGAAGTAATTAATGATTGAAAATAAAATAATTTAACCCATTCTAAAGTTTGTATATCGCAAATCGCACACCATTTTCGACACACCAAAGATGCAGATTTTAATTCATGCGGACCATTCATACAAAGTTTTTCAAAGATTAACATCCAAATTTCATTGGGTAGGGCTTTAGAAAGCGGGTTAAAACCTTCATCTTGGCTAAAGGGATTTTTTGCGAGTAGGGAGGGTACAACCTTTTGTAATTTCATTTAATAAATCCTAATTCTATAGCTTTATGAATTTTTATTATAAAACAGCGTAACGGTATTCTAATTAGGATGTCTTTAAAATTTTTACGGAAGGCTATTGACACAAAAATCTTTAACAGGTTACACACAATTGTTTATCACTTTAAGGATGGCTATGCGCAAACTCTATCAGTGCTTTTTGCTTTTAAATATTTGTCTATCTATAGTTAGTTCTGCAACGGCGCGAGAGGAAGCTCCTTTTGATCTGATTAAAAGGTTGCTGCCTGAAAATCCTGTTGTCATTGAAGCTGGAGCACACCTTGGCGAAGATACCGTTATCATGAGCAAGCTTTGGCCGCAAGGCAAGATCCACGCTTTTGAGCCATCCCCAGATACTTATCAAGTATTGCAAACAGAAACGGCTTCTTATGCCAATGTTTTGACTTATCCTTTAGCATTATCAGATCGAAATGGAGAACTATTCTTCTACCTAGCTGGTGGAGCAAGCTCTTTAAAGCGCCCGTCTAAAACTTTCAATGATCTTTACTTCCATTCCGATTTGGACCATCCAATTGTCGTGCAAGCGATAACCCTCGATGACTGGGCGAAGGCGCATCATGTAGATAAAATTGATTTTATCTGGTTTGACATGGAAGGAAATGAATTAAGCGCCTTTAAAGGAGCTCTAGAACATCTTTCGCAAGTAAAATTGATTTATACCGAAGTAAATTTTCAGAAATTTTGGGAAGAAGGGGTTCTTTATCCAGAACTAAAAGCATGGCTGGCAGGACATGGATTCAGAGAAATTTGGCAGGAATCTGTGCCAGATTGGCATGGGAATGTATTGTTTCTAAATGAAAATTTGTAGTAAAAGGTCGCAATGATGAAAAAGCATCGTAAACTATCTGCTGAAGAAGAACGTGTAATTAGTTTAAAAGGCACTGAGTATCCTGGCACAGGTGCCTATGATCAGCACGCAGAACCTGGTGTATACGTCTGTAAGCGCTGTGATGAACCTTTATTTCTTTCTGATGATAAATTTGCCTCCCAATGCGGCTGGCCAAGCTTTGATGGTGAAATTGCAGGAGCCGTTGAACGAAAACTTGATGCAGATGGAGAACGTACGGAAATTCTTTGCAGCCGCTGTCATGCCCACTTAGGCCATGTCTTCACTGGAGAATTTTTAACAGAAAAAAATCTCAGGCATTGCGTCAACTCTATTTCATTAACGTTTATCCCAGCACTTACGCCTGAAGGGTATGAAAGAGCCCTGATTGCTGGTGGATGTTTTTGGGGAGTTGAGCATTTGATGCATCAACTAACCGGAGTAAAAAAAGTGACTTCTGGATATATGGGCGGAGAAGTAATTCAGCCTACCTATGAAGAAGTTTGTTCAGGACATACAGGACATGCGGAAACCACCGAAGTGATTTTTGATCCTAAGGAAACAAGTTACGAAAAGATTCTACGGTATTTTTTCGAAATACATGATCCTGCGCAAACCAATGGACAAGGACCAGATATTGGAGATCAATACCGCTCAGCTATTTTTTATTTAACCGAAAATCAAAAAGAAATTGCCATGCACCTCAAGCAAGTTCTTGAGCAAAATGGAATGAAAGTCGCCACAGAGATTTTACCAGCAGGGACTTTTTATCCGGCAGAGGAATACCATCAATCTTATTACACGAAAACAGGCAAATTCCCTTATTGCCATCGTTGGGTACCGAGATTTTCGCAAACCAAGTCGGAAAATTAAACCAAACTTAGAATGCAGCAAAGTCGATGTGGCCTTGAGCGATATCGACAGCTATTAGTTCAACTTCTAAGGTATCCCCTACATCCAAATTTGCATATCCTTTAATAAGTTTTCCTTCGATAGGTGGATTTTTAAGTCTGACCCATGTCCCTTTCTCACTAGCCCCCGTAACCATGGCTTGGAATTTCTTGCCTATTTGAGTCATCATGACTACTGCAGCAGCAGATTTTTTTAAATGTCTTTCGACTTTTGTGGCGTCATCTTCTTTTTGAGTGCAATGACTTGCAATTGCACTTAGCTCCTGAGTTTGATAAGGGATTGCTTGGCCATTTAAATGACTTTTAAGCAAACGTTGCATGATCAGATCGGGGTAACGTCGATTTGGGGCAGTTGTGTGAGCATAGTCTTGTAAAGCTAAATCAAAATGACCAGGTGAAATTTGGCCGGGAGAACTCAGAATGTATTCTCCTCGACCAATCAATTTGATAATCGAGAGGGATAATTCAGAAAATTGCGAGGGATTGTCTTGCCTTTGTTTGATTAAAAAGCTTTGGAGGGCCTTTGCATCTGGTTCAGCCGGGAGGGAAGCCTTTAAACCCCGAGCTAACTCCACAATACGACCCCAACGCTTTGGTTCGCGTACAATGCGTTTAAGAGTGGGAATACCTTGTAATTCTAAATATTTTGAAAGAGAAGCATTAGCGGCAATCATGCAATTTTCTATTAGCTGATGGGCGCGATTATGAACGGCTGCTGCTAGACCTACCGGGGTATTGTCCTTCATAATAGGAAGGATTTCAATCGTTTCAAAATTCAAAGCACCTTGACGATTTCGAAAGTCCTGAATGAGTCTTGCGATTTGGTCTTGTAAGCGCAGCTGTTCATGAATTTCTTGTGAAAGATTAGGTAACGGTTTTTGAGTTTCTAACCAGTCCGAAATATTATTGTAGGCTAATTTTTCACGGTTGCGGACTAGCGCAGAGTAAGCTTCACGCAATTCGAATTTACCATCAGCTTCCACTAGCATCTCTACCACTATAGCTTGACGATCTTCATTCTCATTTAGAGAGGTTAAATTAGTCGATAGTTCGAGAGGCAGCATGGGGAAAATAATTGAAGGCGTATAAATCGACGTTGTATTGTGGCCAGCTCTTTCATCGATAAGTGAATTTTTTTTCACAGAACCATCAACATCTGCAACTGCTACATACAGCTTAAAGTTTCCATCAGAATCTTTTTCTGCAAAAGTGAGTTGGTCAAGATCTTTTGAGTCGGAGTTATCAATTGAGACCCAGAGCTTATCTCTATAGTCATATTTAGCGGTTCCAAGAGAGTAATTTTTTTGTAACGTGGAAACTTCGTTTGTCAAGGAAGGGGGGAAATCTGGAATAAATCCATGCATCGTCATCACTTGATATGCAATGGTCGTTAAATCAATTTCTTGCTGTTTGAATGGCATGCGGGTCTCCCAAATTAGCATATGTTCAGCTTTCATCATTTTCCAAAAGCCCTGCTTTACGCAAGGATCTTTTATGTATTCAAACTCGAACATTAAGGCTGCTCAGATAAAAGTCAAGGGTAGGGAAAAGTAAATTTTAAAATTTATTATACTCGGAGCTGGATGTAATAAAAAGGCAAAGGCAGAAGTAATGGGCCGTCGGAGACACCCTGCATTTGCGGCAAACATCAGCTACTGCTGAGCCCGCTTCAACTTCTTTTAGTATTTGAAAGATTTGTTCTTCAGAAATCTTTTTTTCATTTGTTCGCTCCTAAAATTGTTTATTTAAATTTTGGTACTCAATCCTCCTTTACTCTTTCCGATGGCTTGGTTGCCGAAGTGCTTTTTTTTATTGCACCAGCACTATGTTAGTGGGCTCGTACAATTGTGGAATCGATCATTCCGTATTCATTGTTAGCATCAGTGGCTAAATATTTAAATACTTTTCCCCAGATACCCCTTGTAGCCTATCCGCTCCACCTTCGGTGAATATTTTTCTAATCCCCAAATCTCTCTGGTAAATCTCTCCAAGGTATACCCGCGCGATATCGATAAAGTACTGCCTAAACAAACAACCGATTATCTTTTGCATTGCATCCAACGTATCCTACGACCTGGCAACAGATCCTTATTCGTTCCCATTGATCATCTCTCTTAGTGCATATCGCTTCATACCAACCTCTAAAAGCTGGTCAGTATACTCGATATTTATATCATCTAGTCAACCATTTAATTGACGACACGCCCTAGCATTATCACTGAATAAGGGGGATTTTTTCTTTATTGGATAGGCTTCTTCAATTTTTTTCAAAAATGCTATTGTAGACTATGCATTGAGCGCCTTATCCTCTTGGATATGCAATTTTTTAGAAATAAGATCGACTGCTCCTGAGAGATTTAGTCTTGATCTTCCACTATTAGCGCAAATTCCTTTTTTAAATCCTTTCTTGATCTATCCATAGGCTAATTGTGTGTTATGGGTAGGGTGCACGCCATCCATAAAACAAACTGTTCATCAGGTGAAGGTTCTGCCTTAAGCTTTTCGTATTCTGATATCCATTGTCTTTGCTGTTCTTCATTTGCTTTTCCTGGCACCAAGGCTGGTTTTTTGTAAGAAAATTTATGACGTTTGAGCGAACCTGAAACTGTGTAAGAAATTCTATAGACCGACTTGGCGTAAGCTAGAATATCCTTGAGGTATAGATAAGTATGTTTTTGAAGTTGGTCCACAAGAAGCTAGGACCCCACATTCCGCGGGTTAAGCTGCGCTTGCATATATTTTTTCAAACGGTGGGCCAAGAATCTGTAAAATATGTCGCCTAATTGGATTGACATTCAGAATAATCTCTTTGG
>Ga0105044_10001127_pt1 | contig 35077 bp, 13 predicted proteins | sample MAT01_FD_78092 | JGI IMG/M metagenome (GOLD analysis project Ga0105044, IMG submission 78092) | Freshwater microbial communities from Lake Fryxell liftoff mats and glacier meltwater in Antarctica - MAT-01 | ecosystem: Environmental > Aquatic > Freshwater > Ice > Liftoff microbial mat | place...
ATTCAATAATTGTTTTTGGAATGTTAGTCTTTAAGGTTGGAAAATTTTAGATCTTTTAGTCTTGTGAAGAGTTAGTCCCGATTGTTATTGGGATGTCAGGCAAAACCAAATTTGCTAAAATGTTCAACTGGCTTTTCTGTCTTTTGTTGCAAGGTTTAATGTTAGCACTGTCGGTCGTCATTTGGTTGCCCAAGATAATAATACGCACCCAATCTTGCGCATATCCCACAAATATAACCCACTAAAAATTAATTCGCAAACTGACTACAATAACTTATAAAAATGCCATTAACCCGATATATATTTTGATATGTGAAGTCACAACACTACCCTTGCGATTCATCACAAAAAGAAAGCATCTGTCAGTCAAATTCCAAGACTTCAAAAACTATAACCGGGCACTTCAAAATAAATTAACATCTTGCTTGAGTTAATTTCAACTGCGCATTCAAAATTGAATCGAGAAACATTTCACAAGTTTATTTTATAATAACCAGCTTAATGGTGCTTGTACCACTCTGCTCTTCGGTAATCTTTAAAATATAGCTTCCTGCTTGGCAATCATTCAAATCTATTTGGATGGCGCTTTCCTGTTGGTTTGATATCCTTAGGAGTGGCTTACCGAGCATATCAAAAATCACGATATTGGAATTGTTCTTCAATCCATTTACTTGTAGCAAGCCATTGGATGGATTTGGGAATACTTTGATCCGATCTTTATTGATATCGTTCACCGAAATCAACTCCACAATTTGCAAAAGGCTATCTATTCCGCAGGCATTGGATGATATGTGCAAAATTTCATAAGACCCATTTCCTGGAATGTTAAATGCGATTGAATCTCCTTGTGCAAAATTTGTATTGTTGAACACCCAACTGGATGATGAACCAAGCGTATTCAAGGCCTTAAAAAACACTTGACCGGCTTTGATGTTGTAATCAAATAATGCATTTGGTTGGCCTGAAACTGTCACACCCAATTCAATAGATTGATTATCGGCAGTTAATACGACTTGCTTTGTTCCACTGATTGAATAAACAACAGAATGGGGCCCAGCACCTGTAGCAGTGGATGGAATGGAGTTGGCTCCAAAATTCCAGATATAACTCAATCCTTGATCAATGGCCACCTTGAATGTTGCCGTATCCAGCTCGCACAATAATGAATTTGGATACTGCAGTTGGATGAATGACAAATTGAGATTGCCCAAAAATATATTGTCAAGAAACATTGAATTCCCAAATCCACTTATATTTCTGAATCGAATCCGTATGTCACTTCCTACCAAAGCACTCATATCTATTTCTATATGTTTCCAATCAGCTCCAGAAGCTGGGTAATAAGTATCAAGATTGGAGGGAACAGTATTTAAGCTCAATCCACCATCATAAAATACATTGACTGGCCATGTTAACCCACAATCTGTGCTGATGTCAATGCTAAGACTATCAAAAAAATCAGGATATCCAGTGTATGCATAGTCAAAACTCAAGGTGGACTCATTCAATGACTGAACAGTGTACAGTGGGGAAATTAAATCATCTGTTGATCCTTCAAAATTTGCAAAATTATTCAGAAAAGCAGCCTTCGTCAATTGCCCAGTGATCCCTATTACTGTTTCTTGTTTCCAACTGACCATGTTGTCAGACTCTTCTAATATCCATGATTTGGGCGGAAAGAGGATTGATTCAAATGATTCAGGCATTCCTTTAGGGAAAGGCAAGGCCTCCTGTATGTCAGCATTCAATTCATAGGCAAACACGTTATCATAGACGGGAATTTCATTAGGTATTGTTGCTTCAATGGATATCTCAAGCTTTTCGGAAACATCCAATGCAATGGAACCAAAATCTACCAAAACACTGTCTCCGGGATTGATGACAAGATTGATATTCTGAGTATTTACGATTTCTAAATTCTTATACAAAATAACTACAAAACCATTAATAGTTTCAAATCCTTTGTTTTGAACATATGCTTGAACTGGTAACATGAATGGTTCACATTTTGAAATATTTACTTCAAAATAATTAGGTCGCACGGTTATGTCTTTAGAATATTGACATGAAACAAGTCCTATTGATGAAATGGCTCTTCTTCTGCGTCCCTCTGTACCATCTGCCAAAATTGGCACCACACTAAACCATTGAGATTGACTCGGATCTGAATTTTTGATGGCAATACTGTTGGTATTGGTTGATGCCAAGGATTGCATAAAATTTCCAGTCAATTGATGCAACTTATATTGTTGTGCGCCTGCTACAGGATTCCAAGCAATACGAATCGAATCAACACAAGCCTGTTCAATCCACATTGAATCAACTCTTGGTATCAACGATATTGAACCAACAGTTGTAGCAGTTTGAGCGCCACGCAGCAAACGCAACCATATCTTGGATGTTGTAGCATTGGGTGTGGCCCAAACTGTAGTTCTTTTTGATGCTGGAATGGTTTTTACAAAAGTCCAGTTCATCATATCTGTTGAGCTTTCCAAGGTGAAAGCGGTTGAACTTACAGGTGCCTCCCAAAAAATATTGTACAATGCTTTTGGATCGAGAGATTCTCCTCCAGTTGGCCATGTAAAATTGATTTCATTTTTTTCATAACTGACCACCACATAGTACTTTTGCGGTCCAAAAGGAATATCGTAGCCACTTAGATTAACGGTATAATTCCCAGGCACTGGATTTTGAAGGCTTATTTGTTCCATATTGTTCAGGTGATCCTCTCCTTTAGTGGCAAGGGCTTGTAAAAGAATTGGATCAGGGGCAGTGTTCAATATCCAAGGAAGTGCAACACCACCAGACGGCGATGTTACCGTCATATCAATATCGTTCACCAAAGCCTTTGCTGAACCGACTACACTTTCTTTATCAGCCCAGTAAACCATCACATTTATCTTGCTGATTCCACTTGGAACATTTATGATGTGGGTCTTGGTTGCTGAATTGCTGATTTCTTCACTGTAAAACTGATTGGACTTGATGATATCAAACGCTCTTTTTGCATTGACTATTCCCCATCCATAAATAAAATCAGGGCCTGGATTTCCAGCTTCAGTTGCAGCATTCAAAATGCATGCTTTGAGCAATGCAGAAGGTGCAATTGAATCCTGATGGAGTTGCTTATATCCCTGCTGCAGCAATGCCAGCACACCTGATACGCCTGGAGCCGCCGCTGAAGTACCACCTCCAAAATCAATTATATTGTTTGGATAAGTACTCAACTGTTCCAAACCATTTCCACTGATATCAGGTTTAATCCTGCCGTCACTGGCTGGGCCTCTGCTGCTTGATTCAGCGATTTCTGATTGCGGATCTACGTTGGCCACTGCAATACAATTCTTGCCCATTTTATGCCCGCCAGTTATGTTGCCCCATTCATTCCCTGCACCATAGCCACAATCAATAGTCCCAGAATTTCCCGCAGAAAATACATGGATCAGGTTGGGGTAATCATAAATCATCTTGTCAGAACCTACTGTGGTAGTCGTGTATCCATTGTTGCATCCATCACTGTAGGAGGACGAAGAAACCGTAACACCTTTATCTTGATGCAACATCAAGGTTTCATCTGTAAATTCGGATTGGTATTCTAGCAAATATAAAAATGAGCCAGGGGCAGCACCAGTAACATCGGGATCAAGATTGCCAGCGCCCATCAAAATACCCGAGACCATATCTCCGTGACTAAAATCAACACTTCCTGGAGCAATATAATCATCATTGACACGTCCGGTGTAATCTATATGCGGCCCAATCTTTCCGTCGTCTCTAACGACTATACTTACCCCACTTCCATCCAGATTCAATGATTTGTTGGTGGCTCTCAAGGATTCTACATTGTGCAAGGCTCTGGCACCTAAATCCTCAGGTTCTCCAGTTTTCCGCTTTGGATCGACTGCAAAAACAAATGGCAATTTGAGTATTTCATGAAATTGACTTTGATTCATAGAAACCAAAACAGGATCGTGCTTAGCCAATATTTTTATACCAAGATCCTGCAATACCGATGCAATATCATCCGCTTTCCAATTGGCATGAAAATACAAATAGTATTGCTCAGGTATCGAATTATCCTTTTGGTCAAGACGGATGCGCATAGTTTTCTGTTCAGCGGGCCATTCACTAAAACTTCGGATATTCAAATCTAATTTTTCAAGATTGGGTTGAGCAGAATACCCCCAAAATGCATGGGCACCAATATATTTTTCGAGTACTACTCCACTCTTTAGAAGTCGGACTTTATCAGCATCACTTGGAGTTTTATAAAACTGAATTACACCATAATATTTGCCTCTAAATATGGAAGACTGCATATTGGTAATAATTCCCCTATTTTCTACCGGCAGGAGATTTCCTTGCAGTCGTTGAATGGAATAAGGACTTTGACCTGTAACATCAAGTGAAATAGTAATAAGTAAAAACAAAAAAAGATTTTTCATTCGGCAAAATTAGAATTATATCAGGACTTCTTCAAATGGATGCTCCCAAGCTTTGCTTTGCTGCATAGACAATGTAATCATTAAATAATTTCCTCAAATATTATATTAAAGAAAAACTAAATAGAATATATAATTTTTTTATATTTGCGCTTGTAGTTTTATTATTAGACCGCCTAGCATGAACATAAAGCACAGTGTTAAAGATAGATTCTTGAAATATGTTCAGATTGACACCCAATCTGACCCATCCTCCACAAAATATCCTACTACAGAAAAGCAAAAAGATCTTGGAAGATTGCTTGTATCAGAATTGCATGAAATAGGCATCAAAGATGCTGAAATGGATGAATTTGGAGTGATCTACGCAACTATACCATCCACTACAGATAAAGAAGTTCCTGTGCTTTGTTTTTGCTCTCACATGGACACGTCGCCTGATTGTTCGGGTACCAATGTAAAACCTATTGTTCATTCAAATTATCAAGGACAGGATTTGGTACTACCTGATGACACAGCTCAAATCATTAAAGAAAGTGAACATCCAGATCTAAAACAACAGCATGGTAATGATATCGTTACAGCTTCGGGCACTACCTTGCTTGGTGCTGATAACAAATCTGGTATTGCAGCAATAATGGATGCAGCTGCCCATCTGGTTGCAAATCCCGATATCAAGCATGGCAAGATTAGAATACTTTTTACGCCTGACGAAGAAGTTGGCAAAGGTGTTGATAATGTCAATATAGAAAAACTTGGAGCAGCGTTTGGATATACCGTAGATGGTGAAACGCTTGGTTCAATTGAAAATGAAACTTTTTCTGCCGACGGCGCAAAGGTGGTTATCAACGGAATCAGTTCACATCCAGGATTTGCTAAAGGAAAACTTGTTAACGCTACTAAAATAGCAGGCGAAATTCTTGCAGCCTTGCCCAAAACTGAATATTCGCCCGAAACCACTGAAGGAAAAGAAGGATTTATCCATCCGGTCAGTGTAAATGGAATTGCTGATCAAACTACTATTTTATTTATTTTACGAGACTTTTCAGAAGAAGGACTTCAGCACAAAAGAGATCTATTGCACCAAGTGGTAAATTCAGTGTTGGAAAAATGGCCTAATGCCAGAGCAGAAGTGACCATAAGTCAACAATACAGGAACATGAAAGATGTGCTTGACAAAGTTCCAAACGTAACAGAATATGCTTTGCAAGCCATAGCAAGAACTGGCATCCAACCCAAACAACAAAGTATAAGAGGAGGAACTGACGGCTCAAGACTGAGCTTCATTGGGCTTCCTTGTCCAAACTTATTTGCTGGGGAGCATGCATTTCATTCCAAGCACGAATGGGTTTCCGTTCAGGATATGGAAAAAGCTGCAGAAACATTGGTTCACTTAGCAACTATTTGGGAAGAGAACTCGTGACAAAAATTTATAATAGAAGTTTATAAGGAATCTTTTGATTCAAACAATCAAACAAATCTCAGAAACCGAACACGAATAATATTACTAATAAAAATATATTAATAAATATTATTCGATCACAACATTTTACTGTTTTTGGCGAGATATTTGGTATGTAATGGGTGAACTCCTAAAACATATCAAACCATTAAAGCCAGAAGACTTTAATGTTATTCTTATTGTTAACTCTAAAATTGAGAAGATGAGATTTTTGATTGGAAATAGGATGAGCCCAACATTCACACTACGCTTTTATATTCTGAATAGGAATATCTGTATATCATTTTAATCTAATTGAAAACTCAAAGCCGGTTAAAATGAAAAAACAATACACCCCAACACTAAAATTCTCAAGAGTCTTTTTGGCATTTACCTTGATTCTGTTGAATCTTAAGGGTATGGCCCAAATCTTCCCGCTTATCAATGGTTCTTACAATTCTTGCACGGGCAAATTAACCGATTCTGGGGGCCCATCAACAGGTTACAAACCAAATGAGTTGATCACCACCACCCTATTTCCAGCTACCGGATCAAATACAAGAGTTGCTTTAAATTTTAGTCAAAGTGATATCAAAACAGGTGATGATTTATGTATTTTCGATGGTCCAAATGTAAGCAGCCCGTTAATTGCTTGTAGTAGCGATTACAATAACTTTCCTTTCAAAGTAGAAGCTTCACCCAACAATCCGACTGGTTGCTTGACACTCCGATTCAAATCGAATGGCAGCTTTCAAGGACAAGGCTTCAGCGCTGATATTTCATGCCTTCCATACTGTCAAACAATAAACTCTACAGCCAATATTACAGGAAGCAATGGACAAACCGTCAAAAATGGCTACTTAGAACTTTGCGAGGGTGAAACACTAAAACTATCCGCTACAAATGTGTACCTCCAAAATAATTTGTACTATACTCAATCCGATGCAACCACCAAATTCAGTTGGATAGTCAACAATAAATTTTATGTAGGTCAAAACATACAAATACCTGAGCTTCCAGACGGTGGTTATGCTGTATCACTTATGACAGAGGATATTATTGGTTGTATCAATAATCAGAGCACAGCAACAAAAGTCAAAATCAATTCTGAACCAGAATTCATTGTCTCTTTAATTCCGCAAAATATTTGTCCTGGAACTGAGATAAAACTAACAGCTGTATTGGGGGCAAATACAACAAAGAATGTTCAAACACTTCCAAAAACAGCTTTTTTCCCAGCTTCCGACATATTAACGGATACTATCCCACTTCCTGATGGAAACGGAGAAAAGATAAAGTCCTTCATCTATGTAAATCGCTTCAATCCCAATGAAATTATTGATGAAATTGAGGATTTGCAGAGTATTTGCCTAAATATTGAACATTCCTTTCTGAAAGACCTTGATATTTCTTTGATTTGTCCAAATGGACAGAAGCTTACCCTTCAGGATCAGAATCCAAGTGCTGGGTCAGTTTTTTTAGGAATTCCTTTCGAAAATGATGAGTTACTTCCAGAGCCTATACCAGGAACAGGTTGGGATTATTGCTGGACTTCTACCTCTACAAATGGAACTTGGACAGACTATATTATCAAAAATGGTCCGTCAACATTGCCTTCAGATGATTACAATCCATTCCAGGCCTTTGATCAGCTTTACGGATGCCCTTTGAATGGTGTCTGGACTTTGGTTATTTCAGACTTGTGGAAAAATGACAACGGATTCTTATTCGATTGGTCTGTGAATTTCAACCCGACATTATATCCACCAGTTGAAAGTTTCACTTCAAACTTTTCGGATGGCAAATGGCTTCCAAATACGCAAATAGGAAGCACGAATATTTGGAACATTGACATGTTGCCAGCAATTTCTGGAAACACTACTCCTGTATGGGAAGTGCAATCTACTGCAGGTTGCAAATATCAGCAGGCAGTATCGTTTAATACATTATCAGCGTTGGACCCAAATTGCAATAAGTGCAATGACAAGCTTTTGAACGGGATACCCGATCAACAAAAATGTACAGGTGAGATTGTAGATCTGAAATCAAATCCCAAAATTGACACCATCTTCACCTCAGTTTTTACTGGGTCATATTCCGCTCAAAACAGATTTGACAAATTCATTGAATTAACGATACCTGTTGGCACCATCCTTCCAAAGCAAATAGATGCAACTGGCACCAACCTTGAAAAGATTTGTATCACAGCTGAGGGTACGGACCTAAAAGCAATAGATCTCAGTTTATTAAGTCCAGATGGAAAAAAATTGGATCTAATTTCAGTTGGAAATATCATCGGCAGTAAATTGTTTAAATCCTGTTTTACCAGAAATGCTACTATTGATATTGCCTCAAGCACTGTACCATACACTGGCAATTTTAAAAGTAAAAACAACTGGTCTAATATTGGAAATTCCCAAATTCATGGAAACTGGCGATTTTCGTTGAATAAATCAGATACCAGTGCATTGATCATCAATACTGCTGAACTTTATTTCAAGACAAGCAATAAATTGACAACCAACTGGCAGAGTTCCACGGGAACATTCTGTAATGGCTGTAATAATTTCCAGTTTGCTCTCAATAATTCAGCTACCATATTCAATACTACAAGCGATCAATACGGTTGTGTTTCCAAAGACACAGCAAATATCCTGGCAATTTTTGCTTTTCCGGCACCGCTAATTACTTGCGCATCCAAAGGAAATGGAATAGTAGAATTCAGTTGGGCTGCAATCCCCGGTGCAATTGCCTATGAAGTAAAAGTGTCTGGTGGGACTTGGATCAATGCAAATAAAAATCTTGGCCATTGGATTGATGAATTGATGGAGGGCGAAGATGTTACTATTGAAGTTAGGGTTTCAGAAGTTGGCTCAGTATGTAGCAATTTAACTGGTACTTCCTCTTGCAAATATACCGAATGTAAAATGTTCTCCTCTGTCAATGCAATTGTCCCTGCAAGTTGCTCAAACAAAGCAAATGGTCAAATACAACTCAAATCAGAATTGGGCATGGGTCCTTACTCTTACTCTTTGAACGGAAATATTCCTCAATTCAATGGAACATTTATAAATTTACTCCCTGGATTTTATACAGTTATAGCGAATGATTTAAAGGGTTGCAAGGACACGATTGGCTTTGAGATAACAAGCCCTGAACCTATTGAAATAAAGCTAAGCGTTGATTCAGTTAACTGTTTTGGCACCAAAACTGGTAAAGTGTTTGCTGCTGTTGATGGTGGAAACAGTGGATATACTTACCAATGGACTGCAGGCTTAGGAGGCAATACACCACTAATAATGAATGTTGCTGCTGGTAATTATACGCTGACCGTAACAGACAGCAAAACGTGCAGTGAAAAACTGAACTTTACTGTTTCACAACCAGCTGCTTTAAATTTGAGTGCAATAATTAGCGACAACAAATGTGCTGAGGCTAACTCAGGTTCAATTGATCTAAAAATAATGGGAGGAAACCTACCATATAAGTTCTTTTGGAGCAATGGAACATTTAATGAGGATCCAAACAGCCTTCTGAGTGGTTCATATACAGTTACGGTTACTGATTATAAACTCTGTTCAAGCTCAAAGGCATTTCAAGTGAATGCTCCAAGCCCAATATCAAACGTTCCTACGATTGTTGAGTCGAAATGCTATGGTGATCAGATCGGATCTGTCAATTTGAAAACAAGTGGTGGAAAAGCACCATATACTTATCAATGGAATGTGCCAGGTAAAACATCTTCATCCATAAACAACTTAGATGGTGGAAATTTTTCTGTAACAACAACAGATGCGAACGGTTGTATAATAATCAATACTTATGATTTGTATCTTCCTGAAAAAATAGAATTCGATCTATCCTATACAGATGAGTCTTGTCCTGGGCTAAACAATGGTTCAATTGTTCTGAGTCAAACAGGTGGTGGTACTAACTTCAATTTCAATTGGAGCAATGTAAATATTGGCAATACCTCCGATGCAAAAAATCTTGCCCCAAGTAAATACTCAGTAACGATTACTGATCCGAAATCATGTTCAATTGTTCTAAACAGTGAAATTTTAGCTGCTTCCCCTTTGGTTGCAACCACTGCAAGTACCCCAAGCTCATGTCCATTGTCAACAAATGGATCGGCAACCGTGCTGGTAACAACGGGTGCAGCACCATTCTCATATCTTTGGAGTGACCCACTAAAGCAAAATACCGACCTTGCAATAAATCTTACTTCAGGAAATTATAATGTAACTATTACTGATTCTCGTCCTTGTCAAGTTGTAATTCCCGTTGCAGTTAACTCAACTACAATTTTAAGTTTCAATCCTCCAATAATTACTCCAATAAAATGTTCAGGAGACCAAACTGGGGCTATCAACTCTAACGTACTAGGTGCAAACCTACCGGTTAACTATAATTGGTCAATAGCTGGATCAGCTAATATGCCTTCGATTTCAGGATTAGGCTTTGGGAAATATATGCTTACCGTAACGGATTTGGTTGGTTGCACAATAATAGATTCATTTTTGCTAACAGAACCTCAGCCTATTTCACTTCAATTCAATCAAACACCTGCAGTTTGCAAATTTGAAAACTCGGGATCTTTGGAAATAACACCATTCGGAGGAGTTTCTCCTTATACCTACTTGTGGAACTACAACAACCAAACAACCCCACAACTGAACCAATTATCAGCTGGCAATTATATTATTACTGTAACTGACATCAATGGTTGCTCAGAAGAATTTAGTTCTTTAGTATCAGAACCATCCATTGAATTCTTAATTGCTACTCAAGCTGTCAACCCAAGTTGTTTCGGTTTATCTAGTGGTTCTATTTCTGTTGGCTCAAGCTCAAATCCTACTTCTACCGAATCCTTTATCTGGAATACTGGATTCTCAGGCACTAATATAAATGCTCTATCTGCAGGAAATTACATAGTTACAGCTACTGATGGCAATGGATGTACTAAAGTTTTGCCTATTTTACTTCCAGAATTTCAAGAGATTCAGATCAGTTCCGTATCCACCAATCCCAATTGTTTTGGTTCGACAGATGGGAGTTTTCAAATTGTTAGTATTTCTGGTGGAGCATCAACCAATGGAATAACGGATTTTGATATAACATGGAATAGTCAATTCATTACCAATCCATTGATTAGTGGCTTAGTTGGTGGTGTATCTTTCACGCTCGAAGTTCAAGACAAGGCAGGTTGTAGCAAATTGGAGACCATTTCGCTCACTCAACCCGATGATATCAGTATAAACTACAATACTTCCCAACCGAAATGCTCCTATACAAATGATGGAAAATTGGAATTGACTCTAGTTTCAGGTGGCACTGCACCGTTCAATTATGGCTTACAAGGACAAAGTGTTGGAACTACTGTGTCTCAATTGGCTTCTGGATCATATCAATTGACTGTAACCGACAGCAAATCTTGCGCGAAACTGTTAAGTTTTGAAATTCCAAACACCCCAGAAATAATTACAAATGCTAATATTACAAACAACAAATGTGAGGCTGATCAGAATGCATTTATAGAAGTAAACCCAACCGGTGGCTTGTCTCCTTACCTTTATACATGGTCAATTGGAAACAGCAATAATAAAATTACCAACTTAATAAATGGTTTTTATGAAATAAGCTGCACAGATTCAAAGGGTTGTGTTAAAGTTGAAAACTTTGAAATAATAGCAACCAACAAAATTGATTTCAACTTACTGGCTTCACCTACTAAATGTTTTGATGATGAAAATGGCAGTATTGAAGTTGACGTTACACAAGCACAGTATCCGTTAAATTTCAAACTTGAAAACATGAACTGGCAGACTGATAATCTATTTGAAAGTTTGGAAGCTGGCAATTATCAAGTGAGCTTGAAGGACAAAGATGGATGCATAGAAACAAGAAATATATCTATCTTGTCTGGAGATCCATTCAGCGTGAATCAAATTCAAGATATAACTGTAAATTATGGTGACGAAATTGCTATCGATCCAATAATCAATGATGGAAATCTACAGACAACTGTATGGAACATTCAACAAATAAACCCAATTGGTTCTAGTAATACTGCCTCACTCAATATATTGCCTCTACAAAGTGGATATGTTTGGGTCAAATTTATAAGCGAAACAGGATGCGAGCAAAATCAAAAATTCTTTGTTCGTCAGAATATTCACAAGGACCTGTTCGTACCTACAGCATTTTCCCCAAATGGAGATCTTAACAATGATAAACTTGTCGCATTTTCAGATGAGAGCATCAATATTAAAGATTTTAAGGTCTTTGACAAATGGGGCGAAATGGTTTATCACAATTCCAATATGAGTCCAAATACCGATGAAGGATGGGATGGGACATTCAGAGGAAAAATGATGGAACCATCAGTATTTGTATGGCTTGCAGAAATCATAATTGCGAATGGCACAAAAATTACTGTGAGTGGAGATACCACACTATTGAGGTAAGTAAACTTAATTTTTAAATTTTACATTGAATTAGAAAAAATCATATTACCTTAGTAATAGATTAGATATTTATGTTCTTGAAAAACCTGTACTCCAAACTTTCATTAACCATAATTGTCCTTTTAGGCAGTTTGAACCTTCATGCTCAAGATCCGAGATTTTCTCAGTTCTACAACGCTCCCCTATCAATAAACCCTGCATTAACGGGCGTTTTTGACGGTGAGTATAGAATTGCTGGTGCGTACAGAAATCAGTGGAACAGTGTTTTAGGAAACAAAGCTTTCCAGACTTATGGATTTTCAGGTGACTATAGATACAATGTTACTGACAACGACTACATAGGAATTGGTGGTCAATTAATAAATGAAAAGTCAGGACAATGTGACTTAAACCGATTTCAAGCAAATCTAAGTGGTTCTTTCATAAAACAAGTAGGTGGCTCCCGTTATGGTACCAACGATCAATATTTAGTGGCAGGCTTACAAATGGGTATGGGTCAATACAGCACTGATTGGGGTGGATATTGGTTCCAAAGGCAGTTTAATGAAACAAACCTAAGTGTCAATCCCAACGAATCTTCTGGTGAAAATGGAAAGGCAAGATCAAATCTCTATTTAGATTTTAATGCTGGTTTATTGTGGTATATGGTATTTGACGACAGATCCAGTGTATATGCTGGAGGGTCTATGATGCACATAAATACACCTAAGGTTTCTTTTTTTGGCGAAAATAATGAAGGAAATAGCTTATATCGCCGTTGGCTTGGACATGCAGGTGGAGAGTTCTTGATTACCGAATATTTGTCTTTACTACCATCAGTATATGTTATGTCACAGGGCCCATCTTTTGAAACAGTTGTTGGAAGTCATATACGTTACTCAAACAATGACTGGCAGGAGCTTTCCATTCGCGCAGGTGGGTGGGCAAGGATAAACAACCGATTGGGAGGACAAGGCCTAGAATCTATTATAGCTAGTTTGACCTTTGAATTCGATCGTTGGAATTTTGGGTTGAGTTACGATATCAATGCTTCCAAACTTCAAACTGCCACAAATAGTAGAGGTGCATTTGAAGCAACTGCTGTTTACATAGCAAAGGAAAATAAAAGATACCGCGTAAAATGTCCAACATTCTAGGATAAGATAATCTACCTGTGCCTCTTAAGGCCTTTATTCATCTCAGAATTGAATACTGCTAAGACTGCAAATATTATTGCAACAATTGAAATTAGCAACATAATTAGTTTTTTTAGGTTTTCTCTGATGCGAAAGGTATAACTTGTTTCACAAATGAAGTAGTAATTTAAGCAAAATATTATAATTATTTATAACATATATTATATTGTCAAATAATTTAAGATTTTTGTGCTGTCACCAGTAACTCGACACAAGTTCAACCCATATTTAGCTTTTGTTTATGTTTGCGAACATAAAAAGAAATACAAAGGAAAAAAAATTTGAATTATACCAATCCAAGAAAAATTCTATTCTAATAAATCAATTCTTGAGCAAATCATTATTCATTTATTATCAGGTGTAGTCTTGGTAAAATATTGCTTAAGAAGCAACTAATAGATTTACCAAGGAAAAATAAAGAATTGAACTACTCAATTGGGGGTGAAATGAAAACTGCGGAAAAAGTGCGTTCAAGAAAATTTAGGTACAATTCAAAAATAACCTACTAATTGACATTATCAAACACCCATTTATTCTCTTTAAGTTTGAAAGTATATAGAGATTCTTGTTTTTCTTGAGGCCCTATCAAATTAAAATAAAACTCAACACCGTGTACAATCATTTTATCAGGACCTTGAAACCTTATTTTTCTGGGAATATCGTCTCCTCTTAACCCTAAATTTTGCAAACTACATTCCAATCTTGCAGGCAAAATAAATTTTGATTGTACATCTACTTGTACACTATAAATATTGCCACTGCGAGCATCACCATAAAAAAGACGTTTTATGCCATCCATTTTGACTACACCCAGACCCATTGCATCTATTCCTGATAAAGTATCAAGAATAGTTAGCGAACTATCTTTTAATTCCAGAGAAAAGATCCTTCCACGCACCTCACTTCTTGATGACCCTCTAATGCTTGATGCGAATAAAACACGATTTTCGCAATCGTAAGACAAGCCCATAACACCAAATGGGTTGTTTTCATTTGGCAATGCAGATCCAGGCAATTCGGCAGCCAAACTCATTACACCGGTTATTTCATCAACAACATAGATTCTGTTTTGCTTTTGTGGATTGTTGTGCAAAACATTAATTGTTGGAATGGGCGCAACCCAAACAGCACCCTTATCATCCACAACAATTGGTCCGAGTGATCCCGCCATTTTCCAAGTCGGATGCTGTATGTAACCAACAATAGCGGTTTGCTTTTCATCATACTGAAGATATACCAATCCCAATAGACGTCTTTCAGATGTACTGAACGCACCTTTAGAAACGTCTAAATTATTTACTGATAGAAATGGGGATTGTTTTTTACAATCTGAGATTGAAATTACTTGTCCATTAATGGTATTAGTCGAAAATATCAATATTTCAAATAAAAGAATGCATCTAATCATGGAAGTGGAATAAACATGGGTCCAACAAAACAAGGAAAAGATAATGTTTTAAAAACACCATCTTCAAGAAATCCCTTAGCCCAGCAATATTCTTTTCCAGGCCTATCATCATTTTTCATCATAGCGGAATACCACAATACCAATTTACCATCTCTTAATGGTTCGCTATTAACGAATTTTTCAGGTCCTTGCTGATAATCTTGATTACAACACGGTCCAATAGTCATTAAATCCGTATCTCCCTCATCAATTTCACGATGCGCAACAGTCACATACATATAAGCATTGTCTCCCCTTCCACCATCATTAAATTGCCCTTGTCCAGGTTCAACCCCAAACCTCAACTTTGTATTAAGACTGATTTTATATTGAAATTTTTCGGGACTGTATATTGTAGCTTCATTTTGCAATTGCCATTTTTCCGAGTCCCATTTGTTCCAACCACTTTGAGTGTATTCATGAAATTGCTGCATTTCACTGGCAAATGCTATTCTAAAAACTGGCCTGTACGTACCATTGTTTCCACATCCACGTCCAACACTTGCTGCCGAAATCCTAAATCTTCCATCATTGTAGAATTCATATCGTTGCACATAATTGTAATTACAGGCAGCTGGCCAACCTTCACTAAAAAAAGATTGTTGCAACACAAATCCTACAATTTCATTTCCTTCCTTCAATTCAAGAACTTCTGGCGGATCAATAGCTACAACAGCAGCAGTACTAAAAAAAGGACAACCTACTGCGTCACTGTAACCAAATCCATCCGTATTGCTGTAACTCACATGCCAATCTACAAGCTTTGCTTGATCAAGAATTTTCTTATCACCAAATTCTACTTTGGATATTTTTAGGCCATCTGAACTTGTTAATTGGTAGTTTAATTTCCATTGATTCTTTTCGACTTTACTTTCTTTTTCACAAAAGCAATTGGTGATGTATTCATTTTGCAATTTCCTTTCGGTAAAACCAGGTCTTGCCTCACTCTCTCCAACTTTGGTCCACCGAATCCCAACCAATTTCATTTCAGTCAGGTCAACGATACTCCAAAGCGCTTTATCCCCTTGTACAAATGTTGGCGCAACACACAAATGCAAAGATCTTTCACATCGACTTTTATTTAAGGAAGTTTTAGTTCCTGCCATTTGAGCTTGGGTTGAATTGGGCTTGTATCCCAAAGCTTTTTCAATAGTTTTTGATTCTACTGCAATTTTAATAGCCAAGTCTTTCAAATAAGATGGAATATCAGGTTGGGTATTTTTTATGGAAATCATTTTTACAACTTCCTTAGTTTGGGTATTTACCAAAGTTGTTATAGCAGTATTAATTGAGAAATTGTATAGTTCAACTTTATAACAAGAACCATCTGGACATTTAGAAGCAATATCTGCAGATTTATCGGAAGGTAAAGCTTTAAAAACCCCAAATACTTCTACTCTCATAATGGAACCGTTTAGATCTTTGATAAATGGTGCCAATTGGTTCGAATTTGCAACAATTTGCTCAGCAAGAGCCATGCTGGGAGCAGTTGGTTTTAATAATCGGACAGGTTGACTGGAGTTGAGTCGATCTTTTATAATCGCGAGCTCACTTTGTACAAAACCTGGTTGTTCTTTAGTCATTAGAATATCTTGACCAAAAGCCAGTTGCATACTAAAAACAGATATACAGCAGAAGATTAACGTCCTAAATAGGTTGTCTTTCATTTATAATGTTGAAGTGGATCCAAATAATAACTATTCTTCAAATAACTTGTGTCAATCAAAGTATTGAGAAAACCCAACAACTGGAGTTTTTCATCTTCATTGAATGCTTTGGCTTTCGAATGATTGAAACAATCACTAATTTTATCGAATCTGCCATCGTGCATGTAAGGTGCAGTGATCGGTAAATTTCTAAGACTTGGAATTCTAACTCTTAATAGCGTGGAATTTGACGTTTCACTTTCTGAAAATATTGCTGAAAAATTATTCCCACCTTCCAAGGACGAATTAAAATCTTTTCCGCCATGACATCGCTGGCAATTTTTAAGATATATTTTGAATCCCAAATTTTCAATCTTACTAAGCTTAACTTTTTTCTCTTTTAGCTGATCAAATTTTGAATTTCGTGAATACAAATTAGATATGTAATGCACCAAAGCAGATTCTACTGTTGCCCAATCAAGTTTTGGCTCTCCCAATTCTTCTAATAATCCCTTGTACTCCTCAGTATTTGACATAGAGTCCAAAATTGCAACATTAGATTTTGTCAATCCAAGTTCTTTTGGAGTGGTTCCAAACATGGGTCTTTCAAGAAAGACAACCAAAGAATGCAAAGCTGAATCAGCCCAAGAAACGGTTAAAAATCCGTCCATATTCAACACTGAAGGTGAATTAAAACGCGTCTCATCGCCATATAGTCCTATTGATTTCCTATAGCCATCCGTAAATCCTAAATTAGGATCATGACAAGTAGCGCACGATTTTGTGCCATTTTCAGAAAGTCTTTTATCATAAAACAATCTATGACCCAGTTCTTTTTTTAATTCTAGCGGTGTTCTCCCAGTTTCAATTTTAAAACCAAAAACAAGAATTGCCGCAACTAAAAATAAACAAAGCTTCATACTATTAATACGCACGAATGATGGTTGTCGTTTCATTTAAACTTGTTAAATCAACCCGTCTTTCCAAATTTGCCAACCTGGATTGTTTCTGAACCATGTTAATTGGCGTTTTGCATAATTTCTTGTGTGTTGAGCTATCAAATCACTAACTTCTTGGAGAGGAATTTTTTGATCAAAATAAGGAATCCACTCTTGGTAACCCACGGTTTGAAGGGGTCTCAGATGGATAAAATTAAGCAAGCCAGATACCTCAGTTTCTAATCCCATTTCAATCATCTTTTGTACTCGCATATTTATATTTTGATACAATTGATCTCTTTCCAAATCAATTAAAAGCTTAATTAATTTAAAGTTTCTGGATTTTGATTTTCCGGATCGGAAATGGGAAAATGGTAAATTAGTTTCTAATATCACTTCCGAAGCCCTCATCAATCTCCGAGGATTGTTCATATCAACTACTGCAGCGTATTCAGGGTCCTTTTCTCTTATCAGTTCTTGAAGCAGTTCAATTCCTTGATAAGTAAAGATTTGTTGAACTTTTTCTCTTACTTCTTCAGAAATAGGTGGCATTGCATCTAAGCCTTTCTCGACTGCATTGATAAACAAAGTAGAGCCGCCTGTTAATATAACTTGATCATTGGTTTTAAATAGCTCATCCAATAATGAAATGGCATCACTTTCGTAATCAGCTACTGTATATATATCATGTATTGATTTGTGCCCTATAAAATAGTGTTGAACTTGGGCCAATTGATCCAAGCCAGGCTTTGCACTTCCTATATTAAGCTCCGAATAAAACTGCCTACTGTCTGCTGAGAGAATACAAGTTTGAATTTTTTCAGCCAAATTTATAGCAAGATCTGTTTTTCCGCAAGCGGTCGGACCTGAAATAATAATCAATCTTTTTGGAACCATCCTTATCTCTTACAAATTCAAAATATCTACAAATGTAGTTGAAATATAAAAGCTTATTCATAGGAACATTATTTACAACTCGTAAATCTTATCTTTACAGCAACAACGAAAATTAAAAGTGTTATACCAACTCGTCCGACCATTAGCAACATTTACCTTTAAGCTACATTTTAGAAATATTTATATTTCAGGTAGAGAAAATATACCAACAACAGGTCCAGTAATATTGGCAGCCAATCATCCCTCTGCATTTATTGAGCCTTGTGTCATGGCTTGCTTACAACATAGAGAATTAAATTTCATAACCAGAGGTGATGTGTTTAAAAAACCTTTATTCAATAAGTTACTTCGGGCACTTAACTTGATTCCAATTTTTAGATTCAAAGACGGCTTTTCAAATTTAAAACAAAACAAAGACACGTTTACCCATGTTCATAATTCATTGAATGAAGGCAAAGCCATCTTCATACTATGTGAAGGAAAAACAAAACAGGAAAAAAAACTCAGACCAATTCAAAAGGGTACTGCAAGAATGGTTTTTGGCACTTGGGAGGAATTTGGAACAGAAGATATCCAGATTGTTCCTATTGGTTTAACCTATGATAATGCAGATCAAGCATTTACAGATCTTATGATTTCATGCGGCAAACCAATCTTTGTGAAAGATTATATTTCAAATTATCAGACTGACCCAATTAACACCTTACAATCACTCACTGATGAACTTAAAAACAGATTAGAAAATGAAATTGTATTAATTGAATCCAATGAAGATGAAGAAACGGTTGATTTGATCTGTCATACCGCAGACACCAACTTATCAATATTTCCTAGCATCCGTACATCGAACAATAGACTCCAAGCATTCAAAACTTGGGCAGAGAAATATAATAAGCTTAGCCACAAACAGAAATCTGCTTGTGATGAGTTTACATCAAAAAAACATAATATCCTTTATTCTTATAATAGAGCATCGCCAGAAGTATTGAAATCGAGTTTCAATAATTTAAGCAGATTAATAGTTGTAATTTTATTGTTTGCTTTGGGTCTTCCTGGAATGTTGCTGTATTCAATTCCCTTAATTATTTCCAGGCAAATAGCCCTTATGAAAGTGAAGCAAGTTGAATTCATCATACCTGTGAGAATTGCACTGACAATTTTTACTAGCCTTTTCTGGACTATTACCCTTCTTTGGATTGCATTATCGCAATATGGGTATCTCGGACTTTTGCTGTTGATTGCATCGATTACGAGTTTATATTTTGGCATAAAATCATTTGCTTTTTTAAACTTGTCTTTGTCTCAAATAAAATGGATTTTAAGCAGCAAAAAAAAGAGATTACGATATTCTGAGACTATTCTTCTTCTCCAAAATTTGTTGAATTAATAGAAGAGCCAAGTGATGATAATAGCTCTTTGGTCTCCAACTTTGGAATAAAATCAAGAGGTATGTTTTTTTCGGTTTTTGCGCCCAATGCTTTTAGCTTATTGATTCTGCCAATAATTGTATCCCCTTTTTTAGTACTGGTGTACAATTTATTCATTGCAGCATTAAAACTCTTTTCAGCATTGACAAGATCTTTTTCGAGTTTCAACATGTCTTCAATAAAACCATGAAATTTTTCATAGAGTTTACCTCCTTCATTAGCAATTTCAAATGCGTTTTTATTCTGACTGTCTTGCTTCCATAAAAAATAAACAGTCCTAAGAGTTGCCAACAATGTTGAGTTGGTAACCAACACAATGTTATTCTTCATTGCTTCATCAAACAAATTTGGATCTTGGACTATTGCTGCATGAAATGCTGGCTCTAAAGCAATAAACATCAAAATGTATGCTGGAGTAGAATGACCAGTTATAGTTTCGTACTTTTTTGACCCAAGAATCTTTATATGATTTTTTATAGATTGAACATGTGATTTTAAAAAATCTTTTCGCAATCCATCATTATCTTCATTAAAATATCTATTATAATCCACCAAAGAAACTTTGGAATCTAAAACTATTGATTTGTCATCAGGAAGAACAATAATATAATCAGGACGAACATTAGATCCATCCTCCATTACGATGTTCTTTTCTTTAAAATATTGAATGTTTTTCTGAAGTCCTGATAATTCAAGAATCTTTTCAAGCTGTTCTTCACCCCACCCTCCTTGCATTTTTTTATCGCCTTTCAATGCACTCGTTAATTGGTGAGCCTCCTTAGAAAGAGATATGCTTTGTTCTTTTAATGCTTCAATTTGGCTTTTCAATTCTGAACGACCGACAATATCTTTCTCAAAATTATCTTTTAATTGTTTCTCAAAATCTTGAATCCTTTCTCTCAATGGGTTCAAGATCATCGAAATATTCCTTTGGTTCTGATCACTGAATTTGACCGATTTTTCTTCAAGAATTTTATTTGCTAAGTTTTCAAACTCTTGTTTTGTCTGTTCCTTTGAGGATTCCAAAAACTCATTCTGGGCAGTTATCCGAATTTGAAGATGCTTAAGTTCACTCTTTAAGCCCTCCAATTCTAATTTTAAGTTGGTCTCGGAAGAAAATAAATTCTGTATTTGGGTATTCTTATCAATCAACTGATTGCTCAATTCTTGAAAATGCACCTTAGGTACAAATTTCAAATCAATTTCCTTCTGGGAGCTATTTCTGACTACATTGGCTGAAACAAACCAAGAAACTGCTGCCAACAGGATTGAAAAGAAAATGCATACTAAAATAACCTGAGAACTGATCATAGAATCGTTTCAAGCAAAGATACAAACAATAAACAATTTGTTTTAAGATACTTAGCCCCAACGAATGAGAGCTGATCCCCAAGTGAATCCGGATCCAAATGCTGCTAAACAGACCAAATCGCCATCTTTAATTTTACCAGCCTCCCATGCTTCGCACAATGCTATTGGCACTGATGCGGCTGTTGTATTGCCATATCGTTGAATATTATTCCATACTTTCTCGTCAGGAAGACCCATTATCTTTTGAACAAACTGACTAATTCTCAGATTGGCTTGATGAGGAATAAGCATGTCAATTTCTGAAGCTTTGTAGCCAGTATCTGCAAGAATTTCATGAATTACTTCTGGAAACTTTTGAACAGCCATTTTAAAAACAGCAGGTCCGTCCATGTTGGGATAAAGCTGAGCCAAATCCAACATACTTTGGTTAATAAAAATTTCGCCATATTCAGCATCCGAATAATTGAACTGTTCTTTACCTAAGTGATAGCCACCATGACATCCTGGATTAATAAATGCGAGGAGTTCAGCATGTGTACCATCAGCATGTAGTTTAGTAGCAATTATTCCATATTCTTCTTTTTCGGAGGGCTGCAAAAGAACAGCTCCGGCTCCATCGCCAAATATAACAGATACATTCCTACCTCTTGTAGAAAAATCAAGACCCATACTTTGCACCTCTGAACCAACAACCAGAATATTTTTATACATCCCAGTTTTGATAAATTGGTCACCAACTGACAATGCATAAATAAAACCGCTGCACTGGTTTCTGATATCCAGTGCACCGGCAGCCTTTTGAGTCATTCCCATTTCACGTTGCAATAAAACGCCACAACCTGGAAAGTAATAATCGGGGCTCAATGTCGCAAATATTATAAAATCAACATCATTCTTATCAACACCGGCTCTTTCTAAAGCAATAGTCGCGGCTTTCGCACCCATTGTCGTTGTAGTCTCTTCATGCTTAACCCCATATCTCCTTTCTTTGATTCCGGTCCGTTCTTGAACCCAATCATCGGATGTGTCCATCAGCTTACCCAACTCTTTATTGGTAACAACTCTTTCAGGAACGTAATAACCAATTCCAGCAATTCTAGACTTTTTCATAAAAAGGAAAATATGTAATTACAAAATTAAGCAATAGGCGGTATTCTTAGCACTTGACCTGGATAAATTTTATCTGGGTGCTCTAACATAGGCTTGTTGGCTTCAAAAATAACAGGATACTTCATCATGTCACCATAGTATTCTTTTGCAATTTTTGATAAGCTATCGCCTTTCTCCACAGTATGAAATTGAGATTCGCCAGAAGGCTCTACAACTTCAATTCGATCATCAACCATAGCGATTCCATCAACATTTCCAACACATAGGATTGCCTTTTCCTTGTCTTCTTGATTGATAGCTTGACCATAAATAATGGCAGTGTCACCATTCAGGCTAACGGACAAATTTTCGATGTTGATGCCATGATTTACAACTTCACTTGCTAAAGCTGCTTCACGAGTTTGTTTTCGAATTGCTTCAATCTCTGCTTGAATAGTATCGTCAGTCTGAGCATTAGGAACAACAGGTTCATCTTTTACACCAAATAATTTCTTACCTGCTCCTTTTAAAAACGAAAAAAATCCCATAATTGTAGTGTTTGAGTTATTAATAATTGACAAAAATACAAAAGCAGATCCAACATCCAGTAAAAAAATCACATTGAGAAAATTAAATCGTCACAAAAAAACAGCGAAGAATATTATAATTTCAATAATTAATCATAAAAATTACCTAAAATGAATCGTTCTAGAGAGTTTTCATCTTAACTTGGCTCAATTCTTGAACACTTTCACAGTCACAGATTAAGCCAATAAATTAAAATTAAATGAAGCATCTTCTCGAAATTGCTGCAGTTATTACCAGAAAAAAAGTCAAAAAAATTGAAATATTTGATGAAGCTTCATTAAGAAATAAGAGCAGTAAATTTAATGAGTTCTTTGAATCTTTAATGGACGGGAAATACAAAAATGACCGCGATGCTGCAACAGCGCTATATGGTTGCAGTCCAACTGATGATAAATACCGCCAATTAAAATCAAGATTCAGGAAAAGGTTGATGAATACACTTTTCTTCATTGATGTAAATTTGCCAGGCAACTCAAATTATGAACGCGCTTATTACACATGCAATAAAGATTGGACTCTGGTTCGCATTCTACACAGTTATGGTGCAGTGGGAAGTGCATATGATCTTGCCAAACAAGTTCTGGCCATTGCTGAAAAATTTCGTTTCTCTGACATCATTGTTCACTGTGCAAGATTATTACGAGAAGAGGCCAGTGAGTTAAAAGAGTTTAAAAATGTATTGAACTATAATAAGTATATTCAAGAATTTTATCCTGTTTTTGAATCGGAACTTAAGGTTGAAGAACTTTTGAATCAAATAGCAATAATTGAATATAATGAAAAATCGACTGACAAAGCTTCTAACGAAATAGAGGATCTGTGTAATAAAATCATGTCAATTGCTGAATTGAATGACTCTCCAAACATAAATTACAATTCTTATCAAGCCTGGTTAAACTTGTTCGAACTCCGTAAAGATTATTCAAGTGCGATAGAGGTTGTTGAACGGACCGAGGAGTATATCAAGCAGAATCCGCAGTTTGAGCAACCCACTAAAATGATTAGCTTTCAGTTGCATAAAATGGCTGCATTTCTCTACACAAATAATTTCTCAGGCGCAAGAAGAAGCGTTGAGGCCAACATTCACCTTTTTGCAGAGAATTCAAATGATTGGTATCAATATATGGAGTTGTATTACTTGCAAACCTTGAGAAGTGAACAATATCAAATTGCTTTGGCAATTCACCAAAAAGTAGTTACTCAAGCTAAATTCAAAAAATCCCCGCGAGTAATCCGAGAGAAGTGGAATATGTTCAAATATTATCACGAGTTCTATATTGATACAGCCAATACAAATCTAACAAATGAACAAAGGAGAAATTTTGAGACAAAATCAGGCAAACTGCTTGATGATCCAGCTCTTTTTCCAAAAGAACTTAGAATAATCACCGTACATACCGTTATTGCACAATTCATTTATGCCTTACAACTCAAGAGATATTCCCAAGCTGCAGAGACAGTTGATAGATTAAAAACCTACTTATTGAGGCAATTAAAAGGTAAAGAATTTTTGAGGTTAGGTAATTTCATAAAATTGTTAACCTTGTTGGTAAAAGCTAACTTCCAGCCTGTCCATTTGAATAACGAAGATAAAATATTGCTAAGTATAAAGGAGTCACCAAACTATTATTTTACTGAACTGAACAGTTTAGAAGTTCTACCATATGAGAAATTATGGACGGATACTGTTAGCAAACTTTCATAAAAAAAGGTCGTAATGAAAATTACAACCCTTTGTGATCTCGTCGGGATTCGAACCCGAGACCCTTTGATTAAAAGTCAAATGCTCTACCAGCTGAGCTACGAGATCAAGCCTACCTCGAAAGGCGATGCAAAATTACTATTTCAATTGGATATCTCCAAATAGTTTATTGAAATAAAACCAAAATAAATCTAGCAACGAATAGTTTTAACCTGATCTGAACAAAAAAGCCCCGATGTTTTTGTAAACAACGGGGCTAGGCTTAGCTAAAGAAATATTTCTACCTCTGTATTTGAATAAATCCGGTGTACTTGCCACCTTCCCCATCTGTCAAAATGTAATAGTATGCTCCGTCAGGTAATATCGAGCCATTCCAAGTCACTTCCCAAGCTTCACTATTCGTATAGCCTTTCTTGTTATAAACTTGTGCTCCCCAACGATTGAAGACTGATAGCTCATTAGATGGATAATTCTCAATACCCTCTATTATGAACTTATCATTGATTTCATCAAAGTTTGGTGATACAGCATTCCAAACAATTAACTTATTGCAAGGAATATCTATTATCACGTCCGCTTCATCACTGGTATAGCCATTTGAAACAACATAAGTAAACTTATCTGAAGTACCACAATAGTCCAAATTAGGAGTGTATTTGATTGCGTAGTTTCCTAATAATTCTACATTACCATACAGCGGAGGTACTGTTATAGTAAGCCCTTCAAGAGTGCCTGGTACAATATCATTGCCTAAAACAATAATAGTTGCAGATTTATTCACTGGAACTTTCACAAAATCATTTACTGCAATTACATTCAACTCAGCTGAATCACATGTTACTGAAATCTTGAATTTACTTTCACAACCATTATTTTCATTGATAATTGTTATGAAGTTAATTCCGATACCCAATTTCATTGCCACATTTCCTGGTATGATTTGAATATTGATATCCAAGGTTGCCACTTTATTGGCGCCTTTGAATACAACAATCTTACCATATGTATTTGAAGGATTGCCTCCAGATATTGTAAATGTTGCAGGATTCAGAGTCCAAGAATTGTTGTCAATTGAATTCATGAATGCAACCAATTGTTCAATTGTATTGAAATTAGTATTGTATTTCACGCCATTCACTATCCAACTATCCAATTTGTAAGGTCCAGTAGGTGCACTAGCAATCAAACTAAAGTAAGAGTATGATAATAAGGTGTCGTTTTCACAAGTTCCAAAATCAGAGTATGCAACGTTGTTCAATGAGTAAGTGTAGTCATCCTTTTCTGCCGCAGGAATATCCAAACAGATACTTGTTTTTCCAGAACACTTCACAGCTTTGATAATGCTTGGTCCCGTATATGCAGGTTTGCATGGAGTACACTTAACATCAAGTTTGATAGTATCATTGCAATTTGTTCCGATTTTCTGAATGATTATCAGATGATAACCAGTATCTACAGACACAGAGGTATTGCCATTCTGACAATTCTCATAACCACCTGTGTAAGGAAGACCATTATCTGTAAAGTTGTATTCTGATACCTTGTTCAAAGGAACTTGAGTACAATACTTTTCCTTATCATCACAATCCGTAGCAGTCAAGTTAATCACATCAGTAGAACTTCCACAAGGAACACACAAATTCTTCACCAGAAGATTTAATATTTGAGAACAACCTTTACCATCTGAAACAGTTACCGTATAAATACCAGCTTCTAGGTCAGTTCTATCCTCAGAATTATTAGTTCCTGGAACATCAGACCAATCATATGTTACTGGCAAGCTAGATGTCACTGTTAGATCAATTGAACCGTTTGCGTTACATGTATCGGCCACTATATCAGCTTTGACATTTAAGGCATTCTGTTCAATTACCAAACTTAAAACTTTTGTGCATCCAGCTGCATTGGTAACTGTCACAGTATAATTACCTGCTGCTAAGTCATTACGTGGGTTTCCATTCTTTCCATCACTCCAATTGTAAACAAATCCAACTCCTGCAGTAATTGTAGCGGATCCATCATTGTTCTTACAAGAGGCGTTTTGTTTAGCCTCAACTTTTGCATCAACCGTGTTATCACCTTTAACCATTATGGATAGCTTTTTAAAGCAAGCTGGTTTGTTTTTAAATGAAATAATTACAGTGTATGATCCTGGAGCTAAATTGACAGCAAAATTACTTGTACTAACTGCTGGAGTCCAAATGAAATCATAATCTGCAAGATTATTGACATTTATTGTAATAGAGCCATTATCACCACATTTGGCATCCTTGATGTCAATAGAACTGATTATTGGCTGAATACAATCACAACTATCAGCAATCGAAGGATTCAAGACCTTAGAACAACCGTTAGCATCTGTTACAGTCACATTGTAATTACCAGCTTTCAGATCAATTCGATCCTTAGGATCATTTGTTCCTGCAATATCTAGCCAATTATAAATATATGGCGCAGAACCTCCAGAAACAATCAACTGAATTGATCCATTTATATCGCATGTTGCAGCCTTTATATTAGCAATCACATTGAATCCAGACTTCACAGTTATATTTTGTACCTGCTTGCTGATATTGTTACAATGATCTACAGCTGTCCATTCCCTTATGATTACATAATCGCAACCAGAATAAATAGTATCTGCAACAAAGGTCAAGACTGGATTCGGATCGCAATTATCCTTTGCATTCACATTTGAAGGCAGTGCAGGAATCATTTGACCAGAAGAAAGATCAACAGTTATATCCGTTGGAACATTTTTAATGATTGGTGCTTCAGTATCCACAACTTTTACATAAATCAACATTTGTGATTTGTTGCCACAATTATCAGTTGCTTCCCATGCACAAGTCATCAACATTAAGTATCCATCTTTCTTGCAATCACCAACATTCATCAACAAGTCAACAAAATCAACTGTTGGGTTATTGTCGCAATTATCAGTTACAAGGACATCATTTTCATTCAATACAGGTGCATTACTGCATTCAACTGTTAATGTATCACCATTCATTAAGCCCAACAAAATTGGATTTGTGTAAGTAATAACTGGTGCTTTGGTATCCTTAACGACGATGATTTGAGTTTTTGTAGTCTTCAAGCCATTGACATCAGTCACAGTCCATGTACGCTCAATCACGTAGTTGCCTGGGCAATTTCCTTTGATGATAACTTCTTTGAAATCAATAGAAGCAACACCACAATTATCTTTGGCATTTAATGACGCATCATTTGGTTTAACAGAAACTGCGTCACATTCAACAGTAACATTAACTGGAATATCAAATGTAGGTGGTTCAATATCTACGCCATCTTTTATTACATAAACACCAGTTTTTGTGCAACCAGTCCATGTATCCAACACTGTGACACTATAAGTTCCAGCTAATAAATTAGCTCTTCCTCCACCATTGTCATCACCAGGAATATCTGCCCAATCAAAAATAATTCCTGTTGATCCACCTGTTACAGATAAAATAATACTTCCAAGAACACCTTTACAGTCAACATCTTTCACAATTACATCTATAACCAACAGGCAAGGGTTAACTTGAATAATCTCCTTATCATGATCATCCTCATCATTATTGCTATTGTCAACGATATCATCTCCACCTAAAATGTCATTCATCATAATGGTGTCAGGAGTAGAATCAATATCAATTGGAGGTGTATTATTTGGATCGGTATCATTATCTGCTCTTGATATTTCAGCTACATTCTTGATTCCAGAAGCAGTAAATGCTGGATCAATTTGGAAGCTGATATCGACGGTTGTTGATGCACCTGCAGCCAAGAATGGAATAGGGTTTTTAAGTGTAGCTAGGCCGCCCAAAAGATTCCAATCAGCATCTTGCAGAATCAAACCGGCCGGAACATAATCTACAACTCCAATATTGTATGCGTCAACCAATCCTTGGTTGAATACAGAAATCGTGTATGTAATATTATCACCAGGCTTAAATTTAACTCCTTTAGGCGCTTGCTTAATTAATGCTAAATCGAAATCACATGAGGATTTAGAAAGCGTTATAGTTTTCACATCCTTACAGCCTTTCGCATCTGTAACAGTTACAGAATAGTTGCCAGCTCCTAATCCAGACTGATCTTCTGTTGAAAGCAATCCATTGCTCCAAATAAATGTATAAGGTGCCGTTCCACCAGATACAGTGAGATTTATAGTTCCATCGTTAGTTGAATTGCAACTTATATTTTTTGCCACAACAACTATGTTAATTGGATCTGGTTCCAAAATTACAATTACAGCTACTAGAGAACAACCACTTGCATCAGTGACAGTTACTGAATATGATCCAGCGGTTAAGCCTGTTGGATTCGACACATCTGGAGTTGTTCCTTCCCAATCGAATACAAAAGGTGATGTTCCACCTAATACAGCTAAATTGATAGATCCATCTTTTCCGTCAGCACATGTGACATATATTTTAGATACATCTAAAGTAAAGTTTGCTTGTTCAATAATTGAAACTGAAGCAATTTTAGTACAACCATTGGCATCAGTAACAGTAACAGAATAAGTTCCTGCAGTCAAGCCCGTTGGATCTTCAACATCCGGAGTTAATCCAGACCAATTGTAAGAATACGGAGCTGCTCCACCTGAAACGGTCAAATCAATGGAACCTAAATTGCCACCATTACACTTCACATTGACAACTGTTGAAGTCAATAATATTGCAGGTGGTTCTGTTACAGTAGCAGTTGCAGTTTTGGTACAACCGTTGGCATCGGTAACAGTAACTGAATACGTGCCAGCAGTCAAGCCTGTTGGATCTTCAACATCTGGTGTTGAACCAGACCAGTTGTAAACAAATGGTCCATTGCCACCAGAAACAGTTAGATTTATAGAACCAGTGTTGCTACCAAAACATTTAACATCTACTACTGAAGTAGAAAGGTTAATAGCTGTTGGTTCAGTAATAGTTGTAGAAAGCATTACTGAGCATCCTTTTGAATCTGTGACTGTCACATTATAAACACCAGCATTTAAGTTGGTCAATAATGGGCTAGTTGATCCAGTATTCCAGCTAATAGCATATGGCCCTACGCTTCCAGTAATTGTGAGTAAAATTTTAGCTTTTTCACCATTACAAGAAATATTGGTAACATTAGCAATTACGTTCAAATCACATTTTGGCGTGCAAGAATTCTCAATTTCAATTCCAGAAACAATCTTCTTACAACCGGCAGCATCAGTAATAGTTACAGCATATTCTCCAATTGACAAACCACTAACTGAGGCAGTAGTATTTCCGTTGCTCCATTGGTAAGTATAAGGTGCTACACCATTTGATACTGCTACACTAGCAGCACCATCATTTGCCAAGCAACTTACGTCATTTGCTTCAACCGTTACATTCAAATCACAGTTAAGATTACAATCATCAACCGCTATAATACCAGATACTATTTCAACACAACCCTTACTGTCAGTGATTGTCAAAGAATAAGTCCCTGCATTAACAATAATAGTATTTCCAGATGTACCAGTACTCCATAGATAAGTGTACGGTGCAACGCCATTACTTGCAGTAGCTGAAACATTAGCATTCTTAGTTTGACAAGTTGCTTTTGTAACAACTACTGACACAGCTATTGCACAATCAGGTTGTTGAATTTCAATTATTTCAGGGTCATGATCATCCTCATCATTATTGGTATTATTAGTTATATCGTTTCCACCAATTATATCATTATCAGGATTATCATCAGGCTTGGAATCAATATCTACAGGTGCTGTATTAGAATTGTTGGTATCATCGTCAGCAGATTTAACTTCAGCTAAATTTGTGATTGAAGTTCCCTTGAAATTAGGATTGATGGTGAATGTTATATCAATATCCGTTGAACTTCCACCAGCCAATGCGGCTATAGGATTCTTTAACGTTGCCTTTCCTGCAACCAAAGTCCAATTTGCATCATTCAAAATCAAGCCAATTGGCACAAAGTCCACAACCTGAATTTTGAAAGCATCTTTGTCACCTTGGTTTATTAGAGTCATGGTGAAGGTAATATCATCACCTGCTTTAAATGGACCTGCAGATTTCACTTTTTTAATTAAGGCTAAATCAAATACACATTTAGGTTGAACTATAATCATGGTATTGTGCTCAGAACAGCCAGTGGCATCCGTCACAGTAACAGAATATGTTCCTGCAGGTAAACCGACCAAACTAAGAGCGGTTGAACCATTGTTCCATAATACAATATATGGAGCAGTTCCTCCAGTTATAGTCAAAAGTATTTTACCATCCTCGCCTGAGCAAGTTTCATTTGTAACATTCGATATTAAATTCAAGTCACATTTAGGGATACATGAATTTTCTATTTCAATACCTGTTATAACTTTGCTACATCCAACAATATCTGTAATAGTAACAGAGTAATTTTCTACTGTTAATCCAGTAACAGTAGCATTGGTTGAGCCATTGCTCCACAAATACTCGTAAGGTGCAACTCCATTCGAAACAAAAACAGTTGCAAAACCATCATTACCAACACATGACTCATCAGAGGCTGTAATTACTGCATCTAAGTCACATGTCTTTTCGCAGTCATCAACTAAGATAATACCATCCACAGCCTCCAAGCAACCTTTAGCATCTGTTACAGTTACAGAATAAATACCAGCAAAGGCAGTAATTTTATTAGTTATTTCACCAGTGCTCCACAGATAAGTATAAGGTGCTGTTCCGTTATTCCCAAATGCAGTTATAAAACCGCTCTTCATTTCACATTCTGCTCTTACAGCAACCACGTCAACAGTAATTGCACATTCCCTTATGACACTTATTGGCTCAGGGTCATGATCATCTTCATCACCATCAGAATTGTCAATGTTATCATTAATGCTGTAAACATCATTTATTGGGTTGTCATCCGGAGTTGAGTCAACATCAACTGGAGGAGTATTACTTGGATTTGTATCATTATCTGCAGACTTAATTTCCGCAAGATTTGTAATCGTGTTGCCTATAAATGCAGGATCGATCTTGAAACTAATATCAACAATAGTATTTGCACCTACTGCTAAGAAAGGAATAGGACTATTTAATGTTGCTTTGTTTCCAATCAATGACCAGTTTACATCCTGTAGTATTAATCCATTAGGAACATAATCAACCAAATTGATAGCATAAGCATCCACGTTTCCTTGATTGTAGACTGAAATTGCAAATGTAACTGGGTCATTTGGCTTAAATATACCTGCTGATTTCACTTTCTTAATTAGAGCTAAATCAAAACATGTTGCAGTTACGACTAATGAATTTGCACTTGTACAGCCTTTGGAATCGGTCACTGTGACAGAATATGTTCCTGCTCCCGGTATAATGACGGTAGAATTAACACTGCCAGTGTTCCATACAAAGCTATAATTTGGAGTTCCGCCTATTGCTGAAGCAGTTAACAATCCAGGAACTTGTTTGCATTCCGGTTTAGTTGTCACAACAATCGATATACTCAATTTTGTTGGTTCTATGAGTATAACATTAGCTAAACCAGTACATCCGTTCTTATCGGTCACATTAACTGTATGATTTCCAGGTGTTAATCCTGTGGCCGTTAATGTAGTTTGGCCATTGTCCCACAGAATAGTATATGGAGCAGTTCCATTTAGAATACTAATTGTTGCAGAACCATCTGAAGCACCAAAACAACTTACATCTACTTTAGTAATCACATTTATGCTAATTGGTGAACCACCAACAATAATGAATCTTTGAGCTGATGAAGTATTTCCACATTCGTCTGTTGCTATCCAAGTTCTAATCACATTATAACCACAATTTGTAGGATTACTTTGCACTTCTGAAAAAGTAACTGTAGCATTTCCACAATTATCTGTTGCTGATACAATTGGCGGAATAGGTACATTTCCGAAAGTAACAGTTAGATCTGATGGAAGGCCAACCAATATTGGGGCTTTGATATCAATTACTGTTATTTCCACATTACCTGAAACAGTGTTGTTACAAGCATCCATTGCAGTCCAAGTTATTGTAATAACTTTTTCATTAGCACATTTACCAGGTTTTTCGTCTGTTTTGCTAATTACAGTGACTTGACCAACACACAAATCTTGTGCTGTTACCGTAAACGTTGGCAATGGAATTCCACATTCAATTGTCAAATCATTTGGAATTCCTACTAAAACTGGTGGTGTAAAGTCTCCAAATATTATTTTCTGAGTAGCAACTTTCGTATTTCCACAATCGTCAGTTGCTGTCCATGTTCTCAATAATGTATAGTTAAACTCGCAATTACCTAATATAGTATTTTCAGTTTTAACTACCGCCACTAAAGGATCGCAATTATCAGTTGCTGTAACATTAACATTAGGTATTGTTTCGCCACAGTTTAATGTTAAATCACTAGGCACATTTATCAATGCTGGTGCAATATTGTCAATTACACTAATTTTTTGAATTGCTGTGCTTGAATTACCGCAGTCATCTATAGAAGTGAATTTTCTTAAAATTGAGTATGCAGCAGGACAATTTCCAGGAATATTTGTATCGGCAGATATAATTTGAACATTTGCATCACAATCATCCGAAGCTGTTGGAGTGCCTACAGGGATAAGCGTATTGCATAAAATTGTTATATCAGCTGGAACATTTGCCATTACTGGTGGCTTGGTATCTCCTACAGTTATTATTTGAGAAACAACAGAAGAGTTTCCACAATCATCGGTTGCGGTCCATGTTCTTGTCAACACAAATGCACCAGGACAGTTTCCATCTATTTTTACTTCGGTTTGAACTACCGGAACAATAGGATCACATTTATCTGTTGCTATGGGTTGACCATTAGGTATAGGATCTGTACAAGCTAATGTGACATCAGCTGGGATATTTGCAAATACTGGCCCCTCATTGTCCCCTACTGATATGGTTTGTTTGACGGTTGCAACATTTCCACAATCATCAGTTGCGGTCCATGTTCTTGTCAACACATACGCACTAGGACAGTTTCCATCTATTTTTACTTCGGTTTGAACTACCTGAACAATAGGATCGCATTTATCTGTTGCTGTGGGCTGATTACTAGGTAAAGGATCGGCACAAGTTAATGTTACATCCTTTGGCACATTTGCAAATACAGGGCTTTCATTGTCGCCTACAGATATGTTCTGCTTGACTGTCGCAACATTACCACAATCATCCGTTGCAGTCCATGTTCGAATAAGCGTATATGATCCAGGACAACCACCAAGTACTTTGATCTCATTTGGAACAATAATAACATTTGGATCACAATTGTCACTTACAGTAGGACTAGCATCAGGAACTGTTACACTACAACCTATTGTCAAGTCTACTGGTAAATTAGCAAATTTAGGTGCTTGGTTATCTCCAACTGAAACTATTTGTTGAACTGTTGAACTATTTCCGCAATCATCAGTTGAAGTCCATGTTTTAATAAGTGTGTAGGATTCAGGACAGCTTCCAGGCAGATTTAATAAAGTTTCGACTATTGCAACGTCCTTGTCGCATGCGTCAGAGACAGTAGGGACATCAATTGGAGAGTGAACACCACAATCAACTGTTACATTTTGGGGAACATTTGCAAATACCGGTGGTATCACATCATTTACGTAGACTTTCATTGTATCCACAGCAACGTTTCCACATCGGTCAGTGTATAACCAACTCCAAATTAATGTATAAGCACCAGGACAATTGCCTATTATTTTATCTTCTTTAAACATTCCTTCGTAAATCTCTGAACAATCATCTTTCGCAGTAACATTTGGAACATTTGGTGGAATTCCAGTACATGCTACAGTTATATCAGCAGGCACGCCACTGATGACTGGTGGATTAAGATCCATTATTGAAATGACCTGAGAAGCTGTTGAACTATTTCCACAAGCATCAGTTGCAGTCCAAGTTTTTAGAATTGAATAATTGTCTAAACAACTTCCTGGGGTAGAAATTTGATTCAATGCAAAACCGACCGGGTTTGAACAAGCATCATTTCCTGTTGGAGATGAAGTTGGAATTGGATCTTTACAACCAATGGTTACATCTATTGGAATATTTGAAATCACTGGAGCAACTATATCTCGGACAGTAATCTTCTGAGTGGCTGAAGTTATGTTACCACAACCATCATTAACTTCCCATTTTCTTGCTAAGACATAATTACCAGGGCAATTACCATTTGTTTTTATTTGGGTGTAATCTACAGTTAAATTTTGATTGCAATTATCCGTTACAGTAACATTAGCAGGACTTGGAACAGGGTCTGAACAATTAATTGTAATGTCAGCAGGAATACCAGATAAAATAGGCTTGGTACTATCCTTAATTGTAACAACTTGTGTTACTTGTTTACTGTTCCCACAATCATCAATCGCCGTAAATACTCTGTTAACCTTGTAATTTCCTAAACAATTTCCTGAAATTAGTACATTGTTTACCGTAACATTTACAGACAAATCACAATTATCAGTTACTGTTGGCAAACTTGTTGGTAATGGTTG